>SXGT01620275.1_pt1 | contig 11021 bp, 6 predicted proteins | sample 3176221 | NCBI WGS metagenome assembly SXGT01 (sample SAMN11356862, study PRJNA531348) | freshwater metagenome | isolation source: freshwater sample F1-120 | place: China: Fuxian Lake, Yuxi | collected 2017-12-25
CCCCTGGAGGAGCTGGTCGGCCATGCCGCGCACGGCACCGCCGCCGATGATCGGCGAGACGCCGACCACGGGCGCCGTCGTGGCGCGCAGGGCGTCGCGGACGCCGGGCACGGCGAGGATCGGGCCCACGGACACGACCGGGTTGGACGGCGGCAGGAGCACGACGTCGGCGTCGGTGAGTGCCTCGACCACGCCGGGCGCCGGGCGCGCGGCGTCGATGCCGGCGAGCTCGACCGACCGCACCGGCACCTGCGCCCGGTGGCGGATCCAGAACTCCTGGAAGTGGATCCGGACGTCCTGGCCGTCGACGGTGGTGTGGACGTGCGTCTCGACCTCGTCGTCGCTCATGGGCAGCAGCCGCACCGGCGGTCGCCAGCGCTCGCAGAGCCGGGCCGTCGCCTCGCTCAGCGTGCCGCCCGCGCGCAGGATCGTCGTGCGGACGAGGTGGGTGGCGAGGTCGCGGTCGCCGAGCCCGAACCAGGCGTTGGCGGCACCGTAGGCGGCGAGCTCGTCCTTGACCCGCCACGACTCGTCGCGCAGCCCCCAGCCCCGCTCGGGGTCGATGCCGTCGCCGAGCGTGTACATGACGGTGTCGAGGTCGGGGCTCACCCGCAGGCCGTGCAGCCAGAGGTCGTCGGCGGTGTTGGCCACCACCGTCACCTCGGCCTCGGGCGCCGCGGCCAGCAGGCCGCGGACGAAGCGGGAGCCTCCGATTCCTCCGGACAGGACGGTGATGCGCACCCCGCCATCATGCCGGGACGGGGGCGCGCGCGGAGCGGCGGAGTGCCGCCGCCTGCCGCTCATCCGGCCCTCGGCTCGCGCGGTCGGCGTCGCCGGAGCCGTCGACCGGCCGGACGTAGGCCCGGGGTGATCGCGTGCGTGGTGGGGTCGATGCGCAGCGTGCCGAGGTGGACGTGGGCGTGGCAGCGGGGGCACAGCCCGACGAGATTGTCGAGGTCGGTGCTCCCGCCCTCGGACCAGTAGACGACGTGGTGGACGTGCACGACGGGTGCGTGGCAGCCGGGGCCGGCGCAGGTGCCGTGCTGGCGGTGGACGACGGCCCGTCGTTGTAAGGGCGTCGCGAGGCGTGCGGTGCGGCCGACGTCGAGGACGGCGTGCCGTCCCGCGGTGAGGACAGGCGTGAGGTCGCCCTCGCACAGCATCTGCTGGAGCTGCGTGGGGCCGATCGTGCCGAAGCCGGCGAGGTCGCCGGTGGCGCGGCCGGGGTCGGCGGCGAGGTCGGCGAGGTCGACGCCCAGGGTGACGTGGGGGCGCACGCCCTTGTCCTGGGGGAGTCCGTGCGCGAGGACGGTCGGTGAGGAGCCGGTCGAGGCCGGCCACCCGCCGCTCGGCGGGGGACCGGTCGTCCTGCGGGCCGGTGGGCGCCGAGAGCGACTGCAGGACCGTGCGCAGCCTCGTGCCGGTGTCGGCCGGCAGGAACCCGGTGACGTGGACGCCGTCGCCGACCGGCTGGACCCGGATGTCGTGGCGGTCCATCCCGTCGAGCCAGGCCCGGTCGAGGTCGTCGGGATACGCGCGGGCACGCAGGGCGCGGGCGGCGCGGAACACCTGGACCGGCTCGGCGCGGGCGGCGAGGTCGAGCAGCCACCCCTCGGCGTCGGCCACGACGTCGGCGTCGAGATGGCGGACGGCGTAGCCGAAGGCGCGCACGTGGTCGAGCGAGATCTCGCCGGCCGTGGCCGCGGCGGCGACCGCGGGCAGCGCGTCGAACGTCCGGGCCGACGCGACCAGCCGGTCGGCGTCGCGGGCGTCGAGCCGCAGCTGGTCGCGCAGCCACGCCTTGACGCTGCTGCAGCCATCGTCCTCGTGCTCGCGCCGCTCGGCCATCTCCGTCACGTAGCCGACCTGGGCGGCCTCGACCTCACGCACGACCTGCTGCAGCGCCCGCAGCGCGTCGGTGCTGGGCGGGAACGCGTCGAGCAGGTCGGCGGTCTCGCGCAGGCGCGCGGCCAGCACGTCCCCGGGTGGGGACGAGGCGGGCGTGGGCGAGGTCATGAACCAAACCATATTCGAACACGCAGACGATAACGATTCGTTGTCCACACCCCTCCAGACGCTCGTCCGACCCGCGTGCACGCACGCCGCCCGCCCCACGCGGCGCGACCCCGACCGTGCTCGGATACCGTGGGTCTCTCAACGTCGCCGCAGGTCAGCGGCCCGGACTGGAGGTGCGCGTGCGGGTCGCTCTGCTCTCCTACCGCAGCAAGCCGCACTCGGGCGGGCAGGGCGTGTACGTCGAGAACCTGAGCCGCGGTCTGGTCGAGGCCGGCCACGACGTCGAGGTCTTCTCCGGTCAGCCCTACCCCGACCTCGACCCGCGCGTCCGGCTCACCAAGGTCCCGAGCCTGGGCATCTACGACGAGCCGAACCCCTTCGTCCCGCCCCCGCCGTGGAGGCTGCGCAGCCTGGCCGACGCCGTCGAGTACGCCCTGACGCTGACCGGCGCGTTCGGCGAGCCGCTGTCCTTCACGCTGCGGATGGAGCGGGTGCTGCGGGGGCGAGCCGCCGACTTCGACGTCGTCCACGACAACCAGAGCCTCGGCTACGGACTGCTCGCGATCCGTCGACGGATGCCGCTCGTCGCCACCGTCCACCACCCGATCAGCCGCGACCGCACGGTCGAGCTCGACGCCGCCAAGGGCTGGCGCCGGCTGTCCGTCGCGCGCTGGTACTCGTTCGTGCCGATGCAGGCGCGCGTCGCCCGACGCATCCCGTTCGTCGTCGGCGTCTCGACGGTCGCCACCGACGACGCCGTCACCGACTTCGGCATCGACCCCGACCGCATCCGGGTCGTCCCGCTCGGCGTCGACACCACGACCTTCCGGCCCCGCGAGGACGGCCACCGCGTCCCCGGCCGCATCGTCGCGGTCGCGTCGGCCGACAAGCCGCTCAAGGGCCTGGCGCACCTGCTCGACGCGCTCGCGAAGCTGCGGGTCGAGCGCGACGTCGAGCTGCAGCTCGTCTCCAGCATCGAGCCCGGCGGGCCGACCGACCGCCGCATCGACGCGCTCGGCCTGCGCGACTGCATCACGGTGCACCGCGGCGTCGGCAACGACGAGCTCGCCGAGCTGCTCGCGTCGGCCGACGTCATGTGCGTGCCGTCGCTCTACGAGGGCTTCGGCCTGCCGATCGTCGAAGCGTTCGCGCTCGGCGTGCCGGTGATCACCTCCGCCCGCTCATCGACGCAGGAAGTCGCCGGCGACGCAGCCCTGCTGATCGACCCGGAATCGGAAGCGTCGATCGCGGAAGCGCTGCTGCGAGCCGGCAGCGACCCGGAGCTGCGCCGCGACCTGGCCGCGCGCGGACGGGCGCGCGCCGCGGCGTATCGCTGGACGGCAATGGGCGAGGGGGTGCTGAGGGTGGTGGCGCGCATCGCGCAGGAGCGTGCGGGGCCAGGCGTGGACCTTTCCGCGATGCATTGACGCTTCGTGGGCGCTGCGCTACTTACCACCACCGTCCGAGACGGACGATCTGGGAAGAGGGGCTGCCTCCCCTCGCGCCAGCGCAAGGGACGCAGCCGCCTCCAAGGAAGGAAGTCCGCCGTGCCGTAGGGCATTGCGGGGTGAAGGAGGATCGTCGATGAAGCAGGAACTGCCCGGAATGCAGGCACGGGGTGTCCCGAGTGTGCGGGGGGGGCACTCTTGCAGCCTGAGGGCTCCGTCGCAGGGCAATCGCTGCTTCAAGGCCACGACCGCTGCAGCCGTCTGCCTCGGGTCGCTCTTCGCGCTGAACGATGAAGCGGCCGGTCAGCAGACCGTCGAGGCGTACTGGGTCAACGACGGACTCAACGACACCCACGATCCGCAGTTTGGAGAGTTCGGACCGGACCTCGGCGGAGCGATCGAATTCGGCCGCTACGGAGACACCAATCCGCTATCGGGTCACCTTTACGCGCGCAACCCACCGCCCGGTGGCTGGCCGGGCGGGTTGACGTTCCAGCAGTTCATGTACGAACGGTTGATGGACTTCGACACGCTTCTGGCAACGCTTGTCCCGCCGATCGGGCCAGCGATCGCTCCGTTGGTCATCCCCGACGCGCGCGCCTATCCGGGCGCGCCACCGAGTCCGCTGCCTGGGCCGCTGGTCGCTGATGCATGGTTCACCGGTGCGGGTGGTGCGCCGCAGCAGATCCTCTACTGGCCGCTCAAGATCAACGGCGGCGCATTGATGGTCTGCATGGGAGGTGATGGAAGCGGCCGGCCGATCGGCGGCACCGACAAGTCACTGCTGGTCTACAACTACTACAACCACCCAAGCAGCTTCGGCAGCAACAAGAACCGCTTCGGCCCTGACGATGCGGCCCAGGATGGCTGGCCGCGTGAGTACGCTCGCATCTCAGCCAAGAAGAATGCGCCATTCGCAGAAGCGTGGTTCGAGGGCTACGCGGGCACGCCTTGGCTTGGTCCGAAGGAGCAGGCGATCGCCTCTGGTGACATCGTCGTGTTCGTGCAGGAAAACTATGGAATGTCGATCGCGACGTCTCTCTTCCGCAACCAAGAAGCGGTCTGGTGGGTCCGCAATGTTTTCGCCGCTTCGATTCCCGGGATGTCGCCGCCAATCACGCTGAACCTCGAGGGAGCCTATCTCCACGGTGTCTCGTTCGGGCAGGCGATGTCTGCGTTCGTCGCGCTTGCGCAGCCACAGTACTACCGCGGAGTGGTCGACTGGATCACCAGCGACCTCGGCTTCGAGCTGGGCGACTTCAGCGAAATGCAGTGGCACCTGTCGGCAGGACTCGACATAGGCCCATTCATGGCGACGACGGACAACTTCTTTCCTGACATCTACGCATTGGTCGACCAGCTCGGGATCCGGTTCGACGCACCGATGTACGGACAGTCCGGCTGGGATCTTGCCGCGTTCTCGCTCAATCGGCGGCCACTCGACGTGAAGATTCCGTTGCGTGGTCATGTCGGCGAGCACGAACGGCAGTATCCAGGCTCCTGGAGTGCCGCGGATCCGCCGACCTTCGCCTCGGCCGCGAACAGCTCGCTGGTGCGCTACCGCAATCGCGCGCATGAGGAGGCGTTCCATGTCATCCCCGGCCTGAACGAATACGCGATCTACAACGGCAATGAGTGGCAGAACGCGAAGAACAGCAATCCTCCGGCCAGTATCAATCGGATCGTCCCGGCGGCGCCGGCGCCGGCGAAGCCGTACCCGGACCCTTATTCGCATACGCTGCGTCCCTCTGCCTCAGGCGTGCTGGGGGGCAATCTCCTGACGCAACTGGACGCGCGCGCCGGGATGGACGGTATCGACGCCTACCATGGCGATGGCTATCGCCATCCGGCGCCGTCGGGATCCGCTCATCCGATCAAGTCGATCGGACACGGCATCATGCCTGGCTATCGCGACCAGATGCGCGTCGCTGACCTCGATGCCGATGGCGAGATGGAGGTGATCTTCGGCAACCTTGACGGATACGTTCACATCCTGGAGTTCGCGGGAAACGGCGTCACCGGCGGCTCGGCCGGGAACATCGATGATCCCTATCGGTTGGTCGACGAGTGGCAGAGTCCGCGGCTCGGTCTCGGCGTGTTCGCCTGCGACGGCCAGTTCAGTTCGTCGGGGCTGTCCACCGTCTACTTCGCCGACGCTCGCGGCCAAGTCTGGAAGATCAGCGCGACCGGGCCCAATACGTACACAATGGCCGGGCCGTCTGGGGCGCCGGTACCGCTGTCAGATCCGATCAAGGCGCCCAAGTACCTCTATGACGGCTCGACGCCGCTGATTCTTGCGGGCGACTTCGACGGCGGTTCCACCGGCGGTGAACTGCTGGTGCTAAACAGGTTCTGGGACTGGGGGTTGCTGAAGGCGTCGGATGGGACGCCGCTAGCTGGGTCGTTGTCGGCGTTAGACGGACGCCTTCAACGTAGCACGAGGACGAACGGGCCAACCGATGCCTTCGCCATCGATGCGCAGGATCTCGATCCGCAGCGAGAAGTGATCGTCAGCTCAGTCAATGGTGGCATCTGGTTGCTCAATCGAGTCAATGCCGGCAGCTTCTGGAAGTGGGAGGATCCCACCGCGCTCATCGGCCCCTCCGCCTGCTCCCGCGTAAAGGCGGTGCCCTGCTTCTTCAACGGCGGAGCCACCCCCACGCACCTGCTGTCATTCTGCGTCGACGACGATCGTGATGACGCCGTCGGCGGGACGATTGTCGGCTCCGAGTTCATCGAACTCTACGCGGTCAATTTCTCGGCCTTTCCGATCTCGGTCGTCAAGGTGGCGGAGGCGAGCGGCGGCGTCGATTCATTCGCCTGGATCGACCGACCCAAGGCCGGCTCGACGACGGCGACCTTCGCCACCAGCGGCGGCGGCATGCAGATCGCGACCTACCAAATCGACCTGAGTCCCGCCGGTGGACCGCCAAGCATGCCGCCGACGATCACCCAACTCGCCTTCCTCGACCTCGCGCTCCACAACGTCTCCGCCGAATCGAAGCGCTCCGATCGTGTGACTTCGATCGACTGCGCACCCCTGGAGGGAGTGAACGGCGGGAAGACTCGCAGGATCGTCCTGACCACGTCGAAAGGCAGGATCCATGTGCTGAGTCACGCCCTGGCGATTCAAGGGCTGCGCGCCTCTTCGTCGGAGTACCTGCCGGGGGCGGTGCCGCCGGTCACCGGCTACGACTGGTGGAGCAACTGGCCGTCGAATCGAAGCCTGTCGCAGATTGCGGCCTGCGACTTGGTGCAGCCCGAGGTTGCTGGCATGCCACTTCCTGGGCAGGGAAACTTCTATTTCGCGGAGTACACGATCCCGATGTTCTCCGAGTTCGTCTCGGCGCCGAACAATGGCGGCGGGACGTTCGCGCGGTATCGGGTCGGTCGTCTCGGGATCGGGACGGGTCCGGGCGGAGTCAACGAATGGGAGCCATATCTCGTCGAGCCGCGGAGTGGTGGCGACTGGGAGGGCGTCCGGCCGAACTGGACGCGGGCGCTCAGCGTCGACGACTTCGTCGACAACGACAGCGGTGCGATTGGCCCGGACGGAGAACTCGAGTTCCGGGTGTTCACCGAAACCGGGGTTGCCTTCGTGGGCAAACGACGCGATCCCATCGCCGGAGGTTCATCCGAAGTCGACGCGGTGCGAGAATTCCAGACGTCTGCAAGTGCTCCGCGCTCTCTCGGAGTGAACTTCTGGGTCTCTGCGATCGCCAACCAGTACCCGACGCGTGAGCAGCTCGGCGGGCGGGTGTTCGAGGTGCTGGAGGACCGGCGTCGCGGTGACTACTGGCATCTGTCAGGCTTCACGCCGCCGCCGGATCCGAACAACTACTTCTTCGACAATGGCGGTGGCGGCGCGGCGCTACCGGGTTGGTGGTACCCCCGGATCGGGGCCATCCTCGACGGACAGATCGCCTCGAACTGCCAGTCGGCGCACGAGCTCAGCCTCGGGTGTTCGATGAAGGTGGCAAACATCCGGAGTTCGCCTGAAGCTTCGACCGCGACGCCGCACGTGCTGGTGGGGACCACGGGTGGCTACGTCTTTGCCATCCTCCCGACCGTTCCGGGGCCGGTGAAGGGTGACATGGGCGGCGTGGCTTCTCAGCTCAGGCACCGTTCGACACATCTCGGGATCTTCGTCAACGGGTTGGCCGCGGGGAACCTGGACGGCGACATCGATGACGAAATCGTGTGTGGTACCTGGATGGACGCCGGTACCTACCAGGATTGGGATCCGTTGGCTCCCGACCTCACCAAGAACCGCGCTCACCTCCATGTCTTCGATCCCGTCGTCACGGGAGGCACGAACTCGTTGTTGTCAACTGTCGCCGTGCTGGACGGCGACTATCTCGCCGGTCCCGGGCGCGGGATCGGTGCGGGCGTGACCGGCGTTCGGATCGACGACGTCGATGGCGACGGCGAGGCAGAGATCTGGTGCAGCGACGCGGCGGGCTACATCTACCTGTTCGGGCGCGATTCGAGCGGGACCTGGCGTTGCGCCTGGCGTTCGGACGACCTCTGCGCGTATCCGGGCTTCTACAACAACCTCCATCCGATCAAGGGCGAGGGGAACGTCACAACTAAGCTAGTGGTTCAGTCACCCGGGTACTTCTTCGTCTTCTCGGTGGATCCGGGCGCGATCACGACGCCATGGTGGAGCGAGTGATGAGTCGAAAGAGTCTTCAGCTTCGCGCCTCTGCGGCGCTGACCGTAACGATCTTGACGGTCGCGAGTCCAGCCGCCGGGCAGCAGATTCTCTGGCAGATCGAGGCGAATTCGGACGACGACGCGCTTGCGGAGGCTCGAGTCGGGCCGGATCTTGACGGCGACGGGGTGCCGGAGCTGTTCTTCGGGTTTCTGGGAGAACTCTGTACAGCAACGTCGGGCGGTGTGGCGAAGCTGTTCTCAACGTCCGGAGGGCAGTTGGCTCAGTGGTGCGGGTCATTTCCCAGCGCGTTTGGCGCGCCGATTCGGTGGCTCGATGACATTGACGGTGGCGGCACTCCGGACTTCGCCGTCGGTGACGCCGCCTACCATGAACCCACTCTCGGTCCGAACACAGGTCGTATTTGCGTCTATTCGACCGAGACCGAGTTGTTGCTGTATCAAGTAGTCGGGACGCAGCCTGACGGTCGTCTCGGACGGTTCGACGTCATTGCTGATGTCAACGCCGATGGTGCCCGTGATCTGTTGGTGTCTCTATACGAGTACGGCTCGAGCGGAGAAGGCGAGACGTGGATTCTGTCCAGTGTCGACGGCTCCATCTTGCGCATGCACATTGGGTCCGTCCCATGGGCGTTTCTCGGCCGGTTCTTCGGCGCAATCGGTGACGTCGACGGGGATGGCGTGGATGATTATGCGCTTAGCGTCGCCGGCGGAGTGGACGTTTACTCCGGGAGTTCCGGTGCGACCTATCGTCACTTGGCGGCTGGCAAGCGAGCCAACTTCGGTTGCAGCATTGCCAAGGCGAGCGATCTGGACGGCGACGGACTCGCCGACGTCCTGATTTCGAGCGCCAGCACCCGCTACACCGGACGAGGCGTCGTGGATGCGATCTCACCGGCATCTGGCAACGTGATCTGGACCATCGACAATGATCCCCTGAAGGACTTCTTCGGCCGCCCGGTGATTGAGGTTGCCGACCAGAATGACGACGGGTATCGCGAGTATCTCATGTGTGCCTATGAAGACGGACACGACGGCAAGTCAGCTGGGCGGGTCGATCTCATCTCGGGGGCGACGCGCCGACCGCTCTTCATTTTCTATCCAGACACCAGTCGTGCGCGGTACTTCGGCCAGTTCATGGCTCCCGGCGCGGACTTCAACGGAGACGGCATCGAGGACTTCGTCATCGGCACTCCAGACGGCGGCGACCTTTCGAACGACGCCGGCCTTTTCCAGATCCGCGCCGGCAACGACCTCTGGCTGCAGGCCGATCCGATCGCCCCGATCGACGGGGACACGGTGGTGGTCGACCTGCGCGGTCCGCCGAAGGGCCAGCTCGGGCTGATCGCGCTGGTGGCGATCGACGGCGTCGAGACCTTCGAGACTCTGCTGCTCGCGACGTTCAATCCAAGGAACGAGATGCAATTCTGCGCCGATGTCGATTCTTCGCTGTCGGGAATGGAGTTCACGTTGATGGGCTACGCGCAGAACAAGAATGGCCGCGGTCCGCTTCTGGAGGCGTCGCCCTTCGTCGTGAGCGTGCAGTAGGACGGTAGCCGGCAAGCATCGGCTGGCGGATGGGCTCCCTGGAGGCGCTGATGAAGAGTTTGCGAATGACAACGACTGCCACCCTTTTGTCGAGGCACTCACCTGCCGCCTCGTCGCGCGGCCGCCCTCTGTGGGACCAAATGCGCTCCGCCTTCGACTACTCGCCGGTGCTCGAGACCGCCGTGCAGCACTACGGCCTCGACCGCGCCGCCGCCGCCGATCTCTTCGACGGCCTGCTGCAGTGGCTCTCGGCGATCCCGTTTGCGCAGCCCGGGCAGCCGATCCAGCAGGTCGAGGCGATCGACCGGCTCTGGCACGCGTTCGTGCTGAACACCAAGCTCTACCGCCGTTTCTGCGACCGCTTCTTCGGCCGGTACATCGACCACGATCCGCTCGACCGGCAGTTCGAGGCGCTGTCGAAGAAGCAGTACGCCCGCTTCACGCTGGCGACGCTCGCGGCGGAGTTCGGGGCGCAGCTGCACCCGGCTTTTCACGACCTGACCCAGCGGGTCGGCTGCTGCTTCGGGCAGTGCGACGACGGGATGGTGGCGGGCGGGGCGTCGCCGTGAGGTGAGCCGGCGGTGCGCGTCGGCGGGTGGCGCGGCCCAGGCGGGCGCGCCGATACCATCCGCCCGCGATGCGGATCGCGCTGGATGCGAGTGTGCTGGAGACGGCGCGGCCGACCGGGGTCGAGCGGGCGCTGACGGAGCAACTGCGGGCGCTGGCGGCGCTCGGGGCGGCGCATGAGTTCCTGCTGGTGGTGCGCGGGATCGGCGGGGCGGCGGCGCCAGCGTCGTCGCTCCCGCAGTCGTCGTCCGGGCTGCCGGAGAATTTCCGCGTCGTCGACCTGCAGCTGCCGCGCGCAGAACGGTTCTGGCGCGAGCGGCGGCTGCTGCCGCGGCTTTGGCGAGAGGGCGTGGCGCTGCTCCACTCGGCGGTGCTGGCGCTGCCGTTGACGGTGGCTCGACCGGGCATCGCCCTGGTGGCCACGGTGCATGAAGTGCCGTGGCGTGAGCCGGGAGCACACGGCGGAGAGTGGGCGCGCCGGCTGCGACTCCTCCATGCCGCAAGGCGCGCGCGGGCGCTGGTGATGCCGGCCGACCACACGCGACGGATCGTCGCGGAGCTCCATCCGCGAGCGGCGGCGCGCCTCGTCGTGGTGCCGCATGGCGTCGACGAGCGCTTCCGGCCGTTGCCGCCCGATGCCGGCGCGGCCGCCGCTGCCGAGTTCAACGGGTTGCAGCAGGCGATCGGCCGCGACCCGCGCGGATGCCTGCTGTTCGTCGGCGCCGCCCGCGCGCGCAAGGAGCTGCCGCGGCTGCTCGACGCGTTCGG
>SXGT01704821.1_pt1 | contig 11020 bp, 12 predicted proteins | sample 3176221 | NCBI WGS metagenome assembly SXGT01 (sample SAMN11356862, study PRJNA531348) | freshwater metagenome | isolation source: freshwater sample F1-120 | place: China: Fuxian Lake, Yuxi | collected 2017-12-25
AGCCGCCGTGGAAGGCTTCGCGCGTGGCCTTGGGATCCTTCAGGTAGCCGAGCATTACGGTGTTGCCCTGCACCAGCACCTCGCCCATGCTCTTGCCGTCCTGCTTTACCGGCTTGCAGGTCTTCGCATCCCCCACGCGGTGCCCTTCCACCACCTGGTAGCGCACCCCCTGGCGCGCCATCTCGTTGGCGCGTTCCTCCATCGGCAGCGCGGCCCAGGATTCCTGCGGCGCGCAAAGCGTGGAAGGCCCCTGCAGCTCGGTCATGCCGTAGATGTGCAGCACCTCGAAGCCGAGCGCCTCCATGTCCTTGATGACCCGTGCGGGTGGCGGCGAACCGCCGGTCTGGATGTGCACCGGGTGGGCGAACTTGCGGCGCTGTTCTTCAGGCGCGGAAGTGAGCATCGTCAGCACGGTCGGCGCGCCGCACTTGTGTGTCACGCCGTGCTCGACGATCATGGGGAAGATGAGCGCCGGGTCCACGGCACGCAGGCAGACATGCGTGCCGCACATCGCGGTCACCGACCAGGGGTAGCACCAGCCGTTGCAATGGAACAGCGGCAAGGTCCACAGGAAGACCGGCCTTGCCGGCAGCGGCCACGCGGCGATGTTGCCCATCGCCTCGAGGTACGTCCCGCGATGGTGGTAGACCACGCCCTTGGGCCGGCCGGTGGTGCCGCTCGTGTAGTTCAGCGCGATGGGTTGCGACTCGTCATCCGGCAGCTTCCAGGGCCAGTAGTCATCGCCGCCGGAGATGAATTTCCCGTACTCCACGCTGCCGAGCCGCTCCCCCGGCCCGCTGTACAGCGGGTCGTCGTTGTCGATGACGAGGATCTTGCGCTTCAGCGACTTCAGTGCAGGCCCCATCACCCCGGCGTACATGCGGTCGGTGATCACGACTTTGGCTTCGCCGTGCTGCAGGATGTACGCGATGGTGTCGGCGTCGAGTCGAGTGTTGATGGCATTCAGCACCGCACCGAGCACAGGCACGCCGTAGTGCGCATCGAGCATCGCCGGGACGTTGGGCAGCATGGCGGCAACCACGTCGCCTTTGCGGATACCGGCCTTGTGAAGCGCCGAGGCCAGTTGCTGCGCGCGCCGGAAGAATTCGGCGTAGGTGTGGCGTTTCGTGCCGTGAATGACTGCGATGCGATCGGGGTGAATCTCGGCCGCGCGCGGCAGGAAACCGATCGGGCTGAGCGGCGCGTAATTCGCCGCGCCGGGCTTGAGGCCCGCCCAGATGCTCCTTCTCGCCGGACGTGCCGCGGACTTGTTTCGCTTTGCCATGATCGCCTCCGTGCGCGCGATTCTATAATGCCGCTCCTTCCCGTGACCTCCCCTTCCAGAGGCTTTCTCGCGGTTGCGCTTGCCGGCGGCGCCGTGTTCGCGCTTGCGCTCGGCATCCGCCAGGCGCAGCCCCTCTTCATCGGTGCGCTCAACACACAGACCGGCATCGGCTACGCCAGCGTCAGCCTCGCCTTCGCCGTGGGCCAGTTGATGTGGGGCGTGGCGCAGCCCATTGCCGGCGCCATCGGCGACCGCTACGGCCCGCGCCGGGTCATGATCGCCGGCACGCTGATGCTCGTCATCGGCACTGCGGCGACGCCTCTTGCGCAGGGTGCTGCCTTGCTGACCTTCCTGATCGGCGTCGTCTCGGCATCCGGCGCCGGTGCGCTCGGGCTCTCGCTCATCGTTTCAGCCGCGAACCGCTGGATACCCGAGGCGAAGCGCTCCGTAGCCGCCGGCATCATCAACGCCGGCGGCGCGTTCGGGCAGTTCACGTTGATCCCGTTTGCGCAGCTCATGATCGGCATCGCCGGCTGGCACCCCGCCATGATGCTGCTCGGCGCCACGGGCCTGCTGGCACTGCCGCTCCTCTACTACCTGACGCGCGAGTCGGCGCCGGCTGGCGGAGGTTCCGCCGGCGCTACTACGCTGGCGCAGGCGGTCGGCGAAGCCTGGCGCGACCGCAGCTTCCTGCTGCTGAATGCGGGATTCTTCACCTGCGGCTTCCATGTCGCGTTCATCGCCACGCACCTGCCGGGGGTGGTGGCGAGCTGCGGGCTGCCCGCCAGCATCGGCGCGTGGTCGCTGGCCATCATCGGCCTCTTCAATATGGCCGGCAGCATATGGATCGGCAGGAAGGTGCAGACCGTCCGCATGAAGATCGCGCTCGCCTGGACCTATTTCGCCCGCGCCGCGATCGTCATGGCGTTCTACTTCGCGCCCAAGACCGAAATGGCCTTCTTCCTCTTCGCCGCCGGCATCGGCTTCACCTACCTGTCCACGGTTCCGCCCACGGTCGGGCTGGTGGCCAAGCTGCACGGCCCGCGCTACGTCGCGACGCTGTTCGGCATCGTCATGCTGTCGCACCAGGTCGGCGGGTTCCTCGGCGCGTGGCTGGGCGGCAAGGCGTTCGAAGCAACCGGGAACTACGACTGGATGTGGTTCGCCGACATCGCGCTGTGCCTGTTCGCCGCGCTGGTGCACCTGCCGATCCGCGAGGCGCGCGTCCGCGCGGCAGCTGCAGCCTAGGACTTCAGCACGCCCGCTGCGGCAAGCGCGGCGATGCCGTCCTGCGAGTAGCCCAGTTCCCGCAACACGGCTTCGTTATGCTCGCCGAGCCATGGCGCAAGCGTGCGCACCTCGGCCGGCGTGCGCTCGAAGATCGCCGCCGGACGCGGCTGGCGCACCTTGCCCAGGCGCGCGTCGTCGTGGGTCTCGATCACCCGATTGACCCTGACCTGCTCGTCCTCCAGCAGGTCGGTGCGTTTCAGGATCGGGGCGCAAGGGACGCCGTTGGCGTCGAGCCTCGCGAGGATTTCCCGCGAATCCCACTTCGAGAGTTCCTCGCTGATCACGCGGCGGCGCTCCGCGGTGTGCTTCGAGCGCGCCGTCACGCTGGCGAAACGCTCGTCGGCAAGCAGGTCCTCGCGCCCGAATGCTTTGCACATCCCCTGCCACTCCGCGTTCGAGACCGCACCCGCGGTGATGAAACCGTCGCGCGTGCGGTAGACGAGGTCCGGCCCCATCTGCGCGAGCGCCGGATCGGCCTCGCGGCCGACGAAGCTCAGGCTCGCCATGGATTCCGGCCACAGGTAGGCGACCATCACGTCGAGCATGGCGAGGCGCACGTGCTGGCCCTCCCCCGTGCGCTCGCGCGAGAACAGGGCCGCGGTGATCGCCTGCGCCGCCGTGACGGCAGTCGTCTTGTCCGGCACGATCACGCGCACCATGCGCGGCCGGTACTCCGGATGGCGGTCGGCCTGCGTCTCGGCCATGCCGGAAAGCGCCTGGATGACGGGGTCGTAGACCCGCTGGTGCGCGTAGGGACCGCCGTCGCCGAAACCGCTGATCGAGACGAAGATGATGTCCGGTCGCAGCTTGCGCACCTCGGCTTCGCCGAGCCCCATGCGCTCGATCGCCCCGGGACGGAAGTTCTGCACCAGCACGTCGGCGGTGGGGATCAGCTTGCGCACGATCTCCAAGCCCTCCTTCGCCTTGAGGTCGACGCAGAGCGAGCGCTTGTTGCGGTTGCAGGAGAGGAAGGAAGCCGACATGCCGTCGACCACCGTGCCAAAACCGCGCATGAGGTCGCCCGTGGGCGATTCGATCTTGATCACGTCGGCGCCCTGGTCGGCCAGCATCATGGTCGCCACCGGACCCGACACCATCGCCGTGAGGTCGAGCACGCGCACGCCAGCGAGCGGTCCGGGCATCGTCAGGTCTTCGGGAAGGTCTTGAGGCGCGCCGACCGGTAGGCGGGGCGGCGCGTCACGAACGCGTGGTAATCGAGCACGTTCGGCGGCAGGGCCAGGCGATAGTCGATCGCCCAGTCGATGGTGGTCACCAGCAGGATGTCGGCCACGCTCAGTCGGTCGCCGAGCAGGTACCGCCCGGCTGCGCCGACGCGCGGGGCCATGGCGTTGAATTGGTCGGCGAAGTAGGCCCGCGCGGCCTCCACCGCCTTGGGTGCATCGCCGTAAAGGGCTTTCAGGTCGTCGTGGCGCCGGATGACGTAGAGCGCGTGCCCGTCGATTTCCGACATGATGAAGTAATTCCACTCATTGACGCGCGCGCGGCCCGCCGGGTCCTGCGGCAGGTAGAGCGAATCCGGCGCCTCGAACGCTTCGGCAAGGTAATGCAGGATGGCCGCGCTCTCGGTGAGAATGAAATCGCCGTGCCGCAGCACCGGCACCTTGTGCCGGGGGTTGATCTTGAGGAACTCCGGCTTCGTCGTCTCGCCGCTGCGCGGATGCACCGGGAAGTACTCGTAGTCAAGGCCGAGCTCGGCGAGCATCCAGTGCGGCCGCAGCTGGCGCACCGTGCCCATGCCCCAGAGGGTCAGCCCGTTCGGTGCGCTCATGTCTCTGCTCCTCGCGAACGCACTCGCTTCACCGTCGTGCGCAGCGCCTTGCGCATCGCCAGCCATTGCGGGCGCCCGAGCACGTCGAGCAGCTCGCGCTGCGCCTTGTCCCATCGGCGCCTGGCACGCACGATGGCGGCGTTGCCCCTGGGCGTGAGCTCGATGTTGCGCACGCGACGGTCATCGCCCGCGGAACTCCGGATCAGCCCGCGCTCCAGCAGCGGCTCGATGATGCGCGTCACGCTGGTGCGATCCATCGCCATCGCGCCGGCGAGGCGCACCATGCCGACCGGCGCCAGCGCCTCGATGCTGCGCAGCAGTGAAAACTGCGCCACCGTGACGCCGCTCGGGCGCAGGTGCGCGTTGTAGAGGCCGCTGACCACGCGCGCGGCGCGCTGGATGTCGAACAGCGCGCACTCCTGCAATACCCCACCGTTGCGTTTCCGCGGCATGGCGGCTAGTATGGGTGTGTACACACCTATTGGCAAGGCATGCCATGAGCACACCGGATACCGCGCTGGTCGTCGGCGCCGGCGACAGCCTCGGCGCCGCCCTCGCCCGCCGTTTTGCGCGCGAGGGCCTCAAGGTCGTCGTCGTGCGACGCAACGCCGACAGGCTGCAGCCGCTTGCCGATCAGATCAAGGCCGCCGGCGGCACCGTCCACGCCTTCGGCTGCGACGCGCGCAAGGAAGAGCAGGTCATCGAGCTGTTCACCAAGGTCGAGCGCGACATCGGTGCCCTCGAGATCGTCGTGGCGAACGTCGGCGGCAACATCCGCTTTCCGCTGCTGGAGATGACCGCGCAGAAGTACTTCAAGACCTGGGAGATGGCCTGCTTCTCGGCCTTCCTCACGGCGCGCGAGAGCATGCGCGTGATGGCGCCCCGCGGCCGTGGCACACTGTTCTTCACCGGGGCGACCGCGGGATTGCGCGGCGGCGAGGGCTACTCCGCGTTCGCCACCGGCAAGTTCGGCATGCGTGCGCTGGCGCAGTCCACGGCGCGCGAGTTCGGCAAGCAGGGCATCCACGTCGCCCACGTGGTGATCGACGGGCCGATCGACACGCCCTTCATCCACGAGCGCTTTCCCGACCTGGTGAAGTCGCGCCCGAAGGACGGGCTGCTGCAGCCCGATGACATCGCCGACACCTACTGGGCGATCCACAGGCAGAAGCGCAGCGCATGGACCTTCGAGGCGGACATTCGCCCGTGGCTCGAACCGATGACCACCTTCTAGGGAGCCGCCGATGGCCAGGAGCGTCGATTTCTACTTCGATTACGGCAGCCCCACCGCCGACCTCGCCTGGACGCAGCTGCCCGGCCTGGCGAAGCGCACCGGCGCAACCGTGAACTACAGGCCGGTGCTGCTTGGCGGCGTATTCCAGGCCACCGGCAACCGCTCTCCCGTGGAGATCGCGGCCAAGGGCAAGTACATGTTCGAGGACCTGAAATGGTTCGCCGCCCGCTACGGCGTGAAGTACGAGCGCAACGCGCATTTCCCCCTCAACACGCTGAACCTGATGCGCGGCGCGCTGGCGGCGCTGGGTGACGGCTGCTTCATGCCCTACTCCGACGCGGTCTTCAAGGCCACCTGGGTGGATAACGTCAACATGAACGAGCCCGCGGAAATCGGCAGGGTGCTGAAGGAGGCTGGGCTGGACCCGCAGAAGATCATGGCGGCGACGCAGGAACCGGCAATCAAGGAGGCGCTGAAATCGGCCACCGAAGAAGCGGTGAAGCGCGGCGTATTCGGCGCGCCCACCTTCTTCGTCGGCGAGCACATGCACTTCGGGCAGGACCGCCTGCCCTATGTTGAGGAACTCCTGCGGAGTTAGGACAGACCTGCTTCAGGCCTGATCAGGCCGCGACGGCGCTCCTGCGCGGGGCGCCGTGCACCTTGACTGTGCCCGCCGCGTTGTCGGTGACCGCAAAGACGGTGAAATACTCTATCTCCGGCTTCATGCCGTAGCGCTCGACGATGCCCTGCAGCCAGGGGCCGGAGTAGAAGGCCCTGGCGTCGTCGAGGCTTTGCCACTGGTAGACGCCGCCCGCGGCGCCGCTTTCGCTCCAGATGAAATGCTTGCTGAGCAGTCCTTTCGCCTCGCGAAACCCCGGGGCGATCTTCGCGAAGTGCGCGAGGCAGGCGTCGTGGTCGATGGACGCAGGCAGCTGGTAGCGGACGATGGCGGTGATCATGGGGCTTCCTCCCTCTTTCCATTATGCAGCACGGCTGCTCTTGTGCGGGGCAGCAAGGGCGATGATGCGTTGACACACCGGGGTGCGCCCCCTATTCTGCATTCGCTGGTCCATCCAACGGAGGACATCCATGAAGAAGATTGCGTTTGCCGTCGCGGCTGCATTCGCGACGACGCTCGGTTTTTCCGGCAGCGTGCTGGCGCAGGACAAGACCGTCAACATCGCCGGCTTCGGCGCCAAGTCGGGCGTGCTGCGCCTGTTCGGCCTCAACAGCGAAGCGGCGCTGAAGGCCGCCATCGCGGAGGTCAACAAGGCCGGCGGCGTGAAGCTCGCCGACGGCAGCAAGGCGAAGATGGTGCTCGCCGATTACCTCGACGATCGCTGCAACGCAGAGGAAGGCATCGCGGTGGTTCGACGCCTGGCCGGCACAGACAACCTCATCGCCATCGGACCCACCTGCTCGAACGTCGCCGAGCCGCTGTTCGGCATCCTGCCGAAGAAGGCCGGCGATGCGAGCGACACCGGGCTGCAGTTCCCGATCTTCTCCGACGTGGCCATCAAGGTCGGCCTGGCGCGCATTTCCGAGTGGGCGTTCCGCAACGTGCCCAACGAGGTGACGATGTACTCGTCGCTCTACTACTGGCTGAAGACGACGCGTCCCGAACTGAAGACCGTGTACGGCGGCGTGGAGGAGGACTTCGCCCATTCCCGCGCGTCATGGCACGTGGTGATGAAGGACCGCGCCAAGGCCAACGGCTACGAGGTGCTGGGCGAGTCGAAGTGGCTGCTGAACGACACCAACTTCTCCACCCAGGCGCGCGAGATCAAGAAAGCGAATCCGGACATCCTGTCGATCGCCGCGCACCCGTTCACCACCTGCGGCGTGCTGAAGGAGCTGCAGCGCCAGGGCTTCAAGCCCAAGCTGCTGGTCGGCCTCACCAGCACCTCCAGCCTGGAGACCATGCAGGCCTGCCCGAAGCAGGCGGAAGGCATGATCATCCCGACCAGCTACGCGCCGGTGAACAAGGAAGCCAAGTTCGCGGCCGAGGCCACCGCCAAGCAGAAGGGCGCGGCCGACCTGCACAGCATGGCGGCGTGGGAGAACGTCTTCATCATCAAGGACGCGATGGAGAAGAGCGGCATCAGCGGCAAGAAGGACGCCGCCTCGGTGCAGGCCGACCGGCGCAAGATCCGCGACGCGCTGGCGGCGATGAAGACCACCAACGGCCTGATCGGCCTCACCAAGCGCACCGAGGACCGCGAGGCCGACAAGCCCTACGTCTTCGTGCACGCCAAGGGCGGCAACTGGACGGTCCTGCACAACCCGCTGTAACCCACCGGAGAACGCCAAACCCGCCCTGCCGGTGCAGGGCGGGTTTTTTTCGCCAATGACGGACTTCATCCAGGCCCTGCTCGACGGCATCCTGTTCGGCACGACGTACTCGCTGATCGGCATCGGCTTCACGCTGGTGTTCGGCGTGATGCACAAGATCAACATGTCCTACGCGGCGGCGTCCATCGGCTCGGCCTATGCCGGGCTGGTCGCCGGCAGCCTGCTGGGCGGCAACGCGTGGACGGTATTCGGGTTCTCCTTCCTCGCCGGCGGCCTGTTCGGCTGGCTGGTGTACCTGATCTGCTTTCACTTCATCCCGTTGAAGAACGAGAACGCGACGCTGATGTCGACGGTCGGCATGCTGTTGCTGATCGACGAGCTGATCTCCCATTCGACCACCGGCGCGCCGCAGAACTACCCGGCCGCGATCGAGGACGTCATGCTGCGCGCGGGCGAGCTCTCGGTGCGTGGCGACCTGATCTTCGTCTTCGCCGTGAGCGTGGTCAGCACCGCCGCCCTGCTCTGGTTGCTGTACAGGACCCAACTGGGCCTCGCCACGCGCGCGGTCGCCCAGCAGCCGGTCGCCGCCCAGCTCTGCGGCATCCGCGTGGTGCGCGTGAACGCGATCACCTTCATCATCACCGGCCTGCTGGGCGGCATCGCGGGCGGCCTGATCTGCTCGGCCGTGGGCTCGCTGTCCATCCTGATCACAGGGCCGCTGACCGTGAAGGGCCTGATCGTGACGGTGATCGGCGGCCTGGGCAGCGTGCCGGGCGCAATCGTCGCCGGGCTGCTGGTCGGCGGGCTGGAGAACCTGTTCCAGCACTTCCGCGGCGTCACCGAGCGCGACCTGTACGTGATGCTGCTGCTCTTCGCCTTCCTCATCTTCCGGCCCGGCGGCATCTTCGCCAAGGGCGCGGGGCGCGACTAGGAGCCGTCATGGAGTTCTACTACGGCCTGGCGCAGACCATCGGCATCCACACGCTGCTCGGGCTTTCCGCCTACGTCATCCTGCTGACCGGCCAGATGAGCATGGCGCAGGCGGCCTTCTATGCCATCGGCGCCTATTCCTCGGGCATGCTCACGGTGCTCTGGGGCTGGCACATCGTGCCCGCGCTGTTCGCCGGGGCGTCGGTTGGCGCCGTCGCCGCCGGCGCAGTCGGCTTCCCTGCGCTGCGCGTCAAGGGCCTGATGCTGGTGATCGCCACGCTGGCCTTCGGTGAAGGCATCCGGCTGTTCTTTTTCAACTTCGACTACCAGGTGCAGAAGGGCAACGTGCGCGTCGGTCCGCTGGGGCCCGAGGGCTTCCGCCAGATCCGCTACTTCCCCGAGAACGGCTGGACCTCGGCCGAGGTGATGATGTTCGTCTGGTTCTTCGTCATCGCCGTCATGGCGCTGATCTGGTGGTTCGACCGCTCGCGCTACGGCGCCGTGCTGCGCGCAGTGGGCGACGACGAACTCGCCGCGCAGTCGGTCGGCATCAACCTGACCACCATGAAGGTCAGCGCGATGACCACCGGCGGCGCCATCGCCGGCTTCGCGGGCGGCCTCTACGCGCACTACACCACCCACATCGAGCACCTGGCGTTCGGCGTGCTGCAGGCCGTGTTCGCGGTCGCCTACCCGCTGATCGGCGGCCTGGCGAGCGTGTTCGGCACGCTGGTGGCGGTGATCTTCGTGCAGGGCATCCTGGTCGAGGGACTGCGCTTCCTCGGCGATTGGCGCAACCTGCTGTTCGGCACGCTGATCATCGCCTCGATGGTCTTCATGCCCAACGGCATGCTCGGCCCGCGCATGCTCCAGCGCATCAAGCGGCTGTTCGTCGGGAGAAGCGGCAATGCTTGAACTCAAGCAGCTGTCGCGCCACTTCGGCGGCGTGCGCGCCGTCGACCAGCTCGAACTGACGGTCAGGCAGGGAGAGATCTTCGGCCTCATCGGCCCCAACGGTTCCGGCAAGAGCACCACCGTCAACCTGGTGACCGGGCTGTTCGCCCCCACTTCGGGCCAGATCCTGTTCGGCGGCACCGACATCGCGCACTTGCCGACGCACAAGCGGCTGCATGCGGGGATCGCCCGCACCTTCCAGAACATCCGCCTGTTCGGCCAGCTCACCGTCTGGCAGAACCTGTGGGTGGCGCAGAATTCGCCGGAGGATCGCGCACGGCAGGGTTTCTTCTCGCGCTGGCTGGGCGGCCAGTCGGGCGTGCGCGACGAGATCGTCTCGCTGCTCGAGTTTTCCGGCCTCGCGCACAGGCAGGACGAGCTGGCCTCCAACCTCGCCTTCGGCGAGCAGCGCCGACTCGAGCTGGCGCGCGCCATGGCCGCGAAACCGAAGATGCTCCTGCTGGATGAGCCTGCCGCGGGCATGAACAGCGAGGAAATCGGCCAGTTGCGCGACCGCATCCTCAAGCTGCGCGAGCGCGGCGTGACCATACTGCTGGTGGAGCACGTGATGGAGCTGGTGATGGGCGTGACCGACCGCATCGCGGTGCTGAACTTCGGCCAGAAGATCGCCGAAGGCTCGCCCACCGAGATCCAGAACGATGCGGCGGTGCGCAAGGCCTACCTCGGCGGGGACGCTGCATGAGCGCCCTGCTCGAAGTGAAGGACATCGTCACCGCCTACGGCAAGATCGATGCGCTCAAGGGCGTCTCGCTCGAGGTGCAGCAGGGTTCGATCACCTGCCTGCTCGGCCCCAATGGCGCCGGCAAGACCACGCTGATGATGACCACGGCCGGCATCCTGCGGCCGAAATCGGGCTCGATCCGCTTTGCCGGCGACGAGATCGCGGGCTCGGCGTCCCACGCCATCGTCGCCAGGGGCGTCGCGCTGGTGCCCGAGAACCGCCTGGTGTTCGCGGACATGACAGTGTCGGACAACCTGCAGGCCGGCGCCTACCAGCGCGCCGATCGTGCAGCGGTCGCGACGGACGTCGAACGCATGTTCACCCGCTTCCCGCGCCTGAAGGACCGCGCACTGCAGATGGCGGGCACGCTCTCGGCCATGATCGCCGCGGCAGGGTGGCACCGACTGCGCAGCGACGGACCCACGTCGCTCGACGCCGGTGCGTACCCCAACATGCGTCTGCAGTTCCTGCCGTGAGTCGCCGGATCGACGCCTTCGTCGTCGC
>SXGT01607461.1_pt1 | contig 11019 bp, 11 predicted proteins | sample 3176221 | NCBI WGS metagenome assembly SXGT01 (sample SAMN11356862, study PRJNA531348) | freshwater metagenome | isolation source: freshwater sample F1-120 | place: China: Fuxian Lake, Yuxi | collected 2017-12-25
AAACGCTCTGCGCTCTGGTTCCGGCAACTCGCTCCAATGTCTCCGGGCCGCTTCCAGCAGAGTAAAGGTGCCCGTGACGTTCGTCGCCACGAACGCCGCCGGCCCATCAATCGAGCGGTCGACATGCGACTCGGCCGCGAGGTGCATGACGGCAGTGGGACGGAAAACGCGGAACAGCTCCTCCACGAGCTCGCCGTCGCAGATGTCTCCTTGAATGAGCGTGTGCCGGGAGTTCTTCAGCTCTCCCCGAATCGAATCGAGGTTTCCGGCGTAGGTGAGCTTGTCCAGATTGATAATCCGCACGCGAGGCTCTTCGGCCAGCACCTGGCGGACCAGGCAGCCGCCGATGAATCCCGCGCCGCCGGTGATGAGGATGGTCTTCAGAGGAGTGTGTCGGTTCATGGTACTGTTCTCGAAGTTTCAGGCGGCTCGCCACTTTCTCATCGCTTGCTCCACAGGCCGCAGGACGGTGCGGACCAGTTTTTCGGCAGGGGAGCGGCGCGGTGCCGACGGCGGGACGTTGATCACAGGTAGCGGCTCATAGTCCGGCGGCATCTGCCGCTGATAGTGCTCCACCTGGCCAACCAGGTAGCTCACAAGGTTCAGGCGATGGTCGTCAATTTGGTCGCGGTATTGCCCGTGAAAGTGATGATCCACGCAGGAAAGCATCCGAAGCGTCTCGCGGATCTGAAACTCGCGGCCCTTTTGAGACCACAGCCCTTGCGGATGAATCCGGTAGTCCGCCATCGCCTCCGGCAGGAAACCAATCGGCCCGTAATGGGCGAGAAGCAAGCCAATTGCCCAATCGCCGGGAGTGATCCGCCCATGCCACTCCGGCAGCGGACCAAAAAGGCGATTGCGAAAGACGAGCGAGCAGGTGCCGATCGTGTTGGCCACGAAGAGATCGTCGATTGTCGCTTCGCACTTGTTCCAGTCCAAAGGAAACAGCTCCGGCTGGTGCGAGCCGTCGGAGTAAACCCGGCGAGTGAGGTGAAAGCAGGCCGACCAGTGGGGATGAGTGTCGAGCGAGTCAATTTGCTTTTGCAACTTGGCAGGGTCGGTCCAATAGTCGTCCCCTTCGAGCAGGGCGACATAATCGCCGCGACAAGCGGCAAGACTCGCGGCGATGTTGGCCGGGCCGCCGATGTTCTGCTCGTGCAACAGCAAGCGGATTCGTTCTGGATGCTGCCGCTGCAACGCCAGCAGAATCTCCCGCGTGCGGTCGGTGGAGCAATCTTCGCCGATGACAATCTCCACGGGGAAGTTGGTCACTTGGGCGAGCGCGCTGGCCACTGCCTGCGCGATAAATCGCTCGTGGTTATACGTCACCATCAGCACGCTGACCTTGGGAGCGGCGTTCGCAAGCAATGCTTCCATCAGGCGGCCTCCTGTTCCAGAGGCCCGAGCGGGACCGTGGGCAAGGGGAGCGTCGCCGGCAGCAGAGCCCGCAGCTTTGTGGCGGCGGCGCACGCGCGGGAGAAAATTCCACCGATGAGTTCTATGTCCGCGGACTCCACGGCCGTTCCCGTGGGGAGGACGAGCACTTGCTTCAGAATGGCTTCCGTCACTGGCAGTCGGCTGGGGACGGTGGGATCATGCGATCGATAGGGCTCCATCCGATGAACACCAGGATAAAAATAGCGCCGGGCCAAGACGTTTTCGGCGTGCAGAACTTGCAACCACTGATCGCGAGTGAGCGGCGACTCGTGCTCATCCACTTGCAGGACCACGTACTGAAAGTTGTTCCGCTCCGCCTCGTCGTAGCGCAGGACTTTGACTCCGGGAACCTCGGCCAGCACGCGGCAGTAGGCGTGATAGTTTCGCTGGTTGGTCTGAATGAACTCATCAATGCTCTCCAGCGACGTGAGCCCGACCGCGGCCGCGAACTCGCTCATCTTGCCGTTGGTGCCGACGCTGACGACGTGGTCGCAGCCGCCGAGACCAAACGACCGCATTTGCCGCACGCGGGCCGCGAAGCCATCGTCGCCCGTGACAATCGCCCCTCCTTCGCCGCAGTTGACGAATTTGGTGGCGTGAAAGCTGAAGACTTCGGCTGTTCCGAATCGGCCGATCATTTTCCCTGTGTGCGAACAGCCCAAGGCGTGAGCGGCGTCGAACAGGAGTGTCAGGTCATGCTTTTTGGCGATGTGCTCCAGGGCAGCGGCAGCACAAGGACGGCCCCAGACATGCACGCCGATGATGCCCGTGGTCCGAGGCGTGATGCACGCTTCGACGCAATGAGGGTCGAGGTTGTGCGTCTCGGGGTCGATGTCGCAGAAGACCGGCGTGATTCCCTGCCACTGCAGGGCGTGAGCCGTGGCGACGAACGTGTTGGCCGGGACGATGACTTCGCCCGAGAGTGCCGCAGCTCGGCAGGCAATTTCCAATCCGACCGTGGCATTACAAACGGCCAGGCAGTGTTTCACTCCCACGAGCGCCGCAATCCGCCGCTCGAATTCTTGGACCATCACGCCGTCGTTGCTGAGCCACTTGCGCTGCAGGATCTCATCAATCCGGCGGTGAATTGCCGCCGCGCTGCCGATGTTCGGCCGCCCAACGTGCAACGGCTGCGCGAAGGCGGGGGAGCGGCCAGGCCATAAGTGCAACTTGCTGGTCATGCCGCGCCTCGCAGTTCCGCGAGGCCGAAGCCCGACGCCCCAAAGCCATTGCCGTTGTAGAGCAGGTAGCGACGACCATCGGCATCAAACGTGGCCGGATAGGCAATCATCTCGCTGTCCCACCCAGCGGTGCTCCGCGGCAGGTCAACGAGTTCGTCTTTCCGCTTCCAAGAAATGCCGTCGTCCGATTCGGCATAGCCGAGCCGATAGCTCTGCTCCAAATTGTCGCGGTAGTTGGCAATCGACCGCATGCTATACCACATTTGATAGCCGCCGCTGGTTTTCACAACCCACGGGCGGGCAATCGCTTCATCGGTGCGGGCATAGTCAATGGCGATGGTCCCCGGCCTCTTCCAGTCGATGCCGTCGCTCGACTCGGTATAGCGAATGAGATACCGGGCCTCTGGCTTGCCATGGACCAGTTGCCACTGGGTGCAGGAGAGATACCACATTCGCCAGCGGCCAGATTCATGGAGCACAAACGGACAGGCGCAAAAGTGAGGTTCGTGGGCACAGCGGTCGAGCACTGGCCCGTCGCACACCCGCTCGTACGTCAGGCCGCCGTCATCGCTCACGGCCAGTCCAATCGAGTTGCGATAGGGGACCGTGGTGCTGGTGTTCCAGCCAGTGTAGTACAGGTATTTTCGCTCTCCGACGGTGACGACGCTGGAGGGCATCACACCGGCGTCGTCAAAGCAGCCCAAGTCCCCCAGCGGCAGCACGGGCGTTTCCAAGAGGCGGGTGATCTCTCGCGGCTGGAGAGGGTTCAATTCCAGGAGGAGCGTGGACGTGCGGTTTTGCGCATCGCGAGACCCGAAGTAGATGCGGAGCTTGCCATCCGCCGTCCAGTCGGGCGTGGGGACTTGCGCATGGCTCCTCAACCAGCCGGGGCGAGCGGCGGGCTCAAAAATGACGTCGTGCTTGTGCCAATGTTGAGGCATCGCGAGAAACTAAGCCGCCTTTCGGAAGACCGCACTTACTTGCGGCTGGACGGGGAAGCCGGTGGTGAGCAGTTCCTCCATCGGTTTGTACACATAGGGATGCGGATAGCCGCGCTCGACGAAAGTTGCCTCGGCGAGGTTGTTGTAGCGGAAGTGGCAGGACCAGCGGATGTCCGGAGAGGAATTGGTTCCCGAGCGATGTACCAGGAAAGAGGAGAACATCACCACATCGCCGGCGCTAACCGGCAGGCTCTCAAACTCCTTGTCCCGCAGGTAGCTCTCGTCCACCTTGCCGAAGTTGTCGACCACTTCGCTGGTGACGAGGCCGTCCAGGTGACTGCCGGGGACGACTTCAAGCGGCCCAAGTTCTGGCGGCAGGTCGATGAGCGGCACCCAAATGACGACGGAGTCGAGCGAGCCTTGCATGCTCCGCCAATCCTGATGAGGAAAGACCCGCCAATAGACTTCACTCTTGGCCAGCCGGGGACTGTTGAAGTACAGCACGGGCCGCGTACAGATATTCGGCCACTCGACGCCGACCTGCCGGGCCAAATCCAGCAGCCGCTCATCGAGGCCGAGGCGGTGGAGCGAAACCAGGTGCTGGGCCTGCTTGCCGCAGTTCATAAAGACCGGCAGGTTCTCGGTGAACAGCCGGGCCATGCCATCGTCGATTTCCCGCCCGGTGGGATTGATTTGCGGCAGCAGCCCTCGTGATTCCAATTGCCGGATGAAGACTTGTCGCGCCTCGCGCCGCACGCCGGCGACGACGTCGGCATGGAGGTAGGCAGGGAGGTGAAGGAAACCCTGCTCGCGGTACGCGGCGAGTTGTTGCGAGTTGAGTGGCATGGCGTCTTCCTTGACGAGTTTGTTCTGCCGTTACCTTTAGAAATCCAGATCCTTGCTCGAAATCTTGGCCGCTCGCGAGCCGTCGGCCTTGTAGACAGACCAGGGCTCGGTGCTCTTTGTGATGATGGCGCTCATGCCAACGAGCGTTCCTTCCGCCAGGTTGAGTTGGTCGCGAATGGTGGCATTCACGCCGAGAAAACAGTAGGGGTTCACCACGCAGTGGCCGGAAAGGACAACGTGGGAAGTGAAAAAGTTGTGGTCCTTGATCTGGCTGTGGTGGCCTATGTGGTTGCCGCTCCAGAGGACTACGTTGTTGCCAATCGTCACGAACGGCTGGATGGTGTTATCCTCCAGGATGAAGCAGTTGTCGCCGATCGACCCTTCATTCAAACAAGTCGCGTGGCTGCTGACGTAGCTGATGAGCGAGTACCCCAAGGCTTTGAACTCGTTGTAGATCGCTTCGCGGGCGGTGTTCATCTTGGAATGGGACATCGGGGCGAAGGCGCTGAACTCGGCGGGTGGAAAGCGGCTGCCGAGGTCTTCCAGTGGCACGACCGGCAACCCTTCGAACGTCGGCTCATCGGGCAGGAACGCCTTGTGAACCGTGAAACCAACCACTTGGTGCGGCGAATCATTGCGCAGATAGTAATGGGCCAGCGAGGCAAAATCGCGGACGCCGAAAATGACAACTTTGGCCATGCTGGGCCCCCCCTTAGCGATAAACGTACGCGGTGTATTCGTAGAGCCCGTAGTCGGCTCGAAACTGATAATGACGGCTAATCTCCGTCCGTAGGAAAGCCGCCAGCAAGTCAAACGGCAGGTGGAACAAGTCGTCTCGTTCCCAGTCGACGTGCTTGGACATCACATTGAACGCCAGGCCGTGGCGAGCCAGCGGATAGACCCGGCGGACCACATCGCGGAAGTAGTCGAACATTTCTGCGAAGGGGAGCGAGCGCTTCTCCGTGAAGACTCCATTCATCACGACATAATCCACTTCTGGAATCTCGAGGTCTTCTCGCAGAATGTCTCCGTGGAGAAACTCCGTGCCTGGGAACTTGTCGCGGCATAGGTCAATGAACTTGGGGCTCATATCCAGGCCGATATAGCGGATGTCGCTCCGCCGTTCGGCCCGCAGGTATTCCAGCAAGTGTCCAGCGCCGCAGCCGAAGTCGAGGACTGTTACGACGTTTTCGGTAACGGGACGAATGACCTCCAGCATCACCTGGTAGCGCGTCCGCGCGTCCGCTTCGTTCGGCCAGTCCACGCCTTGATGCGTATCTCCGAACCGCGCCAGGCACGCTTCGTAGTGCGTCACAATCTCGGAATAGTCGGCGGTCAGGGGCATGTTGGCTCGGTTGGTCGGTTAGGCGGCACTTTTGAGTGCGGGGGCTCGGTAAGCCGGGAAGTAGGTTAGTGCGTTTCCATTGCTGCGTGAAAGTGCCGTCAGTTCCGCATAGCGGACCCGATCCAGAATCCGTCCGCAGAAATAGGCTGGGCGAGTTTCGCTGGACCAGCCCTGCTTAAAGCGGCTGAGGCCCTCGCTGGCGGCAAAGGTTCCGGCCCCTCCGCCGAGAGCAGCCTGATGGACGTTGTCGTTCGCGAGATCTTCCAGGCAGTGCCAGAACAGTGCGAACGATGCTTTCAGCTCGTAACCGGCTACGGAATAAGCCGCCAGGTGATAGTAAGCCGTCGTCTCGCTCACCATCCACAGGACGATGCCGACGATTTGCGTGTCCTGATAGGCCGCATAAGCTCGCAGGCTGGGAACTTGGAGTTGCTGTTGAAAGGAGGCCGGCGAAAACGCAGCCTGTCCGCGGATATCATGCCGCTCGATGAGCTGGCCATAGAGCTCGTTCCAAGTCAGCAGTTGTTCCGCAGGTTTTTGCAGTCGCTCGATCCGCAGCGATCTGGCTGCCTGCCTGGCATTCCGCTGATGATGGCCGGCGACGAATGATGCGAGCGGGCACGAGAGATCGGCGAAGTAATGGTCCTTGTAGTGATAGCAAACGTCGGAAAAACAGTCTTGAAGCTCCACCAGAGAAACTTCCGCCGCGGGGTCTGCGATCAGAGAAACCGCCACAAGTTCCTCGGAGAGATTCTGCAAGTCATCGCCAATAGCACTCCAATCCCGACAGCAAAAAAGTGGATAACAGCCCATCGCATCTCGGCCGAAATCCTCTGGCAGCGCGCGGGTGAGCAGCCATCCGCCAGACTTTGGCAGTGCCAGGGGCTCGCCGAACTCAGCGAGCGACCGTGCGTATTCCTCCGCTGCATACCCGAGCATGGCTGGCGTGTTACTCCCTTTTCGCCTGGCAGGCAGGGCTTCCTGCCCCTTCACTGGCTGACACGAACCGCAGCAGTTTGCCCCATATTGAATTGCGGAGTCAAGACCAAGGCGGATAGCGAAAGCCACTGCCAGCGGCTTTGCATTTCAGGCTCGCCAAGGACAGAATGGGCGAAAGGGAGAGCGGCATGAGTATTCCGATCGTGTGGGGAACGCGGATGATGGGAAAGGTGGACTCTGTCCCGGGCGTCGGCCACGTAGCAACGAAGTTCTTTTATTTGCAGTATGTGCCACTAATCCCCGTGGAGACGTACCTGATTTTTCGCGAAGTCGGCGATCAGATGCAGGGAGTCCGCATTCCGTGCAGCCCCAAGTCCATTCTCGTGGCCTGGCTGCGGACCGCTCTGGTCGTGGCCGCCGGAGCAATGGGAGTCGTAGGGCTCTTACGTCTTTCGGACGGGCACAGGCTCGATGCGGCCCTGTGTGTGATTGGCGGAACGATATTGGTGGCTGCCTTCTTCTATTCCTATCAATTCAGGCCGATCTGCAAGGCTAGCTATGACCGGGCGATGGATCTAGCTCGGCTGGCCAACCTCGGCCCGGAACAATTGCTGGCCCTCGAAATCTCCTTTGGCCGGATGAGCGCCGAGCAAGCCGATATGGAGCTCGCCCGCATCTACGAGCAAGCTCAAAAGGACCACGAAAGGCAGCTCGCCGAAATGCCGCCCCCCGGCTCGCCTGAGCCGCCTCTCTCGCCCGAGCAGTTTGTCTTCAAATAAGCCGCTGCTAGCAGGCAAACTCTAGCGGAAATGACCTTGGGGGATTGGTCCGCGCTGACTATTCTTGCGGCCGCGCTGGATGGGAGTCCGCGCAATCGCGCGCCCCACTTGCGGCCATCCATCCCAGACTTCTCTATCCACTAAAGTCCCGTGAAAAAATTCTTTGCCCTGATTGTTGGCGTCCTCCTCGTCGGACTCGGCGTGTATGCGTTCAACAATATGAGTCCGGAGGATAAAGCGAAGCTCAAAGAGGCCGTCAGCAAGCTGATGACGAAGGAGGCTTTTAACAAAGCACCCCCAGTCAGCCCCACGGACGCCATCAAGATTGCATCGTTCAACATCCAGGTCTTCGGGGAGAAAAAAATCAACGACCGGGCCATTGTGGATGTACTGGTCAAAGTCTGCCGCCATTTCGATGTGATCGCGGTCCAGGAAGTCCGCTCGGTGCAAGACAACGTGCTGCCGCTCTTTGTGGAAGCCCTGAATGCGGATGGCTCGCGCTATAACTTCGTCATCGGCCCGCGGCTGGGGAGGTCCAACAGCAAAGAGCAGTATGCGATCATTTTTGATACTGACAGCATCGAGGTGGACCGGAATCAACTCTACACGCTCGACGATCCGGACGACCTCCTCCACCGCCAGCCGCTCGTGGGCCTGTTCCGCGTCCGCGGTCTGCCGCCTGAGCAAGCCTTTACATTCAAGTTGATCAACATGCACACCGACCCTGACGAAGTTGCCAAGGAACTGGACGTGCTGGACGACACCTTCTATGCCATCCGGGACAATGACGGCATTGTGGAAGACGATGTCATTCTGCTCGGCGACCTGAACGCGGATGAGAGTCATTTCGGCGAACTGGGCCGCGTCCCCAACCTGGGACACGTCATTTCCGGCCAGGCCACCAACACCAAGAGGACTCGCGAGTACGACAACATTCTCTTTGATATCAAAAACACGGTGGAATTCACCGGCCGTGGCGGCGTCTTTGATTTCTTGCGGGAATTTAACCTCAGCGAAGACGAAGCCTCGGCCGTCTCCGACCATTTCCCCGTCTGGGCCGAATTCAGCGTCTTCGAAGGGGGCCGTCCGCCAGAAGTGGCCGGAAGAGAAGCGGGGCCGGCAGCGAGGTAGGGGCTTTGTCAGGATTGCCTGTGACATTGCCAGCCCTTCCGCGGGTAGTGAGAATGGAGTGCCGGGCGGAATGACGAAATCCGAATGCCGAATTGAAGAGTCGATTCGTGCGCCGCAATTCTGAAATTCGTCATTCGTCATTCGGACTTCGTCATTTTTTCTCGCTGAACGCTCCCTCATGACTGTCCCTCTCCCCCGCAACCCCACGCGCTCCGTCCGCATCGGCTCGGCTATCATTGGCCAAGGGCATCCGATTGCCGTGCAGAGCATGACGGCGACACATACGCAGGATGTTGATGCCACAGTGGAGCAGGTAAACGCCTTGCATGACGTCGGGGCGGACATCGTGCGGATCGCCGTGGATAGCAAGAAGGATGCGGAGGCTTTGGCGGAGATTCGCAAGCAGACGAAAGCAAATCTCTCGGTCGATTTGCAGGAGAATTACCGCCTGGCGGAACTGGTCGCGCCGCACGTGGACAAAGTCCGTTACAACCCCGGCCATCTCTATCACCATGAGCCAAGCCGCCCCTGGCAGGACAAGGTGAAGTACATCGCGCAGGTCGCCGCCGACCACGACTGCGCTCTGCGGGTCGGCGTCAACTGCGGCAGCGTGGACCCGGCCAAGAAGGAGAAGTACGACGCTCACGATTCCATCACGCCGATGATCGAATCGGCCGTCGAGCACTGCGAGCTGCTCGACTCGCTCGGCTTTACGCGATACAACGTCTCGCTCAAGGATAGCGATCCGCAGAAGGTCATCGAGGTCAACCGCCGTTTTGCCGAACAGCGCCCCGACGTGCCGCTGCACCTGGGCGTGACCGAAGCCGGCCTGCCGCCGGACGGCATCATCAAAACCCGCATCGCCTTCGAGCAGCTCATCAGCCGGGGGATTGGGGACACCATCCGCGTCTCTCTCACCGTACCTAATCCGCGGAAGATTGAGGAAATCGCTGCGGGCAGGCAAATCCTGGCGGACATCGCCGGCGGCCGCGTCCGCTCCGTCGTCACCTACGGCCTCCCCACGCTGAACATCATTTCCTGTCCAAGTTGCTCACGCGTGGAAAACGGGGCCTTCATCGACCTGGCGGAGCAAGTGAAGGAGATGACCCAGTACGCGAAAGATCACGCCCTGACCATCGCCGTGATGGGCTGCCGCGTGAACGGCCCCGGCGAAACCGACGACGCCGACCTCGGCCTCTGGTGCGGCCCGAACTTCGTCAATCTCAAGCGGGGTTCCGTCGAGCTCGGCCAGTTTCCCTACGACCGCATCCTGCCTCGGCTGCGGGAAGAGTTGGATGCTCTAATTGCCGCGCGATCTTAGTCTCGTCTTCGCGAGCCCGAATTCGTAAAGATCATCAGGTAGTACAGGAGCGTCATCACCGATTGCAACGCTCCGGCGACGTACGTCAAAGCGGCGGCATTGAGAACGCTGCGGACGGCGGGCATGTCCTGAGACGGGACGATGCCCATCTCTTCCAAATGCCGTTTGGCCCGCGTGCTGGCGTTAAACTCCACGGGTAGGTTTATGAGCTGGAAGAAGACGACGAAGCTGAATACGACGATGCCGATCCCCATGAGCCAGGGCTGGCGGAGGATCAGGCCGAAGAAGACGATGAACATTCCGGCCGAGCTGCCGAAGTTGGCGGCTGGGACGGCGATGTTGCGAATGATGAGTGGCACATAGCCGGCGTGCTTTTGCAGGGCATGTCCCGCCTCGTGAGCGGCAATTCCCACCGCGGCGGCCGACTGCCCGCGATAGACATGGTCGGAGAGACGGAGCACGTCCGCCCGCGGATCGTAATGGTCGCTTAGCTGACCGGGAATCGGCTCAATCTGCACCTGATGCAGCCCCGCGCTATCCAGGATCTGTCGAGCCGCCATGAAACCGGTCATTCGCGTTGGCACTTTCTGACCGCGGGCGTAGGCGCTCGACAGCCAGAGCTGCGCCAGACCCGCCAGCGCCATCGCGGGCAGCATGAACAGCAGGTAGCGCCAATCCATGTAGAAGCCGCCAAAGTAACCCAGCAGCAGAACCGTCGAGAATGTCATTTCGCGCAACCTCTTGTATTGGGAGGAATATCAGTATCCCTGGGGGAATTGTAGAGCACATCTGGAATTGGCAAGGGGCACTCCCTTGCTTGCGCGTCGGGCTGGTGTCCGTACAATACGAATATGTCCTACTCTTACATCCTTGCCGCCAAACGGACCCCCATTGGGAAGCTGCTGGGATCGCTCTCCGAGGTTCCCGCGCCGCAACTGGCGGCAGTGGCCATTCGCTGTGCGCTAGATGCAACAAATGTCGCACCGGACCAGATTCAGGAGGTGATTCTGGGGAACGTGCTGCAAGCCGGCGTAGGACAGGCTCCCGCGCGGCAAGCGGCACTCGCCGCGGGAATTCCCGCCAGCGTGCCGGCGGTGAC
>SXGT01095043.1_pt1 | contig 11016 bp, 8 predicted proteins | sample 3176221 | NCBI WGS metagenome assembly SXGT01 (sample SAMN11356862, study PRJNA531348) | freshwater metagenome | isolation source: freshwater sample F1-120 | place: China: Fuxian Lake, Yuxi | collected 2017-12-25
GAGCTCGTTGTCCTCGACGATCATCACCGTCTTGGTGCGGCCGCCGCCCGTCACCGGTCCGCCGTCGTCGGGCCCGACGCTCTCGGCCCGTCGGCCCGCCTCGTCGCTCTCGGCCATCGTTCGTCCCGCTCGTCCGCGTGCGGACTTCCCGCCCGGCGCGAACCGGGCCACACTCGCACCCGGCGGTCCATCGCCGCCCGTGGTGCGCCACGCGCGCCGTCTGGCCGCGATCGAAGGCGGATCGCTGGCCGGCAACGGCACGCTGGCACAGTCGTCCGAACGGCGGGGGCATGCAAGTCGGGCGGGACGAACCGCGCTTTCGGGTGGCGAGCGCGGGCTCGCTGATGGAGGCCGTTCCGGAATGAGACCGGGCAAGGCGCCACCGATGAACCGCGAGGCTGCCGAATCGCTCGGGGTCGACGCCCTCGTCTTCCTCGCCGCCGACGAGGATCGGCTGGAGCGATTCCTCGCCCTCACCGGCCTCGCCCCGGGCGATCTGCGCGGACTGTCGACGTCACCCGGCTTCCTCGCCGGCGTGCTCGACCACCTGATGAGCGACGAGCGCCTGCTCGTCGCCTTCGCCGAGGAGCAGCGGCTCGATCCGATGACGATCGCCCGCGCGAGCGCGCTGCTCGGAGGCGGCAGTCCGGGGGCCTGAGCCGCCCGCCGCCGGCTTCATCGCGGGCGACAGCGCACCGGCGCGCCTCAGCAGCGGGTCGGATAGTCCGCGCAGGCGGCGTCCATCATGAACTTGATGTTGCCGGCGGTGAACGGCGAGGCGCCCTGCACCTTCACAGACGTGTCGATATAGCCCCAGCTCGTCACCCCGACGACGACGTTCCGGCCCGCCTCGGAGCCGAACGAGGTGCCGTTCACGGCCGGTGCGACGCCGAGGTTGACCACCCACGGCCCGCCGCTCGAGCCGCCGGTCATCAGCGAGCCGATCAGCTGGTTGCCGACGAGATCGGCGCGGACGACGCCCATGGAGGCGTTTCGCTGCATGAGATTGCCGCCGTCGAGCGTGGCCGGGTAGCCGAGCTGGTCGATCTGGCTCGCGCCCGTACCGTAGCCGAAGCCGTCATAGCCGTAGCCGAACCAGCCCGTGGTCGTGCCGGGCAGCTTGTTGCGCTGCGGCACCAGCACCAGCAGGGCGACGTCGTTCTGGCAAACGACGCCGGCGGCGGCGCAGGCGTCACTACCGTCGTAGTAGCTCGTGAGAAGGTAGACCCGCTCCGCCTTCCAGCGGCCGAACGGCGCCTTGCCGTTGTCGAAGGCGGGGACGAACTCGAAGCTGCTGAAGAGCGTCCGCGTTCCGAACGAGGCGACGCAGTGGGCGGCCGTCAGCACGACCCCCTTCCCCACCATCGCCCCCGAGCACCAGGCCGAGGAGGTTCCGACCCGGAAGAATAGCCGGCCGGCGGCGCTGAACGGGAACTGCACCTGCGCCGTCGAGTTGGACGCGCGCGTGCGGACACGGCTCGTCGTGAACGGTATGAGCCCGCTGCCGTACTCCAGCGGCGCCGCGACGTCGGCGTCGGGCACGCGGGTGGTCGGCAGGCGAAGGGCCCCGAGGCCGCCGGCGGACGCGTCACCGGCACGTCCCGGCACGTGATCCGGGCGGCCGGACGGCGCGGCGGCGCCCGCCAGGGCACCCTGCAGCGTCGGCAGGGCGAGTGCGCGCGACGGCAGCGGCAGCGGCATCGGCTTCGCCGACGCGTCTTCGCTCGGCCGATGCGTCTGGGTGACCGGTCGACGCGTGATGTCCGCCGCAGAGGCCTCAATCGCGCCGAGGACGACAAGCGGGGCGAGCACGGAAAGGCGCCACGCCAAGGTGAACTTCGACACCGTCTTCATCACGAACCGTCCCAGCAACCGCTCTTCGAGCATCAGTCAGTAACACTGCCGCAGAGTTAGCGCCCGCGAACGTGCCCGGGCAAACGAAGACCGTTCCGGTTTCCATGTCGATTTGGAGTAATCGCAGCGGCACAGTGCTATGGGACACGCAGGGCGCGCGAAGTTCTCCCCGCCCGTGCATCGACTGGCGAAGTCTGCGCCCAGAAAGTGGGGTGTGAGGCTCGTGTCGAGGCGGTCCGCGCCTTACCACCGGCCGCCGCCACCGTGCGCTGCTCTCGGAGGTAGCAGTGCCCACCAGCGACCGCCATGCTAGGCTTCGTCGTCTACCCGCTGTTCGGCGGGAGTGGAGACAGCCGCCCTGCCGGCCGACGAAGCGGGTGTTCTCGATGCTCAGGAATAGGGCGATGGCAATCTTGCACCCCCGCGCAGTTCGGCGTTTGCAGGCCGCGTCTGCCGCGGCGCTGATCCTCGCCGCCAACTTCGCAGGGCCGGCGCTCGCGGTGCCGCGGACGCCAGAGTTCGGCCTGACGCCGGAGTCGCGCACCGGCGAAAGCGAATGGGAGACATCCGACACCACGCCGCGCATCGCCGGCCGCACCGGCTCGAATGCGCGCGTGCTGCTGGAGGTCACGCGGAGCACGAGCGACACGCTGCTGCACTCGGAGCAGGCCGTCGCCGACGGAGAGGGAGGGTTCGCGTTCCAACTCCCGGAGTTCTCCGACGGTGCCTACTCGCTCACCGTCACCGCCTCGAAGAGCGGCCAGCAAGCCTCCGTCGAGAACCGGGTCACCATCGACACCGTCGCCCCGACGGAGCCGTTCCGGCTGGCGCTCGGCCGGAAGATGGAGAAGCCCGCGCCGGCGTCACTGACGACGCGAGAGTTTCTCGTCGATCTCTCCTATCTACCGCCAGACGAGGGCGAGGCATACTTCGGCCTCTACCGGGAGGACGGCACGAGGATCGACCCCCGTAGCCTCGCAGGCGACTTCAACTTTTCGCTGCTGCTGCCGGAGAACGAGACGCACACGTATCGAATCATCAACATCGATCCCGCGGGCAACGTGGGGCCCGCCTCCAAACCAGTGACGATCACCCAGAAGATCGACCGCACCTCGATCGACAGGATCGACGTCTCCAAGCTGCCCAAGAGCGAGGGGATCACCCTCAACAGCGACCAGCCCTCTGACTTCACCTACGTCGGGTACGAGGCGGTCGGCGTCGGCGACATCAATGGCGACGGCTACGACGACGTCGCTCTCGCCAACAACTCCGCCGATGACACCGAAGGCCTGATCACCGTTGCCTTCGGCGCCCCCCGCAACCGGCTGCCGCGAACGGTAGAACTGACCACCCTCGACGGGCGGAACGGTTTTCGCGTGAACAGCGATTCGCAATATGTGAACAGCCCGCTCGGTGGCGGCGGCGATGTCGACGGGGACGGATTTGACGACATCGCCATCGGCAACGACAACTCTGCCGTCGTCTGGATACTCTATGGCCGAAAGGCATTTCCCGCAGAGATGCCGTACGGCTCGGATCCGCGCGGGAAGAAGTCGCTGAAGGTGACCTCGCCGCAACAGGGCGCGACCTTTCCGACTTCGGTCGCGATCATCGGCGACATGAACGGCGACGGCTTCGACGATTTCGCCATCGGCGACAGGGAGGCCAGGACCGGCGACGGCAGGACCGGCGCCGCCTACGTCGTCTTCGGAGGCGCGAAGGCCGATGCTCCGGGTGAGTTGTCCATTCGCGACCTCGATGGCCGCAACGGCTTCCGCCTCGACGGGGTCGACGTTGCGGACGCCACCGGCAGCCAGGTCGCGCCCGCCGGCGACGTCAACGGCGACGGGCTCGCCGACCTCCTCGTCGGTGCCCGCTACGCCGATCCCGCAGGCCGCCGCAATGCCGGCAAGGTCTATGTGGTTTTCGGGCGCAAAGGCAGCTTTCCGGCGTCGATGCGCCTCGCCAAGCTGGACGGGAGCAACGGGTACACCATCCCCGGGGTGCTCGCCGGCGACAGCCTCGGCCGCAATGACAGCGCCTGGACGGCCGGCGACGTCAACCGCGACGGCGTCGACGATATCGTCCTCTCGGCGGCCGAATCGACGAACGCCTACGTGGCCCGTGCCGCTTTCGTCATCTTCGGCGAGAAGCGCAAGTCGTTCCCGAAGTCGCTCGACCTCAAGCGGCTCAACGGCACCAACGGCTTCCGGGCGCGGCTCTCGGGCATCCCAGTGGCGGGAGTCGGCGACGTCAACGGCGACGGCTTCGACGACGTGATGTTCTCCGGTGGCTACGAACCGCAGGACGGTTACCTCCTCCTCGGACGGAAGACGTTTCCCAAGGACATCGAATTCGATGTCACAAAGAGCGTCGCCACGGTTCTGATCGAAAACGTCGGCGATCCCGGCCCGGTCGCGGCGGCAGGCGACTTCGACGGCGACCGCCGGGCAGACATCGTGATCGGCTCGCCCGAAGGCACCCTGCCCTCCGGCGGCGGCTACGTGCTGTTCGGGCAGGAGTGGAAGTGAGCGAAAAGCGGGCGCGCTCCCGGAGAAGAACGATGATCCGCGTCTCCCCAGTCCCTCACGGGCGTCTCACTCCCCCGGCTCGGCCCGTGTCGCACGTCATCGCCGCCACCCTCGCTGCCTCGCTGTCGCTGACGCCGGCGATGGCGGTCGCGGCGGATCGCGCTATCGTCGGCGTCGTCGATCTGCAGGACCTGTCGCGGCGCGAGGGCTTCACCGTCCGCAACAACCCGAACCGTCACCGCCACCAGCTCGGCACCTCCGCGAGTACCGCAGGCGACTTCAACGGCGACGGCTATGACGACGTCGTGCTCGGCCCCGGTCAGGACGGCTCGCAGCCGCCCCTAGAGAAGGCAGGGTTCGCGACCGTCGTCTATGGCGGTCCACGCGAGTCGCTTCCGCGGGTCGTCGACGCGAGCGCACTCGACGGCGCGAACGGCGTGCGGATCGTCGGAGGCGCCGAACGGATGATGGTCGGCTCCGATGTTTCCGGTGGGGGCGACTTCAACGGCGACGGCCGGGACGACATCCTCGTCGGCGCTGTGGGTGACCTTTCGGCCTGGGTCGTGTTTGGTCAGCAGCGGACCAGCAAGGAAATCCGGCTCGATCCCGCCAGGCCGGAGCGCAAGACCGCGCTGCGGATCTCGGGCGCCACACCGAGCCGAACCGAGGGGAGCCTCGGCGCGATCGTCGCCATGCTCGGAGACGTCAACGGAGACGGCGCCGCCGACGTCGCCGTCGGACCTTACGTCGTGTTCGGACGCCCGAAGGGCGACATTCCCGCCGAGTTTTCCGTAGCAAACCTCGACGGAGAGAACGGCTTCCGGATGATCGTCGATCAGGGCAGCAAGGACCCGATCGAGACCGCACTCGTGCTGGTCGCGGCAGCCGGCGATCTCAACAGCGACGGTCTCGCCGACATCGTCGTCGGCAATCCCTGGATGAACGCGGGAGACGCGGCGGAAGTCGGGTCGCTGTACGTGGTCTTCGGACGAAAGGGACCGTACCCATCTGTGCTGCGGCTGAACAAACTGGACGGTCGCGACGGTTTTGCCATCCCCGGCGTCCTGGCGTACGACGAGCTCGGGCTTGCTCGCACGGCGGGGGCCGCGGGTGACGTCAACGGTGACGGCGCCGACGACCTTGTCCTGACGGCCGGCGGCGCGCGCGGACATGACGCCCGCGCCAGCTTTGTTCTGTTCGGCACCGAAGGGCGGTTTCCGAAGACGGTCGACATCCGCAAGCTCGACGGCACGAACGGCTTCCGCGTGAAGTGGCCCACCGCCACCATCGCCGGAGTCGGCGACCTCAACGCCGACGGCTTCGACGACCTGCTCTTCGGGGGCGGCTGGATCTACTGCTGTCCGAAACCCTCCAAGGGTTTCGTCCTGCTCGGCCGCAAGCGGTTTCCGAAGCTCGTCGCACTGGAAGGCGAAAGCGCCGCCGCTTTGGTGAGGGTCGGGGGCTTCCTCTACCGGGGCACGGTCGCCGCGGCGGGCGACGTCGATCGCGACGGACGCGACGACGCGCTGATCGGACAGATGCAGCTGACGCCGGATGCGAGCCAATCCGGCGGCGGCTACGTGCTGTTCGGGCAGGCGTGGAAGAAATAGACGCCAGCGTGCGCGGGAGCATGGCTTCAGCTCGCGCTCCGGCTGTCGTCCTAGCCTCGCCCTGCCGGTCGTTCAGCCCCCCTCGCCGCTCGCGCCCGCTCAGTCCACACCCCTGACGCCACCTCCGTGCCCGGCCGCGTGGCGCTCGATGCGGTTCCAGGCGCTCGCGAGATGGGCCCGCATCGCGGTGCGGGCGGCGTCGGCGTCGCCGGCCCGGATCGCCTCGACGACGGCGGCGTGCTCGGCCTCCACGGCCTGCTTGCGGGCGAGGAAGTCGCCCTCCCTCTCCGGCGACGGCTTCATCGCCGTCGCCAGGAAGGCGGAGATCAGTTCGAGCACGCGCAGGAAGTAGTCGTTGTGGGCGGCGCGGGCGACGGCGAAGTGGAAGGCGAGGTCCTCGGCGGCACCGTCGCGGGCGGCGGCGCGCTGCAGCGCCATCGCCTCGCCGAGGGCATCGAGGTCGGCCTGCGTGCGTCGCAGGGCGGCGAGTTCGGCCGCGCCCGATTCGAGGTGGCCGCGCAGTTCGAAGATCTGCCGCACCTCGTCGAGCGATCCCGTCTCCCACCGTGACACGCGAAGCGCCGGCGGGCGCGGATCGTGGCTCGTGTAGAGGCCGCTGCCGCGCCGCGATTCGACGAGGCCGCTCGCCTTCAGCTGCGCCAGCGCCTCGCGCAGTACCGGCCGGCTGACGCCGAGGCGTCCGGCGAGATCGTGCTCCGACGGCAGCCGCGATCCGGGCGGCAGGCCACCGCCCTGCAGCCACAACTGCAGCGAGGAGACGACGGCGTCGGTGAGGTTTTCACGCGGCTTCGGCGGTTCGGGATGCATCGTCCATGGTCCGGGTCGGCACCGCAACTTGTCTTACAACTCTGCGGGCGGTAGATTTGTCATCAACGTACCATCGTTCGGTTGGTCCCGCCCGTGGGCCGATCGCCGCCGGTGGCGATGGGGGGATTTCGCCGTGGTCAGGATTGATCCCGTGGGGGCCGCTGCGCCGGCCAGCAGGAGGTTGCCGTGACGGGATCCGGCCTGCCCCTCTTCGTGCCCACCGATGTCGTCGAGCAGGTGCTCCGCTGGCCGGAGATGGTGGAGCGGTTGCGGGCGGCCTACGCGGCCGACGTCTCGGAAGCGGCCAATCCGCCGCGCGTGGTGGCGCGCGGCGACAAGACGTGGTTCCGGGCGCTCGCCTCGGCGCCGTCCACCTCGCCCTACATGGGCGCCAAGGTGTTCGGCATGTCGCGGGAGCGCGCCGTCAGCTACGTCGTGGCGCTGATGGACCAGCAGGCGGGCGGCTTCGCCGGCTTCGTCGACGCCTACCGCGTCACCGCCTGCCGCACGGGCGCCACATCGGCGGTCGCCGTCGACAAGCTGGCGACGCCCGGTCCGAAGCGACTTGCCGTGCTCGGCAGCGGCACCGAGGCGACGTCCCACATTCTCGCCATCGCCGCCGTCCGGCCGCTGACGGAGATCGCGATCTTCTCCCCCACCGCGGCGAACCGCGAGGCCCTCGCCGCGCGAATGGCCGCAGAGCTCGGCGTCTCCGCCCGCGCCGCGTCCTCGCCCGAGGACGCCGTCACCGGCGCCGACATCGTCGCCGCCTGCGCCCGGGCGAAGGGCGAGGTGCCGATCCTGCACGGCGACTGGCTCCGGCCCGGCAGCGTCGTCGTGTCGATCGGCTCGACCCTGCCCGAGCAGCGCGAGATAGACGTGAGCGTCGTGGCGGCCTGCGACCTCATCGTCTGCGACATGGTCGAGGAGGTCGTCGAGGAGACCGGCGACATGATCGCCGCCACCGCCGCGGGCCTCGATTTCCACGGCAAGCTCGGCACCCTCAACGACCTCGTGCGCGGCCGGCTCGACGAACGCGTCGCCAAGGCGCGGCTGCCGATGTTCAAGTCCGTCGGCTCGGCGATCCAGGACATCGTCATCGCCGAGTTGGCCTTCGAGAAGGCTGTCGCGCAAGGCCTCGCCCTGCCCTTTCCCGCCCCGATCCACGTCAAGCGGCCGAAGCCGCCCGCCAAGGCCTGAGGAGCGAACCGATGCCGAGCTACAGGAAGTCCGAGGCGCGCGACTGGGCGAAGGCGAACCTCGTCGGCTGCTCGAACGTCGTCATCCCCTCCTACACCGCCGACCTCAAGGGCCTGAACGAGGCGGGCATACGCCACGACATCCGAAAGGTGATCGAGTTCGGCTTCACTGGCACGCTGCTCGTCTCCGAGGTGGCGATTACGCTCGAGGAATACCGCCAGTTCTTCGAGTGGGCGAACGACGAGGCGGCCGGCCGCATCCACCTTATCCACCACGCCATGTTCAACACGCTCGCCGAGAACATCGAGGCTGCGAAGATCGCCGAGGAGGACGGCGCCGAGTTGGTGCTGCTCTGCTATCCCGTCAACTTCTACGCCGAGACCGACGAGGACATCTACCGCTACACTAAGGCGTTCTGCGATAACACGAACCTCGCGGTGATGTTGTTCCAGGTGCCGCACTGGGGCTTCCAGCGCGTGCACGGCTCCGACATCCGCGCGACCCTGCTGCGCCGCCTCATCGACGACTGCCCGAACCTTTCCGCCATCAAGGCCGAAGGTGGCATGCCCTCGATCATGGGTTTCGTGGAGTGTTACCGCCTGTTCGGCAAGGAAGTGGTCATCTCCAATCCGCTCGAGAAGGACATGATCCCGCTCGCGCAGCTGGTGCCGATCCAGTATTCCGGCACCAGCAACACCGAATACTTTGGCGCGACGATCCCGGCGATCCACAAGATGCTGCAGGCCGGCAAGTATGACGAGGCGACGGATCTCTACTGGAAGATCAACCCGGCCCGCAAGGCGAACGCGGCGGCGAGCGCGTCGAACGCGCAGACCGGCGTGATCAACCGGCTGCAGTGGAAGTACCAGGGGTGGCTCGCCGGCATGAACGGTGGGCCGCTCCGGCAGCCCTCGGCCCGTCTCCTCGACGTCACGGCGGCTCAGTTGCGCACCGGCCTCGTCCGCTCCGGCCTGCCGGTCACCGAGGATCACGACCGGCAGTTCTTCATCGGCCGGCACCCGGCCGGCGGCGCGGAAGTCCGCGCCGCGGCGGAGTAGCGCCCCGTCCGCCTCAGAACGGCCGGTCGCCGCGGAGGGTGATCCGGTGCATGACGCGGCGCTCGGTGTAGTCGGAGACCGCATAGTGCTGCGTCACCCGGTTGTCCCAGACGGCGAGATCGCCCTTCTTCCAGCGGAAGCGCACCTGGAACTCCGGAACGCGGGTGTGCTCGAACAGGTAGCCCAGCACCGCGTCGCTCTCCTTGCGGGAGACGCCGAGGAGGCGCTCCGTGAAGCCCTCGTTGATGAACAGCGCCTTGCGGCCGGTGACGGGGTGGGTGCGCACGACGGGATGCTCGGCCGGCGGCAGCGCCTGCAGCTCCTGCAGCCGCTTGCGGCCCTTCTCGTCCTTCCAGAGGTTGGAGCGGATGTCGTCGCCGAACGCCTTGATGGTGCGGTGCTCGGCCTGCATGCCGTCAAGATAGGCCTTCATCTTGTCCGACAGCGCGTCGTAGGCGGCGTAGCCGCTCGCCCAGATGGTATCGCCGCCGGCCGACGGCGCCTCGAGGCAATAGAGCACCGAGCCCATCGTCGGCATGGCACGGCCGGAGAAATCGGAGTGCCAGAGCTCCTGGGTGTTGTAGGGCCGCCGGCCGCCGCCGAAGGCGAGCACGTCGATCTCCGGGAAGGCCTCGTCCTTGTCGAAGGAGGATTCGTTCGCGGGCTGCGGCTCGCCGAACAGGCGGGCGAAGGCGGAGAGCTCGGCGTTGGTCAGGGTCTGGTCGTGGAAGAAGACGACCTGGTGGGTGTGCAGGGCGTCGAGGATGTCCTGCTTCCCGTCGTCCGAGAGCGGCTTCGAGAGATCGATGCCGGAGAGGTCGGCACCGATCGCCGGCGTCGTCGGGCGCACGACGAGCCCTGAGCGGGTGCCGGGCAGCGCGGCGGTCGTGGCGGCGGGGCTCGCGGCAGAGCTCGCAGCAGTCATGGGCGGTTCCTTCCCTGAGGTCGTTGGCGCCTTGACGGCGTCGTTGTCCCGAGCGGCGCCAGGGCGGGCGCCGGGGAGGACGCATCATCTCTGCCCCCGCCGCCCGCGGCACCCCACCGGCGTGCAACGCTGCGGGGCCGGCGATGGAACGATGAGGGGGGCAAAGGCTCTGGGCGTACGGGGATGAAGGAGCCCCATCACCTCGCGCGGACGCGATCGATCAAGAACGGCCCCGGCATCTCAATCCGCGCAGCTGTACTTGTCCGCCCCGACTAAAATACGCTCCCTACCTTTCAAATTTACGACCACTCCTTATCCGTCTAATCGAAACCTGTTCAATAATCACGCCCCTTCATAATTCCGTCATGTCATCGAACCGTCAGACTGGAACCATATCAGTTCGAGCCTAGCAGCGGCGAATTCTGAGCCGCGCAAGCTTCTTCTGATTGTGGTGGAGTCTGAACGATGACCGAGAACCCGAACGCGTGGTCGGCCGAGGCCCTGGAGGCGAATGACGACGTGCCGTCGAACGCCTCGTCCAATCCGACCATGGGCGACATCATCGCGGTCCGCATGTCGCGCCGCGACATCCTGCGGGGCTCGCTCGCCGTTTCGGCGATCGCCGCCACCGTGTCGCCGCTGGCGCTCGCCGCCGGCCGAGCCGAGGCGGCCGAGATGCCGGCCGGCTCCACCTTCAACTTCGCCGAGATCGAGGCCGGCGTCGACGAGACCCACCACGTCGCCAAGGGCCACTCGGCCGACGTCCTGATCCGCTGGGGCGACCCGGTGCTTCCGGGCGCCCCGAAGTTCGACCCGCAGAGCCAGACGGCGGCCAAGCAGGCCCAGCAGTTCGGCTACAACTGCGACTTCGTCGGCTATGCCCCGATCGATGGCTCCGACGATCGCGGCCTCCTCTGCATCCACCACGAGTACACCGAGCCGGACATCATGTTCCCGGGCTATCTCGGCCTCGCGACCCAGACGAAGGAACAGGCCGACATCGAGATCGC
>SXGT01481070.1_pt1 | contig 11016 bp, 9 predicted proteins | sample 3176221 | NCBI WGS metagenome assembly SXGT01 (sample SAMN11356862, study PRJNA531348) | freshwater metagenome | isolation source: freshwater sample F1-120 | place: China: Fuxian Lake, Yuxi | collected 2017-12-25
CCAGCCGAGCTCCGACTGCTCCCACGGTCTCAACGCGAGATCGCTCCTGCCAGCACATCCGCGAGACACCTCGCGCTGTCCTGCCATGTGCCGCGGCCTGTAAGACGGACAATCTCCTGCGGATCGTAGGCCCGCGCGAGCGCGACCTCGAACGCTCGCGTCAACGCCGGGACATCACGCGCTGGGACGAGCTCACCCATGTTTGGATTGTGGATCATGTCCGGGATGCCGCCCACCGCCGAAGCAACGACGGGCCTTCCGCACGCGAGGGCTTCGATGATGCAGTTGGGGGTGCCCTCCGCGTGACTGGGAAGTGTGGCGACGTCCGCGGCTGCATAATACGGCGCAACCTCGTCCATACCCTTGACTCCCGTGAGGATCGCGCGCCCGCCTGTCTTGTCCGCCCAAGCCTTGCACGCCGCGGTGTCCTCGCCATCCCCGACGAGCACAAGGTCGACGTCAGGGACACGGTCGCGCAGCGCGTCGAAGGCCCCCATGAGTTCGTAGACACCCTTGCGACGCTCCAGCCGGCCGACGTACACGATGTGCCGGCGTTCTGGGGGGAGCCCCACTTCGCGTTTGGCCTCCGCGCGATCTCGGATCCGAAAGAGCGAGCTGTCGACGCCGTCTTCAACCACTGCGATCTTGCTCCACGGAACGCCGAACTCGTTGGCGGCCTGGGCCAGTGGGACGCTAACCGCAGCGATGCGATCCACCCGCGCGAAACCCCACCGAACCCATCGGCCGATCTGGGGGATCCGAGCGCCAACATTCATGTCCCCACCGTGCAGCTTGATCACCACGGGCACATCGAGGAGCTGACCCAAGAGAACCGATGCGATCCCATCTGGATACGCGAACGGCGCGACGATCACGTCGATCTGTCGTTTTAGTTTCGCGACCTCTCGGTAGATCCCCGCGGCGTAGAGAGGCGCGTGCACCGTCGGCACCTTGGGGACGTGAAGAAAGCGAGGGTGATGCACAGGCAACCCGCCGATCCGATCGACAGCAGGGATCCCGCGAAGGCTCGCCCGCGTCTTCGCCCCGAACATCGTGGCAAGCGGAAACGTCGGGATCGGATTGATAACCGTGACGTCGTGGCCGACCGCAGAGAGCGCAGCGAACTGCTTCTTGTTGAACGGCCCGAAGACAGGTTCCACCCGGTTCGGAAAAAGCCGCGTGACGCAGAGGACGCGCATGGGTGTCTTGAAACTCAACCGCCTGGACGGCCGGGAAACACGCGGTCGAGCTGTAGCAGCTTGAAGATTGCGAGCGGCTGATCTTTCAAGCCGGAGATTCGAACCTCACCGCCGTGCGCCCGGGCGCGCTTGAGCAGCGACACGAGCGCGCCAACACCGGAGCTATCGATCAGGCGCAGGTTGGACACATCCACAACGATCGTCTTTCGCTCCTCAGAAACGAGAGCGTCGAGCGTCGGGCGGAGTTCGGGGGCTGAGAGAGCATCAAGCGTGCCGTCGATGCTCAGGGTGGTCGTGTCGCCGTTGTCAGTTCGCGCGTGACCCATTGGTTTTCCTCGGGGGCCGCTAATCTACACGAAGCACCGCGGTCCGTGCGATTTTCTCAGGCAACGCGCCCCGACGGGTGTGCCCCGACGGAGCGTTACTCTGGCGGACCGGCCTCGATGGCTCGCCGGTAACGGTCACGTCGGGGCGCTTCGCGCAGCACTTCGAAGGCCTCCTCGAGCACTTCGACGATGAGCGCGACATCGTCGTACAGGTCCCTGGTATTGGCAGTGAGAAGGCGCGCGGGCTCGAAGAGTCTCCGCAGATCAAGGAACGCGCGTTTGACCTCGTACGACGTGGCATCGCGCTGGATCCCGAGAAGTGCGAAGTAGTCGCCTTCTCGCACCAGATTCGACTTGGCGCGGACCTTGGAGCGGATGGCCTCGTCATCCAGCGGATCGGCCGCCGCGGGGCCCGCGGACGTCGGAGGGTTGAGCGGCGCGAGGACTGCCAGGGCTCCGAGCTCCACCAACGCGTGGACCACGCTCGCGATCGACGAGACCTCGCTCACGAGATCATCCAAGGTTCGACCTGTTGCGCCTCGCACAAGCACATCGTCCTCTGTGGGAAGCGCACACTCTCCGAGGATGCCGGTTTCGCGGCCTCGATCCACGCGAGCCTTCGGCCCTCCGAGCGCCATCATCGACTGCTCCGGAGACAGGACACGTCGCGCCGATTCAACGAAGACCTCAGCCCCGGTAGCCCCACCAAACACGCTTGGCTCCGCGCGAAGACGCGCCGGGGGATCTGCGAGGGTGACGACCGACCCGGGCCCGCTCGTCATCGCACGCCCGATCAACCACTCTGCGTGTGCGCGAAGCACAGGCCAAAGATCGTTCTGCGCGAGATGGCTCTGGGCGATCAGCGCGGCGCCGGCATGTCGCCCTGAGCTGGGCAGCCGTCCGTCGAGTCGCTCAGAGGCATCACGCGAGAGGTCGCCTCTCGCGGCGAGGAACGACACCAGGCTCTCACCGACGATCTCGCTCGACGCCGTGACGATGTCTCCGTCCGACAACATGATGCTGCGCACACCCTCGTCGGTCGTCAGCGCGATGACACCCGTCTGCCGCGCGACGATGGCGCGCGCGATGGGTCTCAACCCTTCACCCGGTCCGAACACCACACCCATGGGGGCGTTCTCGTGGTCCGCTCTCGGTGGCAGCTCTGAGCGAACCGAGTGTGCCGCAGGGCTTACGCCCTCGTTTCCTCCGGCGTTCCTTGCCGTGTCGCCTCGCGCGGGCCGCGGCTCGGGCTCGGGGGCTGGCCGTCGAGGATCGGGTGTTGGTCGAGCCTGCGGGAGCTCGTAAATGGACGACCTCCCGGCCCCCATGTCGCGTGGCTCTTGAAAGCGGACCGGCGGAGAGATCGTCGGCATGGTCGCCGCGTTCGGAGCGGCAGAGCCCGCCGCGAGCGGGTTCATGCCAAGCGCGGCCGTGCCGAGCGGTGTCGGAGGAACGATGAGCCGGGCTCCAGAAAAGCCCTGCGGCGAGAGCTCTGTGGCTGGCCTCGGCGGCCGCTTTGTTTCGTCGAGACGTATCCCCAAGAGATCAGCGACGCGAAGCCCGAGTGCGGGCGTCATACTTCGCGGTCTGTCACCGACGCCGGAGTGTTGGTGCAGATCACGCGCGTCTCCCGGCGCGTCGAACGGAAGCGGCGTCTTCTGCGCGAACATCGGAGAATCGGCGGGCGCGCGATCCGGCGGTGGCGTAACTCCAGTGCCGCGCGGAGGTGGTGTGAGCGCAACGATGGAGCCCGTTCCGCTCGCCGACCCAATCGCCGCAAGCGCGGGGCCGATCCCACCCGTGCCCTCGAGATCGTCGGCCGCATCAAGGGGCTCGTCGAGCGACAGAAGCAAATCCGGAGGGAGAATGCAGTCAGCCTCCTCCGCGAGCGAAGGCTGGCTTCCTTGATCAGATCCCTGCGCCTTCACGCGTTCCTCAGCTGCCGCGATGGCCGCCGCGAGCTCCGGGCTCAGCTTGATCGGCGCGGCGACGAGGCCTGCTGAGATCCCCAGCTCCGCGCCATCGTCGAGGAGGTTCGGATCGTCGAGCGCATCGTCGGCGCGAGGAAACTCCGAAATGGGAGGGACACTGTCCCCAGGCGGGGGCGCGGACGGCCGCTGCGCGAACATGGGTGGAGGTGTCGTACCGCGCGCGGAAAAATCGGAACCAGCGGGTGTTGCGAGCGTGGTGATGCGATCGACGAGACGCTGGATATCGAGCGGCCTCTCGAACACGTTGTTGGTCAGGCTGACGTCGACGAGTTCGGCAGCGCGCAGCGGATCCCCAAGGCAGAAAAGCTCGGGCCGCCGCCCAGCGGGCGTCTCACGCAACCGCTTGAGCCGCTCAATCGCGCCGATCTGATCGACGTCGACGACGATGACGCGCGGCTCCTCCGAGAGCACGCGAGCCTCGAGCAGGCCCAAGGGCACATCGAACACGCTGAACCCGCGCAAGCGGAGAATGACCGCCACGTCCTCCGCATCGACGGACGAGTCCGAGAGGACGATCGAGTCGCCTCGCTGAGCCTCATCGAGCCCTGGTGCCGGGGTGTGGTAGTCGGGCACGCGGCCGGCAATGTATCAAAGTACTCGCGAGTTCCACGCAAGTACTTGTGGCCACCGCGACGAGAGCTGACTAACCCTCGGACATGGCGCTTTTGGGAGCCACCGTCAGCGAACTTCTGTTTGTGGGCTTCCTCGTGGGCTTGACGCTGCTCGGGACGTACGTGGGCGATGTGAGCGAGGCGATCGCTGCGCGGCTCAAGGGACGACCATGAGCAAGACCAAGAGCAAAGCCAAGAGCGCTGCCAAGAACAAGGCCAAAGCTTCGGAGGAAAAACCGGAAGCCCGCACCAAGAAAACTGAACCCGCAGAGGGAGCCGACACCGAGAACCGAGCCGATACCGAGGACCGAGCCGAACCGGAAGGCCGATCCGATCCCGGGGACGGAGCCGAGCCCGACGACAACAAAGCGACCGAGCCGCGCAACACGGAAGCCGAGGAGGAAGAGGACGACGAGGCGTACTCGAAGCGCGAGTCGTCGGCGCCCCCTCCACGATCACTGCCGCCTCCCAAGAGCGGCTTTCGAAAGAGCCTCGTCATCGCGCTAGCCGCGGTCCTGGCGGTACTCGCGATCGTGTTCGTTGTCCGCCGTCTTCGGAACGACGACGAGGCCACCAAGCTCGCAGCTCCCGCCTCCACACTTTCGGCCATTCCGAATGGTGCCTTCGTCGTTGCAACGCTCGATCTCGAGGCGCTTCGAAAGGAGCCCCTCTCCGCACCATTTCTCTCTGGTGAGCGCGAGGTGCCGGGGCTGGGGCCGATGCGCGCGACGTGCGGATTTGATCCGCTAGCGATGGTGGATCGCATCGCGATTGGTATCCCCGACTCGCCAAACAACGATTTCGGTGTCGTCGCCATGGGACGCCTTTCGAACGAGCCGATCCTGGAGTGTGCGCGCAAGATCATCACCGGTCGTGGAGGCACCCCCATATCGACCAACGTTGGCACCTTCCAAACTGTTCGCGATGGAGCCGACGGTGGGTCGGGCGAGATCGCCATCGGTCAGGCCGGACACCTGCTCTTCGGCGGAGGCGCGTACCTCCGGTCCATGATGGACGCCGCGGAAGGAAAGGTCGCTGATACCTCCAAGAGCAGCACCCACACCGCGCTGCGTGCGAGCCTCGCAGGCCACGAACATATCCAAGCCAGCCTCGTTCTCTCGCCGCTTCAGCGCAAGACGGTGGAGGACGAGCTCACGAAGTCCAAGGGCCGGGCCCCCTCCGCTGTGAGACACATCACAGGCGCAGCACTCGGGGTCAAGTTCTCTGGAAACGAAGCGCGCGTGCTCTTTGTGCTTCGTAGCGAGAGCGCGGAGTGTGTGACGCCGGTTGCGGGTCTGCTCGCAGAGACCCTCCAATCGACAGCGGATGGCCCGGCGGTCCGAATGATCGGCGCGTCCGAAGTACTCAAGCGCGTGCAGCTCGAGACGCAAGGTGAAAACGTCCGCGCGCTCGTGACCATCACGAGCACAGAGCTCCTTGAAATCGCCGAAAAGGCGAACCGCCTTACCGCGCTGCTCAACGCCGTGGAAACGAAGACGCCGCTCGTCCTGCCCGATGACGCTGCCGATTGACGAACACCTCGCACGGCGCGAGACTTCTCGCATGGCCTTTATCACCTGCTCTGCGTGCCATTCGCCGTTCCGACCGCAAGACACACTCTGCCCGCACTGCGGCGCCAATCGTGACACTTCACGAACGCTCTCAGCGCCCCGCGCGGCGGCCGTGATCATGGGCTTTGCTGTGTTGTCTGCGTGCGGGGACGAGACCTCATCGGGCACGGGTGGCTCCGGCGCCAATGCCGCGTTCTACGGTGTCCCGGGCACAGGCGGCTCTGGCGGCGCACAAATCGGCGGTTCCGGCGGGAGCGGTGGAGACACGGGACCCGGCGGTGGCGGCCAAGCCCCGCTCTACGGCGTCGCGGGCTCGAGCGGAACCGCCGGCCAAGACACGGGTGGCGCTGGTGGCGCGGGTGGCGCAGCTCCCGCATATGGCGTCCCAGCGACGGGCGCAGGCGGCGGCTGAGGTTCAAGACAGCGCGCGCAAGACGCTGAGCGGACCATCCATCACGCGTGAGGAGTCGATCCCCGCGCGTGATTTCATCACCTCAGCAATGACATCGCGGACGTTCGTCGTGACGGGGAGATCGCCTGGCCCTTCGAGCGAATCGAGCGAGGGCCATTGTCCCAGGAGCGGCGCCCACGGTAGCGAGCCACCCGCGATGAACACGGTGCTCGCGCGCCCGTGATCGGTCCCGAGCGACACGTTCTCCGCAACCCGCCGGCCGAACTCCGTCATCACGAGCACGGTTGTTTGGTCCCACGCTGCATCGGATTGTGCGTCCAACGACGAACGGAGCGCCGCAAGAGAACGAGCGAGATCGTTCGCGTTCTCCGCGAGGAGCGGCGCCTGACCAAAATGTGTGTCCCAGCCTCCCTGGTCGACGGAGATCAACCGCACGCCGAGCTCTTCGCGATGCGAAAGGAGCAACGCCGCCGTGCGCAGCCGTGCGCCGAACTCCGTGTTGGGAAACGCCTGGGCCTCAGGCGGAGATTCACCGACCAGCGAACGCAACGTTCGCAGCGACGCAACCGACGCCCGCGCCCCATCGGTCAGCGCACGTCGAATCTCCTGCTCCGAAGCTGTCTCCTCGGGCGCGTCCCCTGCCCCTTCATAGAGTGCGAGGATCTGATCGAGATCTGCCTCCGCCGGCGCTCCATCCACGAGCTCTCTGAGATCGTTCACCACCGTCGCGGGCGCGCCCCGGAGCGCCTCAGGCAACGAACGACCGAGCGCGATAGCCGCGAGCGACGAGGGTTCAGGGGTGCCCGCGCGGAGGGCGCGGGCCATCCAGCCCGAGCTCGGTGCAGCGGCGCCGCCTAGCTGGCCAAGCTCCATTCGATCCTGCGCTTCGAAGTGCGAGCGGGTGTCGTCATCGGAGCCCGCGCCGAGGACGATCGACAAGGAGCGGTCTTCAAGCCAACCCGCGAGCGGCGCGAGCTCGGGATGTAGACCAAATCCGCCGCCCGCATGGATCGCGCGGCGAGAACGATCTGCGTGACCTTCCGCGAGCGACAACGAGGGCCGTGCGCGGTGATACGCCTCTTCAGAGAGCGGAGGAACAAGGGAGAGCCCATCAGCTCCACCGCGCAGATACACAACGAGGATCGCGTGCGAACGAGTCATTTGGTACTCCGGTTCTCAGAAGCGTTGAAAGGCCGGGCTAGAGAGGCCGAGCGCGAGGACATCCTCGGGTTTGGTCCGCGTCTCTGACACCACCGCGAGTTCGTGCGGCGACGGCCTCCGACCAAAAAGGTGCGCGAGCAGCCCTGATGTCTCGTCTCCGCGTACGGCGCGCGCGAGCTCCTTCGCAGGGACTGGGGTCCTCTTCAAGCCTCCGTGAACGAGCGCATTCACATACTGGAAGCGGGCCATCAGCGACGCCACGTACGCAAGTCCACTCGAAGGATAGCCATCAGGGGTAGGCCAACCGTAAGGGCGATGGCCCATGCGTGTGAGGTAGTCGATCGTGGCCGGCTCAATCGGACCCGTTACGCCGAGCGCGCGAAGCGTCGAGACAATCCAGCGACAGGGTCGCTTTACCTTTGTTCGCTTCGAGCCCATGAAGGCATCGCTCTCGACGATCGCTCGTACGGTCTCCGACAACTCTCCGCGCGATGACTGAAACGTCGCGGCCGCGTCGCGCACGAGGGACGATGGAGGGTCCTCCGACACGAACGTCTTCGCCAAGCGCGTCGCGACGTGTGTTGCCGTGCTCGGATGATCCATCAGCAGGTCGAGCAATCGATCGATGTCAGCGGCCCCTCCTCCCGCGGCGATCACCTTGCCGAGCACGACCTTCTCGCCATCGTCGTGGCGCGCAGGCACAAACTCGACGCTGCCGGGCCGCCACTGCCGATCAACCACCCAGCCCGTCAGGCAGCGCGCGGTCTCCTTCACGTCCGCTTGCGTGTAGCCACCGTGCACACCCAGTGTGTGGAGCTCGAGGAGCTCACGGGCGTGGTTTTCGTTGGGTGCCACGCCACCGACGGCACCCCCAGCTGCACTAGACACCGCTTCCACGGAGTTCTCGCGACCATCGAGGTAGACGAGCATGGCTGGCGACAGGATTGATGCGCGTAAGAGATCGCGAAAGTTGCCTAGCGCGTGCGCTCGCACCACGTCACGACGATCCGCAGGCAGGAGGTGTCGACAGTCACTCTTGGCGAGCGCGATATGAAAGTGGTCGCTGAGCGTCTCGACCATGACCTCGTGGAGCTGTCGCTCAGAGAAGACCGCGCTGGCGACAGCGTGGAGCGTGAGCTGGTGCTCGATCGGCTCGGGCGCGAGCTCAAACAAGAGATCGGGCGGCATGTGCATGACATCCGCGTTGTCCGCGCGAAGACGCCAGCGCATCCCAGGGTCGAGCGAGGTTGAGAGTTGCTCACGAAGGTAGGCCGCGCGACCCATGCTTCGAACAACCTCGAGATCCCCGGGCCTCGGCCCCATCGTCACGCGCGAGAGAAAGTGCACGTCGTCGTCGACCGTTTCGGTGGTCGCGGTTTCGAATCGCTCCGGCAGGTCGCTCTTGTCGAACGCGCGCGCGATATCGCGTGCAACGTCACAGCCCGAGGATCCTAGCGCGAGCGATGCGAGTCCTTGGCCAAGCAGCTCGCGCCGACTCAGGTTCACGAGATCCTCGTCGTCGCAGCGACCGCCTCATTCGCGGCGCCCATCGCGCGACGAGCTACGAGCGTGTGCGCCAGCGCACCAAGCCCACCGAACAACGAGAGCGGCAACACGATGAACCAGCCGAAGAACGGGATGAGCGCGGAGAACAAGAGAACGATCGCGCCGCGATGCGTCGCAGGCATAGATCCTGGCTCCTCTTTGGGTAGGAGCCCACGCCCAACGCGCACAGTCGCCACGGCCAGCGCCATCACCGCGAGGCCGCCCGCTAGGGATCCCCAGAGGAACGCCAAGGCTTTGCCGAATGGACCGACATTGCCGAGGACGGCAATTGCCAAGACGATCACGACAAAGATGGGCAGTCCAAGAAGCACCGACACGAACGGCCGCTCCTCGGTGAGAACGGCCGCACGAACGACCCGTTCACGCGCAAGCGCCGTCACCAGATGAATCCCGCCGACCAAGAGAGCTGTGCTCCCAAGAAGGAGCGCCACCACAAAGAGCGTGCTGCCGAAGTAAGGCATCGAGAACCTCCAGAAACAGGTTCGATCGACGCAGGGGATTTATTTCACGCCACCCTCCAGCCGGCCGTTTGTTGGACGACAGCAACGAAACCCAATGGAGTAGTCGTGATACGCCGGCTCGTGGGCGAGGGTCGTGAAGAGACACCCGGGCCCGTGCTCATGCCTCGTACTGAAGAAGCCGCCCATGAAAATGCCATTGCCGGGCACCGCTGGCTGCCACTGTCGCGGGACTTCCGCGAGCACCGAAGCGATGACGTGCGCAGTTGCGTTATCGGAAACCCATTCGTGCAGATTTCCCACCATGTCGAACACGCCAAGCTCGGTGGAACATTTGCGGTGACCACCTGTGGCAGTCAGCAGGCTCATGTGACCGTGCAACGACGGATCATTGAAGTCCTCCTCGTAGCGAAGGCGCCCCACGCGGTCCGGAAACACCAACGACAGCAGATGGGGCTTGCCGACATTGCAATGACCGTCTTCGTAGCGACCGCCATAGGGGAACGGCGTCCGTCCGTGATTTCGGCAAGCGAACATCCACTCTTGTCGTGAGCAGAGTCGCTTGCCCGCGGCCTGACATGCCGAGCTGGCCTCAAGTCGGCTGACATACGCCTGTGGGAGCACGTCCGCCTTGGACGTCGCTTCATAGCGAGCGCCAGCGCGGGGTCGCTGGTTGGGTGGGTGAGGCACGCGCGTACCGTCGACGATCTCCACGAGCTGCGCCTCATGGCGATCCACGCAGAAGCCCACGGAGGCAGCTTGCACGACGAGCGCCATCTCGGGCGGACACGGTCCAGCGAGTTCGACCGGCTGCGTCTGTGAGGACTCAACCGGCGCGACGACATGAGAAGGCGCCGGCGAAATCAAACCGGCCCACTCTGCGTCATATGCGCGCTCACACTGGACAAGGGCCAAGCCAAGGAGCATCCGACGCATCCCACCTAGTCGGTCGAACACGACACAACGTGACAACCGGCCACGACTGTGAGCGTCTTACATGCGCCGGCCACCGACGGCTCTTTCAGTCGCAAACCACCCCCACGCTGTGCCACGTCGATTCGCGCGGTTCCTCGCCGGCTAGCACGTCCGCATAGCTCAGGTCCAGCAGCCTATGAACAGCCCCCTCGACCTTCGGCGCCTGTGACGGGACGAGGGTGTTGTGGAGCTCCGTGGGCAGCGTAGGGAAAACAATCGGCGGCGAGCCCCAAGAGGGGTCTTCATGTAGATACCAAACATCAAAATCCTCCGGGTCGTGAGAGAGCGATGCAGCGATCGTGACGATGTCGCCCACGGCACCCTCCTCTGCGAGCGACCAAGACGCGGCGCCGACGTGGTCCATCGGCGCGAGCGAATCCAGCGAAGCTATCTTTGGCGTGCCCGGAGCGGGCTCCCTCACCTCGTACCCGCTACTCGCGCCGCACGCCCCCGTGGGGGCACTACGGTGAACGTGGATGGCGCGGCGGGTCACCCCGACACCCGGCCCGGCCGGGAAGATGGGCGCGAGCTCGAGGAGCATGGATTCGCCGGTCACGGGCGCCGCGATCCACTCCGCTGCAGGCGGCCTCGTCGAGGACGGGAAATCCCACGCCCATCCCGACGTGCCGAACACGGTCTCAGCACCGTTGAGCCCATCAATCTGGATCGGTGCCGGAGCACGGCCTGTCTCCGTGAGCTCGACGGTCAGGAGGGGCGTCTCGCCCTCGCCCGGCAGAGGGATCCCC
>SXGT01016256.1_pt1 | contig 11015 bp, 6 predicted proteins | sample 3176221 | NCBI WGS metagenome assembly SXGT01 (sample SAMN11356862, study PRJNA531348) | freshwater metagenome | isolation source: freshwater sample F1-120 | place: China: Fuxian Lake, Yuxi | collected 2017-12-25
CAAGTTGGCCTGGATCATAACGCTGCGCGCCTCGTCGATCTGGCGTTGCGCCTCGCGGATCCGACGCATGGCGCGCGCCGCCTGCTCGGCAGTGCCACCCCACTCCGCCGCCACGGCCGCCGCCCGCGCCGCCGCCTCGAGCACGGCCTTGCGCGCGCGGGCCCCGTCGGTGCGTGGCCGCTTGGTCAGCTCTGCCGGGTCGAGCATCGCCAAACCGGCGCGCGTCAGGCCGGCGGCTTGCAGGGCCTCGCGCAGGTCGAGATCAGCCTCCACGGCAGCGCGACCGGCGCCGTAGACGTGGTCGAGGGCGGCCTTCATCAGCCGCTCACCGATGCGGTTCTCGTAGAAGACTCGGTACTTGGCGCGCATCGCCTGGTGCAGTTCGTCGCTGCGGCCAACGTCGGGCTGGTTCTGCCTGCACTCCGCGATAGCAGCGACAAGCTCCTCGGTGCGCGCCTTGAAGCGCTCCGCCCGGGCCAACGTCGTGATGCGCGCGTCGCGGTCGCGCCAGTCGTGCTCCGTGGTCCAGGCCCGCAGCTGGTCGATGTCGTCAGCCATGCTCACTGGCAACTCGGTCAGCAGCGGTCGGATGATGGGGTTGGCCTCGAGCAGCTCGAGGATGTCCGCGGAGGCGACCTCCAGACGGCGGGCGATCTCGGCCTCGCCCTCGCGCGTCAGCAGCGAAACGCGACCGATGCCCTGCAGATACAACAGAGTCGGATCGGCGCTCACCGACACCTTGGCACCGCCCGCGCCGGCGCGCGCCACCATGCTGCGCGGGTCGGACACGCTCGCGGCGACCGGGTCGCTCGTCGGAGAGGTGTTGGCGCGGGTCGTCGTCGACGTCGAGTCGTGCAGGGCCTGGCTCATGGCCTGCGTCTCCCCGACCTGGGCCGCGAGGCCGCCGTGGAAGATCTTGACCGTCGTCGTCGGACAGCTTGGGTCGATCGTCTGGGCCTGCTGCATCGTCTCCCCCCCCCGGCGCCGCGTGGAGTTGGCGGCGTGAGGTGCTCATGCAAGGATGCGGCCATCTGGCTACGGGCGCCAAAAAACCTACGGCGATCGTCAGTTTCGATTGCCCTTGCGTTCGCCGCCGGGGATCTGGCAGGGGCCCAGCATGACATCGATGTCCGAAGCGCTCGCGCGTGTGAACTCTGCCGGTGTCCTGGTGCGTAAGTGACGAAGACAAGCCGTATTTTTCGGGTTTGTCGGCGCGCCGATCGCTGCGAACCATGATCCGGTTGTCGCTGGGATACCGGCCCAAGGGCTGGGCCATACGCTCCGCCGCGGTGCTCCGGGTCGCCGCGCCCTGTCGACCTACGCGCTCGCCTCTTCGCCGTTTCGCCGGCCGGCGTTCAGGGCATCCACCCGCGCCAGCGCCCGCTTGGCCGCCTCGTTGCGCCCCACACGCATCAGGAAGGCCGCCATCGTCTGCAGCAGCGTGCTCAAGCTGGTGCGGTCGTTGGCCTCGGTCCACAGCTCAGCCGCCCGCGTGAACGCGCTCTCTGCGGCCTCGATCTCTTTGCGGTCAGCGAGCATCTCCGCCAACGTGCCATGGGCGGCGGCCTTGACTCGTGCCAGCGCCGAGCCCTGCGCCGCCGCCACCGAGCGCCGCGCCCAGGTGAGCGCGCGGTCGCTGTCGTTGCGAGCCCGCGCCGCGCCGGCCAAGTTGCGCGCCGCGTCCGAGAGGAGGTTACTGTCTTCCAGGCGTCCGGCGCCCTCGACGGCCTTGTAGAGCAGGGCCTCGGCGTCATCGACGCGGCCGGTTCCGAGCAGCACCTCTCCAAGATTGTTCTGCAACGTCGCCTGCATACGCCGATTTCCAACGCGCTTGGCGAGGTCGTAAGCCTCCTCCATCGCGGCCACCGCCGCGTCGGTCTCCCCGACCTGGAGCAGCAGCGCCCCGTAGGCGTTCAGCGACTCGATGAGGCCGTGGAACTTGCGCGCCTCGCGTCGCAAGGTCACAGCCCGCTCCAAGTGGCGCCGAGCGCGATCGCTGTGGCCGGTGCTCATGGCCAAGATGCCGAGGTTGGTCAGCGTCCCGGCGAGGCCCACTCGGTCGCCGTGGCGCTCGCGCAGCTCGGCCGCCCGCTGCAAGAAGCGCGCGGCGTTCTTGAGGTTGCCCTGTTGCCAGTAGCTGCGGCCGATGTCATCGGCGCTCGCGGCGGTGCCGGCGAAATCGCCGACAGCCTCATACAGCTCGATCGCCCGCGCCAGATGATCGAGCGCCTGCTCCACCTTACCGCGCGCCCGCAGCAGGCGGCCCATGCGAAGGAGCGCCGCGGCGCCTTGGCCGCGGGCCCGAAAGCTCCAGGCGAGGCCCAGCGCTTCTGACCAGCGCGCTTCGGCCTGTTCGGCGTCGCCATCGAGCTCCGCCAGATCGCCGAGGGCCAGCAGCGCCGCGAGGTGGACGTCGGCGGCGCCATCGCTCGCCAGCTCACGGGCGCGCTCGAGGTGGGTCCGCGCCGCGTCGTGCGCCAGCTCCTCGGCTGCGCGCTCGCCGGCGATGAGGTACAAGTGGGCGGCGTGGCTGCGCTCGCCGGCGGCCAACCAGAGTGGGGCGCGCACAGCAGCCAACTCCGCCGCGCGCGAGCGTCCGACCAACTCGAGCCAGATCGCCGCGCGGTGCGAGAGCCGCCGGAGTTCTTGGGCCTCATGCAGTTCGAGCAGCTTGTCGACATCGCCCGCCTCGACGAAGCGGAAGGCGCCCTCAGCAGCGAGGCTGGTGCCGCGCTCGCGCACCACGATGCCCGACTCGGCCAAGGACGACGCCGCCCGCGCCACCCTGGACGGCGTCTCGTCGCGACCGAGCTCGGCGACGCTCTTGGGTTGATCGCCCTCGCTGCGCAGCATCGCGGCGACGCCGCCGAGCCAGAAGCGCTGGCCAAAAATGGCTCCCAGGCGTGCGACCAGCAGCTCGTCCTCGCCCAGGGCGTCGAATCGACCGCCATGGCGTGACTTGAGGCGTCCCTTGTCGAGCAGCTCGGTCATCGCCGCCGGCGACAGCGCCCAGCCTCGATCTGACTCGACGATGGCGCCTGCCTTGGCGGCGGCCTCGAATACGGCGAGCAGCGAGCCGGGGCGCCCTTCGGCGAAGGCCGTCATGGCCGCCAGGATCTCATCGGTGGCGCCGCTTAGACCCGCCGTCGCCTGGCGCGCCAGGGTTAACATCGCCGACTCGGGCAGCGCATCGAGGGCGTGGACCGTAAGCGTCTCCAGCCAGTGGCGCCGCAGCACGCCGCGCTGATTGGCAGCAAAAAGCAGCACCAGCGGCAAGTTGGCCCCGTCAGCGCGCAGCTCGGCGAGGAAGCGCAGGCTCTCGTCGTCCGCCTCACCAGCGTCGTCAACCACCAGCACAGCTGGCGCTTCCGACAGGTCCCGCTGCCAGAGGCTGTGCAGGGCCTCATTTGCCCGACGGCTCGCCTCCAGGCGGTCCTCGAAGTCGATGTCGTGCTCGTTCCAAAAGTGGAACCCGAGCATCGGCCCGCAGGTGCGCGCCACCTCGGCGCCGGTGGCGTCGCCGAACAGCGACTCTCCCGCCCGCTCGAAGCGCTCGCCGGCGATGGTGCCGCCGAGGTACTCTGGGATGTCGAAGCGAAGTCTCAGCAGCCGCTCAATCAGGCTATAGGGCCGGAGGCAGCCTTGGGCTGAGGTGACGAGGAAGCGTGCCGCCGGCAGGGCGCCATGGACGCGCTCGCCGATCGCGGCCAGCAAGCGTGATCGGCCGCTGCCGAGCTCACCGCGCAGCAGGGCGGCGTGACCCCGCTTGGCCTCCACGGCGGCCACGATCTCGTCCGCTACGGCCTGAACGACGGCGTCGCGGCCGAGGAGGCCCAGGCGATGGCCCTTGGGGAGCCATGGCAGATCAAAGCGCGCCGGCAGGGCGGTCCCGCGCGAGGCGACCACAGGAGAGGCCTCCAGCAGATCCGCCTCGGCAAAGAACCTTCCCACCACGTCCGCGGTCGAGGTGTCGCCGGCCTCCCCTGGGCTCAAGGCCGCCAGGCAGACCTCGCAGAAGCGGAAGCTGGACACGTTGTCATGGCCACAGCGAGGACATTCCATTATCGACCCCAAAGGTTACACGGCAAGTGGCGTCGCCGGTCGGTGCGAAAGGGCGGAGAGTATGCGCCTTGCACCGCGTGACGCGCAAGCGAAACCGCCGCCGCAAGCTACCGCGCCTGGAGGGTCACGGTGCTTCTGCCGGTCGGCCCGGTTGACAGTTGATCCGCCGCGACTATTCTCCGGCGCGAATCGGGTGCCGCCCTCAGCCGTTGGGTGGCCAGCGGCGCGGGGTGGGGCGATAGACGCTCGACTTGGCATCGACCGAGGGGAAGGCAAGCCCGTTTCACGGCAAGCCTCCGAAAGCAAGGGTTCGCAGCTGGCGCGGACCGACAGACCTGCGGGGCCGCCCAATGGGGCGCCTTCGCGTGAGAGAAGGAGTGACCACATGAAGAAGTACTTGGGGATCTTGGCCACTGGCGCCCTTTTTCTGGCCACCGGCTGCTCGGCTGAGGTGGGTGCAGAAGACGACGGCGACGCCACCACCAGTGACGTGAGTGACAGCACCGGCGGCGGTTCGGACAGCACCGGCGGCGGTTCGGACAGCACCGGCGGCGGTTCGGACAGCACCGGCGGCGGTTCGGACAGCACCGGCGGCGGTTCGGCCACCTTCGAGTCGATCTTGATCTTCGACAAGTCCGAAGATCCGACCTTCCTCAACGGCAAGTGCGGCAGCAGCCCGGGCACCGACCTCGACGCTGTCGCCCTGTACCGCAACGTCGCCGACAAGTGGACGCTCATGGGCGTCGGCCGCGTCGGTTCGGCGGTGTACGACACGTCGAGCGCCAGCAAGTGCGACAATAAGAAGAACGTCAAGGCCGCCGCCGAAGGCCCGGTCAACGGCTTCGTCTACGAGAAGAATCCGGACACGGGCTACATCAGCCTCAACGGCGGCTCGATCGAGCTCGAGTTCGGCGCTTGCGGCGCCGGCCAGACCGACGTCAAGACCTGCGACGGCAAGGGCGCGAAGGTCACAATCAAAAACGGCGACGAGATCGACATCTACGAGGTCGACCACACCTACAAGGCAGACGGCGACGGCCCTGGCAAAGGCAACGCCTACGACGGCTGCGTCTGCTACGCCGACCAGTACAAGGTGAAGGTCCGTACCAAGATGGGCGTCGACGCCGGCTCGTTCTACCTCGGCGCCGCCGACGGCTCCACCACCTACAAGGGCACGCAGTCGGGCGACCTCAAGCCCTCGAGCGCTGTCCAGGTCGTCGTCCCCTAGTCCGCCCGTCGGTGTCGACGGCGCGCCACCCGGCCGCCGTCGACACCAGCGGCGCCCACCGCGGTGAGACAAGGCGGCGCGGGGCCGGATTCGGCTCCGCGCCGTCGTCTTTTTTCGTGTGATCTAGAGCGTTTGACTGTCGAACCGGCCGTGACTTGGACAGCCGCGTTGAGCCAGCGTATCTTGACGGGCGCAGGCGCTCGGCGTCGGAGGTCGCATGGTCCAAGGTCGCTCCCAGCGCAGGTACGCCCACTCGGCCGCGGCGACGTTGGTGCTCGCCGGACTTTGCGTCGCTCTCGGCGCCCCGGCGCACGCCCGCGGCCAGAAGAGGCCTGCCAAGGCACCACCAAAGACGGCGAGTGGTGACGTGCCTGCCGCCGACGGTGACACCAAGGACGGCGCGGCCAGCGAAGGCGAACCCAGCGCGGGCTCCGACTCTGCGGGTAGCGTGCGGTCGGGCGCGGCTCCGGCCAGCAGCGGCGCCGCTGCGGCGGCTGGCGGCGACGCTGGTGCGCCCCAGCAGAGCTGGCTGTCGGCGGAAGATCTGCGGCTCGGCGAGTTTCGCGCCCCGGGCGCGCCCTTTCCCTTCCCGCTGCTCGGCGACGAGAGGGCGCGTGAGGTCTACGTCGACCGCGACGGCAACCTCTACCGCGAGCGCAAGTACTCAGGCGTGGTGCCAGCCTGGGCCCAGAGCGGAGCCCTCAAGCGCGGCCGCTGCCAAGTGGTCGCACAGCCCTTGGAGTGGGTCGGCTTTCAGAACAACTTCGACTCCTCGCGCATCTTCGTGTCGGTGCCGGGAGAGGCGTGTGGCTATGTCTATCGCCCCGATGAGCTGCACATCGTCATCGATCTGCCTGCGGTCCGCGTCGACAACCCGAACCTCCTGCGCGACATCCTCACCGGCGCATTCCCGACGCCGGTGGCGCTGATCCATGTGGAGACGTTCGACAGCCGCGGTACCCGGGTGACCATCGCCTTGCGCGAGCCGCGATCCTATCTGTCGGCACACCTCGGCAAGTACGTTTTTGTCGACGTCGCTCGCTGAAGTAGCGCAGACGGACCTCCTTGGGAGTCATCGATGGATGAGCGTCGCCCGCAGATCGCCCCGCCGGGCTCGTCGAGTGGGTCACGACCTCCGCCGGACGCTGGCGGCGCCGGCGCTGGCGGTCAGATCTCCCGTCCCCCGGTCGCGCCGCTTGGCCCGCGCGGACCGCGCACTGGCCCAGTCGCCCACGACGCGACCCGTCAACGACCCACGATCGCCCGCCCCGGCACGGCCTCGACGGGGCGCCCGGCGCTGGCGCCCGCCGGCTCCGCGACCCGCGCCGCAGATGTCCCGGCTGGCACTACCGCCGATGAGCTCAGCCACCTGCCAGCGGCGGCGCTTGCCTCTGCTGCTGGGGCGTCCACCCTGCGCAGCGCCGTCGACAACAGGACCCGACGTCAGCGCTTCGCGGAGCCAGACGCCGCCGAATCGGTCGCCGTCCGACCAGCTCCGATGGCTGTCGCTGAGCAGCCAAGGCTCTGCGTCCTGCTCGTCACCCGCAACAGCGGCGAGGCGCTGGCGACGGCGTGGCTGGACTGGCGCCAGATGCTGCCGGGCTTCGAGGTACGGGCGACGGTGCTCGATCTCGGTTCGGTGGACGACACCTTCGAATTCGCCGAGCGCGAACGACTCGAAGTGATTGCCCAGCCTGGAGGTCTTGTGACGCCGTTGGAGGCCCTGATGGCTGGGTTGCAGGCGGCGAACACTGAGATCGTGCTCGTGATCGACGTCGCAGCGCCTCGCCGCGCCGCCGCAATTGGTTTGGTCGAGGCCGTGCGCGCTGGGGCGAGCATCGCGGTCGCCGCCGGGTGCTGGCCAGGCGCGGTGGCCATCGATCGCCGTCGGCTGCCCCTGGACCTCGACCTCGGCGTGCTCCGAGACCTGAGCGAACTTGCCGACCGTGATGGGCTTCGCGTGGCGGTCGGCGGCCTCCTCGAGGTGCCGGGCTCTGCGGCACGGCGCGCGCTGGTCCCGCGCTTGTTGCCTCGCGTTCAAGGGTCGTCCACGTGGCGTCGGCTCCGCCGCGCCCTGATGCCCCACACGACGCTGCGGCCCTTCTGAACCGCTGCCGTCCGCCATCGGCCGATCTCCGCACAGCAGCAGCGCAGGCGAGGGCGTCCCTGCCTCGCTTCGGTGCCGCGCCGTGGGCGTTGTCCCTACTTCGATGGCGCTGACGTCGACTCGACACGCTTCGATGCGGCCTTGGTGCGCGCGCCCTCCGACGCAAGCTCGCTCCGAGCCGCCGCCAGCTCCTTGCGGGTGCGGGCCGCCGCCAAGTCGTCGCCGGCGCGCTCCTCGGCAGCCGCGAGCTTTTCCAGGACCTGAACGCGGGCGCTCATAGACGTCGAGACCGCCAACTCCTTGCGCAGGCGCTCGACCTCTGACGTTTCGGCAGACCGCGGGGCGCCACTCCCAGCAGCCCGCGGAGTCTCGGCGGGCGCTGGCGCCGCATTCGCCTCCTTGGTCTTGGCCAGCGGCTGACTTGGGCTCGGCGCGTTTGCCCGCCCGGCATAGACCGTCTTCTTGCCATCGTAATCGGCCTGCTTGGCCTCGGCCGATTCGCGGCGTTGAGCCACGGTGTCTGCCGCAGCAGACTCGACTGGAGCGCCCTCGATGGCTGCGGACTCCATGTCATTGAGCCTCTGCGCCTCGGCTCTCGGCGCCGCGACGTAACGTGACTGCTGCCCTTTGCCGTAGGACAGATCGCGGCCAGCGTCCTCCCGCGCCCTCGCTCCCCCGCCCGCCAGCTGCTCTGCCTGCGCCGCCTGCGCCGCGGGGGACTGCGCACCGCGTTCTGCCTGCGCCGCCTGCGCCAACGCAGCATCCCCAGGCGCCTCGGGCAGCGGCCCGAGAGACGCCGGGCTCGCAGCGATCGCCGTGCGAGGTCGAGCTGGCAGGGCGCGCGCGTCAGCGATAGGCGCGCCTAGACCCTCCTCTTGATTGGACGGAGCGGCCGCTCCTGCTGCGGCTTCCCCGACGACCGCGGTCCCCAGAGCCGCAGCTGCAGCCTCAGCTGGGGCCGCCGCAGGCACAGTCGCCGCCGGTAGCGCCTCGGGCGAGGCCGGTGCGGCGCCGGCCGGGTCGTCGACGCTCGCCACGGTACGGCCTGACGCCTGCATCGCCACCATCTCCGGCCCATCGTGCCCAACCTCCGGCTGCTTGCTACGCAGCGAGAGCGCGACCGCGACGGCTGCCAGGGCGGTCATCGCGAGCACGGGCCCCGGCCGTAGCAAGGCGAGCAGCAAGGACAGCCACCCCTGTTGGGTCGAGCCCGCCGCCTCCGCGCGCTCGGCCGTCACCCGCGCCGCCTCGTTCATCACCGCTGACCGCACCGACGGCGCGACTGGCCCGTCGTCGAGTGCCCCAATGCGCCGCGTCAGCGCCAAGTAGCCCACGAGCTCGGCCTCCAGCGCCGGCTCGAGGTCGACAGGCGCCTCCCCGCGGCCGTGCGCCGCCAGCGCGTCGATCAGCCGCGCGGCCTCGCGATCGTCTGCGGTCCCACCCGACTTGATGCCCATGGCCATCGCTGGCCTCCTCGGCGGTCTCGCCGCCCGTGGCAGTCATGCTGCCACCTTCCCGCGCGGTCTGCCTGGCTTCGCGCTTGGCTCAACCAGCTACTCCGCGACCTTTGGTGCGCCCACCTCGTGGTGGCCCGCGCGGTCTCTGCGACCCTCGCCGCGGCCTCGCACCGCCCTCTCGCTCCCACCGCCCGCAGACTCGGTCCGCGGGCCTCGCTCGTGCCCAAACCCTATTGTCTCAGACGTGATCTTGCAGACTCGCCCGCAGCGCCTGCAGCGCATAACGCATCCGGCTCTTGGCCGTGTTCTCGTTGATCCCGAGCTGCTGGCCGATCTCCGCGAACCCGAGGTCCCCGTACTGGCGTAGCAAAAAGACCTCTCGCTGTTCCTCCGGCAGCTTGGCCAGCGCAGCCTCATAGGAGGCCCGGAACTCAGCGTCGGCAGTTCGGCGCTCGCCGTCGCCGTCCGCGCCGTCGTCGGCGATGCGATCGCCCAAGGTTCGGTCATCACCCGGGTCGCGCCCTGCGGGCGCGTCGAGCGATGGCATCACCCTGAATCGGTCCCGTCGCGAGGCGTCGACCGCGAGGTTGCGGGCGATCTGAAAGAGCCAAGTCTTGAACTTACTCTCGCCCTTCCAGGCGTCTCCGCCGCGGACGACACGCACGAAGGCGTCTTGCACCAAGTCGTCGGGCCGCTTGGCCCCCTGCCGCATCGCGTAGGCGCGCAGCCGCCGCGCATATCGGTCATAAAGCGTGCCGAGCGCTCGGCCATCGCCGCCCTGAAACCGCGCCATCAACTCTTCGTCGCTCTCCTCCTGCTCGGCCTCCAGCCATCCAAAGAACCACATCCCTCCACCCCCAACGACGCACGAGCGGCAACAGCGATCTACGACCGTCGGACTTGGCGGGGCCAGTGGCAACGAATGCCACGCCTGGGCCGCAGCCAAGTCGGCAATCTAAGAGGGTGTGTGCGAAATGTCACCTGCCCGCCAGCGCGCCCAGCTGCGACTCCAACTTCGGGTCTCGACAATGCCGCCGACGATCACACCGCAGCCCGCACCTACTCACCGTCTGGGAGTCGCCAGCATCGATGACCCACCTAGCGCCCCTCAAACTGACCCACTCCGCGACAGCACGCCAGACCTCGATGCTCCGGTGCGCTGCTGCCGTCCAAGGCTACGCCACAGCCGAGCCGGACCCGCTGACCGCGACACAGCCAGCTCGCGCGCCGGCGGCGATGGGTGGAGATCGTCCAGATAAAACTATAAAAAATGTGTGAAAACAAAATCATGCTGCACCACCGCGATCCGTGTGTTTGGACCGGTATCTGCGGCGACCGCGGCCTCGGCCTCTGCGCTGATGAGAGCGCCTCCGGCCTCACCGCTGCGGGTGGGCCGACACAGCGTCGCAAGCGACCGGTCGCGTCGGTTGCCGAACCCTCGGCGGCGCTCCATGGACCGACCGGATACACCCGAGGGCGGTGCCTAGCCCTCCGCGCCCTGCGCTCTTTGTGAGAGATCAAACAAGGGTGCCCGGAAGCGCAAGACCTACCCCCTAGTCACGACCGAATTTTCGACGTCCAGTCCCTTGCAGTAAAGCGCGGCGGCTCCTATGCTCCCCGCCCGGGGCAAGGTGCGCCCGCGTTCCGCCGAGGGATGCTGCCGTCCTAGCCCACTTGGATGCACCGCTGTTGGAATGCTCGGCCATCGATCGAAAGTCGCATCGCCCGAGCCACGAGGAGCCGCCCATGATGATTGTCGCTCGTACTTTCCGCTGTTGTCTCTCCCTCGGCGCGGTCACTTCGCCTAGGTTTGCGCTCTTCGCTGCCGCCCTGCTGTTGACAGCGACGGTTGGCTGCGGTGACTCGACGGGCGAGGCAGGAGTCGATGGCAGCGTCGCAAGCGCTGGCGCTGACGGCCAGATCGGTGACGGCGGTGCTCTCGCGGACGCTTCCGGCCACCACGATGTGCTCAACGACGCTGGCGAACAGGACGTGCTCACGGACGGTGGGGCAGACATTGCGCCCGGCACTGACGACGACGGTACGACGGCCGGCGACGGAGGCGGCAGCCAAGACGGCACGGTCGGCTCTGACACCGTGACCGACCCAGACAGCGCCGGCGGCGGCGACGGCACGGTCGGCTCTGACACCGTGACCGACC
>SXGT01056638.1_pt1 | contig 11015 bp, 11 predicted proteins | sample 3176221 | NCBI WGS metagenome assembly SXGT01 (sample SAMN11356862, study PRJNA531348) | freshwater metagenome | isolation source: freshwater sample F1-120 | place: China: Fuxian Lake, Yuxi | collected 2017-12-25
ACCTTGGCGTGACCAGCAGACAGTCGACGATCGGCAATCAACTGTTGCACCGAGGCGGGTAACGCGAGCAACCGAATGGAATTGCTGATCGTCGCACGATTCTTGCCAACACGACTCGCCAGTTGATCATGGGTCAATCGAAAGTCCTCGAGGAGTTGCTGGTACGCGGCGGCTTCTTCGAGTGGTCCAAGATCTTCGCGATGCACGTTCTCGATGAGTGCTTGCTCGGCCGAGCCTGCATCCGTGGTGTCCCGCACGATGATGGGCACATGCGTCAAACCTGCGCGTTGCGCTGCCTTCAAACGTCGTTCACCGGCGATCAGTTGAAAGGCTCCGGGACGAAGGGTGCGCACCAAGAGTGGCTGAAGAACACCAACGGCGCGAATCGACGCCGCAAGTTCCGTAAGCGCCTCATCGTCAAAATGCATGCGGGGTTGATGGGGATTGACATCAATCGCCGAAATCGGCGCTTCCGCGAGACTTCCTGTGACGGGTGGCACACCTCCCCCGCTGGGAATCAGCGATCCGAGACCCTTCCCCGACTTAAGCCCGGCCATGGACCACCTCCACTGCTGCTGCACGATAGGCCGTCGCGCCGACGCCCGATGGATCCAATACCACGACCGGTTGCCCGTGGCTCGGTGATTCAGCAATCTTCACCGTGCGTGGGATAACCGTCGTGAGAACCTTCGCGCCGAAGTGCTCTCGAACTTCCTTCACCACATCGGACGACAACCTGGTGCGAGAATCAAACATCTGGCACAAAATCGTGCTGACCTGCAATTGCGGATTCAAATTCTTGTTGACGAGCTCAATGTTCCGGAGTAATTGTGCCAAACCCTCGAGGGCGTAGTACTCACACTGGACCGGAACAAGAACCTCCCCTGCAGCCGTCAAGGCGTTGACCGTCAACAGCCCCAACGAAGGCGGGCAGTCAATAAAGACATAATCGTACTCCGCAGCAACGCGTTCCACCGCCTTGCGTAGTCGCGTTTCTCGACCCATCATCGGAACGAGTTCGATTTCTGCTCCGGCCAGGTCAAGGTTGGCAGGCACGACGAACAATCCCTTGACGGCGCTGGCTTGCACCACGTCTTCGATCGGTGTTTCTTGCAGCAACACGTCGTACACGCTCTGCTGGAGGGCCCGAATATCAATCCCCAAGCCGGTGGAAGCGTTTCCTTGCGGATCCAGGTCCACCACAAGGACACGGTGTCCCAGGAGCGCAATGCTTGCCGACAAATTGACTACGGCAGTGGTCTTGCCAACCCCTCCTTTCTGGTTCGCAACCGCCACTACTCGAGGGCCCGACGTGCTCACGCCTTCAGAGTACTGGAGGGGCACCGGCCGGTTGCGTCACCGACTCCCCCAGCGGTGGTTCCACGTGGAACCGAACCACCGCGCCACACCGTTCCGGTGGACCGACTCCCAATGATTCCACCCAACTGGGTTCCCAACGAGAACCGTCGGTGGTTGGTGGCTCACTGATGACCACCCACCCACCACGGCGCACCAGGACCACGGCAAGTGGCAGCGTCAGACGAGGCTCACCAAACCCGCGTGCCACCACCGCGTCGTGGGAATGTCGCCACGCGGCGCTCTGGGCCATGGCTTCGGCGTCATCCTCGACGACCTGCACGCGGTGACTCCAGTCCAACGCGTTGACGGCTCGTCGGAGCGCGTCCGTGCGTTTTGCGCGTCGATCCACCAGGGTGACTCGGACATTCGGTCGATCGAGGGCGATAACGAGGCCGGGAATCCCGGCACCCGACCCCATGTCCAACACGGAGCCAACATCTGCGGGAAGGGCGGCCACGAAGTGGCGGGCGTGTTCGATCACTTCTGCTACCGGTCGTGCGCCAAGGGCACCTTCGGCCTGTGCCCGTTCCAAAATACCGATGAGCGTCAGTTCACCGGCACTCTTGGACATAGCCCCAGCGTAGGTGGGGCAGTGGATCTCAGTTTGCTGGGGTACCCGGTGCTCGGGACACCACAACACGACGGAACGGATCATCACCTTCGGAATGGGTGACCACACCTTCCACGTTCGCCAAGGTGTCGTGCACGATCTTGCGATCGGCAGAGTTCATCGGCTCGAGAATGCGCGGGGTGCCCGTTTCCATGACGTCACTGGCCACTTTGTTGGCAAATCGGCCCAAGGCATCCTTTCGTCGCTGGCGATATCCGCCAACATCCACACGAAGTCGGGTGTCGTGGTCACCTAGGCGTCGCTGGCTGACCACTCGAGTGATGTCCTGCAACTGTGTCAAGGTCATCCCTCGTGCACCCACGAACGTCGTCAGTTGTTCCCCGACCACCGATAATTCGATGTCGTCACCGTCAATGGTGGATTCCACCCGAGCGGGCAGTTCTGCCGCGGCAAACAACCCTTCCAAAAATGTGGCGGCAGCGTCACGCACCGTGGCGGGCGGAACCTTTGGTCCGTCGTTCCGACGCGGCGTCCGATCGTCGTCCTCGTGATCACGCTCTGATTGCTCGCTTCGACGACTGCGCTCGGGGCGACTCGGCGCATCACCGTCTCGACGTCGGTCACCGCCACGACTGCGCTGGCGAGTACGTCCGCCTCGTCGTTCGCCGCGTTCGCCGCCACGATCTCGTCGCGCGGTGTCACGAGTCGACGTTGGACGTACGCGCGCACGTACGACCGCCTCGCCTCGCATTCGTCCGAAGAGACCCGGCTTGGGTTCCTCGACCACTTCGATCTCTGCGTCCTCTCCGGCGACACCGAGTTGATCGAGTGCCATTGACTTGGCATCTTCCAATGTTGCCGCGGTGATTGTTACCCATTCCATGTTGTGTGCTCCTTGTTAGAAATCGTTGATGGTGTGTTGTGGGACATTCGTGGTATAGAGGTCAGCGCTTCGGTGGTTTCGGGCGTTTTGGTGGAGTACTCGCACCGGGTGTGGGCGGGGTGATCTGCGTGGTGGGCTTGTTCTTGGGTGGAGTCACTCGCTTGCTGGTGAACTCGTCGTTTTTGCCCGATTTTTCCTGCTTTTTCGGCTTTTTGGCATCGGCTTCGCTGATCTCGCGGGCCTTTGCACTGGCCTGTTGCGCCTGACGTCCGATCGAATCGTCGGCTCCGTAGAACCGCTTCGTGATGTAGGCCTGTTGTCCGATACGCACCGCAGCCTGCACGAAGTAATACACGATGAGACCCGTCGGCAGCACCACCTGGAACACCGCAAAGAACACCGGCAAGTACTGCATGATCTTCTGTTGGCTCGCCGACATCGTTGGGCTCACCGTGCGCGACGCCACCATTCGTTGTTGGACCAAATAGAGCAATGCCAATCCGACGACGAGTCCGGCATAGATGAGTCCCCGCGCGAAATCTTCCCGCATCACATTGAGCGGCTGCACCGCTAAGTCGAGTCCGATCGAACGCATCTCGTCCTTCCCGACGAGTGATTGATACATCTCCGAGGACTCCGCCAGATGTTTCGGGGCGAATCCGGCTTCAGGTGACGGTCGATAGGTGAGCCCCGTCAAGAGTCGAAACATCAACAAAAACACGGGCATTTGCGCGAGCAGCGGCAAACAGGAAGCCAGCGGGTTCACCTTGTGTTCCTGGTAGAGCTTCATCATCGCCTCGTTCAGACCCTGGCGGTCACCTTTGTGTTCGATCTGCAAGCGACGAAGCTCCGGCTGCAATCGCTGCATTTCCAACATGCCGCGCGTGCTCTTCAACGTGAGCGGCGTGATGACGAACATCACGACGATGGCCATCGATCCAATGGCAATCGAATAGTCGTTGCTCCAGGAATAGATCCAGGCGATCAACCAACCGACAGCGTCAAAAATCGGGTCAAACATCGAGGTTCATCCTCTCGTTCTGGTGGGGGAGGTCACTACAAGTCCCCGGCGATGGCACGGGGTCGTAGCCCGAGGGTCCGAAAGGACGACAGCGAACCAATCGACGCAATGCCATCCATCCGCCTTGCCACGGCCCATGTACGGCGATGGCCTCATGTGCGAAGGACGAACACGAAGGAAAAAACCGGCACGGCGACAGGACCCCGACGCGCTGATCTTGGTACCACTCGATCGCTCGCAACATCGCACGCTGCGTTTTCCCCAAGCTGTGGATATGCTCTGCGTTTGATGTGACGACAGTCACATTGAACTCCTGTTGGTGGTTTTTGCGGCGAAATCGGGTGATTGGAGATTGGGGAGCGCGATCCCAAGCAGTCGATCGAGCGTCATCCCCAGCTGTCCCCAGTCGTTATCCACAAGAGGCTGTTCTACGCCGAGCAAATACCAACCGTGTGGCAGCGCGGCACTCCGGGCCCGCACAAGTGCTCGCAATTGGCGACGGACACGATTTCGGGTGACCGCAGAGCCGATTCGTTTCGGTGTTGCAAATGCCAAACACACTGCACCGGCAGCATCGTCGGGCACGACTCGCAGACTCAATCCACCATGACGAACGGCGCGAGAACCCGCAAAACGGGCGAATCCGTCTCGTCGAGAAATACGGGCGATCACGCCGACAAACGGGCGCGGCCCTTGGAGCGACGCGACTTCAATACGGCACGACCAGCCCTGGTCTTCATCCGTTTACGAAATCCATGCTTTTTTGCACGACGACGCTTGCTGGGTTGAAATGTACGTTTCACGCCTCTCTCCTGACGTCACTTTCAAGGCGATTGGAAGCAACAACCTTCAGGCTAGGGCAGTGGGTGAACGCTCACAACGCTGAGACCAGCGAGATCGAAACACCGCAGTGGGATTTGTCATTTTGCCCCCTGTGGAAAACGTGCTACGTTTCCTCACCCCGCAGCTCCGACAAGGAGCGGCACACAGCAGTCGAAAGTTACATCAATGGGATTCTCCACATCATGTGGTGTTCCTGTGGACAAAGAAAGAGCCGACCATGAGCAACGACACCGACGACGCGACGACCACCAACCCGACGATGTTGTGGGAACGTGCTGCGTCGGTCTTGCGTCAACAAGTCTCCGAGGCGGTGTGGTTTTCCACCTTCAGTGACATCGTCGTGGAACGAGAGCCGACAACGAAGGTCGGCGGCACGATGAGTCTGAAGTTGCACGTTCCCAACGCCTTCGTGCGAGATCGCGTCCTGACTCGCTACATGTCGCTCGTCCGTGATGCATTGAACGAAGCGGGTGGCGCTTCGCATGATCTCAGCGTCGACATCCGTACGATGCCGGCCGATCCGTCGCCGATCCCGAGTTCAACCATCGCACCGTTGACTGCGCCGACCACCAACTTGCCAACGGTTGCAACGCGCCAGGGACGCGGTGCCGCCATCGGTCTCAATCCTCGGTACACCTTCGATACGTTCGTGAAAGGCGCCTCCAACCAATTCGCGCTCGCTGCAGCCCAGCGAGTGGCCGAAACCCCTGGGCGCTCCTACAACCCGCTGTTCATCTACGGTTCCGCTGGGCTTGGAAAGACGCACCTCCTGCACGCCATCGGTTCTTACGTGCACGAGCACTACCCCAATTACGAGGTGCGGTACGTCTCGACGGAGACGTTCCTCAACGAGTACGTCGACGGCATCCGCAACAACACCATCAGCGCCTTCAAGCGCCGATACCGCGAGGTGGACGTGCTGCTCATCGACGACATCCAGTTCATGGAAGGTAAGGAGGGTCTGCAGGAGGAGTTCTTCCACACTTTCAACTCATTGCACGGGTCCAGCAAACAAATCGTCATCTCCAGTGACCGAGTTCCCGACGCCATTCCCACCCTCGAGGATCGTCTCCGGGGTCGGTTCAGATGGGGTCTCATCACCGACATTCAGCCACCCGACGTCGAAACGCGTCTCGCCATCCTGCGCAACAAGGCCGAGCGGGAACACCTCGATGCCGCACCTGAAGTCCTTGAATTCATTGCCTCCAGCGTCACGACGAACATCCGCGAATTGGAAGGTGCATTGGTTCGGGTGGCCGCTTACGCATCGCTGAACAAGAGCCACATCGACGTCGACCTCGCACGTGAATTGCTCGTCGATCTCGTCTCCAGACGACCCGGCAAACAACGCAGTGCGGAGCAACTCCTCACCGAAATCTGCGACTACCTCGGTGTCAGCATCGAGGCCATACGCGGACGCAGTCGTCAACGGCCGATCGTGACCGCCCGACAGACCGCCATGTACGTGGTACGCGAACTGACCGACTTGTCCTATCCGGCGATCGCCCGGTTGTTCGGGGGACGCGACCACACGACGGTCATCCACGCCGTCGAGAAGACCCAACACGTCATGAAGGATCGCCAACTCGTCTTCGACCAGGTCAACGAGCTGCTGAGAATGTTCAAGATCTCATGATTTCCACCCTTGTGCACGACATGTGGACGTCCTGTGCGCCGACTGTTCACAATCTGCCGGTTGTCCAGAGGCGACGAACCACACGAGTGCAAGGTGTGGGTGGTCGAGGAGTACCTGTGCGTACTACAAGCCTTGTCTACGCTGGGAAACATCCCGACCGTCCACAATCCACAGCACTTATTACTGTTATTAGGTTTCTTACGTCCACTTGTCATAATTCGCGACACACCACAGTGAGGACTACATCGTGAAGTTTCGGGTCGAACGAGAAGAGTTCAACGAGGCGCTCGGCGATGTGAGTCGCATCGCCACCTCACGGACGACCGCGATGCCCGCACTCGCCGGTATCGAACTCGCCGTTGCAGGTGAGCAACTCACGTTGTCGGCGACGGACAAGGAGATCTCCATCCAGGCGACCCTGTCGGTTGGCGGTCAAAAGGATGGCGTTGCGGTTCCCGTCGCTCGCATCCTCACCGATCTCGTGCGCGGGTTGCCCGACGGAAAAATCCAAGTTGCGCTCGAGGGCGAATCACTCGTCGTTGAGGTAGCCCGCAACCGCTCGTCGGTGCACTGTTACTCTGCAACCGATTTTCCAAAGATCATCCAGGCCAGTGCCGCCGAGGGTACGGTGTCAGCCGAATTGTTCGGCGAAGCCCTGCGACAAGTCGTGCGTGCCGCGAGTGCCGATTTGAGTCGTTTGGCATTGACCGGAGTGTTGATCTCCAACCAGGCGGAGGGACTGACGTTCGTTGCCACCGACAGTTATCGGTTGGCCGTGCGACAAATCGCCGGCACGGCGCTGGCGGGGGAAAGCACGGTCATCATTCCCGCTCGAGCACTCGGTGAGTTGCTGCGACTCATCAAGGATGCCAAGACGATCACCTACCGATTAGCCGCTGATCGCGCCACGTTCAGTGTCGGAAACACCACACTGTCGACGTCCTTGTTGGCCGTCCAATTTCCGAACTACAAACAACTCATTCAGCCGTCCTACCCCAACAAACTGTCCGTCAATCGAGAAGCCCTGCTCGATGCAGTGCGCCGTTCGAAGGTGTTTGCACGCGACACCATCCCCGTACGACTCACCCAGGGTGCCGGTTCGTTGAAATTGTCCGTGCACACCAACGACACCGGTGAAACCATCGAGGAGCTCGACGCCGACTACAAGGGTCCCGAAATCACGATCGGCTTCAACCCCGACTACCTCCTGCAAGGCATCGAGGCATGCAATGGCGAGACGATCACCATCGAATCGAGCGACCCCATCAAACCCGCGGTGCTTCGCGGGTCGACCAACGATGGCTACCTCTATCTCGTGATGCCACAACGACTCACGTCGTGATCGTTCGCTCACTGCAGCTCACCAACTTTCGCAACTACGCCACGCTGCAACTCGACCTGGGCGAGGGAGTGCATGCCCTCATCGGCGACAATGCCCAAGGCAAGACCAATCTGGTGGAGGCACTCGTGGTGCTTTCCACCATGAAGTCGTTCCGCGGTGTCGCCAACGAAGTCGTCGTCGGACGCGGGGCGGAGAGCGCATTCCTACGCGCCGACATCGTGCACGACGACGAACGGGAATTCCTCGTGGAGATCGAGTTAAAGCGGGCGGGTCGATCGGTGGCCCAGGTGAACCGGAAGCGAACCACGCGCACTCGCGACTTGTTACAGGTATTGCGGACGACCGTGTTCACCCCGGACGACCGCAACTTGGTGCACGGTGCGGCAACGCAACGCCGCACCCTGTTGGACGAAGCAGTGGTGGCCATGGAACCCGTCCGGCACGACCTCATCGCCGAACTCGAACGGGTGGTGCGGCAACGCAATGCGTTGTTGAAGGAGTCGGGATATCGTCCGACTACAACGACACTCGATGCACTGGATGCGTGGGACGAGAAACTGGCGAGCGTCGGGGATGAGGTGGGACGCGCTCGGGCGGACTTGATCGATCGCATGTTGCCGTTCGTACGGTCGTCGTACCAGTCGTTGGCCGGTGAGCACTCGATGGTGACGCTGGAATACGAGGCTCCCTGGCGAACCGAAGGCCTCGCTGCCTCGCTCGCGGCGGCTCGGGAGGACGATCTCCGACGCGGCACCACGACGGTCGGACCCCATCGCGACGACGTTGCGGTGCAGTTGAACGACTTCGCATCGCGCACCCAGGGTTCGCACGGCGAACAACATTCGCTCGGTTTGGCCCTGCGAATGGCGGTACATCAGGTCGTGTCGCAACGATGGGGAACGCCGCCGGTGGTGGTGTTGGACGACGTCTTGTCGGCACTGGACGACAAGCGAGCCAGCGCCGTCTTCGAGCGGCTCCTCGCCGCGCTTCCGTATCGGCAGGTACTGGTGACGAGTGCGCACCGGCTGCCTGCTTCTCCGCGGATCACCCGTTGGCTAGAAGTAGTGGCTGGTTCGTTGATCCCCCGCACACAGGAAGACCGATGAGCACGAATCCACCAGACAACCCCGGCGAAACTCCCGCAGTCACGCTGCAGAGCCAATTGAACCGTCTGTTGACTTCACTCGGCTCGGACGACTCCGCCAGCGTGCAAGGAGTGTTCGGAGCGTGGAACCAGCTCGTCGGGGAGGCGGTCGCGAGTCACGTTCAGCCCGTCAAATTGGAGGGCGACACCCTCCATGTCGAGGTCGACGACCCCCATTGGGCCACCGAAATGCGGTTCCTCGGCACGTCACTGTGCACGAAATTGTCGCAACTCACGTCGACTCCGGTCACATCACTCGAAGTACGCGTAAAACGCCGATAAATCGGGCATTTTTCGTACTTCGGCTCCCTCGCTCACGCTACTCATAAAGGTAGAATCATGAGGCTGTTTATGAACCTTTTGCGCCAGTCGGGCCAGCACCGTCAACGAGACACCACATGGCGGTAAACACCCCGAGCGACGCCACCGAAGGCACGCTCCGCAAGGCGTCGGGCACCTACGGTGCCAAGGACATTCAGGTACTCGAAGGACTCGATCCTGTTCGTCGTCGACCAGGCATGTACATCGGCTCGACGGGACTGGCCGGACTCCACCACCTCATCTGGGAAGTGGTCGACAACTCGGTCGACGAAGCCATGGCCGGCTTCTGCGACAAGATCACGGTCACCTTGCATGCAGACGGCTCGTGCGAGGTGGTCGACAACGGTCGTGGTATCCCCGTTGACCCCTATCCATCGGGACCACACAAGGGCAAGAGTGCCCTCGAAGTGGTGCTTACGGTGCTGCACGCTGGTGGAAAATTCGGTGGTGATGGCTACAAGGTGTCGGGTGGTTTGCACGGCGTCGGAGTCAGCGTGGTGAACGCGCTGTCATTGCGAGTGGTTGCCGAAGTACATCGTGGCGGTACGCATTTCCGACAAGAGTTCGTCGAGGGCGGTAAACCCAAGGGCAAACTGCAGAAGGTTGGTGCCGCACCGAGCAAGACGGCTTCGGGAACCTCGATTCGATTTTGGCCGGATCCCGAGATTTTCCAAGCCGAGGGCACGGAGTTCGTCGCCCGCACCGTTACCGAACGTCTTCAAACGATTGCATTCCTCAACAAGAACCTCGAAGTTGCCTTCGTCGACGACCGCGGTGACAAGAAACAGAAGGTGACGTTCCAGTACAAGGGTGGCATCGTCGATTTCGTGAAGCACCTCAATCAATCACGCGAGGCGCTCTTCACCAAGGTCGGTCACTACGAGGCTGCGGAGGACGATCAAACGCTCGACATCGCCCTGCAATGGAACACGGGGTATTACGAGGGCATCTACGGATATGCCAACGGCATCTCGACGGTCGAAGGCGGCATGCACGTGGAGGGATTCAAGACCGCGCTCACCTCGGTGGTCAACAAGTACGCTCGCGCGTCGGGTGGCCTGAAGGAAAAGGACGAGAACCTCCTCGGCGAGGACATCCGTGAAGGACTTACTGCCGTGGTATCGGTGAAACTTCGCGAACCACAGTTCGAGGGGCAAACGAAGGCCAAGTTGGGCAACGTGTCGATGCGGTCGTTCGTCCAGAAGGAAACGAACACGAAGTTGGAGGAGTGGTTCCAGGAGAATCCCACCGAAGCCAATCGCGTGGTGAAGAAGGCGGTCGCCGCCGCCCAGGCTCGCATCGCCGCCAAGAACGCGCGCAATGCCATTCGTCGCAAGACCGCCCTCTCGGGCGCCGGAATGCCCGACAAGTTGAAGGACTGCGGAAGCGGGGATCCTGCCGAGAGCGAATTGTTCATCGTCGAGGGTGATTCAGCGGGCGGCACCGCAGTGGATGCTCGCGATCCGCGCACGCAGGCGATCCTGCCGATTCGCGGCAAGATCTTGAACGTCGAGCGGGCTCGTTTGGACAAGATGCTGAAGAACAACGAGGTGCAGGCACTCATCACCGCAATCGGCGGTGGAGTGGGCAACGACGAGTTCAACGTCGAGAAGGCCCGCTATCACAAGGTGATCATCTTGGCGGACGCCGATGTCGACGGCAGCCACATTCGCACGCTGCTCCTCACGTTCTTCTACCGCCAGATGCGGCCGATGGTGGAGAGCGGCTACATCTACATCGCCCAACCGCCGCTATTTTCCACGGAGGTCGGCAAGGAGAAGGTGTACCTGAAGGACGACGCGGCAAAGAACACATTCCTGAAGGAACATCCGAACCACAAGAAAGAGTTCCAACGCCTGAAGGGTCTCGGTGAAATGGACTGGCAGGAGCTGAAG
>SXGT01341171.1_pt1 | contig 11015 bp, 7 predicted proteins | sample 3176221 | NCBI WGS metagenome assembly SXGT01 (sample SAMN11356862, study PRJNA531348) | freshwater metagenome | isolation source: freshwater sample F1-120 | place: China: Fuxian Lake, Yuxi | collected 2017-12-25
ACCGGCGAATCCTGCAGGGCCCACCATCCCGCGCTTCCGCGCGGGACGTTGGTCCCTGCTCGCTTCGGGGATGTCGCGCGCCGCCGCTACGCGGCGACCCGCTCCACCGGCGAATCCTGCAGGGCCCACCATCCCGCGCTTCCGCGCGGGACGTTGGTCCCTGCTCGCTTCGGGGATGTCGCGCGCCGCCGCTACGCGGCGACCCGCTCCACCGGCGAATCCTGCAGGGTCCATTTTTTCACCCCGCGCTGCGTGCTCCGGCCTCGAACTGCCAGGAGCGGCCAATGCCGTTCCATCGAAGAACTGCATGAAGCTCTTCCTCCACACGCCGACGTCGGCGCGTTCACCTACACGGCCGAATACAAGGAACTGCTCGAGGTGCTCGACCTCGGCTGGTGGGACGGCCGCGCGTGGCTTGGTCGCCTGTTCTCGATGGACCACGACGTCGGCGAGCACTGGATGGACAACGAGTCGCTCGTGGAAGCGCGGGCCGACCTCGCGGTGCGCGCGGGTCTCGATCCTGACCTGCTGATGATGCCCGATCCCGAGCGCATGGCCGACGGTCGCGACGGTCCGTGCAACACCACCGCGTTCCGGATGCGGTTCTGGACCGAAGTGGTGGCCTGCCTCGTGCTCAGCGACCAGCTGATCATCGACAGTGCCAGAGCCCTCCACGGCAGGTGCTCCTCCGCCGAGGAGATTGCCGAACTCGAGGAACGGATCGCCGCCTGGCAGCAGAAGCGAGCGATGCGATAGCCTCCGGACGAAGGTCGAGCCTCACGTCGTCGAACGCACCGCGTCACGCAAAGACCGCTCGGGAACCCTCGCAACGTGCCGAACCATCACCGAAGCACCTGGTCCGCCCTGCTCCTTGTCAGCCTGGTCTGGAGCGGCGGCAGCTCGGGCTTCGCCGCCGGTGGCTCGCTAATCGACGGCTGGCAGGATCCGGCGACGGGCATCGTGCTCGCGGTCCATGCGATCGATCGGCATCCGTTCCTCGGCGACCACGGGCGCGTGCTGTGCATCGAGCCGCCCGGCGCGAACGTGCGCATGCTGCCGCTGCATGCGAGCGCGAGCGGCACCGGCGTCGCCAACGTCTACCGCGGCGTCGATGGTGGTCTCGTCGTGGTCGACATGGACGGCACCTGGATCGAGCTCGCGGCGAGCGGGGAGGTAGCCAGCGTTCGCTGGCGCTTCGGCGAGCTGCTGCCGGCCACCGGCTTGGGGTCGTTCCGGTCCGAGCGCGCCGGTCGCTACGCGTTCGATGCGGCGCTCGCCGAGCACGTCTACCGCTGCAAGGATCCTCGCTAGAGCAGGCGACGCCACCGCGCCGCCATCGTCGCGAAGGCCGCGATCGCGGAACGTTGCCTTCCTCGCGATCGCGGTGCGGAAGCGCACACAGCAGCAGCGATGGCATCACACGAGCCCGAGTGGCACCACGCGCTGCCCACACGCTGCGCACACACCGTAATCGCGAGCCCCATATCGCCATGGTTTCCGGGCATTTCGCGCGCACCCGCAGTACTCGCCGCGCGCGATGCCTAGCTGCAGCGCCTGCGGATCGCCCTCGTGTGAGGGGCCCCCGGATCCGCTCTCCCACATCGCTGTCATGCACTCGACCCTGCGCATCCTCGCTCTCGCTGCGGCCCTCGCAGCCACCACCGCCGCCCAATGCCTGCCACCCAGCGCCGGCACGAACGTCACGCTCGCGAACCGCGACGACGCACTCTCCGCCGCGATCCCGATGGGCATCAACTTCCCGATGCCCGGCACGGCGACGGCGTTCACGCACGTCGTCGTCAGCACGAACGGCGTGCTCTACCTGACCACCGGCGGGGCCGCGGTCGGGGCCGCCGCCAACCAGTACGGCACGCTGCCGCAGCTGCTCGGCAACGCCGGCGACTCGCCGCGCATCGCGCCCTTCTGGCAGGACCTCTGGGACGCGTTCTTCACCGGCGTGCAATGGTCGGTGACCATCGACACGTCGGTGGCCGGCCGCTGCGCGATCTCGTGGCGCGACACGTGCGAGTTCGACTTCAACACGCCCGACGTCGACTTCACCGCCGAACTGTTCGCCAACGGCAACGTGCGCTTCAGCTATGGCGCGGTCGACACCAGCGGCTTCTTCGAGTCGGTGACGATCGGCATCTCGAACGGCAACGGCGCCGCCAATCCCGGGCCCGTCGATCTGGTCGACGGCGCCACGTCCACGGGCAGCGTGATCTACCAGCGCTTCCTGCCCGGCACGTGCGACGTCGGCGGCCAGTCGCTCACGTTCACGCCGACGGCTTCCGGCTACACGGTGGCGCAGACCTGCCGCAGCGCCGCGAACGTCGAGTACGGCGCGGGCTGCTACGCCAGCAGCGATTCGCGCTACCAGTGGTTCACCGACGCGCCGGCGGCCGGTGCTGCCCTGACCGGCCAGTCGCTGCAGTTCCTCGCCAGCGGCAGCGACTACGTGGCCCTGTGGGGTGTCGGCACCTACATAGCGCCGACCGCGGCGGCGACCGTGCTGACCGGTTTCGTCCCGAACAACGACGACGGCGTGCTGACGGTCAACCTCGGCAGCCCGCTGCCGATCCCGGGTGGCACGACGTCGACGCTGGTCGTGCATTCGAACGGCAACGTCTGGTTCGGCGACAACCTGGCGTCGTTGACCGACGACTTCGTGCCCCTGCCGGCGGATCTGCTCGACGCGGCGAACGGCGGCTTCTGGTCGTGGCACGACTTCAACATCGGCGAGGCGGGCAGCGGCCAGATCAAGTTCGAGGAGATCGGCAGCCTCAGCCTCGTCACCTGGGACGACGTCGAGAACTACCCGACCGGCACGGCGAACCGCAGCACGGTGCAGTTCCAGCTCGATCGCTCGTCGGGCAACGTGACGATCGTCTGGGTCAACGTCGACACCAACAGCGCCAGCATCTTCGGCGACGCCACGCTGATCGGCTACTCGCCGGGCGGGGCTTCGCAGGACCTCGGCAGCCAGTCGTTCGCCGCGATCTCGCCGACGACCACTTCGATCAACCTGGCGCCGCTGTCGTTGCGGGCCGGGCCGGCGCCGATCTCCACCGCGGCGGCCGGCACCAACGTCGTCTACACGACCGACGCCATGCGCGAGTTCGCGCCGGGCAGCGGCGCGTTCCTCGGCATCCTGATCTTCAGCACCGGCTCGCTGCCGGGCGTCGATCTCGGCTTCCTCGGCGCGCCGGGCTGTGCGGCGAACGTCGCCGCGCTCGACGTCATCGTGCCGATGGTCGGCGCCACGGCGACGCAGACGGTGACCTTCCCGCTGCCCGCGGGTCTGCCGGCCGGCATCCGCGTGTTCGCGCAGGCCGCCAACCTCGTCACGCCGAACAGCCTGCCGAACGGCCAGAACGCGTTCGGCCTGCTGACCAGCAACGGCGTGGCGACGATCGTCAACTCGTTCTGACGATCGCGCCCTGCTCAGTCGGCGATGGTGACGCCGATCGGGGCCGAGCTCGACAGCGTGTTCAGCAGCGGGCAGACGTTCTGCGCGCTGCCGAGCACCGAGCCCTGCACCTGCAGCTGCACGCCGAGGAACGCGAGGGTGCACGGCAGCGGCAGCGGGAACGTCGCCTGGCCGGCGGTGAGCAGCTGCGCGTCGAGCACCGCCGGGTTGACCAGCATGCAGGTGCCGCACGGCAGCAGCGGGTCGAACAGGCTGAAGCCGAACGTGAACAGGCCGATCACGCCCGCCGGGTCCGTCGTCTGCACGCGGAAGCCGTAGTTCGTGTTGCCGATCGACGAGGCGCCGAGCACCTGCAGCGTCGTCGGGAAGCCGCAGCCGCTGGCCAGCGTCGTCGTCGGCGGGTTGTTGTTGGTGTTCCACTGCATCGCGACGACGTCGGTCGACGGCGGCACCGTGGTCGCCGTCGCGATGCAGGCGAGCATCGCGCTGGTGCCGTTGCCGCCGCCGGCGATGTCGCCGCCGATCGCCGGCTGGAACGTGTTGGTGCCCGAGATCGGGATCGTCATGGTCGGACCGCAGGCGAGGCACCCGGTCGGCGAGATCGAGCGGCACTGCACGCTGCCGGAGAGGAAGCCGAACGAACGCTGCCACGCGACTGCGTACTTCTGGCCGAGGAAGGCCACCGTCGGCGCGCTCTCGTCGCCGCCGAGCGTGTTCGCTACCGGGCCCTGCGACACCGGCGCGCCGAAGCTGGTGCCATTCCACAGCCACTCGATCGCCGACACGTCGCGGTCGGTGGCCGAGGCCTGGAACTCCGCGACCATCAGGAAGCGCGTGCCGTCGCCGTCGATGTCCGGGCGGCGCACGTCCGGACCACTCAGGTTCAGCACGCCGGCCGCGATGCCGAGCAGCGTGCCGGTGCGCGAGATCGCCTGCACGAACGCACCCGAGAACGCATTCGGCTTCTGCTCGTAGGCGATCGCCAGCATCGTGCCGGCCGACTTCGAGATGCGCGGCCGCACCGCCGTCGCGGTCGACGACACCGTGACTTGCCCGCCGATCACCGGATTGCCGGTGGCGCCGAGCGTGTAGGTGCGGCAGCGAATGCCCTGCGTCACACCGTCGAGCCGGTAGACGACCAGGCCCTGGCCAGCACCGGTCGGGTCGCCCGACACGTCGGGGTCCTCGTAGCTGCCGATCGCGACCTGGCCGATCGTGAACGGCGTGCCGATCGTCAGGTCGGCGTTGATCACGCACCCGTTCAGGCTCGCCACGCCGAGCGGCGTGGTGCGCTGTTCGAACACGACCAGCGAACGCGCGACGCCGGTGTGGTAGGCGACGCGCGGCTTCTGGTTCAGCTGGTTCAGGCCGGCGACCATCGTCTGCAGCGAGCCGAGGCCACCGACCGGGCTCCAAGTGCGCCGCACCAGGTCGATCTGCGTGTTGCTGACCACACGTTCCCACACGAACTGCCAGCGCTGCGCCGCGCTCTCGTAGGCGACGTGCGGGTTGCGATCGACGGTGGCGCCGGTCGCCAGCGACACGGTGCTGCCGACGAACGGATCGAGCACCAGCGGCAGTGCCGCGTGGTCGACGAACGACGCCGGCAGCGACAGTTCGACGAACTCGCCGTCGAGGCGCACGGCGCCGGTGGTGCGCACGCCGTTGGCGTCGATGCCGGTGACGCCGCCCATGTGCACGAGGCGCTCGCCATCGCGCACGAAGTCGAGGCCACCGTCGCGGGCCGGCACGGCGTGGTCGCCGAGGCCGTCGAGACGGCAGCGCACGACCAGGTCGCCGCGGCCGGGCAGTGCCGTGAACACGAACGACTGCTCGACGCCGCGATCGTGCAGCGTGAAGCGTTCGGTGATCGACGGCGAGCGGTCGTAGACCGCGACGTCGGCGGCGGCGCTCGGCGCGTCGTTCGCATCGCACGGCAGCGGCAGCGTGCCGCGGCGGATCGCCGCCAGCTGCAGCTGCAGCGGCGCGCACGCCGCGCGTTCGCCGAGCACCGGCACGAAGTGCATGCCGTTCTGGTCGAAGCGCACGACGTAGTCGGTGCCGGTGCCGAGCAGGCCTTCGGCCGTGGTCTGCAGGCCGTGGCCGCGGGTCAGCGTCGCCAGCGACGGCGCGTCGTTGGGCGCCTGCGCGCCGAGGAAGCCGACGACCGACCCGAGAGCCGGCGCCAGCAGGAGCGAGAAGAAGCGTTGGGAGTTCATGGCAGGGCTCACTGGATGGTCACTTGCTGGGCGTTGGAGAGGTCGAAGAGGAACGTCGAGCAGCCGGGTGTGGCGGTGTCCGCGACCACCCATTGCTGGTAGTAGGAGCGGCCGACGAGCAGCGGGGTCGCGGGGATCGGTGTGGTCACCGTCAGGTGGCCCTGCGTGTTCGGCACGAGCGGGCCGAACGCGAAGCAGTTCCACAGGTCGGGCACGAGCACGCAGCTGCCGCAGCCGAAGGCGTCGTTGCGGTCGGGGCTCAGCAGCAGCCAGCCGGTCGCACCGGCGGCGACGTTGCGCAGCATGGCGCGGTGGCCGGTGCTGCCGGTCACGGCGCATTCTTCGGTGAGGGTGCCGACGAGGTTGCCGCAGCCGGACGGGATCGTCGTCAGCAGGCCGTCCTCGGGCTGCCAACGGCGCGCGCCGATGGTGCTGGTGGTGCCGTTGTCGACGTTCCACACGAGCAGGGCGTCGCGACGAGTCGCCGAGGTCTCGTTGCCGCTCGTCTGCGAGGCGATCGCCGACGACAGGTTGCTGCTGGACGACGCGACGACCTGGGCCGGTTCGCACTCGGTGCAGCTGCCGAGCGTGAACGTGCGCATGCGCAGCTCGCTGGTCGTCCCGGGTGCGACCCAGGCGACGACGACGTTGCGGTCGATCAGGGCGACCGACGGACGACCTTCCTCGAAGAAGGCCGTGGTGGCGACGCCGCTGGTGGCCAGCAGCTGCAGCGCGTTCGCGGCGACGTTCCACTCGTAGGTGGCGACGCGGATGTCGTTGGTCACCGACGTGCTCGACTCGAACTGCATCCACGCGACCGCCCAGTTGTCGCCATCGCCGTCGATGGCGAAGTCGGTGACGTCGAACGTCGCCGGCATCGTCACCGCAGCGCCGACCGCCGAGCTGCCGGCGTAGGTGCGCAGGGTCACATCGCCCGTGCTGCTCGACTGGAAGGCGACCACGCGCCGGTTGTCGCTGCCGCCGCTCTTCGGCAGGCGGATCCGGCTCGCACTGTTGCCGCCGCTGATCGGCGCCATGGCCGACCCGGTCACGGCCAGGTTGGTGGCCACGTTCACCGTGATGGTGGTGGCGACGGTGCCGGACAGGAACGCGGCGAACACATTGCCATTGCTCTCGGTGGCGTCGCCGGAGAGTTCGAGGCCGGTCTCGTTCGACGGGGTCGGGGAGAGGGCGATCGGCGGGCCCTGCAGCGTCGCGTTCAGCGCGCGCACGAAGACGTCGGTGTGGTTCGGCAGCGGCGGCGTCGCCACCGTCTCCTGCCAGCCGACGACGAAGCAGTTGCGCACGCTGCAGTTGGCGACGCGGGCCCGCTGCGAGTTCTGGCCGCTGCGGATCACCACCGACGAGCCGGCGAGATCGCTCGGCGTCGTCGTCACGTCGAACACGAACTGGCCGTAGACGTCGGCGGTCGTCGCCGACAGGCGGCGCCACCAAGCGACCAGGTAGCGGTTGGTGCCGGCGTCGTAGGCGACCTGCGGATCGAGGTTGCGCGACGAGCTGACGACCGAGAACTCCGGTGCCAGGAACGGATCGAGCACCAGCGGCAGTGCCGCGCGTTCGACGAACGCCGCCGGCAGGCGCAGCAGCAGCGAGCTGCCTTGCCATTGCAGGGTGCCGCGCACGGTTTGGCCGTCGGCGTCGATGCCGAGCACGCCGGCGATACGCACGCCGCCGAGTTCGTTCTGCAGCACGACCGCGTCGTCGCCCTGCTGCGTCGCCGCGAGCTGGCTCGCGACCTGCACCGCGACGACCAGGTCGCCGCGACCGGCCGGCCGTTCGTGGAACACGAACGACTGCTTGATGCCGTCGTTCTGCACCACGTAGGTCGTGTCGACCTTGCCGTGCGCGAACGTCACCTGCTGGCCGCGATGGCTCGGCAGCACCTGTGCCAGGGGACGGTCGGCGGTGCCGCGGCCGTAGGCGACGCCGCGCACCTGCACCGGCTGTTCGGTCGGGGCCGCTTCGCCGAGGGCGGGCACGAACTGCACGCCGTCGCGGTCGAAGCGCGCGCGGTAGCCGGCACCGGCGCCGGTCAGCACGCCGTCGACGACGTTCAGCGCGGCGAACTGCGGCGTGACGTCCTCGAGCCGCGGGGCACGGCGGTCGAGGGAATCAGGGGCCTGCTGGGCCAGCAGGGGCGCGTGCAGCAGCAGCGGCACGGCCAGGAAGAGAGCCAGTTTGGCGGTTTGGATCATGGCGGAACGGCGGAAAGGGCGGCGCCGGAGGCGGCGCACACCCCATCCACACGGTTCCGGTCGGCGGCGGCCGATCGTTCCCCACGGTTTCCCCGCGCTCCCTGCTGGCCGGCGCCATTCGCCGATGCCAGCAGCCGCGCCCGCTCACGCCATCACTTCGCGGCCGGCTTCTGGATGGCAACGCCGCTGGCCATGAAGTGGAACAGCTTGCGGCCCTCGGTGACCTTCGCGGCTTCGTCGTGCTTGCCGGCGTCCTCGAGGTAGTGCTTGGTCTGCTCGACGGTCTCCTGCTTCATCGCCATGGTGCCCTCGACGATGGCGGTGCGGCCGCTCGAGTCCTTGGGCATGAAGAAGCCGTAGTCCTTGAACTTGACCATGACCGGCGGCTGCTGGCTGCCGAGGTGCATCCAGCACCCCTTGGTCTGGCACACGGCGGTGATCGGACCCTCGATGCGGACCGTCTTGCCGACGAACTGCTCCGGGTTCTTCAGCACGTCGGCGAGCGCCGCGGCCTTGTCGCCGACGGTGATGCCGGTGCCGAAGTGGTCGTAGGTCGTCTCGGCGAGCTTCGGCGGAGCCTTCTCCTGCGCCGCCGCGGCCGGGGCGGCGGGCGTGGCCGGCGTCGCGGGGGCGGCCGGGGTCGGGGTCTGGGCCGCGATGGCGGCGGCGAAGGTCAGGACGGGGAGGAGTCGGAAGGCGCGCATCGGTTGGGTTCGGCTTTCGCGGGTTGGAAGGGCGGGCAGGTTAGCCCCTATCCGGCCGGGGCACCAAGGGGCCGCAGGGCTGCTGGGGGAGCAGCTGGTTTGCGCAGGCGGGAAGTGCCGATGCAGGGGTGGTGCAGGGGCGGCGCTTGACAGGCCGGGGCTCGGCGAGCGACCCTTCCCGCACTCGTCCGGCCGCCGCATCTCCCATGCGCGGGGGCCACACATCCGGGAACTGCCATGCGTCTGGATCCAGTGCTCCTTGCTGCCCCGAATGCACCGCCGGCTCTCATGCCGACGCGGCGTGCGTTCGTGCTGGGCGGCGCCATGTTCGCCACCGGCCTCTCGATGGGAGGTGCGTGCGGCTATGCGATCGGGTCGCGGCGGGCGGAGCCGGGTGAGCCAAAGGAAGAGGAGCAGGCATCCTCCGGGGATGCGGACTTGGACGAGCTGCGGCGGTTGGCGGTGAAGGCTCCGATCGAGGAGCTGGTGAAGCACGACTTGCTGTTCATCACCATGACGACCCGCACCTATCGAAGAGACCAGGTGCTCTGGCGAGGAATGGTGAGGCTTGCCGACCGTGTGTTGGCAGATGCTTCGTACCCGAACCGGCGTTCTGTTGCTCGAGTCCTTGTGCAGTGTTTCCAGCGTGTCGAACCTGGGCTCACTGACTACCCATCCGACAAGCTCTTGGAGCTTTCTAAGGTCAAGTGATTCAGGACGGCGAAGGCATCAGAACGACAACGACCGCAGTCGCGGGCGGCCAAATCACAGTCAATGTGGGGCCGAACGATACGAGCGTTGAGATCAGCATTGCTGGTTCCGAGCAGGTCGAGTCTGTGCCCGTGCCGCCGAACAAGGATGCGGTAATCACTGTGCCTGCGGTCCCGCCCGGAAGCATCGTGCTGGTAACCGTTGGCAAAGGTCTGAGGACGAGAGTGATCTTGGTCGAAGTCATCGCACTTGCCCCGTAGGGCAGGAGGAGAATCATGGCTGAACTGTCTAAAGTCGGTTTCTGTTGGCTTGCTGGAATGTGCAGCGCCCTGCAAGCCCAGCAGACCCTCGTCGCCCCCGCCGCATACACCTCCACCGACGCCATTGCCTACGAGTGGGTCGCCGGCGCGAGCCGCCCCCTCCGCCAGCAGACGCTGATCGGCGCCAGCCACCTCGCGGCGATGGTCGGCCACAACATCACCTCGATCGAGCTACGCCGGAACGCTGCGAACGAAACGTACGCCGGCGGCACCGCACACCTGACCGTGACCCTGTCGATCGCGCCGCACGCGCCGATCGAGGGCTCGAACGCGTTCGCCGCGAACATCGGCACCGCCGCCGCGCAGGTCTTCGACGGCGACGTCACGTTGCCGCTGTCGCCGCCGCCGACGAGCACGACCGCCGACTGGTCGACCGACAAGGTGATCCGCATCGAGTTCGACACGCCGTACACCTACCTCGGCGGCACGCTGTGCGTCGACGTCGTCGGCCAGCCGATCCCCGGCCAGAACGCGAACTGGTGGATGGCCGACGCGGTGTTCGACGACGTGCCCGGCACGACGACCAACCTTGGCGGCGGCTGCGGCAGCTATGGCGGCCCGCAGCGCGAATGGGCGGGCGTCGCCAGCCGCACGCTGGTGCCCGGCGGCTATGCGCGCTTCTTCGCCTTCGGCCCGCCCAATGGTCTCGGCCTGGTCGTGTTCGGCCAGCGCAACCCGACGCCGGTGCCGATGTGGCTGCTCGGCCTGCCGTCGCCTGTGGACTGCCAGCTGCACCTGCTGACCGTCGACCTGCTGGCGCCCGCGATCTTCGAGCCGGAGAACGAGCCCGGCCTGCTGTCGCGCGGCGGCGTCGCCGAGGTGCGCTTCAAGCTGCCGAACCTGCCGCACGTGCTCGGCCTCGGCATGACGACGCAGTGGCTCGAGTGGTCGCAGTTCGCCACCAGCAACGCGATCGAATGGAGCGTGGCGACGGCGCCGGCGACGCTCGACATGGCGCTGCTCGAAGGCCACCCGCAGTCGCCGACCGGCGAGTTGAGCGTGCACCTCGCGCAGGTGATGCGCTTCGAGTTCCAGTGAGGGCCTGAAGCCGGCGGCCTCTGCATGGCCGCCAGGAGCCGCAGTCAGCGGAGCAGTTCGACGACCTCGGGGTCCTGCAACAACGAGGCGAACTGGGGTTGCCGTCGCGCCTGGACCCGTAGCTGCGGCGCGGTGACCGCGGCCCGAAGAACGCGAACGAACAGATCGCGAGCCTGCGCCGCGTCGGGCGGGTCCATGGCGTGGGCCTGGCCGAGCAGCGTGGCAGCGAGGTAGTTGGCCATCGGATCGTCGCCGAGGCGCGGCAGCGCGTGCGCCACGGCATCGGTCGCGGTGGCGGGCTGTCGCATCGCCAGCGCGCACTCGGCGCGCTGCGCCATCAGATTGCGCACGCGGTCCGGCGACATCTCCGGCAACGA
>SXGT01514333.1_pt1 | contig 11015 bp, 10 predicted proteins | sample 3176221 | NCBI WGS metagenome assembly SXGT01 (sample SAMN11356862, study PRJNA531348) | freshwater metagenome | isolation source: freshwater sample F1-120 | place: China: Fuxian Lake, Yuxi | collected 2017-12-25
AACGGCGCCCAAAACTTCGCGTGATCCGGCGTACCATCACCGTCTCCATCCTCTTGCTCTTCGAATCCACCGTTCCTTATAAGGTTGAGCGATTGCCCAGTCGCAAGTGGCACAAGAGCCGAACAGCCGTTATCTTCCGCAGAACATGATTGCACATTCTTATTAAAGTACCGCTGTGGCTGCACGCGCCAATCATCACCGAGATACTGCTCATCACCAGACGTCGAGGTACAAGAATCCTGCCCCTTCGCAACGCGACAAGTGCTGAGGTAGCACATGCACCCACCCGCATTCGCACACTTCGCTTCAAGTGTACAAATGGTGCCATCATCAACTTTGCATTGGATACCGCCATTTGCAACCGCGCATCCATCGTTCCCTCCCGCATTTCCTGCGAGACAACCTTTATCAAGTGGACACGAGCTCGCACAAGTATCACCCGAACAATCGCTGTTCAAAATGCACTGTGCACCCGCATTCACAGCGGCTTTTCCACAAAATTTCTTCTTCTGCGCAGAAACAATTGTCGCCTGCAAAGAATACGCGAGACAACCGACGTTATCGGCGTTACACACATCAACATTCACCGTGTTGATCAAGAAATTTTCTGTGCCACCAGCGCGCGTCTTCAAAGTCCGACAACTATTATAGTGAGCGGGGCACTGATCGCCCTGGAACCGCCACACGTTACGCTCTTTCTGGCAATATCCCCATCCGCCGACACATTTACCAAAATCATCTTGTTTCAAACAGGTCGGAGAATCCACGCATACTTCCGCACGAGTTGATGACTCACTCGAAAGAAGTGTTGGCCCATACACCGATGCACGACATTGCATGGGAGGCACTTTGATAACCCAGTCTGGGTCGATCAGATGGCACCAAGGATGCGCGGCGTCAATCGTGTCATTCGCGTTGCAGTCATGAAAATGCGCGACTACTTCACCAAGTGTCACTGGTGTCGAACTCACCTTACTTGCTGCAATCTCCCAACCGATCGAAATGATACGTGCTGCACGAAGTTGTTTAAGGTTGCTTTCACAATACGCGTAGGTGTAACAGAATGGATCAGTGTCGCGCTGTTTTTCGGTTGCGGGAAATAGCCGCCAATCGCTATGCAATAATCCTTTTTTGAGAGCTTCCCTTATGGTAAGTGGGGTGCCGTCACCAATGCGTACAAGATCAGCGAACTGCTGGTCCATCACACAATTGTTTGGTGCAGGATTCGATGGCGGGCAAGAAGTAAAATGAATAAGTGGATCATACTCCCCCGCTTCTCGCGTGGTTATGGGAACAATTTTTGATTGTTGGATTTCTGCTGCGGCTGTCGCGCCGGGCGGTTGTAAAATTCCTTCAGCGCTAAAAATAATATCTGGCTGTACAGAAAGCAGCTGACCCGTGGACATGAGACCGTTGACGAGTTTATTCCACAGACGTGCGGTGAGGGTGGAGACGAAGGTGTTCACCGCGGTGAGTGCAATCGATTTCACTGCACCCTTCGCTATACTGCCTGCAATAACCGACCTCGTGTTGTTCATTTTTCCCTTCTCGGCGTCCCACCCCTTATCAAACTCAGCCTTGGTTACCGCGCCAGGAGATTTTATGCGACCTGATGTTTGATCTCTCACTGGAGAAAAACCGCCAGAAGCTGCGTCAATCAATCTATTTACAACTTCATCGCGCTGCGCATTGCTGATGATCTCTCGTTTGATGCCGAGAGAAGCGATCGAGACACTGAGTGGACTTTGTCCAAGTTTGAATTGTGGTTTTAATTTATCCAAAATTTGCCCAGTCTCAAATGAAGTATAGATAGAGTCCCAATTTGCGACCAGTTGATTAAAATCACACTTTGGTCTTCCTGGAACGGTTTCTTTCATTAATCCGAGCTGAAGAATGAGATTCAACCCTGGAGGACTACAAAGTAAGTTATTTCCAAGTAAACCTTGCGAAAGCGAGCCGATACCTTCACCGATCGCTCCTTGCCAAGCTTGACGAAAACCGTCGGAAAATCCTTTGCTGTCCCAGCACACTACCTGTCCAGGACAATCGGAAGTAAGTGCTTTTGCCGCCTGATAAGCGAGTTGTTCGGTAAAATAATTTGCACTGTTCACCACTGCAACAACCGCTGATTCAACCAAGGCGTATTCGATTTGGTGCGCAATCGAATTTTTCGTCATTTGACCAACGACTGAGGCATCGGTGACAGGAAATTGTGCGAGCGCTGGCTTTGCTGAACCGAGAAGCGAGCTCAAAACAACACTCACGACAAACATCATGAGAAGAGCGCTGGCTTTCAGCGTTCTCTTTTTCTGTGACATGTTCGATCGGGGTGTGGTATTCATCGCTTTGTATTCTTACTGCGCAGGAGGAGCAGAGACGCCTGGTGTCGCAGCCACAATCTCAACAAGCGTATCTTCAACGAGTTTCCTAAGCGTCGCGTCGTCCGTTTTTTCTAGTGCGCTTGCCGGAATTCCCATCTCGACAATGAAGGTACGTAGTTCAACTGAAGACATCGCATCCAACTTCATAATGATACTCGCTTTCGTAAGCGTCGTCGGATCACCAAAAGTAGTAATGATCGCTTGCATCGCGCGCTCTTGTGCCGACGCGGATGTTGGTGGTGGTTCGGCTGTTGCGGATGTTTCCGCTCCCGCTTGCGTCGTACTGTTACTCACCGTCACCTGTCGACACACTTTCCCTTTTGGACAATTCGGGTCAATCCCTTGCGCAACTTCAGTGCCGTCGTTCACACCGTCGGAATCAGAGTCGGCGAGAAAGGGGCTCGTGTGAAAAACGTACAACTCGTCGTAGTCAGTAAGTTCATCCTTGTCGGTATCCAAAGTTTTCAGTCGCTCTGTCTGTTCCTGTTCCAGTTCCTCCGAGGTTTTAAAAGTGATCGGTTTGCGCACGAACGGCGACCAAATCGATTTTTTAATTTGCGCATACGCTAAAACGGCCGTCGTCATGCCGATGAGCAAAAAAACGACGAGCGCCAACTTTTCATGCGATTTGAACTTGGAAGGCAGATTCACATGATATAAACTGAGTATACCACGTGAATAAGGTCGGGTCGATCTTATTTCACGAGCGCCCGCGCGAGCGCTGACCACTGCGCGATTGAGAGTTCTTCTGGACGCGCAGAGGGCGCAATTTTTGCCTCAACTAAGGCTTTTTCAATCTTCGCAAAAATCTTGAGGCTATTTCTTAATTGTTTTCGGCGCTCGGAAAACGCCCGGCGGACGATATCGAAGTAACGCTGGCTGGGGATAGTTCCAAAAAACGCTGCGAGTTCTTCGTCACTGCGACGCTCCATGTGGATAACCGTCGACACCACTTTTGGCGGTGGAAAAAACGCTCCCGCAGCGACGTTGCGCACGCGCTGCACGCGCGTGAATGTTTGCACGAGTACTGCAAGCGAACTCATATCACCGGGCTTTGCAAGAATCCGATCAGCAACTTCTTTTTGGATCATCACCGTGATCGATGACGGTGCGGGAGATTCTAGGAGGAACTTTTGCAGAATCGCTGAGGTGATTGCGTACGGAAGATTTGCGACGACTGTCATTCCGTGCCCCTCTATTGTCATCCCGGGCTTGACCCGGGATCCAGAAACGTTCGGAAAAACTTTTTTACGTTCTGGATCCCGGGTCAAGCCCGGGATGACAAGATGGGGGTCAAGTACATCACCCTCAATCAAATGAAAATTTTTGTATGCACCGAATCGTTCACGCAACACCGTGCAAAGTTTTTTATCTATCTCGATCGCAACGACATCTGCGCCGCGTCGAAGAAGATCTGCAGTGAGAATCCCGGGGCCAGGACCGATCTCGAGCACTGGTGTCCCCTCCTCCACACCCGCAGCATCCACCATCGCGGTCACCACTTTTTCATCCAACAAAAAATGCTGGCTCCGATCCTTAAGTGGACGGATGCCGAGCGGTTCGAGCAGGTTGCGGAGTTCTGTGGGGGTCATGCTTTAAAGCCCCTCCTCTTTAGAGGAGGGGTTGGGGAGGTGGATTGTTTTATTCTTTCTGTGGCATCAGTGCATACAACGCAGTAAACGCCGCAGCAAAAAGAAACACGGCGAGCCACGCGCTCGGAAACATCCACAGAATCGCAGCAACACCGAGACCAGCGACGATTTTCCCAAGCGCGAGCGCCATTTCAAAATGAATCACTGTTTCCATCACCGCGCCGTCACGCGCAGTATCATAAATCGTGGAGAGTAACGGCACGTTCAGCATGTTTTTCGAGACGCGATAAAACGTGTCCATCAAAAAGACGCCCGGTGCACCAGTCACCACGGAACGAAGCACCCATGCTGCCGCCGAATACATCACGCCACTCCGAAGCACGCCATCGCGTTCGCCCTCATCGCTCATCCGACCGACATACAAAATCGCCGCAACGTTCGCAAGCATCGCAAGTGAGACGAGCATACCAAGCGAGGAAAAATTCACGATGATCGTCGCCATAAAAATCGGCCATGCGACGAGTGTGATCAGTTCCTCACCAAAACCCATGAATGCAAACGTACGACGACGATTCTCTTTCTTGAAAGGACGCGCGATCGCGGATGCATACGCAAAATCCTTCGGCACATACAGCTCTGGCGTGCGAAGTAGAGGAATGTTCGAAAACAAAATCAATGCCGCGACGATAAGTAGTAAGATTTTAAAACCAAAAAAGGTAATGACCAGACCGCCGAACGCCGGCGCAAAGATGGAAGCGGTCCCGACCACCGCTGCCATGTTTGACACTTCTCTGCCCCGCTCTTGCTTTGAGCTCCATGTTGCAAAATTTGCATGATACCCCGGCCAATACAGAATCTTTTGGATAACCAAAGAAAGGATTGCAATGCCGATGAATGTATGATTCCACGGAATCGCATACAGCGAAATGTACCAAAGTACAAGGAACGGCGAACTGAACAGCATCGTATGTTCATAACCATGCCTACGGCAAATCCTTCCTCCGAGAGGCAGCAGAAAAAAATACAACACGTATATCGCGACGTTAAAAAGAAGAATCTGCGGGATGGAAAAGCCGATCGAATACAGATAGATCGGTTCAAAAAGCGAGATCGCACCGGTTGCAAAACTGAGTATCCCACTCGCCACAAAAAGTTCCTTCACTTCTTGTGACGGATGCGGTGCGAAGTAGTGTTCGATGTAATGACGGAATTGACCGATCATAGGAGCTGGAAGCTCAGAAAATCGGTGCCTGGCTCCCGAGCCCGCAGGCTCGGTGTGCCTGGCTCCGATTTTCTGAGCTTGAGGCTTCAAACTTTTATAGTTCCCTCTCGCAACACCACCAGTATACTCTTTTTTACGCGAACAATTGTGGATGGCCGGTGCTTTGGCAGTGTGCCGGCGTCGAGAAACAAATCTGGTACATGCTTACGATTCGCAAATGATCGTTGAATACCCTCCGGATCATACACCGCCGATTCACCAGAAATATTTGCGGAAGTTGCGGTGATGATACCGCCGCATGCGCGAGCGAGTTCGCGAGCCCATACGGATGAGGGTACACGTACCGCACCGGTCTTTTTTCCTTTTTTGAACGGAAGAACAAGAGTGAGCGGGCCTGGCCAATGACGAAACGCCAGAGTCCGCGCTGAACCACGAAGAACAAACATTTTTTCTACTACTGCTCGCGATGACGCAACGAACGGTAACGGTTTCCGTCTAGAACGATCCTTGATCGCATACACACGCCTCACTGCCGAAGTATTTGAAGGATCCGCAGCGAGTCCGTACGACGTTTCGGTCGGGAAAACCACCACACCTCCGGCACAAATAACGCTCGCAGCTTCCACGAGCGCACTTTTCGACGCTCGGCTACGCGTGATCTTTATCGTTCGCATGTTTTTTAAACCACGCAACAGTTCGTTTAATCCCCTCTTCGATTTTTACCTTCGGTTTCCAACCAAGCTGTCGACGTGCGAGTCGTGCATCAAGCGCACTGTGACGCTGATCGCCAATTTTTGCCGCGCCTCGTCGTGGAGAAACTCCAGGAAATTCTTTCTGCAATAACTCTACAATTCTCTGCACCGACGTTTCTTTTCCAGTACTAATATTAAACGCGCCATGCCGATTCGAGCGCATTGCAAGAATGTTGGCATCAACCACATCGTCAACGTACACAAAATCCCGTGTGTGCCTCCCATCACCAAAAATAGTTGGTCGCTCCCCCGCCATTATCTTTTTTATAAAAATTCCGATCACGCCAGCTTCCCCTTTCGATGCCTGCCGCGGACCATACACATTTGCGTAGCGCAAGATAATGGAATCCAGTCCGAAATGACGACGGGCGGAGTGGAGGTAGAGCTCAAATGCGTATTTTGCTACACCGTAAGGCGAACTCGGAAAGTTTGCCGCACTTTCTGGTGTTGGTCGAACAGCATGTTCATCGTACACTGCGCCGCCAGACGAAGAAAAAATCAACTTTTTTACACGCGTGGCGATACACGCGTCAAGAACACGAAGTGCGCCGTGGATGTTCGTCTCCGCATCTTCAAGTGGATGCGCGACCGAAAAACGAAGATCGATCTGTGCGGCAAGATGAAACACGTACGTCGGTTTCTCGCGTAAAAAAACTTTGGCGATACGAGGATCGTTCACGCTCATCTGCACGAACTTTGCATGCTTCGGTACAAACTCTTTTCTGCCAGAAGAAAGATCGTCGATCACCACGACCCGCAATCCTTCTTTAAGAAGTCGCTCCGCAAGATGCGAACCGATGAATCCCGCACCGCCAGTGACTATCGCTGTTTTTTTCATAAAGTTTAGATGATCGACCTCCCCTTACCCCTCCTCCGAGAGGAGGGGTAAGGGGAGGTCGATAAAATTTCAATTTATTTTTTCTTCCCCGCTTGCTCGCGAAGATACGCTTCCACAAACGGGTCGAGGTCGCCATCGAGCACTTCTTTTGTATCCGCGGTTTCGTGCTTCGTGCGGTGATCTTTCACCATCTGGTACGGATGGAGCACGTAGGAACGAATCTGATTCCCCCACTCTGCGCTCGTGAACTCTCCGCGCAGTTTTTTCTTCTCCTCTGCGCGTTCTTCGAGATACAGCTTGTGCAACTTCGCACGAAGAATACGCATCGCAGTTTCTTTGTTTTGTGTTTGCGACCGTTCGTTCTGACAGGTCACAACGATCCCTGTCGGTAGATGCGTGATGCGCACTGCGGAATACGTCGTTTGCACACCCTGACCACCGTGACCGCCGGCGAGATACGTATCGATACGCAAATCTTGCGGAAGAATTTTTACTTCTTCGATATCGCCGAGTTCGGGCAGCACTTCGAGTAGTGTGAACGATGTCTGACGAAGTTGGTCTGCATTGAACGGCGACAACCGCACGAGCCGATGCACGCCCGCTTCGGCTTTCAAAAATCCGTATGCGTACCGACCTTGCACAGAAAACACCGCGCTCTTGATTCCCGCTTCGCCTCCACGTGATTCATCCATCAATTTCACGGCCCATCCTTTGCGTTCGGCATACCTAAAATACATCCGCATCAGCATCTCTGCCCAATCTTGTGCATCTGTACCGCCGGCGCCAGCATGAATCGCGAGGATCGCGTCGTTCTCATCAAATTTTTCTCCCATCATCGTTGCAAACTCGAGCTTTGCGAACCCTTTTTGTAACTCTTCGAGTTGTTGTTTTGCCTCTGCTTCAGCGGATGCATCGTTTTCATCCTCAGCGAGACGCGCAAAATCGAGCAGCTCTTCAGCGTCTTCGCGAAGTTTTTGCCACTCACCGTAGTAATTCTTGAGATCTGCGAGGCGACGACTCACCTTCTGCGCATGCTCCTGATTTTTCCAAAAATCCTGCTGCTGCGTTTCCCATTCTGTTGCATCAATATCAGCTTTTGTTTTTTCCAAGTCAAAGTAACCCCCAAGTGTCGGAGATCTTGGAGCGGAGATTCTCTATATCTTGGAGGTGCGACTTATTCATAATTTGATCTGCTGCGCGTACTTACCAAGGAGCGGGAGTTCCCACTTCTTGCCTTGCAACGTTTGCACAACGCACACGACACATGCAACGAAAATCACTGCGCTGATGATCGTGCCTGTCATCCGATGGAAAAAACTAAAACTTATTATCACTTCAATAATAAATAAAATAATTCCCTGGCGAACGTGGAACTTTGCGAACTCGCTTTCTTTCGCAATAAGAAGTGGAATGAGAAATAAGATGCCGACATAAGAAAGCGCCGCGACGACGCGACGTTCTTCACCGTGCCACGCACCGACTGATGTGGGGTTCTTTTTCAAACCATCTTCCATATTATGCCATCCTACCGCGGCAACCTCTTTCTTTCAAGAAAAAATCCGGGCCGAAGCCCGGAATATCATACATCGCCCTGGACGCTCTGCACCCAGTCCTCGTCGGTGAGATTCACGAGATCCTCGATCGACACCTTCGCGCAAAGCTTGTTTCTCTTCACGAATGTCGCGATTCCGACCTTCTGCAGACGCTTGAGGCCGGCGTCGAGATCACCGGAAACAGTGATTAGCACCTTGATGCTGCGGTAGCACCGGTCGCCTCGCGTACCGATCGCTTCACGAACCACTTCGTCGCACTTTTGGAGTTTCATCTTTCACCTCCCAATGGAACGAATCCATGCTGCCGTGTCACGCTCCGCCTTCCTCACTTCTTCGCGCAAGGCGATCAGGATCGGCGACACTTCCTTGACGAGGTACTTCATTATCCGTGGACGCGGACGAGAGATGCCTCTTGCGTACCGACGGATCGTGGGTTTTGAGGCTTCGAGCTTCTCCGCGAGGATGGCGACAAACTCCTCACCACGACCCATGAGCGCCGCGTGCAGGAGTGCTGTGCGGAACACCTCGTCGAACGCCGGACTTTTCCCGTCCCAGTCCTCGATCGTCACGAGAAACATGTCCAAGTTCATCTCTACTTCTTTCTTCGCCATCTCTTCCTCCTTTGGGGCCGCTGAAAAAATCTCTCGTTTCCGGCTCGGAATATATTTTTCCAGAGGCCCCTATTCGAATCCATCTGGTGATGGACCTTGATCGGTCGCCGTGAACTGCACGCCTTGCACATGCATGATCCAGCACTCCGTGGACAAAATCCCTTCGAGATCATCGACGGAAACTTTGCCGAACAACACACCGTCCTTTCCTTCACAGACCCGTACGTCCACGCCTTGCAAACGTAAGAACTCTGCACACGCGTGAAAATCACCGAAGACAGTGAGAACCACACGAATATGCTGACTCGTCCGATCGTGCGTTTTGGAAACGAGATCGTGGACGACGGAATCGAACTTATATTCGTCCAGCACCGACGCCTCCTGTCTCAAGGAACGTGAGTCTGAGGATAGCAATAACAACCGTCCGTGTCAACCAGACCTTTCACTTTGTCATTCCGGGCTTGACCCGGAACCCAGAAAATAAAAAAGGCCAAACGTTATCCGTTTGACCGATTTTTTACGTTCTGGATTCCGGGTCAAGCCCGGAATGACAAGAGGGGGCCGGAATGACAAAAGCTAAAAATCCATCCCGCCGCCCATGCCGCCGTGACCACCGTGGCCTCCTCCGACTTCTTTCTTTTCCGGGATGTCGGTGACGACACACTCGGTGGTAAGAAGTAACGACGCAATCGACGCGGCGTTTTGGAGCGCTGAGCGCGTAACTTTCGTCGGATCGATAATACCCGCTTTCACGAGATCTTCGTACTTATCTTCTGCAGCGTTGTAACCGTAACCGCCTTCGTGTTTGCGCACCTCAGCGACGATCACCGCGCCGTCCTGACCGGCGTTGGCTGCGATCTGACGGAGTGGTTCCTCAAGCGCACGTTTCACAAGCTGCACACCTGACCACTCATCGTGCGGCATCTCATCTGCTTTCAAGTTTTCGAGCGCTTTTGATGCGCGGATCAGCGCAACTCCTCCGCCAGCAACGATCCCCTCTTCAACCGCGGCTTTCGTCGCGGAAATCGCGTCTTCGATACGTTGCTTCACTTCTTTCATTTCCGTTTCTGTCGCCGCGCCAACTTTGATCACGCCGATGCCGCCCGCGAGTTTCGCAAGACGCTCCTGCAATTTCTCGCGATCAAAATCTGAATCGATGTTTTCCAGTTCCTTTTTAATAGCGGTGACACGATCCGCAATCGCTTTCTTGTCGCCATGGCCATCAACGATCGTTGTGGTGTCTTTTGTCGACACTACTTTGCGTGCACGACCGAGATCTTCGAGCTTCGCGTCCTCAAGTTTGAGGCCAATCTCTTCGCTGATCACACGACCACCCGTGAGTACTGCGAGATCTTTCAGCATTTCCTTGCGACGATCGCCAAACCCTGGGGCTTTCACGGCGAGCGCAGTAAACGTGCCGCGAATTTTATTCACCACGAGCGTTGCGAGCGCTTCGCCATCAAGATCCTCGGCGATGATCACCAGTTCTTTGCGACCAGTCTGCGCAACTTTCTCAAGCAGCGGCAAAATTTCCTGAATCGATGAAATCTTTTTGTCGACGATCAGAATGTGTGCGTCAGTGAACTCTGCTTCCATACGATCCGCATTCGTGATCATGTAGGCGGACACATATCCTTTATCGAAGCGCATGCCTTCGACCACTTCTTTTTCAATACCGAACGATTGCGACTCCTCAACAGTAATCACACCGTTCTCGCCGACATCTTTCATGGCAGAAGCGATGAGCGTGCCGATCGCAGGATCGTTTGCAGAGATCGACGCGACCTGTTCAATTTCATTTCCTGAAATCGCTTTCGAATTTTTTTCTTTCAGTTCCTTGACAACCGCGTCAACCGCGCGCTCAATTCCTTTTTTGAGCGTCATCGGGTTTGCGCCAGCAGCGACCATTTTCGAACCTTCAGCATAAATCGCCTGTGCGAGCACCGTTGCGGTGGTAGTGCCGTCACCTGCGACGTCGTTGGTCTTCGATGCGACTTCTTTCACGAGTTCTGCGCCGACGTTTTCAAATTTGTCGGCGAGTTCGATCTCTTTCGCGACGGTCACGC
>SXGT01768829.1_pt1 | contig 11015 bp, 10 predicted proteins | sample 3176221 | NCBI WGS metagenome assembly SXGT01 (sample SAMN11356862, study PRJNA531348) | freshwater metagenome | isolation source: freshwater sample F1-120 | place: China: Fuxian Lake, Yuxi | collected 2017-12-25
GAAGTTGGCGATCTGCGACTTGAGGATGGCCGAGATTTCGGCGGCGCGGATGTCCATGGCTGCTCTTTCGGTTTTCGTCCTGGGCGGGCGTTTGGGCCCGGCTTGTCTCTAAGAATGGATTTTTGCGGTCAGGCCCGGCGAAGGGCGAACTTCATCTGGTCGAGCTTGGTCTTCAGCGAGGCGTCGTAAAGCTTCGAGCCCACCTTGACCTTGAGACCACCCAGAAGCGCCGGATCGACGCGGGCGGTCAGTTCGGGGTCTTGGCCCAAGGCGCCCTTCAGGGCGGCCTTGACGGCGCTGATCTGTTTGGCGGCCAGCGGCTTGGCCGAAACCACCTCGGCGGACACCACGCCGGTGTGACGGGCGTACAGGACCTCAAAGGCGGCCATCGCGCCGGTCAGGTCTGCAGCGCGCCCGTTGGCGGCCATCAGGCCCAGAAAATTCTTCGTGGTCCGGTCGAACTGCGCCTTGTCGGCGATCGCCTCCAGGCCCTTCTGCTGGTCCTCGGCCGGAATCACCGGCGAGGTGGCCAGACGGCGCAGGTCGGCGCTCTCGATCCAGGCAGCCTTCAAGCTGCGCAGGTCATCGCGCACGGCGTCCAGCCGCTTGTTTTCGTTGGCGAGATCGAACAACGCCTGAGCGTAGCGTTCGCCGACTTCCGTCGATCTGAAATCTTCAGCCACTTATAAGGTCCGCCGGGTCGAAGCGTTTGGGTCGTCGCCGGAACGGGGTCGTTCCGGCCAAAGGCTTGGATTGCTTGATGAAAGCACGCAGGGGCGAGATCCGTCCGAACCCCGCCTCTGGCAAGCCGGGCGCCTGTTAGCATGGGCCTCGCCGCCCCGCAACCGAGGCGGGGCGCCGCATCCGGCTCAGAGAGCGATATCGGGAACCCGGATGCACTGGCGACATTGTCTTCGCCTTGGTATCCCACCTTACTGGAGCGCACTTCCGCGTCTGACCGGAACCTCGACCCTCGATGGAAGATCTTTCCTCTTACCTTCTGACCCTGCTGGCTGATCCAGCCGCCTGGGCCGCCCTCATCACCCTCATCGTCATGGAGGTGGTGCTGGGGATCGACAACCTGATCTTCATCTCGATCCTGTCCAACAAGCTGCCCGCCGAGCATCGCTCGCGGGTGCGGCGCATCGGCATCTCGCTGGCCCTGATCATGCGTCTGGTGCTGCTGTCCACCATCGCCTGGATCGTGACCCTCACAGCCCCGCTCTTCAGCGTGTTCGGCAACGAGTTCTCGTGGAAGGACCTGATCCTGATCGCGGGCGGCCTGTTTCTGGTGTGGAAGGCCACCAAGGAGATTCACCACTCGGTGGACCCCGCGTCCGGCGACCATCTGCTGGAGAAGGACAAGGCCGATGTGGTCATCAGCAACATCGGCGGCGCGATCTTCCAGATCATCCTGCTGGACCTGGTGTTCTCCATCGACTCCATCCTGACGGCCGTGGGCATGACCGAGCATCTGCCGATCATGGTCATCGCGGTTCTGGTGGCCATCGCGGTGATGCTGCTGGCGGCCGATCCGTTGGGCGAGTTCATCCACAAGAACCCCACCGTGGTCATGCTGGCCCTCGGCTTCCTGCTGATGATCGGCATGGTGCTGATCGCCGAAGGCTTCGGCGCCCATGTGCCCAAGGGCTACATCTATGCGGCCATGGCCTTCTCTGCGGGGGTCGAGGCCCTGAACATGTGGCAGCGGAAATCCCACGAGCGAAAGGCCGCGGCCCGAACCGCCGCGAGCGGCGGCGATCCGTCGATCTGAGGCGGCGGCCCCCTACAGGAAGCTGTAGGGGTCCACGTCCACCGACAGGCGCACCGAGGACGGGATCTTCACCCGCGCCAGCCAGGCGCGCAGGAAGGCCTGAAGGTCCACGTCCCGGTCGGCCCGGACCAGCAGCCGTTTCCTGCGTCGCCCGCGCACCAGCGCCAGCGGGGCGTCGGCGGGGCCGTAGACCTCCAGCCGCTCGGCGTTTGGAATGGCGGCGGCCAGATCGGCGGCGGCCTTCTCCACCGCCTCGGCCTTTTCGCCGGACAGGATCAGCGCCGCCAGCCGGCCGTGGGGCGGCAGGGACGCGGCCTCCCGCTCGGCGATCTCGGTCTGCATGAACGCCTCCCGGTCCCCCGCCGCCAGCGCCTGAAGCACCGGATGCTCCGGGGTCCAGGTCTGCAGCAGGGCCCGGCCCGGCCGGTCGGCCCGTCCCGCCCGGCCCGTGGCCTGGGTCAGCAGCTGGAAGGTGCGTTCGGCCGCGCGCAGGTCGCCGCCCCGCAGGCCCAGATCGGCGTCCACCACCCCCACCAGGGTCAGGCGGGGAAAGTTGTGCCCCTTCGCCGCCGCCTGGGTGGCCACCAGAATGTCGATGCCGCCCTCGGCCATGGTCTCGATCAGGGCCCGGGCGCTCTTGCCGTCCGGCACGGTGTCAGAGCTGAACACCGCCGTGCGCGCGTCCGGGAACAGGCCGCGCACCTCCTCCTCCACCCGCTCCACGCCCGGGCCCACGGGCACCAGGGTGTCGGCCGCCCCGCAGGCCGGGCAGGTCTTCGGCTTCGTCATGGAGAAGCCGGTCAGGTGGCACACCAGCCGCCCGGTGTAGCGATGCTCCACCAGCCACGAATCCGTATCCGGCGCCGTCAGCCGGTGCCCGCAGGCCCGGCACAGCACCACCGGCGCATAGCCCCGCCGGTTCAGGAACAGCAGCACCTGCTCGCCCCGCCCCAGGGTCTCGATCATGGCCTCGCGCAGGGGCTGGGACAGCCAGGTCTGGGGGTCGGGCGGAGCCTGCCGCAGGTCGATCAGGGCGATGGACGGCATCACCGCCGCCCCGTGCCGCGCCGACAGCCGGAGCCAGCCGTAGCGGCCCTGCCGCGCATTGGTCAGGGTCTCCAGCGACGGGGTGGCCGAGGCCAGCACCACCGCCGCGCTTTCGATCCGGGCGCGCGCCACGGCCAGGTCGCGGGCGTGATAGATCAGGCCCTCCTCTTGCTTGAACGAGCCGTCGTGCTCCTCGTCCACCACCAGCAGGCGCAGATTGACGAAGGGCAGGAACAGGGCCGACCGGGCCCCCACCACGATGTTGCAGCGGCCGGCGGCCACCGCCTCCCAGACCTGACGACGGCGCGGGCCGGGCACGCCGGAATGCCATTCGGCCGGCAGGGCCCCGAAACGGTCGGCGATGCGCGCGATCACCGCCTGGGTCAGGGCGATTTCGGGCAGCAGGATCAGGATCTGGGCGTCCGGCTCGACCTTCAGCAGCCGGGCCATGGCCTCCAGATAGGCCTCGGTCTTGCCCGAGCCCGTGACCCCGTCCAGCAGGAACGGCGCGAAGGCGCGGGTCGCCACCGCCTCGGCCAGCACATCGGCCGCCGCCGCCTGATCGGCGTTCAGGGTCGCGGGCGCATGACCCGGATCGGGCGGATCGAACCCGGCCTCCGCCGCGATCTCGATGACCTCCAGCACGCCCTCGTCCGTCAGACCCTTGACCACCCCCGAGGACACCCCCGCCGCCCGGGCCAGGTCCGCGCCGGTCATGGCCTTGTCGCCCAGGGCCTCCAGCACCGCATCACGGGCGGGCGTGGCGCGGGCGGGGACACGGTCGCCCACCCGGCGCACCCGGCGCTCGGGCCGGGGCGGCGGGCTGCGCAGGCCCTTGACCGCCATGGCCGCCATCTCGCCCGGCGGGCTCAGCGTCCAGCGGGCGGCCCATTCCACGAAAGCCAGGGTTCGGGGCGGCAGAGGCGGGTCGTCCAGCCGATGATCCACCGCCTTCAGACGACGGTTGGACCCGGTCGTCTCGCGCACCTCCGACACGACACCCCGCACCAGCCGGGGGCCCAGCGGCACCGCCACATGGTCCCCCGGCGCGAGCGTCAGGCCCTCCGGTGCCTCGTAGTCGAAGGCTTCGGGCACCGGCAGGGGAATCAGGACGGCGGCGATGATCATGCCGCACGCTCGCACAAGCCGCGATGATCCGCTAAAGGGCGAGCCATGAAACTCTTCCTCGACACAGCCGACGTCGCCGTCATCAAGGACATGGTCCCCACCGGCATGGTGGACGGCGTCACCACCAATCCATCCCTGATCGCCAAATCCGGTCGCAACATCGCCGAGGTCATCGCCGAGATTTGCGCCCTCGTCGAGGGGCCCATTTCCGCCGAAGCCGTGGCCGTGGACTTCGAGACCATGGTCAAGGAAGGCGACAAGCTGGCCGCCATCGCCGACAATGTGGTGGTCAAGCTGCCCCTGACCTGGGACGGGCTGCGGGCCTGCCGCGCCTTCACCGACAAGGGCATAAAGACCAACGTCACCCTGTGCTTCTCCGCAGCCCAGGCCATGCTGGCGGCCAAGGCCGGCGCCACCTTCATCTCGCCCTTCGTGGGCCGGCTTGAGGATCACGGCGCGGACGGCATCGGCCTGCTGGAGGAAATCCGCGTCCTTTACGACGTGCACGGCTTCGAGACCGAAATCCTGGCCGCGTCCCTGCGCAATCCGGCCCATGTCTCGGCCGCGGCCGTGGCCGGCGCCGACGCCGCGACCCTGCCGCCAGACGTTTTGAAGGCCCTGGTCAAGCATCCCTTAACCGACAAGGGGCTTGATCAATTCTTGGCCGACTGGGGCAAGACGGGACAATCCATCCTGTAATCCCGGCTCCGGCTTCATTCGAGCCGGAGATCGTCGTGAGCGGCGCACAGGAATCCATCGAGACGGACGCCGCACCGGGCCTGCACTGGCCCGAGGTGCGCGCATGGGTGCAGGCCAACGCCGATCTTCTGACCCATGACCGCGCCCTGCTCGAAGAGCTGGGACTGAAGACCACCGGTCCCAATGTGGTGGAGTTCGGCCGCGCCGCTCTCACACGCCTCGAAACCCTGATCGAGCGGGAATCGGGCGCCCGGCGCCAGATCGAGGCCGTGGCCCGCGCCAATTTCGCCGCCCAGACCCAGACCCATGTGGCGGTGCTGGACCTGATGGAGTCCCGCAACCATTCCGACCTGGCTCGGCGGCTGGACGCCGCGGCCCTGGCCCGCTTCGGTCTGGCGGGCGCGGCCATCGCCCTGGAGAAGCCCGGCGGCGTGCCGTTCGGCTGGCGCGCCCTTGAGGCGGGCGCCGTGGATGGCCTGGTGGGCGCCGACGGCCTCGCCTGGCTGGGCCCCAATTTCGACGGGCTCGACCTGTTCGGCGGCGCCGAGGACGAGGTGCGCAGCGTCGCTCTCATCCGCATGGCCCCGTGGTCACCCGCGCGACCCGCCCTGTGCGCCTTCGGCTCGCCCGAGCCCGAGGGCTTCACCCCCGCCATGGGCTGCGAACTGGTGTCCTTCCTGACCCGGGTGGTGGAACGCATGGCCGAGCGATGGCCCATCCTCAACTGACCGCCGACCAGGCCTTCACCGCATGGCTGGAGCACCTGGCCCACGAGCGGCGGCTGTCGCCCCGCACCCTGGAGGCCTACGGCCATATCGGCCGCCACTACATCGGCTTTCTGGGCCGGCACCGGGGCGAGGCGCTGGGCGTCGCCGATCTGGGCACGGTCACGGCGGCGGAGGTGCGCGCCCATCTGGCCGAGCGCCGCTCGGGCGACAAACCGCTCGGCGCCCGATCCCTGAACCAGACCCTGGCGGGCATCCGCAGCCTGCATGATTTCCTCGACCGGCGCTGCGGCGTCCCCGCCCCCCAGATCGCCCTGGTGAGGGGCCCGCGCGCCAGATCCTCCCTACCCCGCCCTGTCAGCGAGGATCAGGCCCGGGGCCTGATGGCCGAGCCGGAAACCGACACCGATCTGCAGCCGTGGGAGGCGGCGCGGGACAGGGCGGTGCTGACCCTGCTGTACGGCTGCGGCCTGCGCATCTCGGAAGGGCTGAGCCTGACCCGCGCTGACGCGCCCCTGCCCGAAACCCTGCGCATCACCGGCAAGGGCGGCAAGACCCGGCTGGTGCCGGTCCTGCCCGCCGTGCGCGAGGCGGTGAACGCCTATGTGGCCGCCGCGCCCTTTCCCCTGTCGCCGGACGAGCCCCTGTTCCGCGCCCGGCGCGGCGGGGCCCTGAGCCCCCGGCATGTGCAGGCCACGGTCCAGCGGCTGCGCGGTCGGCTGGGCCTGCCCGCCTCCGCCACGCCCCATGCCCTGCGCCACAGCTTCGCCACTCACCTGCTGGGAGCGGGCGCCGACCTGCGCTCCATCCAGGAGTTGCTGGGCCACGCCTCCCTCTCCACCACCCAGAAATACGCCGCGGTGAACGCTGATCACCTTATGGGGGCCTATGCACGGGCCCATCCCCGGGCCTAACGTCGGTTTTCCGCTGGGGGGCGGGAGGGGCGCATGCGCCTGACGAGACGGTCCGCACTGACGGGTCTGGCGGGGGCCGCCCTGGCGCCAGGGCCTGCCCTTGCGCGGGCTCAGGTGATTGAAGGGGCGGGTCCTGATGGGCCGCCGCCCATCGATCCGACTGCGCTCCAGACCCTGTCCAATCTGGTCACGCGCATGGCCGTGCCGGTGCAGATCGCCGGCCAGGGTCCGTTCCACTTCGTCATCGACACCGGCGCGACGCGCACCACCCTTTCACGGGAACTGGCCGAGAGTCTGAACCTGCCGCCGGGACCGGAGGTGGTGGTGCATGGGGTCGTCAACGCCGAGCGGGCGGCAACCGTCGTCGTGCCCCGGCTGGATTTCGCCAGCAGCCGGATGCCCGATCTTATCGCGCCGGTCTTCCCCCGCGCCCGGCTGGGTGTCGACGGCCTGCTGGGCGTGGATGTGCTGGGCGACTATCGGCTGGTTTTCGACATGGCGGGCGAACGGGTCTCGCTGCTGCGCTCGCCCCGGGTCGCCTATGTCCAGCGCATGGACGTGGACGTCAGCCGCCTGAACCGCGCCAACGAACTGCGCGGCCATCGGGAGTACGGACAGCTGACCGTGACTGACGTGGCCGCCGACGGGGTGACTGTGACCGCCTTCATCGACAGCGGCGCCCAGCATTCCATCGGCAACATGGCCCTGTTCAACTCTGTGGCCGTCCAGCGGCCGTCGCTTCACGATCAGGTGTGGGAGACGCCCATCATCGGGGTGACGGGCCAGACCACCACCGGTCGGCTGGCCTATCTGCGGTCGTTACGCCTGGGGTCGGCGCGCGTGCATGACCTTCCGGTGCTGTTCGCCGACCTGCACGCCTTCGACGTATGGCGTCTGACCGACACCCCGGCCCTGCTGATGGGGGCCGACATCCTGGGCATGTTCCGCAGCGTGACCATGGATTACGGCCAGATGCGCATGGTGTTCGGATCGAGACTCGCGCGGCGGGGGGATGGATAGCACCACCATGACTTTGACCAGACGAAAGGCGGCGGCGGGCCTGACGCTTCTCGGGGGCTTCACCGCTTTCGGGCGAACCGTCGCGGCGCAGGCCCCGCCTGTTGCCCAGGACGCCCCGGCCGAGCCCGCCCTGGCCCTGACGGTGGTTCCCAATCTGATCACCCGTATGGCCGTGCAGGTGATGATCGGCGATGCCGGTCCCTATCGGTTCGTGGTGGACACCGGAGCGGGCCGAACCTCCATATCCCGGGAGCTGGCCGCAGAGCTGGGCCTGGCCCCGGGTCCGCCCGTCATCGTGCACAGCATCCTGGACTCCGAGGTGACGTCGACGGCACGGGCGCCCAGCCTGTCGGTGGCCGACATCAGCGCGCACGATCTGGTCATGCCCGTCTTCAGCCGCGCCCGTCTGGGCGTAGACGGACTGCTGGGCCTGGACGTGCTTGGCGGGCGGCGCCTGGTCTTCGATATCCTCGGCGAGGAGTTGCACATCACGCCCACCGGCTCCCGCCATCTACAGGCGCCGCGAAGCCGCCTGGGCGTGAGTGACGAGGCCGAGGTTCTGCGCGGACAACGGTGGTTCGGGGGGCTCACCATGGTCCAGGGCCGCGCCGATCGGGCGCCGGTTTCTGCGGTTCTGGACACCGGAGCCCAGTACTCCATCGGCAACCGGGCGCTCTACGATTCGATCGCGGTTCGCCGCCCGGCCACCATACAGCGCGCCATGCCGTTGACCCTGTACGGCGTGGCGGGTCAGCCCATGCAGGGGGATCTGGCCACGCTGAACGAGTTGCGGCTGGGCGGCGTCCGGATCACCAGCCTGCCGATCCTGTTCGCGGACCTGCACGTCTTTGACCTGTGGGAGGCTCAAGAGACGCCAACGTTGCTGATGGGTGCGGACATCATGGGGCTGTTCAGCCGGATCATCCTCGACTTCGGGAGCGACGAGGTGACCTTTCACACGGCCTCAAGGATCAGACCGCGGATTCCGCTGTAAGCGCGTCCGCCACCGCCTCGCCGATAGCCAGGGAGCTGGTCAGACCGGGGCTCTCGATGCCGAACAGGGCCATGAGGCCGGCGACCCCGTGCACCTGGGCGCCGTCCAGCCGGAAATCGCCCTGGGGCTCGCCCGGCCCGTGCAGCTTGGGCCGGATGCCGGCGTAATCGGGGGGCAGGGCGTTCTCGGGCAGGCCCGGCCAGAAACGCCGGATGACCGCCTCGAACGCCTCGGCCCGGGCGGGATCGACGGCGTAGTCCTCAGTCTCGACGAAGGCCAGATCGGGCCCGAACACGGCCTGTCCGCCCAGATCCTTTCGGTAGTGGGTGCCCAAGGCGCCGGGGATGGGCGGCGGATAGATCAGCCGGTCGAACGGCGCCTTGCCCATCAGGCGGAAATAGACCCCCTTGCCCAGATGCCGGGCGGGGATGGCGTCCGCTGGATAGCCCTCCACCCGCGCCGCCGCTTCCTGGGCGCCCAGTCCCGCCGACAGCACCAGCAGGCGCGTGGTCAGTTCGGCGCCGGCCTCGCCGCCTGCGCACACCCGAAAACCGCCGTCCGGCAGCGGTTCGGCGGCCTCGAAGGGAGTGGCGGCGACCACCGACCCGCCCGCGTCCTCGATCTCTCCCTTCAGGGCCAGCATGTAGCCGTGGCTGTCGAACACCCCGCTCTCGGGCGACAGCAGGGCGCCGTGGCACGCCAGTTCGGGCTCCAGCGCCCGGACCTGTTCGGCGGTCAGCCGCGCCATGCCCTCTACGTCATTGGAGCGGGCCTGCTCCAGAATGGCGTCCAGACGCTCGACTTCATCGGCCGCCGTGGCCACCACCAGCTTGCCGCACTTGCGGTGGTCGATCTTGCGGCTGTCCAGATAGGGCCACAAGGCCCGACGGCCCTGCACGCAGAACCGCGCCTTCAGGGAGCCGGTGGGATAGTAGAGCCCGCCGTGGACCACCTCGGAGTTGCGCGAGGAGATTCCCTGGCCGATGTCGGGTTCGCGCTCCAGCACCAGCACGGTCTGGCCCCGCTTCGCCAGCGCCCGCCCGCAGGCCAGGCCGACGGCGCCCGCGCCCACCACCACCGCGTCGAAATCGAAGGGGGTGCTCAGCTGACGTATCCCGCCTGGATCAACTCGGCGATGTGGGCCACCGCCACGGGGCGGCGGTCGTCCACCACGAACAGGTTGGCGATCTTGTTGGCGGCCAGCAGATCGATGACCTCGCTCATGCGCGCGTCCGGCGTCACGGTGATGGGGTCACGACTCATGATGTCCGCGGCCTTCAGGCTGGTGATGTCGCGAAGGAAGGCCCGGCGCACGTCGCCGTCGGTGATCATGCCGATCAGGCGGCTGTCAGACTCCACGATGGCCACGCAGCCCTGACGCCCCTTGGTGATGGCCGAGACCACCTCGGCGAAGGCCGCGCCCTCGGGCAGGGTCACCGGCGGCTCGCGCTTGTCGCCCATCCACTCGCTGACCCGCTGCAGCCGCATGCCCAGCGATCCGCCGGGATGCCTCTGCCCGAAGTCCTCGGCGGTGAAGCCGCGCTGGTCCATCAGCACCATGGCCAGGGCGTCGCCCAGCGCCAGGGTCATCAGGGTCGAGGTGGTGGGCGCCAGATTGTTGGGGCAGGCCTCGGCCACCCTGGGCATCACCAGGGGCACGGTGGACATGCGGTGCAGGAAGCTGCCCTCGCGCTGGGTCACCCCGATCACCGGGATGCCATGGCGCTGGCAGAACAGCAGCGGATCGCGCAGCTCGCGGCTCTCTCCCGATGATGAGATGGCCAGCAGGGTGCAGTCGTCGCGCAGCATGCCCAGATCGCCGTGGCTCATCTCGGCCGGATGCACGAAGAAGGCATTGGTGCCGGTGGACGCCAGGGTGGCGGCGATCTTGCCGCCGATATGGCCCGACGTGCCCATGCCCGTGACCACCAGATAACCGGGGCGGCCCAGGATCACGCGGCAAGCCTCCACCAGCGGTTCGCCGAGGCTGTCGCTCAGGGCGGCCAGCGCCTCGATGTTCAGGGCCATCACCTCGCGGGCGCGAGCCAGCATGGCCTTGTCTTCCGCGTGGCCGTTTGGAGTGCTCGTGTTCATGAACCGGCCATAGCCTATCCGCCCCGGTTCAGGCCAGCTTTCGCGCCGCCTCCAGGTCCGCCGGATTGTCCACCGACAGGGGCGCTTCGTCGATCACGGCGGCCCAGAGGCTCAGCCCCATCTCCAGCGCCCGCAGCTGCTCCAGCTTCTCGCGGCGCTCCAGCGGCGAGGGCGGAGCGGCGCAGAAAGCCTCCAACGCGGCGCGCCGGTAGCCGTAGACCCCCACGTGCCGCCACACCGGCCCGTCGCCGTACAGGGTGGAGCGCGTGAAGTAGAGCGCCCGACCGCTGCGTCCGGTCCCGTCCAGCGCCAGCACCGCCTTGACTACGTCGGGATTGGCCCGGTCCTCCGGCCCCGCCTCGGGCGCCACCAGGGTGGCGATGTCGCACGACGGCTCGCGCGCCATCAGTTCGGCGCACAGGCGGCTGATGGAAGGGCCCGCGAAGGGCATGTCGCCCTGCAGGTTGATGACCACGTCGTGCGCCCCGTTGGGGTCGATGGCGTCCAGGGCCGCCCGGATGCGGTCCGAGCCCGACGGCAGGTCCGGATCGGTCAGAACCGCGCGGCCGCCCGCCGCCTCCACTGCCTGCACGATCTCGGGATCGCCTGCCGCCACCGCC
>SXGT01147777.1_pt1 | contig 11014 bp, 8 predicted proteins | sample 3176221 | NCBI WGS metagenome assembly SXGT01 (sample SAMN11356862, study PRJNA531348) | freshwater metagenome | isolation source: freshwater sample F1-120 | place: China: Fuxian Lake, Yuxi | collected 2017-12-25
GCTCCTTTGGTGATGACGACAAACTGAATGACGACCAGAATGACGAAGATGACGACGCCGATCGTGGGAGATCCACCTGCGACGAATTCACCGAAGGCTTCGATGACGCCACCAGCGGCGCCGGTTCCATCGGTCGCGGCGTGAGAAAGAATCAGACGCGAGGAAGCGACGTTGAGGACCAGGCGGGAAAGAGTCGTTCCCAAAAGCACGGCTGGGAAGACACTGAATTCAAGAGGATTAGTTACGTGGATCGTCGTCAGCAAAATGATCACCGACACCGTGATGTTGGCTGCGATGAGCAGGTCCAACAGCATAGGTGGCAGCGGCGTGATGAGGACCAGAACTGAGGCCATCAGCATCACCGGAAACAGGAGTGGAAGGGTACGCGACATGGAAGCGCGAAACCCGGGCGCACTCGCGGACATGGACGATGTCTCCGAGACTATTTCAGGGGGGTGGTGGAGGGGAAATCGGGAGAAGGGAGAGGAGATCAGAAAGGCGAGTCAGACAGGATGGAGCGTTGCCCGAAACAGGTGGGCGGAGGCAGCCGAAGCCACCCTCGTTGGGCCTTGCTCGAAGTGAGAGGCGGTGTTTATCTCATAGAAAAAATGCCGTCCAGCCGCTTTTTGTCATTTTGCCTCAAGTTTGCAAGTCTTACTGCCGAGGGTGAGAGGTTCGCGCGACAGGCGAGCGATCTCCAGCATGAGGTGGACGGAGGCACGGTTATAACGGTCGTTCGGCAGACAAAATGTTGGTGCTACCCAGAATCTCGGGTTTTGCTGGACGTCCTTGTCTTCCGAGATTATCGTGACAGGTGTTGATGTTTGCCCATTTTACCTGCGCCGGGTTTCTGACATGACATTCTTCGGGTTTGCGACGCGTTCTTTTGTAACTGCCTGCACTTTTGCGCTGGTTGCCTCTCCTGCGGCGGCTCAGCAGAAGCCCCCCGCCAAGCCAAAGCCCCCGGCTTATCTGGATGTCGAGGAAGCACCGTCAACCTACTGGCTGCAGGGAGAATACTTCGGCAGAGCCAAACTGAAGTCCTCTGCTCCGTTGACGCGATTCGGGCTGCAGGTCATTGATAAGGGCAAGGCTGATTTCGAAGCCGTCCTGTATCAAGGGGGCCTGCCGGGAGAAGGTTGGGACAAGAAGGATCCGGTTCGACTGAAAGCGACACCCGCTGACGGGCTCGTTGTCTTCGTTGCTGATGATTACACGCTGAGCGTCGACGGGACGACCGCGACTGTCGAGCCGGTTGTTTCTGTGTCGGCGGTCAAGAAACCGCTCTGGGGATCTCTGGAGAAGGTGCAGCGACTCAGCCCGACTCTGGGGCTCAAGCCTCCCGCCAACGCACAAATCCTCTTCAACGGTTCGAAGACCGATCTCTGGAAGGATGCTAAGACCGAAGGTAATCTCCTCAAAGAGGGAGCCATGACCAGAAACGAATACCAGGACTTCCGCATGCACCTCGAGTTCCAGCTGGCGTTTAAGCCAGACGGGATCGATCAGGATCGTGGGAATAGCGGCGTCTATATTCAACGTCGTTATGAGCTGCAGATTCTCGATTCGTTTGGACGCCAGATGCAGTTCAACGACATCGGGTCGATCTATCGCCAGCAGCAGCCGGAACTCAACATGGCGCTGCCGCCGTTGAGTTGGCAGACGTATGACATCTGGTTTCGTGCGGCCCGCTTCGATGCGGAAGGGAAGAAGACTGAGAACGCTCGCATCACCGTCTGGCTGAACGGGGTGCCGATTCACAGCGATTATGAGATCATCGCGAAGACGGGTGCTGGTCAAAAAGAGGCGGCCAATCCGATGCCGATCAATTTGCAGGACCACCAGAACCCGGTTCGTTTCCGCAACATCTGGCTTCTCGAAGGGGATATCAAGCCACCTGCTCCGCTGACCGCACCGAAGCCCGCGCCGAGCAGTTCCATTGCTCAAGGGAGTTTCTCTGGTGGTCAGAGTGGAGTGATCTCCAGCGCCCCGCCGATGACGTACCAGCCCCAGATTATTCATTGGGGGCCGTATGCGATGCCGATGGAAGGTTATTATGGCATGGGACAGCCAGGTTGGGTTCCGCCGCCGGTGAAGCCGATGGTGGGGTATGAGGGGTGGCCGGTTTACGATTGAAAGACTGGATTCTGCGTGCCCGGGAGGGCGAGGCTCCGTCCGAGCCGCTTACGTTCATTGCGACGGCTCACCAGCGAATCGACGATCATTGCTTGTGTGGCGGGGGTGGGTAAGTTTGCTGTGGAAATGGACGTTGAATGCGCGCTCGCACGGCTGGCACAGCCGTGGCACACATCTGACACAGCAAGACGCAAGGGTCATGGCTGAAACGCGGTGCGGATGAAGTCGCCGCGGGATTGGGGGACTTCCGGGACGACGATTTTGGCGTTGTTGGCGATCGTCATCCAGCGATTGCGGAGATCGTCGGTGAGGGGTTCGTCGAGTTTCGCTTCATGGCCGGGGGCGGCTTCGGAGTATTGGCCGTGGAGGGTTTTGCCGCGTGGGTCGGCGGGTGTTGGTTCGATGCCGTGAAAGCCTCCTAGGCTTCCCCACCACTGGACGGCTTGGAAATCAGGATGGCCGGGGCGGACGCCGCTGACGTAGATCGTGGCGCTACCGGCGGTGTGAAGGCGGCGTTGGAGTTTCACAACGTCGACATCTTGTACGGGCTCTTTGTTTTGATCTGCCAGCGCAGCGGCATGTCCTGCTGCTTGCCCCAGGGACATCCAGATGGGTTCCAGTCGCAGAGCGCAGAAGCCGACGTGTGAGGAACTGACGGCTCCGCAGACGAGGAGGTTGTCGACGTCTTTGGGGAGCAGGACTCCATAGGGGATCTGGTACGGCGGGACTTTCTTATAGAACTCGCCGACGTGTTTGCCGTCGAAGCGACCGCCTTCATGGGCGGTGCCGTGGCAGTTGTTGCCGTAATCCCCCATCGCGATCGAAGTGGGGTGGAAGACGGCTCGGGCATCGCCGGGGACAGCGTCGGAATCCTGTTCTTTATAGGTATGGACGCCAACCATGCGTCGGGCTTCGCGGACATAGATCTGCTCTGGAATGTGGCCGTTGTCTTTGAACTCGTCCCGACAGAAGCCCCAGCTGCGGGCTTCTTCGCGGAACTTTGAAGGGACCGCGTCATCGTTCTGCAAGAAGTAGAGAAGGCCCAGTTGGTCGTTGAGGTGTTCCTGATGGATTTCTTCGCGGGTGCCAGGATCTGCGACGGGCCATGCCCTATTTTTGCCAGGCAGCGATAAGCGGACCTGACCTCGGGAAACATCGTTGATGTCATATTTTCCGTTCGGGAGCGCGGGGGTCTGGGCTTTGAAAATGCACTTGGAGGGGTAGCCGAAGATTTTCTGAATAGATCCTGATTCAAGATGCTTCACGACTTCGATGAAGTTTTCCCGTTGGTATTCTTTCGGCGGCTGCGGCAGGACGCGGTTGGTTTCGTCCTGAGTCATGATCCAGCGGAAGTTGTAAGCCTGGAGCTGGTCGTCCGGATTTTCGGGGGCGAGGGGTTCGCCGAACTGGCTTTTTGATTCGCGGCCTGTCGTCCAATTCAGAGTCGTCAATGCCATCAGGTCGCCTTCGTAGCTGGCGTCGATGAAGACGTTGGCGCGGATAGCGTCTGCTTTCAAGTTGCGACCGCCGAGCAACAGGATGGCGATTTGTCGACTGTGTTCTCGTTTGCCATTTTCTATTTCGACGCCTCGGAGAAGCGCTTTCTTCTCGACGACAATCGAAGGATGTTCGGCGAGCATTGTCTCGAAGACCATGAGGTTGATCTTGGGTTCGCCGAAAGTGCCGTGGAAGGAGGCGAGGTGTTGAGTGGAGCCTTCGCCGTAGGTGGTCTTGTAATAGGACTCGACGCGCTGGGCGAAATTCCAGAAGGCGCCGGTGAGACTTTCGAGAGAGTGAAAGTCGGTATGCGACAAGCCGTTGGTGACGAGTCCGCCGATGCGGTCGGTCGGTTCGACCAGGAGGACTTTGCAGCCATCTTCGGCGGCGGCGATCGCGGCGGCAATCCCGCTGGGGGTTGCTCCATAGATGGCGACGTCGTAATCAGCGGTCTGTGCGAACGCGGTTTGTATCGTTGCGAAGAGTCCGAGCAACAGTCCGAGGAAGCGAGTCATCGTGTGGTTTGTCCTTTGAGAAAATCACATCCATGGTTTGACATAGATTATCCGACTCATCAACGCTTCTCCATCATGACGAGGTCATAGCGCGGATGAAAGTTGTTGAGAGAGGGACCAAGGGTAGACATCATCGGCATGATTCCTCAAACTAGCGGAATGCCGTCGAGGGTTTGACGACTGTAAGGTCGGAAGACTCCTGCCGTCTTAACGGGAGTGCGAGGCTCCGTCCGAGCCGCTGTCCCGCGTTGCAAATAAAATTCGCCTGATAGATTCCAGCGGTCTGCAGGAAAGAGAAACCCTACGCAGCCCTCAACGTCTTTTCACGGTTGAAGTTTCGCAACGCAGGCCGTCGTACGCATGCGACGAAACGCATGAGAGGCGGCTAGGACGGAGGCCGTCGCCCTCCCGGTCACGCGATTGATCCAGACACCATTGCCAAAGGCTTCCGATATGTCCGCTCCGAGTCGACGCCAACAGACTTCCAGTTCGCTTGCTGCCCAGAGTGCCACGATTATGATTTTCGGGGCGTCGGGTGACCTGACGGCTCGCAAGCTTCTGCCTGCCCTTTACACACTCTGGAAGACAAGGTTCCTGCCGGACAAATCGCAGATCATCGGCGTGGCTCGACGCGAGAAGACGGACGACGAATTCCGCCAGGAGATGTTCGATGCCTGCCAGCAGGCCTCGCGTACGGGAGAGATCTCGGCTGACGAATGGGCGGAGTTTAGCGCGAACCTCTATTACAAGCGCGTCGACCTTGATGATCCCGAGCAGTTTCAAAAACTCAAATCTGACGTGGAATCGCTCGAAGCCAAAGCAGGGCTTTCGGGACGACGTCTGGTTTACATGGCGACTGATCCGAGCCTGTTTCTGCCCTCAGTGACGGCGCTCAGTGAAGCAGGTATGATTCCTGACCACACGGATCCGAACTGGCTGCGGGTCGTGTTTGAAAAGCCGTTCGGGCATGATCTGGAATCAGCGATCGAACTCAGCAGCGGCCTGAAGTCGATGCTGCATGAAGATCAGATCTACCGCATCGATCACGATCTCGGCAAAGAAACGGTTCAGAACATCCTGTTGTTCCGCTTCGGCAATTCGATTTTCGAGCCGCTGCTCAACCGCAACCATGTCGATCACATCGAGATCACGGTGGCCGAGTCGCAGGGGATGGAACGTGGGCGTGGCGGATATTATGACAAGTCAGGTGCTCTGCGTGACGTGCTGCAGAATCACGTTCTGCAGCTGTTGTGTCTGATCGCGATGGAACCCCCTGCTCTGTTCCGCGGGAATGAAATTCGGGACGAGAAGCTGAAGGTTCTCCAGACTCTGTCACCTGGTGCGAGCAAGATCGATGACTGGGCGATCGCGGGGCAATACACGGCTGCGAAAGTCGGCAACGAAGATGCCAAGGGGTATCGCGAGGAAGAGCGAATTCCGCCGGATTCTACGCGAGAGACGTTTGTCGCGATGGAAGTTGCGGTTGATAACTGGCGCTGGTCGGGAGTGCCGTTTTATCTGAGGACGGGCAAACGGTTGCCCAAGCGGGTCAGTGAAATCGCGATTCAGTTCAAGCATCCGCCACTGAATCTGTTCACGACGGTTGAGTGTGAAGGGGACATTTGCGAGCTGGTCGAAGCACGTCCCAACATGCTGATCTTCCGTATTCAGCCACAGGAAGCGATCTCGCTGAAGACGAGCACCAAGCGTCCGGGGATGCAGTACCAGATTCATCCAGTCACGATGGACTTCAAGTACAGTGACGAATTCGTCACAGGTCTGCCGGAGGCCTACGAGCGGTTGCTGCTCGATGTCCTGCGAGGCGATTCCACGCTGTTTACACGCAGCGATGAACTCGAAGCTGCCTGGGCGTTTGTTGACCCCGTTCTCAAGCGCTGGGAGACCGAACCGGACTTCCAGCCGGAGCCGTATGCTGCGGGGACGTGGGGGCCGAAGAAGGCAGAAGAACTGCTGTCGAAGGATGGTCGCGAATGGCGTAAGCCGTTGACCGAGAAGAATGGTTAATGCGAGAGTTTCGAGGAAGGCGGCCAGTGAGCCGCCTTTTTTTGTGCGCTCATTTGGTGCGGTTCGAAGACTCACCGGCACCCTACACGGAAAAATCAGCTGGCTTCGATGGCGGGTTGGGTCATGATGAGTTTTCGTATGGAACGAACCGTGGCGGTGGCGACGAGATAGAGGATGATTCCGAGAACGCCGCCGGCCTGGTCTGCGGACCAGTCGATGATGTCTGCGACTCGACCGAACCAGGGTTGCGTGGTTTCGTCGATCCCGCCGTAGATCATCGTTGTCAGCAGGACGGTTGGGACGATCGTCCAGAATCGCCAGTTGAGGCTGTGCAGCGTGCTGGCCAGAAGAAATGACAGGACGGCGTAGGCAGCGACGTGCATGAATTTGTCGGAGACTGCGACGGACTCGACATATTCGACGGGCATGTGGGTCGCGTATAGGAGGACCATCCAGTAGGCGACGAGCATCGTCAGAAGGGCCCAGAAGCGATTCGACATCATCAGCGATTTCATAAGCAAACCCCAAACACTCTCGTCAGACAAACCGAATGGAGAAACTCTACTCCATTAAATGTCTGGCGTGGTGTGTTGCCAAGGTGCTTCGACAGATTCAGGCGCGAATTCGCCAGATCCTCACGAAATCACTTGATGATGTTTTTTCGCAACACGGTTGTGGGGGAACGCGTCGAAGACTCTCTGTCGGCCCCTTTTCAACGCGGTTGTTCATCGACTATCGCGAGGCGATTGGCATGGCGGGTTGTTGCACGTCGCTTGGATTGAAATTGACTTCGACGACTGTGGTCACTGCCTGACCTGATTCTGTGGCGATGCCTTTGCGAAGCTGGAGACGCCAGTGAAACTGGTCCTGGGTGGCATCGGTGAGTTCGACGGATTCGCAGACGATGGCTGTTTCGTACCATTCGCCGGGAGCAACTTCGGGGAAGTAACCGAAGAGCTGATCCTGTTTGGCCAGAGAAGGATCATTGGCCTTGAGCATCAAAGCGGCTTGCTGGAAGCCGGTTTCGGTGTTGGATACGCCGAGGAACGAATTGGATCGCAGGACGCCGGGCTGGACGGGATCTGCGACTTTGGTTGTCATCAGACGCTCATCAAGCGGAGCAAAGGTCTGGTCGGCAGAGAGGTTCTCGACTCGGACCCAGAGGGCGAGCTGTGATGCGTTGGAACTGGCATCACTGGAGAGTTGCTCGACTTTGATCGGGGTGATTTTGACATGGCCGAAGCGTCGACCTTCTCCCAGGCTGAGCTGGTGACCGGCTGGCATTGTCGCCTTCTCCGGGACGAGTCGGTAGCCAGCCTGGCCGTTGATGCTGGGCACGGGGACATCGGGGAGTGATTCGAGGACATCCGGACGTCCGGTGAAACGCTCGAAGGCGAGATAGCCGCAGACGGTGCTGACCGTGACGGCGTACATGAAGGTCATGGTGAACAGTGAGTACGAAACGCCGGATCGTTTGCTCGGAGCGTGTTTTCTGAAGGAACCACGCAGTTCTTCAGCAGAGACCTGGGGAGCTGCGGCCGTTGGTGACTCGGCGGATGTGCGGCGCGGCATGGGCTGGCGGTCCTGCGGTGGATTCGTTGCAGAGCCGGGAGCCGCTATCGAAGGGCGATTGACTGGGGCAGCTGGTTTGAGCAGCGATGGGGGTGCTGGATCCTGACTGGTGGTCATGCGAGGAGTCGTCGGCATGGCTGGCATTGGACTCGGAGCGGAGACCGGTGCGGGCGTTACGGGACGCGTTGCCACGGGTGCAGGTGGTGCAGCCGGGGCGACTGGTCGTGCCGCTGGCATGGCGGGAGGTGCCGCTGGCCGGAATGTTTCGAGCGGTGTCGGTGGCATTGATGTCGCAGCCGTTGGGGGGGCTGTTTCGACGGGCTTTGCCGAGAAGAGAGGGCGGATGTCGTCGCAGGGGGTTTGATCCAGAGAGGGGAGAGCTGGCATCTGGAATTTTGGGCGGACTGGCGTTGGTGCCGGTGGAGCATCCAGGGTGACATCATCCGTCAAGGAACTGAAGGAAGGCTGTTGCCTGACGACTGGCTCTGGCGTTGACTCTGGCGCTGGCTTGAACGCGGGCGCTGGTGTTGAAGCCGGTTTCTGGCGAGGGGCGCCCGCCTGGGCTTTGAGCATCTCAACTTTGCGTTTGAGCTCTTCCAGGTCTGTCTGATCCTGGAAAGAAAACCAGTCGGCTCCTGCAGGCTTATTGCCTGATTCTTCAGAAGCGGAAGCAGATGAACGGAACTCCGTAACGTCATCAAACGAATGTGATTCGCTGGCCATACCTTGCGTCCCTGCAATGGAAAAACTTGAAATCGAAATCACCCTCTCCAGATGGCGGACCCTTCAAAGGCCGGTTCTGGACATCAATTTCATCCAGTCGATTGTCGCAGGATGCCCATTGGGCTGCAACATCATTTCGCTGGCATACGGGATAATCCCGAGGATCGGAACATCGGTCCTGAGAGCGATTTCCTCAGCGTGCATCGTCTCAAGCAGTGTCTCCGGATCGGGTTGTACGGTGTTCATGATGATGCCAGCGACCTGCAAACCGCGACTCTTTGCCGCTTCGACAGTCAGCAGGGTGTGGTTGATGACGCCGACCTGATTGGGGGCGACGATAACGATCGGGAAGCGAATAATCTCGGCCATATCCGCGAGATTGTGGGCATCGGACAGCGGCGAGAGCAGTCCGCCAGCCCCTTCGAGGACAAGATAATCGACTTGCCCCTGCCAGACTTTCAGTCCGCCAATCAGCAGGCGGTCATCGACACGTTTCTGCTCGGCACGGGCGGCGATTGAGGGGGCATAAGCTGCCAGGAAGCGCTGAGGACAAATCCAGTCCTGCGGGTATTCCTTGGGGAGAGACGTCTTCAACTCGACGACATCCTGCCAGACGGGTTCACCCTGGGAGTTAAAGGATGCGCCACTGCAGACGGGTTTATAGGCCCCGACACGTTCGGTCAGCGCAGCCAGTTGCTGGATAATCAGAGAAGAGACGTACGTCTTCCCGACATCCGTGTCGGTTCCAGTGATGATCAGTCCGTTGAGTTTCATGGGCTTAATCAGGTCGGATCTGCTCTTGGGAAGCCTCAGGAATGAACATTGCGTCCGTTAAGACAGAGAGTTTATACCATCTCGATGGCCGCGCTGACCACCGAACGGGCTTTCGGATGTCCTGTCTGGAAAATTACGCTGTGTTCTGACTGGCCGCCTGTGTAGGATGAAGAATGATTGCGGGCCAACGGTCACTGTGTAACGAACGGTCACTGTATCGAAAATCGACGCTGTGAGGAACTCTGCCATGACACCACATCCAAGTCTTCCGATTCTTTCCCGACGAAGTTTTTCGATCGCGATGCTTACGCTCGTGTCAGCCACAGGTCTGAATACGGCGTTCGGGGCCCAACCTCCTGCAGCTCCAGCGGTCGAACAGAAGCAGTTGACCACTGGCGACGGGTGGCTGATTTCGGTCGAGTATTACAGTCAGCCTGGCATGCAGGATGCACCGGTGATCATGATTGTCCATGGTGAAAACAGCAATGCCCTGGCCTGGAAAAATGATTACGGAAAGACCCTGCAGGAACTGGGGTATGCCGTTGTGATCGTCGACCTGCGGATGCATGGTAACAGCAAGACGACAGTCAACGGTCAGAAGTTCGACACCACGGACCTGCGTCCCAACCAGTATCCCAATATGGCTGGGTTTGATCTGGAAGCGGTCAAGAATTTCCTGCTGGACGAACATCAGAAGAAGAATCTGAACGTCCGAAAGCTCGGAATTATCGCCTCGGACATGAGCGTTCCAATTGCCCTGGCGTTTGCGGAACTTGATTGGAACAAGCTGCCTTATGATGATGCACCGACCGCGATGATGCGAACGCCGCGAGGTCAGGACGTTCACGCCATTGCGATGATTTCTCCGATCATGCAACTGCCGGGCGTGAATGCGAATGTTTCCCTTCGCGGGCTGACGGCACCTGTGCGACAGATTGCTTTCTTCTCTGCCTACGGGACGCAGGATACTGCGACCGTGAAGCAGGCCGAGCGACTTGATAAGGTTTTGCAGGCCCATCAGGAAAACAAGGCTCGCGTGGTTCTCAAGCAATACGATTCGAATCTGAACGGGGTCGCGCTTGCAACCCGTACGCCGCAGTTGAAGAAGGACTTGATCGAATTCTTCGACAAGAACCTGATGAAGTACGATGTCCTTTGGCAGGACCGACGCTCTCGTCTGTCCCGATAGACATCGGGTGAAATCTCAGTTCCGTTTGTCTCGTGAAATCAGGCCTGCGGGGTCGGAGGTAATGGTGTGCAAAATTGAACTGCTCTGCTTGCTCATCCTTCCCAATTTCTACGGGATCGTTTCTCAAGCTTTACCCTCCTGCCTGGCAACTGCTACAATTCGCGGTGAGACCCGTTTCGCTGGTTGACTGTATGCTCGTCGAACATGGCCACAACGCCGCCAGGCAGAATTGATCGCATGTCTCTTTTGGGTTTTGGGGAAAAGCAGAAAGTCGATAGCCCTGCGGCTCCGACGACTGAAGAGCTCGCAGGTCGCGTTGCGCAGATCGATCCGCAACTTCTCCCCCGACACATCGCGATCATCATGGACGGCAACGGTCGTTGGGCGCGTCGACAAGGCTGGCCGCGCGTGGAAGGACACCGTCGCGGGGTGCAGTCCGTGCGGATTATTGTTGAAGAAGCAGTCCGGTTAGGGATCGGCCAGCTGACGCTGTATTGTTTCTCGAGTGTAAACTGGAAGCGCCCGAATACCGAATTGGACTTCCTGTTGTGCCTCTTGCGACCCTTCCTGGTTCAGGAACGCA
>SXGT01198566.1_pt1 | contig 11013 bp, 8 predicted proteins | sample 3176221 | NCBI WGS metagenome assembly SXGT01 (sample SAMN11356862, study PRJNA531348) | freshwater metagenome | isolation source: freshwater sample F1-120 | place: China: Fuxian Lake, Yuxi | collected 2017-12-25
CAGTCGTCGACCGCAACAGGTCGGGATCGGCGTCGTGGCCGACGAACGCGTGGTTGAGATCGCGCAGGGCTGCTGCGAGTGCCAGGCGATCGGCGTCTTCTTCGCTCATGACCGCAGCGTAGGAACGGCGCCGTCACCGGGCGGAACCGGTGTCCCGTCGATCAGCACGGCGTACTGACGTTCTGGCGCATCGAGCGCGATCCGGTCGTGGCCGCCGTCGGCCCGCGGCCGATGGATCAGCGCGTCCGACGGCGCGTACTGCACGATCCAGCTCTTGCGGGTGGTGTCGGTGGTGTTCGGGCCGGTGCAGTGGGGAGTCAGGCTGCTGAACGCGACGATCGAGCCCGCCCGCGCCGGCACCGCGATCGCGTCGGGCGCGTCGTCGAGGCAGACGAACCCGAGATCCGTCGCTCGGTGCGCGAGCGTCCCGCCGCGATGCAGCCCGGGCACCACCCACGGGCACCCGTTCGTCTCGTCGGTATCGGTGAGCGCCACCCAACAGGTGAGATAGGCCTGCGGCACGACGAACGCGTAACCGTTGTCCTGGTGCCACGGGAAGGGCGCGTCGGTGTGGGGCTTCTTGTAGACGGACTGGTCCCAATAGAGGTGTGTATCGGGGCCGACGAGGTCGTGGGCGAGATCCACCAGCGGCGCGCTCGCCGAGAGGGCACGCAGGACCGCCGACCGGGCGACGAGGTGCACCGTGAAGGTGATCTCGTCGGCGCGGGCGATGAAGAGCTGCCCGCCGGCGTCGCGCAGCAGGTCTTCCATCTCGGCTTCGAACGGGTCGATCTCGCGCACCATCTGCTCGACGACCTCGGGGCTGAACGCGTCGTCGACCCGTACGAAACCGTCGCGGTCGAACCCGGCGACCTGTTCCGCAGTGAGGAGCCGGCGCGGCCCGTCGTGGTCGCGCCACACGAACTCGCGGTTCAGTTCGTGTCGAACGGGTGGAGAGGTCACGCGCTCGCGTCGCGGGTCGACGTGTCGAAGTCCAGCACGAGCCGCGTGTCTCCCTCGGCGATCTCGAACCGCCGCGCCTGCCAGTCGGCCTGGAGCCACGGTGTGTCGAATCGCGGATAGTCGCGGATCGCGACCTCGTCGCCGCCGACCACCAGTCGGTTGTCGTTCGCGCCTTGGTGCGTCGCGACGAACTGGAGCTCACCCTGTGAGGGCGACGCGAACGTGACCGTGTACTGCGCGGGTTCGGACTCGGCAACCAGCACCTCGACCCGCGCTGCCTGCAATGCGGCCTGGAACTCGGCGAAGGTCCCATCGGTCGCCCGGCCCACCTCGACGATCCAGACGTTGTCGGCACCGCCCTCCGCGACCAGGTCGAACGGTTGGGTGAGCCCGTGGGTGAAAGCGCCTTCGGGTGCGTCGCGCCAGCGCGTCGCGCGCTGCGACCACAGGCCGACGAATCCGTCGCCCTTGCGTCCGAACACCCACTGCCCGTCGGTGACGACCTCGTCGAAGTACTCCTGCGGGAAGTAGGCGTGCGTCATGCCGATGTAGTCGAACGTCTCGAGCGGACCGGCACCGGGCGGGTCGAACGCCGGGTCGTAGACATGGATCGCCGCGGTTCCCTGCTGCGCGCTCGCCGGCATCGACCCGGTTCCCGTCCAGTAGCCGTCGCCGTCGGGCCACTCCGAGCCGATCTCGGGCTCGTTCTTGGGATGCGTCGTGAACACGATCGCTTGTTCGTCGAACGTTGCCTGCCACGCGTGGTGCTGGTCGGCGAACATACCCGGCCGATGATTCTGCGCGGTCGACAGCATCACCTCGGGCGACCGATACGTGTACGAGTCGACTTCGGTGAGGAGTCCGAATCCGAGCATCGGCGCGAGGTCGCGCGCGAGGGGCCGGGCCTGCACCGGGTCGTTGTCGACGAGGTCGCGCAGGGCGATGAAGGGCGAGAAGAACTCCGACTCCCAGAGGCCGTGTTCGGTGAGGGTCGCGAGCGTCAACGCGACGCCCTGCCACGTCGTCTGTGCGCCGCGCTCCCACCAGAACGCCACGTTGTCGGGATCGTCGAAGTCGTACCCGTACGGCGCCGGCGCATCGAGGTCGATCGCGGCCATGGGGTCGAGCGCGATGCCCATGCGTTCGCGGTCGATCGTCACTGCATCGCTCGTCGCGATCCGCCGGATGACCTCTGGGAGTCGATACTTCTCCGCTCGAGCGAACAGGACCGCGCCGGCGTCGCCCGTGCTCGGATACGCGAGATCGCTGTCGGCGAACAACAACTTGGACATCCCGAAGGTGTCTTGGTCGAGCGCGACGCTCTTGTCCTTCATGTAGCTCCGACCGTGCGTCGCACCGAAGTTTCCCTGCTGGAGGTGAGACGCGATGTCGAGCAGCAAGAGATCGAGCATCATCGCGGCCCGCGTTCGCACCTCGGCGTCGGGCGCGAACTCGACGAGCGTGAGCAATGGCGTGGCGTCCTTCTGGTAATAGACGTCGGAGTGCCACTCGCTCCACCCGAACCGGACCTTCTCGTCGATCCAGTCGAGGATCCGCTGCTTCGCCTCGTCGCGATGCTCGGCCCCGGTTCGTCCGTCGTTCGTGAACTCGTCGTCGGGGAACGCATCGCCGGCCAGGTACTCGAGCGTGTGGTAGATGATCCGGTGGTTCTCCGACCAGTACCAGCGGTCGTCGACGAGCCCGGCGTCGGTCGGCTCGGTGAACCAGTACTTGAACGAATGGAACTTGTCCTCGATCGCCCCGCGCAGGCCCAGGTCGAGGTCCTCTCGGTACCCGTACCAGAGGTTCAGCAGGTAGAGCAGGTCGAAGTCGGTCGTGTCGCGCAGCGTGTCGATGTCGTCGAACGTCGTCGCGAACGACTCAGCGGTGACCTGGTCGGTTGCGAACTCGAACCCGTCGTCGCGGCGAGCGCGGGCCGCGTGCGCGATCACGTTGGTGATCGACCCCGCGCTCAGCTCCTGCGTCGCGAACTCCAGGTACTCGTCTTGGCGCTCGCGCATCCAGGTCTGATCGACGTAACCGTCCACCGCGGTACCTCCCGTGGTCGTGGTCGAGGTCGCGTCGTCGTCACCCGCGCTACACGCCGAGGCGACGAGTGTGGCCGTCAGGAGCATCGCTGCGTATCGCACGCCCGGAGACGGTACCGGCCACGCGGGCGGCCGCGTAGCGTGGCCCGATGATCGCGCCTTGGACCGCCGTCTGGAGCTCAGCACGCCCGCACGTCCACCCGCTCCGGACCCCGTCGGGCCGAATCCTGTCGACCGACGGCCCGGCCGATCACCCCTGGCACCACGCGCTCTGGTCGACGATCAAGTTCGTCAACGGCGAGAACTACTGGGAGGAGTACGGCGAGTTCGGTCGGCTCGTCACCCTCGATGCCTTCACCGACGGGCCGACGACGACCGCCACGATCGACTGGATCGCACCTGACGGCCAGGCCGTCGCGGTACGGGAGGTCAGGACGCTCGAGCACGTCGAGCTCGGCATCGACCGCTACGCGATCGACTGGACGTTCGACCTCGCACCGACGGTCACGGCCGTCTTCGATCGCACACCGTTCACGACGTGGGGCGGGTACGGCGGGCTCACGCTGCGGGGTGCCGCCGACTGGACCGACACCGACCTGCGCCTCCCCGACGGCGCGGCCCGCGACCGCCTGCTCGGCGAGCCCGCCCCGTGGTGTGCGCTCGCGAGCGACGCCGCGACCGTCGCCCTGCTCGACCATCCGAGCAACGTCCGGTTTCCGACACCGTGGTACGCCAGCAACCGGGCCGAGACCTACGGCGAGGGCTGGGCCAACTTCGTGAACGCCGCGTTCTTGTGGGACGGGTCGCTCCGCATCGAGGCCGGCGGCCATCTCGTCCGACGTCACCGGGTGATCGTCGCCGACGGTCGGCTCACGACCGCCACCGTCGCGGCCGAGTTCGACCGCTGGGCGCAATCATGACTCGGCCGGGTTCCGACGACACCGCGCCGCACCGGCTCGCGCACGACCTGACGGCCCACACCGTCGAGATGATCGAGCGGTTCGTCGCCGCGCACGCCGCCGACTGGCGCCTCCCCCGGACATTCGCCGGCCATCAGGTCGGTGCCGACGTGCGCGCCGACCTGATCTTCACGCTCGGGCACCTCGCCGCCGTCGGCGTCACGACGATCGCGGCGACGCCCATCGACGACGCGATCACGATCTTGCTCGGCGAGGTCGACGGCGCGGGCACGCACTCGTTCTTCTCCTACCGAATCGCGGAGACGTTGCTCGAGGTCGGACCGTTCGCCGGCAACCCGCGGCTCGACGGCCTCGACGACCGGCGGCGCGCAGCGGTCGCGGTCGCCTGCGACAGCTCGTCGTTCCTGCCGCTCCTCGACGCGGGCACGCTGCCCCGCAACTACATCGCGGTGTTGTCGCGCTGCGAGTCGGCGCGCCTCCGCCTCGGCCTCATCGAGGATCGTTCGCAGCTCGATGGGCTCCTCGAACGTCTCCGCGCCGTGCTCGCGAGCAACCCGCGCCACTGCCTCGACGACTCCAACGACGGGAGCGGGCGCTACGACATCTACACCGCCGACATCTGGCTGTTCTGCGAGCCACTCGCCGAAGCGATCGGCAGCGAGTGGCGGGCCGGACTTCACGACGCGGTGACACTGGTCGAACAACTCGTCGGCCCCGACGGAACCGCGATTCCGTGGGGACGCTCGACCGGCGGGTTGTCGATCGCACTCACCGTCGAACTCGCCGCGGCAGCGATCGCGCATTCGGTCGGCGACGACCCGGGCCGATGGCTGCGCCGCGGGGCCGACGCCGCGACCGCGATGCGCCGTTGGTTCGGCACCGACGGTGTCGTCAACGCGCACCAGCACCGCGACCAGGATCGATATCGCGGGCCGGCACGACGCCTCCAGCTCACCTTCGACCTGCTCGGCAAGCTGGCCTGGGCCGCCCGTGCATTGCAGACGGCATCGCCGGGCGCGGCGTCGGCTCGCGCCGCCGCATACCCGCCGGTCGATCGGCTCGTGCAGTTCGACGACACGACGGGTGCCCGCCTCTGGGCGTATCGCAGCCCCGCGCTCGCGTTCGCGCTGCCGTTCGTCGGTGCCGCCCGCAGCCACTACCTCCCGGCGCCCGTTCGCCCCGGCTGCTTCGAGGTGCCGGTCGATCAGGACCTGCCGTGTCACACCCCGCTCGTGATCGACGGGTATCGCCGCTTCGCCGCCGGTGGGCTCCCGGTCGCCGTGACGCACGAAGCGAGGTCGCTCACCGCGCACTGGGACGGCTTCGTGTCGACGACCGATACGTTCGCCACCGATCGGCCTGATCCGCTCTCGGGCACGCGCCACGCGCGATGGACGGTCGACGGGCGCAGCCTCGTGCTCGACGACACGCTGATGTTCGCGCGCGTCCCCGAAGCCGTGTCGTTCGTCGTGCCCGAGATCGCGACGCGGCCGTTACTCGTCGACTTCACGTGCCCGACGCCGCACGCGCGGAGCACGATCGACGTCGACGGGATCGCCGAGTGGCGCACGTCGTGGTCGTCGCTCATCCGCCTGCACCAGCTCGACCTGGATCCGGCCGCGACGCTCACCTATTCGGTGCGCGTCACCCCGAAGCTGCGGATCGCCTCGACGGCCTACGGGCATCACTACGACCGGTCGCTGTACGGGCCGCTCGCGCAGCGCGTCGTCACCCGCCCCTCGCCCCTCGGCGCGTTCGCCGACCCGTCGGTCGATATCGGTGAGGTCGACGCGTTCCACCTTCACTGGCCCGAGTGGCTCGCGTTCGACGACGTCGCCGAGCACGAACGCATCGCCGATACGCTCGCCGACCACGGGATTCCGGTCGTTTGGACCGCGCACAACCTGACACCGCACACCAAGCAACCCGACCGCTTCGACCCCGTGTACGCGGTCTGGGCGCAGCGTGCGAACGCGGTGATCCACCACAGCGAGTGGGGTCGCGACCGGATGCTCGACCGGTACTCGTTCGCCCCCGAGGCCGAACACGTCGTGCTCCCCCACGGGCACTTCGGCGCGCTGTGGTCCGACGATCTCAGGCGACTCGACCGTCGCTCCGCCGAGGCACGCCTCGGATTCGCGCCCTGTGCGTTGCGGATCGGCATCGTGGGCGCGCCGCGTGTGGAGAAGCGCACGGCCGAGTTCGTCGCCGGATTCGTCGCGTCGCAGCGCACCGATCTGCAGCTCGCGGTGTGGTCGCTCGGCATCGGCGAGTCGCTCCCCGACGACCCGCGGGTCGTCGCAGCCGAGCAGTATCGCACCGTCGACGCGGCGACCTACGCGACGCGCCTGGCGGCCTGCGATCTCCTCGCCCTGCCGTTCGACCCCGACGGTGAGATGCTCGCGACGGGCACGGTGGCCGACGCGATCGGCGTCGGCCTGCCGGTCCTCGGGAGCGCCTGGGGCTTCCTCGCCGAGTACCTCGGCGACGCGCGCATCGACCTCGGGCGCGCCGGCGCGACCGAGGTGGCCGCCGCGATCGGAGCGCTCACTCCGGCGACGGTCGCCACGGCCCGCGCCGCGACCGTGGCACGGCGCCGCGCGTTCGATTGGGAACCGATCGCCGAGGCGACGCACGCGCTGTTCGACCGCGTCGTCGAGCGCGGCGTCTGACCACGACCCGCGCGTCAGAGGAGCGCGACGAGACGATCGGCGATATCGGCGAGCAGTTCTCGATCGGAGCCTGGCCGAACGGGCGAGTCGGGATGGGTCCGGTCGCACGCGATCTCGCCCCGCAACCTCAGGAACATCGCCGCGTCGTGACGGTAACCGGGGACCGGTGGCCGGAACGCGAGCATCCCGAGGTACTGCAGCAGGTCGTTGAGCGCGAAGAACCGTGCTTCGTCGCCGCGTGACCAGGCTGCGTCGCGAGCCGCGAATCCGTCGGGCGCGAACGTCGAGAGGCCGAGCAGGTAGTCGCTGCCGTACATGACCATGTCGATCGCGAGATCATTGCCGGTGAGCACCATGAATTCGGGGCGGATCGCGTCGCGCACGGCAAGCCGGTCGAGCTCGAGCGAGCGGTCGAGCGAGCTGTGCTTGGCACCCACGAGTTTCGGGATGGCGAGGAGCGCCTCGAACACCGCGATCGAGTAGATCCGGCCGGCCGGGTGGAACATCGCTCCCAGCTCGAAGCCATAGAACCGATCGAGGTCGCGAGCGAGATCGACGTGGGCCTGAACGAGTTCATCGTCGCCGAGCGCCGCGAGCCCGTGCGATGGAAACACGATCGGCGTTCCGCCCGCCGCCGCGATGTGATCGAACTCGGTCCGGTAGGCATCCAGATCGAAGCGTGCTCCGGGCGCATCAGGAACGTGGGCTCCCGCGACGAACGCGACGCCGGCGCGACGCGCGAATGCGAGCACAGCGAGGCGATCAGCCGCGGCGAGTACGGGACCGAATCCCGTGTCCATGTTGACGGCAGGAACGAGTCCGGCCGCGATCGTACGATCGAGATGCCCCGAAAGGCCCGGCCAGTCGATTTCACCGGTCTCGGTGAACGGCAACAACACCGCCGACATCGCGGTGATGGTCCGGCCCGGTCGCAGACGCTCGTTCCACGACGGGTTCATCCCGCCGGTCCCAGCCACGAACGCAGCGTGCGCGCATCGTCGGCGAGCAGCTCGGGATCGTCGTCGACGACGAACTCGCAGAACGCGACCCGAGGCGACACCGCACCGGTCGAGCACTCCAGCGCGCCGAGCACGGCCCGCCAGCGCGCCTCGCCCGCGACCAGGGGCCGGCGCGTGACGGCCGGCGCGTGCCTCCACTCATAGACGTGCAGGTGCGACACGCGGGCACCAAGCATCTCGACGTCGCTGACGTCGTCGGCGATCGAGCGGCCCTCCAGCCAGTACGGCGGCTGCCAGTACGTGAAGAGGTTCTCATGGCCGACCGCGTCGACGACACCGGCGGCCGAGGCTGCGGTCGCGGTCAGCGTGCCGCCGTGGTACTCGAGACCGATCGTCAACCCTCGGTCGGCGGCCGCACCCGCGACCGCGGCGAGCCGTTCGATCACTCCCGACCGTCGGTCGGATGCCGGCTCGACGCCGAAGGGACACCAGACACGCACATTGCGGGCACCGAGCGCGGCCGCGGTGTCGAGGACGACCGCGATCTCGTCGTCGCTCACGTCGTGCCTGGCCGCGAGAAGGTACGACCCATAGCTCACCTGCTCGCAGCCTGCGCTCGCGGCGCGCGCCGCCGCGACCGCGGCCGCGTCTCCCGGTGGGACGTGCACGTCGGCACCCCATTCGATCGCGACGAGGTCGGCGCCCTCGGCGATGCGCGCGACCTCGTCGATGGACCGCGTCCGCAACGTGACCGAGCACAGGCCGGCGAGCACGTCCATCTCACGCGATCCGATCGATGTCGGAGCGTCGCACCGGATGGCGGGGCGGTTCGCCGCGAGCAAAGCGCTCGACCTCCGCAACGGCGTGGTCGGCCATGCGGTGCAGTTCGGTCCCCAGTGACCCAGCGATGTGAGGCGTGACGAACGCGTTCGGCAGCGCGAGCAGTGGATGATCGACCGGTAATGGATCGGGATCGGCGACATCGAGGATCGCACTGATTCGGCCGGTCCGAAGCTCGCGCAACAACGCGTCCTGATCGACGAGCGCCGGTCGCGCGGTGTTGATCACGACCGCGTGGTCGCGCAACCTGGCGAGCTGAGCGGCGCCGACCATGCCTCGTGTCGCCTCGATGTCGGGAGCGTGGATGCTCAACACGTCGACGGTCGCACACAACTCGTCGAGATCGGCGACGCGCTCGACGCCGAGCGATTCGGAATCGGCCGTCGACAGGTATGGGTCGTAGACCGCGATCGCGAGGTCGTACGGGCGGAGCCGCTCGATCACGAGCCGCCCCACGTGGGAGGCACCGACGATGCCGATCCGTTTCGCGACGTTGCCGATCCGCATGCGATCGACGGGGAGTCGCAACGACGGATCGCGTTGCCACTCGCGGATCAGGAGCACGCCCTTGTTGGCCAACAGGATCATCGCCACCGAGTACTCGGCGACGGGAATCGCATTGGCGGCAGCCGCGCTCGTCACGACGATGTCGCGATCCCACAGTGCATCCGTCACCTGCCACTTGACGGTTCCGGCGGCGTAGGCGAACAGCCGCAGGTGCGGCGCTCGCGCGAGCACGTCGGCGGTGAGGGTCGGACAGCCCCAGTGGCCGAGCAGTACCTCGGCCTGCCCGAGTAACGCGGTGGCGCGTTCGTCGTCGAGCCGGGCGAGCGGGCGCGCATCGAGCACCCGACCGACCGCATCGAGTCGCGCGAAGTGTTGCTCGGTGAAGGCGGTGTCGACGAGGCCCTCCATCATCGCGAGCACGATGGTCGGGTTGGTCATCGTGCCCGCCTCCCGCCTCGCGCGGTCTCCGCGGCTCGCTTCGCGCGGGTGAGCCGGACCCGCTCGGGCCGGGCCTTGTAGAAGTCGTCGATCGGATAGCAGCCCGACACGAGACCCGACCGCGGCGCCGTCGTGCAGTCCGAGAACGTGCGGCACAACCGCTCACGAGCGATCGGCGCACCCCGGAGCACGTGGAGCGGGAGTTCGGGGTAGCTCAACACGCCGCGGCCGTAGCCGACCAGGTCGGCACCGCCGCTGCCGACGATGCCGGCACCGACGGCCGGAAGCCACTCCTGGAGATAGCTGAGCCCCGATGCGACCACGGTGATCTCGGGGTGCGCGCCGGCCAGTTCGCGCGTGACCGCGAGCAACGCCGCCACCTCGTGGAGTGGGTCGCGCGGCGGCAGGTACCCGTCGCTCGGAGGGAAGAACGCCGGCCGTTGGACGTGCGGACAGGAGTACGGGCTCCCGGCCGTGACGCACAGGAGCGGGATCCCGAGGGCGACCATCCGGCCCACCACCGCGTGCGGCTCCGACAGGTCGATCCCCGTCCCCGTGCCGTCGCCGCCGAATGCCCACCGATACGCGCCGCCGACCGGGACGCCGCGACCGTCGGGTCCGGGACCGTGTGGCGCGACATCGAAGGCCGACAGACGCACCGCGAGTTCGAGCTCGGGAGCGTCGCGGCGAACGCCTGCGACGACCGCGTCGAGGAACGCGACGCGGTTCGCGAGGTCGCCGCCGTAGCGGCCTGGTCGGTCGACCGCCGACAGGAGTTCGTGCAGGAGGTACCCGTGGCAATGCTTCACGTCGACGAAGTCGAACCCGGCGTCGCGGGCAACGGTCGCGGCCCGCACGTAGTCGCCGACGAGGTCGTCGAGTTCGGCGTCGCTGAACACGTGCTCGGCCCGTGCACCGACCCGCGCGTCGAGCACGGGGTGCCGATACGCGATGCGCGGGGCGGGATCCCCGCTCGGGCGCGCCCACCGCCCGGAGTGCGTCAACTGGAGCCCGACCATCGGCGTCGGTTCGCCGCCGGTGGCGGCGGCGTGGGCCTCGAGGAGTTCGTGGCGCAGACCCGCGAGGTCGCCGACCGATTCCGGCCCGATCGTGAGTTGCCGAGGGTTCGCACGCCCGTCGGGGCGGACCGCGACGGCCTCACCGCCCCAGATCAACGCGGCGCCGCTCGCGCCGAACCGGCGCCAGCGCCGCTCCACGAGGTCGGTCGGGCGACCGTCGGATGTCGCGTCCCACCCTTCCATCGGCAGGATCGCGAACCGGTTCGCGAGCGTCCGGGTGCCGACCTCCAACGAGGCGCCGAGCGCGGTCGCGATCGACCCGTCGCTCGCGACCGGCAGGTCGATCGCCGAGGCCGCGAGGTGCGCGACGAATTCGTCGCGCTCGCGGAGCCGCTTGATCTGCACGATGGGACCGGTCACCCACGGATCCTCGCGCGCGCGAGGCTGTCGGCGTGACGTCGACCGAGTCCGAGCCGCCGGCCCTCGTCCGGGGTGTCGACGGCAGGCGCCGTTGCGCCTGGGGTGCGTCGAATGCCGACTACGTCGCCTACCACGACGCCGAGTGGGGGCGCCCGGTGCGGGGCGATCGCGAGGTCTTGGAACGGATCAGTCTCGAAGGATTCCAGTCGGGCTTGTCGTGGATCACG
>SXGT01110281.1_pt1 | contig 11011 bp, 9 predicted proteins | sample 3176221 | NCBI WGS metagenome assembly SXGT01 (sample SAMN11356862, study PRJNA531348) | freshwater metagenome | isolation source: freshwater sample F1-120 | place: China: Fuxian Lake, Yuxi | collected 2017-12-25
ACCGCCGCGCAAGCCAAGTGAAACTCGGCAATTTCTTGAGCCAACGTTATGACATCTTGATCGGTCAAAATCCGCGGTAATGAATCTTGTTGCTGCACATCGGTATAAAAAACTGCCCAACAAGACTCGTCATACCATGTAAAAGGACGACCATTTTTACTGAGAACTTCGGCGAGAAACCCGGACCAACGGCCATTTTTAAGATGTGCGCTGCAACGGGCGAGTCTGTCATGATCTTCAGCGAATTGAAAATACGAACCATATGAACTCACTTTGGCGATCAAATTTGAGTTGTCTGACATCGTCAATCGAAACACGCGGTTTGTTGATACATGTGCACTTACTTCGGTGAACTTTTCAATAAGCCGCGCGTCATCAAAGTTTGCCCATGCATCACGAACCGTGTCTATTGCTCCCGGAAGCGAACTTACCAAAGAATCTTTCCGTGAACCAGACATGCGCAATTAGTCTCGCAGACTCTGGCTGACAGTTATTACTGCGGATTGTTGCGATTGTTTATCGCGAGTTTGATCTAATTCCGATCGGAGCGATGAGATGAAAACCTGCTTGGTGTCGCTGCTCTTCGGATTCTCCACCCCAATAACCATATTCATGATGATTGCGTGCGAACTCTCTACATGTTGTTTGCACTTCACAGGATGCACAAACTTTGCGAGCCATCGATTCTCGTTGCTCACGAGCCTGCGGTCGTTCGGCAGGTGCCGGAAAGAACACATCGCTGAGACCGCGACACGCAGCATCGTTCATCCATTTATCATCGGTTTCTAGCCGTTTGATGAAGAAGTCTGACCCCGCCACGCACCTGAAACTAGCGCAGAACTAATTGATCAGTCAATTACATACGAGAACCAAATTCAGCTCTTTAACACCTCGTCTACCCCTGATCCAAAGGCTTCTATGTCTTCAAGTGTTGTATCCCAAGCCGTCATCCAGCGAACCTGCTCGGCTGGGACATCCCAATCCCAGAAAAATGACCAATCTTGAAGGGCAGTGCGGGCGGGCTGAGAAATCGTTGGGTACAGGCTGTTCACGAGGGGAGGAGTAACTAGACAGAGCGATCGGTGATGTTTGGTTCGTTCATAAAGTGCGAGTGCCATCGCATTTGCTTGAGACCCAAGTTGAAAAAATAAACCGTCACGAAATAATTCGACATATTGCGCAGAGATGAAGCGCATTTTCGAATTCAATTGGGTAATTTGCTTGCGAATATATTCGGCGCGTTCGCCAAGTTTTGGTTTCAAGAAAACGACGGCTTCACCAAACATGATGCCAGCCTTCATCGCACCGAAACTCAAAACATCAACGCCAGCATCGATGGTAAAACTTCGTAGCGCCTCGGGCGTCGCACCATAGACGGCAGACGCGTTGCTTAGGCGAGCACCATCCATGTGCACGAGCATTTCAAGTTCATGAGCAGTATCACAAATCGCCCGCACTTCATCTGGTGAGTAGACCGTACCCAGTTCTGTTGATTGAGTGATCGACACGACTGCAGGTTGAGCATGATGCACATGGCCACGCAGATGTGCGACACCGTGCAGATCTTGCGGTCGTAGTTTTCCGTCCCGTGATGGCAGATCAATCAATTTCGCACCAAGAATTCTTTCGGGCGAGCCAGTTTCATCAACTGCAATGTGCGACCACGAGGTACACACGACTGCTTCGGCTGGCTTCAAAACGCAGGCAAGCGCAAGGATGTTGGCACCGGTCCCGCCAAACACGAACTCAGTTCGAACATCTGCGTTGAATAGTTTTGAAAACGCATCTCGAGCCTGGTGTGTATGTTTATCGAGGCCATAGGCGAGCGCGTGCGAGTCGTTGGCACGAACGATCGCGGCTAGAACATCAGGGTGTACCCCAGCGGCGTTATCAGAAGTGAACAGGCGAGCCGGGGGCTGGTGCGAAATTTTCACTCATTCAGTATGCCTTCAACACAACGACCGCGAAGGCGACTCAGCCATTCACCACTTGAGATGAACCTTTAACTATAATTTTGTCATGACAAAATTAGTTTCGGCGGGCAAGAGCCGATGCCAGTGGTGTAGATCGCCGTTCAAACAATTGTCAGGCGTAGGACGGCCTAGACGTTTTTGTTGCCAATCTTGTCGACAATGGGACTGGGTCGCTCGCCAACGCGCGAGTGAACTGAAACTCAGCGAAAACGAATTGGTTATTGCCCGCAACGAATTGGACGCTTTAAGGGACCAGGTATACCTGCTCAAGTGTGCGATTGCAGATGTTGAGGCTGATCTAGATCCGGCTATTGATCCAACGACTCGAGACTTTAAGGCTGCTCTTAACTGGTTGTTGAAAGCAGCTAAACCTCTAGTTGAGGATCAGATACATCCCAGCCCAAGTCGTGCAGCATAGGCGTTTCGATGTATCACTTATCTGTGGTCTCATATTTATTCGCCCATAATGATAGTTATGTAAAGTTAGTCCAGAGTTGAATCTTCCAAGTGTTGGCTGGTCGGCTGAAAGGGTATTTGATGCGCTTGAAGAGATGCGCTCAGGCGACATTGCCTGGCGTGAGGGTCGAGCCTTCAGCCTCGCCTACTACGCAGGCGCTGAGGCAATAAGCGTCGCTGAGGAGGCCTATAGGCGCTTCAGTGGCGAGAATGCATTGAGTGCCAACGCGTTTCCTAGTTTGCGAAAAATCCAAGCAGACGTCGTGGCTATGGCTGGGAGATGGCTTGGTGCTACTAATGATTCGGCCGGGTTTATGACCTCAGGGGGAACTGAGAGCATCTTGATGGCGGTCAAGGCCGCTCGCGATCGTTTGCGGACCGAACGGCAGATAACTAAACCAAATTTGGTTTTACCAACTTCTGCCCACGCGGCTTTCGAAAAAGCCTGCGCTTATTTTGAAGTTGAGTCAAGGCGCGTTGACGTCAAAGACGACTGGCGTGCCGATGTCGACGCGATGCGCTCGCGAGTTGATCGAAATACTGTGCTGGTGGTTGCTTCTGCCCCACAATATCCTCAAGGTGTCGTAGATGATGTAACAGGTATCGCTAAACTTGCGCTTGATGCTGACTGTAATTGTCATGTTGATGCTTGCATGGGCGGAGTAACGCTCGCCTATCTCGAACGACTTGGCGAAGTATTGCCGCGGTGGAACCTGCAAGTACCGGGTGTGAGTTCAATTTCGGTTGACCTGCATAAGTTTGGCTACACATCCAAAGGTGCGTCCGTAATTGTGTATGCATCCAAATATTTGCGATCATTTCAGGGCTTCGTGACAGATAACTGGCTGGGTGGTTTATACGCATCATCAGGTGCCCTCGGCACCAAGTCTGGTGGCTCAATGGCCAGCGCTTGGGCGGTGATGCATCATCTTGGAGATGACGGTTATCTGCGACTTACTGCGCAGGCCCGAGAAGCCACTTTAAAACTTGCAAATTTTATTCGCGAATCGCCCCACCTTGTATTGAGAGCCGAACCCGAATCGACATTGTTGTGTTTTGGCGCACGAGACCCAAGTGCACTTAATATTTTCGCGATAGCAGATGAACTATGGCGGCGTGGTTGGTATATCGACCGTCAAACCCCACCCGATTCGTTGCACTGCACAGTCAACGCGATTCATCACGAGAAAATTGATTCGTTCGTCAAAAATTTAGAACTCGCCATTACCGAAGTGCTGGCTTCGAAAAAAATTGGCGACCGCGGAAGTTACGGAACGCTTAACTAAGAGCCTCGTTGATGCGAACGGTTTGAGCGGCAAGTTCATTCATCTCGGCTTGAGTTAGATTCATCTTGATCAAATGAGCCATTGCATCGTTGGTGGATTTTTCTACATTTTCACGTGCGGCCCCTAGATGAGAGCAATCAGCGTGTGGGGGTGCCCAGCCGTGCATTTTGGCCATACCCTCGCCTGACGAAAGCAGCGTTGCTTCAAGACCAGACAAGCCATGAGTAACACAAGCAGCGATGTGCACGCACCCCCTCAATTCACGAATTAAAGTTATAAGCCGATACGCGCGCGCCGATGCATCACTTGGCAAAGGTTCAGCTCGCAGCCCGGCAAAAAGTGCAAATCCTGAACTATCCACTTGTGAAACAAGTTTCTCGGCGACGGTGTTGAACAGATCTAGTTGCCCTATTTTTGCGAGGTGCTTGCGTCCCCATTCGTCGCAACTCTGCATGTAACGTTTGCCGGCTGCTCGTGCACCCTCAACAGAAACACCTGACTTCCATAACTTGTCGATCAAGGTGCGTTCGAAAAACATAAACGCCGAATAGATCACATCGCTATCGACATCGCCGAGCACTCCGCCTCGACCTGCAACATAGTATGCAAAACCATTTGGGTAGCCCGCCGCCGCACCGTGCGCCATCGTTTCGGGGTCGAGCATATATTTCGCACCTAGAGAGCCAATCAGTGGTGCGATTACCGTTGTAACTTCATCCTCGTTTAGTAACTTCATATGCCGAAAATCTAGTACAGTTCTAGTGCCGATACTTTCGTTCGGGAGAGCACCTGCACAGCCAGTGCAGTTGCACCGAAGGAGCAACCACCCCGGAACCTCTCAGGTAAATGGACCGTACGAAAGTGGCAACGCTGGAAATTGAGAGTTGATTTAATCCAATTCTCTACCGAAGGGGAAACTGAGCGAGCAATCTCTCAGGAAGCTCTCAGGTGCCTAAACAGTTGGGGTGCTTGATTTCGCACATACCCAAAGAGGCACCAAATGAGACAGACACTTGAGCAACTAACAGCAAACGACGAGTTCACCTCCCGACATATCGGGATTGACCACCTGGCTCGAGAAAAAATGTTGCGCGCTATCGGTGCATCAACTCTCGAAGAATTAATAGAGCGGACGGTTCCGGCATCGATCCGTCGCGATCAACTGTTAAGTCTTGGCGAGCCGATGCTAGAAACCGAAGTCTTGGCACAACTGCGAGCCATCGCCAAGAAAAATATTGTGCGCACAAGTTTGATTGGCATGGGTTATTACAACACGGTCACGCCGCCGGTGATCGCGCGGAATGTTCTCGAAAATCCTGCTTGGTACACGTCTTATACCCCCTATCAACCAGAGATTAGTCAGGGTCGCCTCGAGGCTCTATTGAATTTTCAAACAATGATCACCGAGATTACTGGTTTCAAAATTGCCAATGCTTCACTGCTCGACGAAGCGACAGCCGCGGCCGAAGCAATGACAATTGCGCTTCGATCTAGCAAATCCAAATCAACCGTTTTTGCTGTTGACATTGACACTCACCCACAAATAATTTCGGTATTGCGAACCCGGGCTCTACCGATTGGACTGACTATCAGCGTTGTTTCTCTAAGTGAGATGATGAATACAAAATGTTTTGGCGCTCTAATCTCGTGGCCAGGATCATCTGGCTCAATTGCCTCAGCAGAACAGATCAAGAATATTTCTCAGGCAGTGGGCTCACAAGGGGGTTTAACGATCGCTGTTTGTGATCTTCTCGCATGTATCTTGCTGACCGCACCTGCAAGTTTGGGTTTAGACATTGCAGTGGGTTCGGCACAGCGATTTGGTGTACCGATGGGTGGCGGTGGACCACATGCGGCTTTCTTGGCCACCAGCGAGACACTTGCGCGTGCTCTACCGGGTCGGTTAGTAGGTGTCAGCACCGATTCGGGTGGTCGGCCAGCGTTGCGTTTGGCTCTTCAAACTCGTGAACAACATATTCGTCGAGAGAAAGCAACTTCAAATATATGTACGGCGCAAGCTTTACTCGCAAATATCGCAAGTTTCTACGCGGTTTGGCACGGTCGTGAAGGACTTGAGCGAATCGCTGAGCGAGTGCACCGATTGACATCGATCTTTGTCGCTGGGCTTCGTCAATCAAATATCAAAATTGTTAACACGACCTGGTTCGACACGATCGTGGTTCAGGTAGATCCAAGCTCTGAGATTCATCAACGAGCGTTGAAACACAATATTTTACTACGCGATATTGACGATAAATCTATCGGCATCAGTTTTGATGAGACCTGTAACTTAGAGTTAGTCAAAGTATTATTCGAGGTTTTTCAAGTCGACACCGACATCGCCACACTTGACAACTCGTGCACATTGGGAATAACTGAGGCGATGCGTCGCAGTGATGACTTTCTTACACAAGCAACTTTCAGTAAGTATCGCACCGAACACGAAATGCTGCGCTACTTACGACGGTTGGCCGATAAAGATTTGGCGCTGGATCGAACAATGATACCACTTGGGTCATGCACCATGAAGTTGAATGCGACGACAGAAATGATCCCTGTTACGTGGCCTGAGTTTGCAAATATTCATCCGTTTGCTCCCGCAGCAGACATCGCTGGCTACACACAATTAGTAGATGAACTCTCGACGATGCTGCTCGAGATAACTGGCTACGACGCAATCAGTTTGCAACCCAACGCCGGAAGCCAGGGTGAACTTGCAGGTCTTCTTGCGATTCGTGCCTACCACCAATCTCTCAACGAAATACAACGAACCATATGTTTGATACCAAGTAGTGCGCACGGCACCAACGCCGCGAGCGCCGTGATGGCAGGAATGACGGTGGTCGTAGTTGCTTGCGATAATAAAGGAAATGTCGACTTAGAAGATCTGCGAACCAAATGCGAGTTAGCCGATGACAAACTCGCCGCACTGATGATCACATACCCATCGACTCACGGCGTATTTGAAAGCACTGTCATCGACATTTGCGAAATGGTGCACTCATTTGGCGGACAGGTCTATGTCGACGGGGCAAATTTGAACGCACTGGTCGGCGTTGCGCAACCTGGTCATTTTGGTGCAGATGTGAGTCACTTAAATCTACATAAGACATTTTGTATTCCTCACGGAGGTGGTGGCCCTGGTGTAGGACCAGTCGGTGTAAAGAAACATCTTGCAGAGTTCTTACCATCTCACCCATTGCTGGCAAGCGATGAAGTTAAAGTTGGCGCAGTCGCCGCGGCGCCAAATGGTTCGGCTTCAATATTGCCGATCTCGTGGGTGTACATAAAGTTAATGGGCGCAAGAGGGCTACGCAGCGCGACAATGCACGCGATCTTGAGCGCCAACTACATTGCAGGTCGCTTGGACGCTTTTTACCCGGTGCTTTATCGCGGTAGTAGCGGTTTCGTCGCCCACGAATGCATTTTAGATATTCGTGATATCACAAGGTTGACGGGCGTGACTAACGACGACATTGCCAAGCGACTAATGGACTTTGGGTTTCATGCACCGACGATGAGCTTTCCAGTATCAGGAACTTTCATGGTCGAGCCAACTGAAAGCGAGACAATCACTGAAATTGACAGATTCTGTAATGCAATGATCGCGATTCACAACGAGATACAACAAATTGCCAATGGCGAGATATCTCATACCGACTCGCCATTACACAACGCCCCTCACACTGTCGAAGACCTCTGTGGAGTATGGGACCGCAAGTATTCGCAACAGCAAGCGGCATATCCAATTGCAGCGATGCACGGGCGCGGATACTTCGTGCCAGTGTCACGCATTGATGCGGCTTTTGGCGATCGAAATTTGGTTTGCTCGTGCGAGCCTCTTGAGTCTTACGCTATTTCTTTGCAATGAACGGAAGTCTGACAACCACCCCATTAAGGCGAGTTCCACGAACATCAATCGCCACAGCTGAACCAACCGCCAGGTGAGAGTCAACGAGAGCAAGAGCAATACCGTGCTCCAGCGATGGTGAATAGTTTCCACTCGTCGTTTTACCAATAATAGATTCACCAACCAATACGTCGCATCCATCCCGAGGTGGACGTCGACCAGTAGTCGTTATGCCAATCAAATGACGCCCAACTCCGGTCTCCCGCTTTTTAAGCAGAGCATCACGACCCGTGAAGCTATCTTTACTCCATGAAATCACCCAGCCTAAGTTTGCTTCCAATGGATTGATACTGGCCGAAAGTTCATGTCCATGAAGTGGCAAACCAGCCTCGAGTCGCAATGTGTCGCGAGCGCCAAGACCTGCCGGAATAACTCCAGCACCGAGAATTTCTTGCCATAATTCGGCGGCATGCGAAATCGGGACGGTAATTTCAACTCCTTGTTCACCTGTATAACCAGTACCTGCGACAACGCATTCAGTCCCCCGCCAGTTAATTTGGCGTACTTGAAATTTTACAACATTAGAAAAGTCATCGCTGATAGCAGCCAAGAGTGTTTTTGCTCGTGGGCCTTGCACAGCAAACACCGCACGAGTCGCCGTGATATCCACCCCGCCGATTGCAGAAAGAACATGATCGGTGTTCGACGCATTTGGCATTACATCAAAACGATCCTCTTTAACCCACCACACGATGATGTCATCAAGAACACATCCGGCGTCATTCAGCAAATGCGTATATTGCGCCCGACCGACTGAAATCTTGTCGAGATCATTGGTCAGCGCCAGTTGCAACGCGGCTTTGGCGTAGTAACCCTCAACGCGAACTGTGCCTAAGTGCGAAACATCAAACACAACCGCATCGCTACGACATGCGAGATGCTCAATTATCGTGCCCGTTGGATACGCCACCGGCATGTCCCATCCACCGAATTCGACCATCTTCGCACCCAGAGCGCGATGAGCACCATCAAGTGGTGACAGCCGCAAGTTAGTCATTCTTAGATTGACACCACCATTGTGTTAGCCGCGGGGATTTTTGCGGCATTAATCCTGTCGTTGACAGTTGATTCAGGAATTTTCGCATCAATCAACATAATCATTGCATCAACATCACTCTTCACTGCGGCTAAAGGTAAAACGTTTAGTACACCTTGACCATTGCGAAGAACATCAACTAACTGATCGCCCTGACAAAATACAACCGCTTTTCCGCTGATCACTATGTGGGCTGCGGCGATCTCGGTATCAACGTGGTTCCGAAGGTAGGTGAAGACTTCACGAACTGATTCAAGTTTGATACCTGCATCCAACAAATTCTTGATTACTTTGAGTTCAAGTAAATCGCTGTACACATAACTGCGTCGAGAGCCGCTGCCTTTCGCATCTACTGCCGAAGGCCGAATCAGGTTTGTTCGAGCCCAATAATCGAGTTGGCGATATGTGATGCCCGCAATCTTGGCTGCTTGGGCACCACTGAAACTCACACTTGTCACCAGCCACCCCCAAAAAACTTAGCGAACTTCTAGGCTACGCCGAGAAAAACAAATGTCAAGATGAATTATCCTTGAAAATCCTCGGGGCGAATAGAATCTATAAATTGTCTGAAGTCGTCGATGATTTCTTCGGCGTCTTCGCTCGGCGCATCTGGTATGACCTTGCCCACCTCGTCTAACAGGTCGTCTTCTGCATAAATCGGAATGCCCGACCGCACTGCGACTGCGACACCATCGGACGGCCGACAACTTACAACTACCACTAAACCCTGTTGCAATAAATGCAAATCAGCGTAATAAGTATGTTCTTCAAGTTTGGTAATTACTAGTTTGACTGGCTGCGCGTTTAAACCCTCCACAACATTTATCAACAGATCATGAGTTAGCGGACGATCGGGTTGCAAACCTTCAAGCGCATAGTGAATAGACGATGCCTCGGGTGCACCAATCTGAATCGGTATGACACGACGACTTCCAGATTGCTCTCGAAGCATCAACACCGGAGTATTTGCGGGTATCTCGAGTCGAATACCCTCAAGTTGCATTTCAATCATTAAATAAGCGTATCTGCGTCAACTCAGTAGCGCTAGCGAGATTCAATGTGGTCGCGAGATTGAGCCGCAATAAACGCCGCACGCAAACGACCACCCTGCTCAACTAGTTCACTGAGCATCGCTAATGCTTCTTGACGAGCGGTGGGATTGCGTTGGCGCATCATCGGGACGATCCGCATCTCGAACAAGGATGCTTCTTGTTGCGCCGCGATTTTCCAAGTTTTAAGGTGTCTTGCGTCAACACCGAGACTTATAAACTTGGCGGCAGTTAAAAGAATCTCCAAATCAATTTCATCGTACAAATCTGTTTCGCCAACTCGACGCGAGCGCAGGATTGAAAAATGCTCAAGCTCAACCAGTGTCGCCTCATCAATTGATGCGGCAATAAGAACTTCAGATCGATCATAAGATCGGGGAATTTTGGGCTCTTCGGCAAATAGCGGTCTAACAATAGACATCGTTGGCGCCAAAGGCGGTGGAGTTGACGCTTTAACCTGTCCGGCCGGATGACTCTTAGCCATTCGTGTCGGTATGTGCGCCAGACCACGCGGCGCACTTGTGTCATCAACCCTTTGCATCTCTATGCTTGTATCTCCATCTAACCGCATGCGAATCACTTTTAACGGGGTGAAATTTTCGCGTTGTTCTCGCAAGATGAACTTGAGTCGATCAACCTCCGTCTGTGAAAACTTTCGGTAGCCAGAAGCCGTTCGCTCGGGCTCAATCAGCCCCTGGCTCTCAAGAAAACGAATTTTCGAAATAGTAACTTCGGGAAATTCTTCAAGAAGCAGGGCTAATACTTCGCCAATCGACAAATAATTAAATGCTGCGGTCACTTGCCGATAACTTCCAAAAGCGTCACCTTAAATTATCCGCTTTACTAAACAAAATCATGTGAAACCTGCCCACCTGCAACTCATCACCGTGTACCAACGGCGACCTGTCGACAATTTGGCGATTAATATAAGTTCCGTTCAACGAACCAAGATCATGAACCATCAAACCATCGATACTCGCAGCGATTTCGGCATGGCTTCGCGAAACGGTGATGTCATCGAACAAAATCTCACTCTCGGGGTTACGACCAATGCGTGTGATCTGATTTGTCAGCGCAAAGCGCACACCAGTCATCTCACCAGACCGAACGACCAAAACTCCCCAACCTGTGACATCACCCAAGCGAATTGAAGCATTTTTGCCAGAGCCATGCGCATCCTGCGTTGGATCAATTTGGGCAATTACTATCGTTCTGTCATCGGGTAGATCTAAAACAGCTCCACAGGACGAACAAAATGACGCCCTCGGTGGATTTCGGTGGCCACACTGATTGCAAAACAC
>SXGT01686584.1_pt1 | contig 11011 bp, 10 predicted proteins | sample 3176221 | NCBI WGS metagenome assembly SXGT01 (sample SAMN11356862, study PRJNA531348) | freshwater metagenome | isolation source: freshwater sample F1-120 | place: China: Fuxian Lake, Yuxi | collected 2017-12-25
CCTCGAGTTGGTCTTGCGTCGGGAACGGCACAAATTGTCCGTCGATATGCCCCAAACGCACCGACCCCAGCGGGCCCTGAAACGGCAGCGGCGAGATGGTCAGCGCCGCCGATGCGCCGTTCATTCCCAAGATGTCGCCGTCATTCTGCCGGTCGCTGGCCAGAACGAAGCATTGCACCTGCACCTCGTCGGTAAACCACTTGGGAAACATCGGACGAATCGGCCGATCCATTAACCGAGACGTGAGGGTCTCCTTCGTCGTCGGTCGGCCTTCACGCTTCAAAAAGCCGCCGGGAAATTTCCCTGCCGCGGCGGTACGCTCGCGATAGTCACACGTGAGCGGAAAAAAGTCAGTGCCCGGTCGCGATGCCCCTGTGGCCGCGGCCACAATCACCACCGTCTCGCCGTATTGCACCAAGACGCTGCCTGAGGCTTGCTTGGCGAGCATGCCGGTTTCCATCGAAAGAACGCCCGCCCCAATTTGCTTTTCTACTCGGTACTTCAAGGTAATGTTTCCTGTTCACGCGCTAGAGGTCCACGCCCTGAGCAACCAACCAGGCTTTCGCGATCAACCGCACATACAGTCACGCGAACGATGCGCCAAGAGAACAAATGCTTTCGAGCGCCGGACTACTTGCGTATTTCGAGCTTGCGAATGATGTCCAAATAGCGCTGCGGAGAAGCCTTCTTCAGGTAATCCAGCAAGCGACGGCGGCGACTCACCATCATCAGCAAGCCCCGCCGGCTGGCGAAGTCCTTGCTGTGCGTGCGCAGGTGTTCGGTCAACTCGCCAACCCGCGCCGTGAGAATTGCAATCTGCACCTCGGGCGAACCCGTGTCCGCCTGCTCGCGCCGGTGTTCCCCAATCAATGCCTGCTTCCGCTCTTTTGTGATTGACATCTTCTACTCGATCCAAACGACAAGAAACCGCGGTCTCTCTCAAAAGCCCTGCTGCGACGCCGGATGCCCATCGCATCCAGACTGCCCACCTACCGAACGACCGGTTGCGGCGAGGACTCTTCGTACCATTACGGGTTGCCAAAACGTAAAACTCCTAATGTAGCAATCTCGCCGCGGTTTGCAACTGCGCTTAGGGACAGCGACGGCAACCCCAAACCGGAGCAACCGAATTATCTGCCCGCAACGCGAATTCCGAGATGTCCCCCGCGATTTTACCTCCCACCGCAATCGATCGCGGGCTGGGGACTGGCTCATTTTCCCGGCGAATTCGCGAGAGCTGCAGTAGTTCTATCGGGAGGTTGCCCAACATCGTTCCCGGGAAAATCTGCCTGTCCCCCTCGTTGCCCCTGAACAGTTACCTCCCAGGGATAGATTTTATATTTTCTTGAAAATGCTACTTGATAGCTGCCGAGCGGCACTCAAATTTGCGCCATTAACCTGGCCGTGCAGCAGCCAACCGCCGCATGCCCTCGTCCCTGCCAATCACGGGCTGGTATCCAAAGTCCGCGCGGGCACGGCTAATTTTGAAGTAATGGGAAGTCCCCAGTTGGGCCGCAAGAAATCGCGACATCCGCGGTTCGCCCGACCGCCGGAACACCTTGTGAGCAAGCTCCAACGCCGAGCCAATCCGGTACGCTGCGACCAGAGATATCGATTTCCTCACCGGCGGCAGACGGTAGAGGGCAAGCAGCTCGTCGATCCATTGCCAACAGTTGACCGGCTCTCCCTGCGTGATGAAATACGCGCGGCCGGCCACCGGCGTACCGGGCGCCAGCGCGTCGGCTGCTTGCAAATGCGCTCGAGCCGCGTTCTCAACGAAAACCGTGTCGATCAGGTTCGTGCCATCACCCACGCGAATCAGTTTGCCGATGCGGGCCCGCTCGATAAGTCGCGGAATCAGATGACGGTCGCGCGGGCCCCAAATCAGATGCGGCCGCAGAGCGCAGGTGGCCAACGTGGCGTCATTCGCCCTCAGCACGGCCTGCTCGGCCAGGGCCTTGGTGTGCGGATAGTGGCACAACCATCGCTTGGGATAGGGCGCCGACTCGTCAACACCGCGCTGATCCCTGCCATCGAAGGTCACGCTGGGACTGCTCGTGAACACCAGCTTGGGCACGCCATGCGCTCGGCAGCCATCAATCACATGCTGAGTGCCGACCGTGTTAACGCCGTGGTAGTGTTCCCATGATCCCCAAATGCCGGCCACTCCGGCGACGTGGAAAACCACATCGATGCCTGCGCACGCGGCCATTACGGCGGTGCGATCGCGAATGTCACCGAGCACCATCTCAACTCCCAGGCGATTGAACTCCGTGGTGGATCGGCGGCAAAACACGCGCACGTGATCGCCGCGAGCCGCCAACTGCTCCACAAGGTACAGCCCAAGAAAGCCCGACGCGCCGGTAACGAATGCCTCCATCCGGGAATCAGTTTTCCTCCTCTCCGTCGACTTGTCCCCTACGCTCGCCGCGCGGTCGTTGGCCACGGGCTGTCATGCCGCATAACGTTCGTCCCACTTTCCCACCCTCCCACCGTTACTTCCAACCTGCGGATTCTTCGCCATCGAGTCGTAACGTCAGACACTTCGCGCTGCCGCCGGCTTTCACAAACTCGTCGAGCGGTGTTTCGTGCGGTTCGTATCCGCGACCCCGCAGCAACGCGTGCAATTGAGGACATCCGGTATTGGTAACGACGTGCCGGCCAACTACCACCGCGTTACAAGCAAAGCAGCGGGCCTCGTTCTCGCTCACAGGCAGCAATCGCGGCACGTGTTCGGCAAGCACTTTGCGCCCGTACTCGTCAAACGCGCCGGGGAAGTAAATCGCCTCGCCGGCTGCCAGCGGGCAGAAGCATGTGTCGAGATGATAGTAATAACCGTCAACCAGCTCCATCGGAATCACCCGGCAGCCGAGCATCGCGCCGACCTGCTGGAGGGCTCGCGCATCGCTGCGAAAACGATAGCCGGAAAACAGGGTCTCGCCGCAGAATAAGGCATCCCCTGCCCCCTCAAAGTACAGCTCGCCGGGCAACGGCAGCGCGCAAAAGCCGTTGGCCGCCAGCCAGGCCTCATAATACGGTTCTTCCCCCTGCCGCTGCGAATAGCGAAATCTCGCCAGGATCGCCTTCTGTTTGAAAATCAGAGCCGCGTTCGCGGTGAATACCAGGTCCGGCAATCCTGGTACCGGTTCGAGCAGCGAAATACGAACCCCAACCGAATCCAGCAGGGATCGAAGTCCCTGCCATTGCCGAACTGCCTCGGCCCTGTCAGCTTGCCGCGCGCGGTTCATCCATGGATTGATTTCGTACTCAATCCCAAAATAATCCGGCGGGCACATCAGAATGTGGGGCGTGGGTTTCAAGGGTGCTTCGAGTGCCGAGGGTGGGCCGATCCAAAATCCTATTCTATGCCAAATGTCCCGGAAACCCTCTCGCAGCCGATCCGTTTCACGGGCCGGGGACTGGCTCATTTTCCCGGCGAATTCACGAGAGGTGCATCGTTCTGTGGGGGATTTTCCAACGTGGTTCCCGGGAAAATGTGCCTGTCCCCCTCTCTCGGCCCGTGAACGGTTACGTCGGGCGGACGGGTCGGGAGTTGGTTTCGCGAGCGCGTGGTCCCTTCGGGGAAAATCATCGCCACGAAACCGGCTCCCAACCCCGTCGTGCATCGGGGCTGTCGCAGTTTGAACAACGGATTGGGCATGAAAGCCCTGTCCCCCCAAGGCGCGGGCTTGACTGACCGATATGATATAATGAGGAGTCCACAACACGGGGGGCGAACTGGGTTCGACCGGATGGCCAGACGTGTGCGTGGCGTGCCGTGGTTGGTCAGCAGGCCACGTAAAAAGCCGACCAAAAGTTATCTGCAAACGATAGCTACGCTTTGGCCGCCTAGAGATAGGTTGCCCGAACTGAGGGGGTTTGTCGGAGACGCCCAAAAGTTCGTCACCAATTCCGAATCGCCGCTGGTTCACCGTTAGGTACGGCCGGGGCTAGACAAGTTCCTGACTTGGCCACGTTCAACCCAGCCTGTTGGGGGAGCGTGGGTGAAAGTGTAAATGAACAGGCTACGCACGTAGAAGCGCCCATCGAAACATCGCGGGACGCGGGTTCAATTCCCGCCGCCTCCATCCCCCCGTTTTGCCGGGTATCGCCGCAAGTCGCGGAACCTTGTAAAACGGGGGCTTTTTCATGCGCTCGCCCTTCGGCGTGCGACTCGCAACGAGTCCCGGCGCGTTCCGACTGCGCCGCATTCTGCGCCGCTTTTTCGTCGGCCAGTTCGCGGCCCATCGCGGCCCGCTCAAAGTCGGCGTCGGTCACATCAACGTAATGCCGCATCGCCACCGCTTGGGTATTGCCCAACCATTTCGCCACCACCGCCAGCGGGAATTGCCGGGCCAGGTCCGTTTCACAACTCGCCCGCATCGAATGCCACAAACGGGGCCAAGGTTCCAGGCCGGCGCGGCGAACAACTTTTTCCAGCGTGGTCCGCAGATTTGCGTTTGCCCAGCCGGCGGGGCCTTGGGCGCGCCGACGGTATTCTTCGGGCATGACGTACTCGGCCCCTTCCGGGGCTTCGTCCCACGCCGCTTCCAGGAATGGCCGGACGGCGGGAAACAGTGGAATCACGCGGTAGCTTCGGCCCGCCAGGTGTTGCGTCTTGGGGCTGGGGACCATCAACCGCCCGCGTTCCCAATCCACGTCTTGCCATCGTAGACTTAGGGCTTCGCTCGGAACGCGCAGGCCGGCGAACCGGGACAAGGCGATAAGCAGCTTCCAAGTGCCATTGGGGGCGTGTTCAATGGCCCGTTGTACGTCGGCCGCAGGGACGTAAGCCCGCCGCTCCGATGCGTCGCCGGGCCGATGGCGGACAAACTCAAAAGGGTTCGCGTCCACCAGGCATTGACGCTTGGCGTGGGCAAAGAACATGCGGGCGTGTTGCAGCCGTTTATGAATCGTGGTTGCCCGCAGGTCCGCCGCCAGCATGGATTGCCGGAACGCTTCGCCCTTGGCCGGCGTCACGTCCACAAGCGGACAATCGGCTCCAAGGAAACCCGTCAGGGCGTTGATAACCTGCCCCCACGCAATCAGACTCGCCGGCTTGTAGTCGCCATTGCGGGCCGCCAGCCAGGTTTGCAAGAACGGCCCCAGCGTCGCCGCTGGCTTGTTTTCGGGATCTGGAATCAGGCCCACGCGGGCGAGTTTCTTGGCCATGCGCGGTTCCAAGTCCTTCACCCATTCCACCAGATCGGCTTCCATTGGCCGATTGAAATTGATCGCTTCGAGAAGTTGCTCGATGCGATACTTGATGCCTTCGGCCGTCCGCTGGGAAACCTTGCCCAGCCGGATCGTCGGACGCTTGCCATCGGGGGCAATGAATAGAATCCTCCGGCGGCCGTTTTTGTCGCGTACGATGCTGGCCATTTTGTTTTACTCCCTGCGATGTTGACCGTTACTTGCTGAAAACCTCGGTCCGAAGTGGCGGACACGCGACGACACGGTAGTTTTTCAAGTGCTGAACCCACGAGCGTTCACTCGACCATTCAATTACGAATTCGCCTTCGACAAGTTGTTCGTATCCCGGTTCCGGTTCTAGTTCGTATCGGTAATAGGGTTGTTGCGCTTGCCAGATCCATGGTACGTCGGTTGGCAGGTCCTCAAACAAAACTTGTTGCTTACCGCCTACGCGATAAACGCCCCAAAAGAGCGCCCTGCCTGGGCCGTGGCCTACAAAAGACACGACACGGCTTAATCCGTGGAAAACGGGGCGGCGTTGCCAACACTGATACTCTTCAAACCTCCCCGATGAAAGCACGGCATCGAAATCAATTCTGTTGTCTTGATGCCTTGCCATCCGAGACTTGCAGTTCAAGTCGAAGCCAAATTCTGTAAGCACGTCAATTAGTCCCATTGCATTCTCCTGGCGTTTAACTCGTGCGCGATTCTTGGTTCCCCTAGAAACGATTTCTAGTTCAAAGAACTCTCCCAATTTGTCAAAGGCTTCCATCGAGAGCCCTCGTTGCCGTAGCTGAAACTTGCTTAGTGTGGCTTCGCCAACGCCGGTTTCCATCGAAATCTGATACCGAGTTAGCCCGGAGTCCTTGATTGCCTGTCGCAATTGGTCCGTGAGTTTCGGTGGTTTCTTGCACATAAATTCATTCTACGAATCACAATCCCCTTCGTCTAGTGATTGGTATCGCAATTCTCGAAATACTCATCAATCCTGTGTTGGGAGAACGCCTAAGGGCCGCCCGTTTTGTTCCTCAACCGGTCATCGCTTTTCCGTACCAAACGGGAAAGTCGAGAAACCGCCCGCAACGGTCGCAGTCCCGCCGGACGGATTGCCCGCCGTGTATTGGAACGTCGCGCCAGGTTGTCGAACCGCATCGGCAAACGGCTTTCGCCGGCTTCGCTGGGGTGTCGCTCAACGCTAAAGGCGGGGCCAGGGTCGCTTCGGTCGCGGGCCGCAGGAATGCCAACACGTCGGCTTTGTTTGCTCTCAGTCGGTCCAGCAGTTCGGGCGTCAGGGCGTCTTGCGGGGCGTCAATGGTCAAGCTGCCGTCACCGGCCAGCAATAGCCGAATGCCGTAGGCTTCGCAATCGGCCAACAGGTCGGCGAGTATGGAAGGCGCGCCGGTCATATTGTCACCTGCACGCGTTCGCCGCCAAGGATGCCAGGTTCCGGCAACTTGGCCCCCTTGGAATCGTTGGCGTCGAAACAAGGCAAATTCGTCCCGCTTTCCGCAAGGATGCCAAGAGGGCCAGGTTTCCATTCTTGGGATGGTTTGGCATTGTTGCCGGGCAATCGCCACCACCAAGGGCCAGGAACTTCGTCGCGGTACGCTTCCACCCCGACGGATTGCTTGGCGCGCTTCAGCGTTCGTTCGCTGCCACCTTGCCCGTTCTTCCATTCGTCGATTAGGTCTTTCGCCAGTCGCGGGCCGCTGGCCAGGGCCGCCGCCAGCCAGGTCGATGCCGCATCGTGGGCCTCGGCATCAGGGCCGGGCTTTTGTTCCCGTGCTTGGCTCTCGGCCGCCAACGCATCGTCGGCGCTCATTGCCACGGGGTCGCGTTCCCAGGAAATGCGGGCCGGCTCGCCGATGATCGAAAATGCCAGGCCGTCCCCTTCGCGTGCCAGGTTGTTCTTGCCGGGCAGCAGCAACCGCCGCGCCTTGTTGTCGTTGTCGCGCGTCAAATGCCAAACGGCCCGTGCAATGCCCGTGAAGGCGCGGCTTCCCAAGGCCAGGTCATCGGCGATAATTCCCGCGCTCTTACGCCGATGCGCCACCACCAGCACCGCCGGCCCGTGCTTCTCGGCCAGCATCGCAATCGGGGCAAGCACGCCGCGCACTTCGTTGTCGCGGTGGGCGTCGGTTCCGCCGCCAAGAAAACTGCCGATTGGGTCCACGACGATCAACTTGCAATCGGGCAGCTTCACCAGCGCCGCTTCGATGGCGTCCACGTCGGCCAGCGTGATCAGGCGGTCATAGTGCCCTTTTTCATCGACCCTACGCACCGCCGACAGCAAATGCACGCGCCGCACGTCGGCGTAGTGCGCATCGAGTCGCGGCCGGATCGTATCGGCCGGATCATCTTCTGCCGAAATGAGAATGACCGACCCTTGCGGGCAATCGCCGCCGTCGGGCCAGGGCGTGCCCGTGGTCACGCGCGCCGCCGCGTCGGTGGTGAAAAACGATTTCCCTTCGCCCGGCCGTCCGACAAGCAGCGTGATTCGCCCCAAGGGAATCCGCGCCGGCCACAACCACGAAACGGCGCGTGGTTCCACGTCGGCCAGGCAAGTCAGGATCGGACCGGATTGCACCACGGCCGCCGGCGTCCAAAGCGGCGCGGCTTCGGCCAGTTGCTTTAGCTCCACTTTCGTACCGCCGGCTGCAATCCAATCGCTTACGTCCCCTTTCGCCGGTAAGCCGGGTAGTTCGACGATCCGCACCGATTCGGCGATGCCGTGGAGCGATTGGGCGACTTGCATCGCGTGGTTGCGCCCGGCTTCGTCGTTGTCGGGGATGACGAAAACGATTCGGCCGCGCAAGAATTCCGAATGCTCGGCCGTCCACTTCCCCGCGCCGCCAGCGTTGCACGTCGCCAGCACGTCGATACAGGCCAACTTGTCGCAATCTTTTTCGCCTTCGGCCACCACCACGGCCCGAGCCGGATCGGTGAGCAATTCCCGCAGTCGATACGGAACCACGCGCACCCCTTTGACGCGCCATTCCCAACCGCCGCCGGGCTTCGGCTTGCGTTGCCGAAAATCCTTAGGCTCGAAGCGCACGACTTGGAACAGCAGCTCGCCCGCTTCGTCGCGGTAATCGTGCTGGGCGACGATGCGGGGCTTGCCCTTGGGATTGGCCGGCGTCGGCAAACTGACCGTTGTGGGCATCAGGTCCACCACGCCCAGGCCGACCGCCGCGCAAACCGCACCGACGGTACAGCCGACATGGCAATGCAGCACGGCGCCGCCATTCTCGCCTTCGGAAATACTCAGGCTTGCCCGACGGTCTTCGTGCGCCGGGCAGCGTGCCGACCATCCCTTGCTGGCGCGGCGCGGCTCGATTCCTTTCGCGGCGAGCGCTGCCAGAATCCGTTCCGTCGGGGTGGTCATTGCTGGCCCCCTCTGCCGGCTTCGGCTTGACGGGTCAGCCAGGCTTGCAAGTCGGCCACGGGATAAAGCACAGTGCGCCGCTTGCCACTGCCCACGCGAACGCAGGGGACGTGTCCGTCATGCGTCAGTTGCCACAAGAGGCGCGGCGAGATCCCCAGCGCCTTCGCCGCTTCCGCAGGCCGCAGGGACAGCCGTTTCGCGGCCGTCAATAAATCGGGCGTTCCATTCATTTCACTTGCTCCGAAAGTCGCTGGCCGCGAAGTGCGGTTTTTATACCCAGTATCCCCTTGTGGCAACCGAAATCGGCAACCATCGGCGCATGAAAAAAGCCGCAGAACCTTGCGGCGTGCGGCTAGGAACTGTTGGAAGTGTTTTGGGGCGGCAACTTGCCGGCAACCAGTTGCCGAGCACTATTCCTCATCGTCGCTTACGAAATCCGATTCGGGTTGGGTTCCACGTTCGCGGTGCTTTTCACGCCGTCGGCCAATCTCATTCTCCCGTTCACCCTTGCGATTCTGGATATACCACGAAGTATTTTGGATTGCCGTCTTGCTCTTACCCAACGCTTTACCCAGTTTTGCCGCCGACACGTTGGATGGAATCGGCATCGCCGCGTCAATCTTCCACAACTTTTGGTCAAGCGTGAGTTCGACGCTTAGCAAGACGATGGCCGCTTGTTCAAATCGATCGTCAGATAGCCCGTTGGTGTAAATGCTTAACAGCCCACGGGCCGCCGATTGTTCACGGCCTTCGCCCCGTTCGGTACTCCGCTTGGGTTTCGTTGGTGTTGAAGTATCGCTTGTTGCTTCCACCGGCTCGCCGCCAGGTCGGTAGAACCCCCGGTCGGCTTCTGCAATCGCGTCGGAATTGCCGGGATTGAGCAACCGTTCCGCCAGCGCTTCCAGGGTTTGGCCGATGCCGTTGAATCGGTCGGCTCGCGACTCAGCCGCCCAGTTCGCGAGCGAATCGGCTGCCGCTTTCATCGTGTCCAGGTTCGCGCCACCTATATCGGAATGCGTGATTGCCCGCGCGACTTCGGCAGTCTCCGTCGGCTCGTGTTCCCCTGATTCGTGAACATGGAGCAGCCACCAGCAGCCATCGACTTCCAACGCATCGGCTTCGCGCTGCACTTCGCGGCAGGCGATCACCCAAGACCGATAGGCTTCCCGCGCGCCGGGTGTGGCGTTCAGCGCATCATCTTGCAGCGCCCTCTCGATTTGTTCGCGCTCCCGCGTCACTTCCGACAGGTATCGTGGCGTGGTGGTCGCTTCGGCCAGGCCGCCGATGGTCAGATTCGATCCCGACAGCCGTTGCGGCGTAACGCGGTAGGCTTGCAGGGCCGCCGCGCGGGCCGCTTCGTATTCGCCCCCCGCACCGCACCGCGTTTCAACGAGCATCGCCCGCCGGCGCAGTTCGTCGCGCCCGCCGCGGTGCTGGTGGAATGCACCGACGAAGCGCTCCACGGCCCGGCAAACATCGTCAGCGTTCCCAAATCGCAGGTTCGCCTCATAATTCTTGATTCCCTCATCCAAAGTCGCCGATAGCGTCCCGTGCGCTGTCGCCAGCGCGTGCGGGATTCGTCCCTGCAATCCGTTCATGGGTAGCCTACCTATCAAGGTTCGGGCCGGCCAATCGCCGGCAGCGGAAGGTAGGCAAGCCCGCCGCCGACGATCAGGCCATTTAGGGCTGTCGGGGCCGTCGCCACCGACCGCCACCCGAATAAGTCGAAATTGCCGCGCGTGGTGCGCGGGAGTGGTTCAATCTCTCCTCAACATAGCGTAAGGTGCCGTTTGCGTGGAAGTTGCAACGCTCGCCACCGTGGGGAAATTTTCGCCGCGCCCCTCTCCCCCGCCCCGAAAATCATATACCAACGCTCCCGCGCCTATGATTGCCGCTGACAGCAAAACCCGCTTCTGCGAACACTGCTTGTCGGTGAAACCCGTCGCCGAGTTTCGCTGCGGCACTCGATTACCGCAGGCGAGACAATGCCGGCGGAGGACCCGGCCTACCGACTGGCCCCGGCGAGCCACGATACCAAGACTGTCAGCAGGTCACGATGTATGTCGCCACGCAAGCAACCTGCCGGCCCCACTTTCCGTATCATCGATTTGAGGTTTTGTGCTAATGCACGGATCGCTCAAGGTTGAGAGCCAGCAACCGTGACAATAGATCATCGTCGGAAAGATCATCTGGCCAGCCGTAAGCAGCGAAAACGGCGGAGTCTAGTTTCTTGTGGGCAAGGTCCAGCCACGCAGGCCGGTGGTTGTAGAGATTGGTGAGCGTCCGTTTTTTTAACCCAAGTTAAAGAGTTTGGGTGCTATTTTCGGAATTTTGGCGTCCGGAGCGAACCTAAGTCCAATGTTGATGGGGCCTGAATCGTCAAACGGCCATGTAGTGAAGACCTACTTCGTTGACTTCCCTCCCAGCTGTGGC
>SXGT01751895.1_pt1 | contig 11009 bp, 11 predicted proteins | sample 3176221 | NCBI WGS metagenome assembly SXGT01 (sample SAMN11356862, study PRJNA531348) | freshwater metagenome | isolation source: freshwater sample F1-120 | place: China: Fuxian Lake, Yuxi | collected 2017-12-25
GACCCTGGAGAACCGCTGCACCGGCTGGGTGGACGTGGACCTGACCGACCAGGGCGAGGCCGAGGCGACGCGCGGCGGCGAGCTGCTCGCCAGGGCGGGCTTCAAGCCCGACGTGATGTTCACCTCGGTGCTGAACCGGGCCAAGCGCACGGGCGCCATGGCGCTGGAGGCGGCGGGCCTGAAGGACATCCCGGTGATCGAGGACTGGCGGCTGAACGAGCGGCACTACGGCGGGCTGACCGGGCTGAACAAGGCCGAGACCGCCGAAAAGCACGGCGAGGAGCAGGTGAAGATCTGGCGGCGCAGCTATGACACGCCGCCGCCGCCGCTGGCGCCCGGCGGCGAATTCGATTTCACGACGGACCCCCGCTACGCCGGGCAGGACATTCCCGACACCGAAAGCCTCAAGATCACGCTGGAGCGGGTTCTGCCCTACTGGAACAGCGCCATCGCGCCCCGCCTGAAGGCGGGGGAGGACGTGCTGGTCACCGCCCACGGCAATTCACTGCGGGCCATCGTCAAGCACCTGTTCGACGTGCCTGACGACCGCATCGTGGGGGTGGAGATACCCACCGGAAACCCGCTGGACATCGAACTGGACGCCGAGCTGAAGCCGGTTTCGGCCCGCTATCTGGATGAGGACAGGGCCCAGGCCCTGCCGGCCCTGTCATGAGCGAAGCACGCGATCAGGAGTTCATGCGGCGGGCCATCGGCCTGGCCAGGGACCAGATGGGCAAGACCTGGCCCAATCCGGCGGTGGCCTGCGTCGTGGTCAAGGACGGCGAGATGGTCGCCGAGGCCGCCACAGCGCCCGGCGGCCGTCCCCATGCGGAGGAGCAGGCCGTGCCCGCCGCCGGCGACAAGGCGAAGGGCGCCACCGCCTATGTGACCATGGAGCCGTGCGGAGCCCGGTCGTCGGGCCGCACATCCTGTGCGCAGTACCTCATTGAGGCCGGCGTCGAGCGGGTGGTCATCGCCTGTCTGGACCCGTCCCCCTTTGCCGCGGGGCGCGGGGTGGAACGGGTCAGGGCCAAGGGGCTCGAGGTCGAGACCGGCGTGCTCAGCGACGAGGCGGCGATCCTGTATGAAGGCTATCTGCACCGGCTGGAGTCGGGCCGTCCCATGGTCCGGATCAGCGAAAACGGCGACAGCTTCGACGGCCAGTTCGCCGCCTCGGCCAAGGCGGATCTGGCCACCGAGCTGAAGCGGCTGGGCGAGGCGGGATACACCCGGCTGTGGACCGCGCCCGGCCCCTTGGCCGACGCCCTGCGCGAACAGGGCCTGCTGACCGAATAGGCGCCGGGATTCCAACGCTTTCTTAAGCGGCGGTCAGGCATGTTCCGGGCATGTCGGCGCAATCCGCTCCCATCGATCCCGCCAACAGGCGGCGGCTGACCCAGGCCGAACTGGACGCCATTTGCGCCCGGCACGACCGGCTATGGCAGGCGAAGCCGGGCGGCGCACGCGCGGTGTTCACCTGGATGGACCTGTCGGGCCTGAGCCTGAAGGGCCGCAACCTGACCGACGCCGACTTCTCGGCCGCGGATATGGCCGGCTGCGACCTGACCGGGACTCGCCTGGACAATGCGGTGTTGTTCGGGGCCGACCTTCAGGACGCGCTGCTGATCGAGGCCAGCCTCCGACGGGCAGACCTGCGCGGCGCGTGCCTGCGCGGGGCGGACCTCACCGGGGCGGACCTGTTCGAGGCAGACCTGCGCGAAGGCGCCATCGCCGCAGCGGATTCCAAGCTTGGCTTCCGCATGGTGGAGCATCTGGTGCGCGACCGGGCGCGGGCGTCGGGCGCCAACCTGTCGGGCGCCAATCTGGAGCGGTCCAAGCTGACCGGCATCATCGCCATCGCGGCCGACTTCTCCGGCGCGGTGATGAAAGACTGCAAGCTGGTCCGGGCCAATCTGAAACAGGCGAATTTCAACGGCGCGGATCTGGCGGGCGCGGACCTGTCCGGGGCGGACCTGACCGGGGCGGACCTGCGGGATGCAGTGTTGGTGGGCACCAAGCGGGCCATGTGGCGGGCCGACGGGGCCGACATGACCGGGGCCCTGACCGACGAGAAATCCTCGGGCGCGCCGGTGTCCAAGCTGCCGGCCGCTGACATGCTGCGCGAACACGCCATCTGGTGCGAGACGGGCGGCGCCAAGGGCCAGCCCTCGGTGTTCGACGATGTGGACCTGCGCAGCCTGAAAACGATCCGGGGCCTGACCCTGACCGGCCTGTCGGCCAAGCGGGCCGTCTTCTACGGCCTCGACATGGAGGGCGTTCAGCTGCAGGGCGCTCAGCTCGAAGGCGCGGACCTGCGTTCGGCCAAGATGCGTGGCGCGGACTTGCGCGGCGCCCGTCTCAAGGGCGCGCGCCTGACCGGCGCGGACCTCCGCGAGGTCCAGCTGGGCCCGTTGATGATCGCCCAGGACCGCTTGCTGCCCGCCGACCTGACCGGAGCCCATCTGCGCGGCGCCGACCTGTCGGGCGCGGATCTGCGCCGGGCCATCCTGGTCCAGGCCGACCTCAGCCGCGCGGCCCTGCACGGGGCCCAGACCCGGCATGCCGAATTCCTGGCCGCCCAGCTTCATGGCGTGCGCGGGCTGGTGCTGGACGCGGAATAAGAAAGGGCGGCCCGAAGACCGCCCTTCCCAGGTCTTGAAAGACGTCAGGCGTTAAGCCGCCTTCTTGCCCTTGCCTTCGATCAGGGCCGGGCCGGCGTTGATCTCGATCCGCCGGGGCTTGAGCGCCTCGGGCAGTTCGCGCTTCAGGTTGACGGTCAGAAGGCCGTTGTTCAGGCCCGCCTCGGTCACCACCACATAGTCGGCCAGCTGGAAGCGGCGCTCGAAATCGCGCTCGGCCAGGCCGCGATGCAGGAAGGTGCGCTCGGTCTCGTCATTGGCCGTGCGACGGCCGGTGACGGTGAGCAGGTTCTCCTTGACCTCGATGTTCAGTTCGTCGGGCTTGAAGCCGGCCACGGCGATCTCGATCCGGTAGGCGTTCTCGCCCGTCGTCTCGATGTTGTAGGGCGGCCAGCCGCCCGGCTCGCCGGTGCGCGCGGCGCTTTCCAGCAAATTGGCCATGCGGTCGAAACCCACGGCGGAACGGTAGAGGGGGGTGAAGTCGATGGTGCGCATTACAATCCTCCTGATGCACAGCAAGGTTGAACCGCCCCGTTTCCGGGGACGGACGGTGTCGGCCTTTGGCGGTCCCTGATGGGCCCCGCCGCGACCGTGAAAGCCCGGCGAACCGGCGCTCTCGGGAACTGAAATAGGAGGGTCGACATCCGCCGCAAGAGGCTTGGGCGCGAATTCGTCAGACGCCGCTTGCCCAAGGGCGAGGGGGCTTTAGGGTGCGCGCAACGGAGACGCCGTCCAATGACTGGGAGACCGCCTATGCGCCGCCTGACCCTCGCCGCCGCCCTTCTCGCCCTGACCGCGCCAGCCGCCCTGGCCCAGACGCCGGATGCGCCCGCCCGCGGCTCGGCCGCCGCCCCGGTTCACGCCGAAGACGCCGTGCTGGCCGACATCATCGCTTCTGACACTCGCGCCGCCGCCAACACTGCGCGGGATCAGCACCGGCGTCCCTATGAGGCCCTGACCTTCTGGGGCCTGCGTCCGGGGCTGACGGTGGTGGAGATCGAGCCCGGCGGCGCGGGCTGGTGGACGGAAATCCTGGCCCCCTACGCCCAGCGCACCGGCGGCGAGTACGTGGCCGCCTGGATCGACCTGGAAGCGCCCACCGTCTCGGACCGCGCCCGCGAAGCCCGCGCCGGGCTGGAGCAGGAACTGGCCGCCTTCGGTGGCTCCGCCCGCGCCGTGAATTTCGGGCCCGCCTCGGGTCTGGGGGTCGAGGACGGGACCGCCGACGTGGTTCTGGTGGCCCGTGCATTCCACAATTGGGCCCGCGTCGATCTGACGGACCGCTACATGGCCGAGTTCTTCCGCGCCCTGAAGCCGGGCGGGATCCTTGCGGTCGAACAGCACCGGGCCGAGGAAGGGCTGAACGCCACCGACACAGCCTCCACCGGCTATGTGCCCGAAAGCTATGTCATCCGCGCGGCCCAGGCCGCCGGCTTCGAGCTGGACGCCCGCAGCGAACTGAACGCCAATGCGGCGGATGATCGGGATCACCCGTTCGGTGTCTGGACCCTGCCCCCGGTGCGGCGCACCGAACAGGGCGGCCGTACGCTCACCGAGGCCGAACGCGCCGCCTTCGACGCCATCGGGGAAAGCGACCGCATGACCCTGCGCTTCCGCAAGCCCGAGTGATCATCGTTCCGGTGCGTCACGGCGCGCTTTGACGGGTATGGTGAACCGCTTTAAGTCCAAGGCCGTGGCCGTGTCGGGGCGGCCTGCAAACGCGAGTCTTGCGGCACATGGGATTTATGGCTGATCGGTCCTGGAATCAGGCGATGTCCGCCTCGCGTCGGCGGCTTCTGGCGGGTGGGGCGGCCCTGGCCGGCCTGACGCTGGTGTCCGCCTGCGGACGTGGCGCCGAGCCCGAGGTCGCCGAAGGAGAACCCCAAGGCCCGCCCCCGCCGCCGGAAGGGAGCCTGGAATGGGCTGTGGCCGGGGCCTGGCGGGTTCATGATCGCGGCCGTGACCAGTGGCGGCATCCTGTCGAGACCCTGACCTTCTTCGGCATTGAGCCGGACATGCACGTGGTGGAGATGTGGCCCGGCGTCGGCTGGTACACCGAGATTCTGGCCCCATACCTGAACCGGGGCGGCGGCAGGCTGTATGCGGCGGGCTTCGAGATCGGTCCTGACGCCGATCCCGCCCTGCGTCAGGTCATGGCGCGGTTCGAGGGCCGTTTCGCGGCGGACCGGCGGCTCTACGGAGACGTGGAGATCAGCGCCTTCGGCCCCACCAGCGGCCCCCTGGCGCCGGCCGGAACCATCGACATGGCCTTGTTCCTGCGCAGCCTCCACGCCTGGATGGCGGCGGGCATCGCGGAGAAAGCCTTCGCCGACGCCTATGCGGCCCTCAAGCCCGGCGGCGTCCTCGGCGTGGAGCAGCACCGCGGAGCCTCGGGAGGCGATCAGGATCCGGCCGCAGCTACCGGCTATGTGCAGGAGGCCTTCGTCAAGCAGCTGGCCGCCGAGGCGGGCTTCGTCTTCGTGGCGTCCAGCGAGGTCAATGCAAACCCTGAAGACACCAAGGACCACCCCTTCGGCGTGGACACTCTGCCGCCCAACAGCATGACCGCCCCGCCTGGCGAACCCGCCGATCCCGAGTTTGACCGCAGCCGCTATGACGCCATCGGCGAAAGCGACCGCATGACCCTGAAATTCCGGAAACCCGAATGAACGCCTCCACCGCCCCCGGCGTCAACCGCGCCGCGGCCTTCGCCGCGAACGCCCCCCTGATGGGCGTGCCGGGCGCGTCTTCGCCTCCCGGCGGCGTGGGTGAGTGGTATCGAGGCGCCGGGGGGCTGCGTTTGCGCGCGGCGTTGTGGACACCGTCGCCGTCCATCGAGGACGCGCCGCGCGGCACGGTGATCATCAGTCCGGGCCGGACCGAGCCCATCGAGAAATATTTCGAACTGATCGGCAATCTGCTGGCCCGGGGGTTCTGCGTGCTGGCCCATGACTGGCGGGGCCAGGGCCTTTCGGCGCGTCTTCTGCCCGACCGGCTGCGCGGCCATGCCCGGGCGGTGGAGGAATTTCTGGACGACTACGCCCGACTGATGGACGCCTTCGAGGCGCGGCTGCCCAAGCCTTGGATCGCCATCGGCCATTCCATGGGCGCGGCCCTGAACCTCCTGACGCTCGAAGCTGGAGAAACCCGCATCGCCGGCGCGCTGCTGTCCAGCCCCATGCTGCGCATTCGCACGGGCAAGCGATCCCTGTGGTCGGCCAAGATGGCGGTGAAGTGGAACCTGCGCCACGGCAAGGCCGGCGACTATGTGCTGGATGATCCGGACGATCCGTTCGACCACACCTTCGAGACCGACGCCCTGACCAGCGATGAGAGCCGCTATGAGCTCTGGCGCCAGCAGCTCTACGCCTGCCCGCATCTGGCGCTGGGTGGGCCGACCTGGGGCTGGCTGGCCTTCGCCTTCGATGCGGGCGAGCGGGCCCTCAAACCCAAGGCCCTGAAGCGGGTGACCATGCCGGTCTCCATCGTCCAGGCGGGAGAGGACACCATCGTCTGGAAGCAGACCAACCGCTGGGCGGCCAAGCGTCTCGGCCGTGGGCGGTATGTGGAGGTGGACGGCGCCAGGCATGAGGTGATCATGGAGACGGATGACCTTCGCGCCGCGTTCCTGCGGGAATTCGACGCCATGGCCGACTATCTGGCGCCGCGGGGATCGCAGCAGGCTCAGGCCGAATCCGCCGAATTGGTTTAGAGCGCCGCGCGCCTGAGCGTCACCAGGGCTTGATCGATCAGGCCCTCGTCGCCCACAGCGAGAACCTGACCCCTGTCATCCGGCGTCTGGCCACGCCAGTTGACCACCTTGCCGCCTGCGGCCTCGACCACCGGGACGAGGGCGGACCAGTCCCACGGTTTCAGGCTGGTCTCGGCCACAAGGTCGATGCGTCCGGCGGCGATCATGGCGTAGGCGTAGGCGTCGCAGCCCAGTCGGGCCAGTCGCGCGGTCGCCCGCACCTGGGTCCAGGCGCCCAGTTCTGCGCCGGTGAAGATGTCGGGATCGGTGGTGGCGATGACCGCGTCGTTCAGGCGGGGACAGGTGCGAACCTTGAGCGGGGAGGGGGCGTCGCCGCCCTTGAGCAGTACGGCGCCTGACGGGCCGCCCAGAAAAATCTCGTCCATCACCGGCTGGGCGATGGCGCCCGTTACGGGGCGGCCTTCATGGCGCAGGGCGATCAGTGTGGTCCAGAGCGGGAGGCCTGCGACGAAGGCGCGCGTGCCGTCCACGGGGTCCAGCATCCAGACGTATTCGGCGTCGGGGCGATCCTCGCCGTATTCCTCGCCAATGACGCCGTGATCGGGAAAGCGTTCGGTGATCAGCCGCCTCATGACCGCTTCGGCGTCCCGGTCCGCCCGGGTCACGGGGTCGAAGGCGCCGGGCTCGCCCTTGTCCTCCTCGCCGCAGTCGGTGCGGAACAGGGGCAGGGTCACGGCGGCGGCGGCGCGGGCCAGGTCGACGGCGAAGGCTTCAAAAGGGGTCATGACCGGCGGGCATACAGTGCGCCCGCCGACGCGTCACGATCTTAAGGCGTTCAGGCTGTTTCCGGCGTGGCGTGCAGCGACTTGGCCAGGTCCAGCAGCCGACGGCGCGGACGCTCGCCGAGCTGGTAGTAAGCCTGGATCAGGTCGATGGTCTCCTTGCGGGAGAACATCTCACCGCCGTGCCCGTTGCCGGGGCCCGCATCCTTGCGCTCCAGCGCCTCGGACAAGCCGTCGTAGAAATAGTTGACCGGCGTCTCCAGCGCCTCGGCCAGCTGCCACAGGCGAGCGGCCGAGATGCGGTTGGCGCCGCATTCGTATTTCTGAATCTGCTGGAACCGGATGCCCACCTGTACGGCCAGTTGCTGTTGGGTCAGGCCCAGCAAGCGACGGCGGCGACGCAGGCGGCGACCCAGATGGAGATCGATTTCGGTGGCCATGTTGAGCCCCTCCTCGTTTGGCGACCGCTGTTCCACTACGGGACAGCTCGCCCGTCACGGCGCAAGGGCCATGCCGGTTTCGCGCGGTGCGGGAGGCGATTCACCTTTCGAGTGTGCAATATGGCTGCAATCAGGCAACCTTGACCGCTTCGGCGCATTACAGAGCCGACCTCGTTTATCAACGGAAGGAAATCGACATGGGTGGAATGGGTTGGATCGCATGGATCATTATCGGCATCATCGCCGGTTGGTTGGCGGAACAGATCATGGGCCGCAATCACGGCCTGCTGACGAATCTGATCGTGGGAGTCATCGGCGCCCTGATCGGCGGCTTCGTCGCGAATGCACTGGGCTTCGCCTGGGGCGGCTGGATCGGCTCGACCATCGTGGCCACGATCGGCGCGATCATCCTGTTGTTCATTCTGGGCCTCGTGAAGCGACGCTAGAACTGAGCTTCAGACAGCAAAAAGGGCGGCTCGAAAGAGCCGCCCTTTCCGTATGCGCGGTCAGTCGGATCAGGACTTGGCCTCGGGTTCCTCGACCGGTTGCATGGTTTCCGGCGTGGGTTCCGGCAGAGCCTCGGTTTCCGGCTTGGGCTCATCGGTCACTTCGCCTTCACCCGGAAGCGGGGCTTCGGCGCCCGATACGTTCGAGGACGCGTCGGCGACCGCGGGGGCCGCGTCGAACTCGGCTTCAGTCCAGGTCAGGACCACCGCTCCGTTGTCCAGCGTGGCGCCGTCGATGGGAGCTTCCCGAAGCTGGCCGTCATCGGCCCGAACCTGCAGGGTCTGCTGACCCGAGGCGTCCACGCCGGCGCCTTCAAGGATGCCGAGCGAAGCGCCGTCCGACGACGTCACCTGGGCGCCTGGAGCGACAGAGCCGCTCTGTTCAGCCGTAGCTTCGGCTTCAGCGGCCGGGGGCTGGGTCATGGGGTCGGTGGCCGGATCCTGGGTCATGTCCTGCGCGAAAGCCGGGGCAGCGAACATCAGGGCGCCGGCGACGCCGGTCAGAAGAGCGGTCTTGCGGATCATGGTGAAATCTCCTGTTTCGCGAGCCGGGAGGTGCTCGCATAAAAGTGAACACGGGAGATTTCGGTTTGTTTCGGACGCCCAGAAATGACCTTGGCCCCGCCCCATTCGACCGATTCCTGATCGATCCGGGGCGAGGCCAAGGCGGCCGTGTGGAGATTGCAGCAGGGTAGGGCCATCGCCCCGCAGACGCGGCCTTACTGAGGCATGGCCTCGAACTCGGCTGCGGTCATGGCCGTGACCACCGCACTGCCTTCAACCGAGGCGCCCGCAGCCGGGACGGTGCGGACGGCGCCGTCAGCGGTGCGCACGGCCAGCGACTGTGCGCGACCGGCGGTGTCGCGCGTCACATTCACCACATGGCCGAGCATGGCGCCGTCGGATGCATGGACCATGGCGCCAGCTTGGACGTCCAGATCGGCGGAGGCGCTGGAGGCGTTGACGCCGGCGTCCGCCTGGGCGTCGGCGGAGACTTCGGCGTCGACGTCAGGCGTATGTCCCAGCGTGTCCTGGGCGTCCTGGGCCGTGTCGCGGGTGATGCGGCCGGTGTCTCGCACCGTGTCTCGGGTCAGGTCCCGGGTGCGGTCGATGGTCGAGCCGAGCGGCGGGGTCGTCACTTGGCCCCCGACCTGACCGCCCACCTGGCCGCCGATGTTTCCGACCACCTGGGCGGTGGCGGGGAAGGCCGTCAGCGCCAGTACGGCGGCGCCGGTTGTGAGAAGAGTCTTACGCATTGTGTCACTCCGTGGCGGGTGAAATTGCGCCCCCACCGACAGGAGAAACCCGCCAAGGCTGTCCCGGGTTTCATTCCGGGACAGCCTGAACGTCGTTTAGTCTCAGTCTTCCTTCACGCGCTTCTTGCGGAAGGAGGGGTTCAGCACCTGCTTGCGCAGGCGGATGGACTTGGGCGTGACCTCGACCAGTTCGTCGCTCTCGATGTAGGCGATGGCCTGTTCCAGCGAGGGGCGGCGCGGCGGGGTCAGGCGAACGGCCTCGTCCTTGCCGGAAGCGCGCACGTTGGTCAGCTGCTTGCCCTTGATGGGGTTCACGTCCAGGTCGTCGGACCGGCTGTTCTCGCCGATGATCATGCCCTGATAGGTCTTCTCACCGGCACCCACGAACATGACACCGCGATCTTCCAGGTTCCACAGGGCGAAGGCCGCCGTCTCGCCGTCGGAGTTGGAGACCAGCACGCCCTTCAGACGGCCCTCAATGGCGCCCTTGTAGGGTTCGTAGTGGCTGAACACGCGGTTCAGGACGCCGGAGCCGCGGGTGTCGGTCAGGAACTCGCCCTGATAGCCGATCAGCGATCGCGAGGGGCACATCAGCTGGACGCGGGTCTTGCCGGCGCCGGACGGGCCCATGTCCTTCAGCTCGGCCTTGCGTGCCGACAGCTTTTCGATGACCACGCCGGAGTATTCGTCATCCACGTCGATGACCACGTCCTCGATAGGCTCCAGCCGCTCGCCGTTCTCGCCGGTCTGATAGACCACGCGGGGGCGGGAGATGGACAGCTCGAAGCCTTCACGGCGCATGTTCTCGACCAGAACGCCCAGCTGCAGTTCGCCGCGTCCGGCGACCTCATAGGCGTCGGCGCCCGGGGTCTCGGTGACGCGGATGGCCACGTTGGACTCGGCTTCCTTGAGCAGGCGGTCGCGGATGACCCGGCTCTGCACCTTGTCGCCCTCGCGGCCGGCCAGAGGACTGTCGTTGACCGCCACGGTCATGGAGATGGTCGGCGGATCGATGGGCTGGGCGGGCAGGGCCTCGGTGACTTCCAGCGCGCACAGGGTGTCGGCCACGGTGGCCTTGGAGCTGCCCGCGATGGCGACGATGTCGGCGGCCTGGGCGCCCTCTTCCACCGGTTGGCGCTTCAGGCCGCGGAAGGCCAGCACCTTGGTGATGCGGCCCTGTTCGATCTGCTTGCCGTCGCGGTCCAGGGCCTTGATGGCCATGCCGGCCACGGCCTTGCCGCTCTCGATACGGCCGGTCAGCAGGCGGCCCAGGAACGGATCGGACTCGATCAGGACGTTCAGCATCTGGAAGGGCTTGTCGACGTTCAGGGCCACCGGCGCCGGCGGCACGTGCTCGACGATCAGGTCGAACAGCGGAGCCAGGGTGTCCGACTTCTGGTTCAGGTCCAGCGTCGCCCAGCCGTCGCGGCCCGAGGCGTAGATGTGGGGGAAGTCCAACTGCTCCTCGCTGGCGCCGATGGCCGAGAACAGGTCGATGGTCTCAAGGTGAACCCGGTCCGGGTCGGCGTGGGGGCGGTCGACCTTGTTGATGCAGAGGATCGGCTTGAGGCCCATCTTCAGGGCCTTGGTCAGCACGAATTTGGTCTGGGGCATTACCCCTTCCTCGGCGTCCACCAGCAGGACGCAGCCGTCCACCATGCCGAGGATCCGCTC
>SXGT01013617.1_pt1 | contig 11008 bp, 9 predicted proteins | sample 3176221 | NCBI WGS metagenome assembly SXGT01 (sample SAMN11356862, study PRJNA531348) | freshwater metagenome | isolation source: freshwater sample F1-120 | place: China: Fuxian Lake, Yuxi | collected 2017-12-25
ATCGTCATCGTGACCCACTCCATGCAGCAAGCCGCGCGGGTCTCCCAGCGCACCGCGTATTTCCACCTGGGGCGGTTGATCGAGGTCGCGAGAACGTCGGAGATTTTTTCAAATCCCCGGCACTCCTTGACCGAGGCTTATATCACGGGGCGTTTTGGATAATGCGCGACATTCTCTACGCTTCATGAGCAACGACCGATATGGCCACGCTAGCGATTTTGCCCGAGTTCCGCGCCCAGTCGGGTTTTCGAGCGGATACGAACACGTACTTCCAGGAATCCATAACCGTTGAAGGCTTGATCCAGCCCGTTCCCCCGGTCGAGCAGACCGAGAACTGCCTGAAGATTGTCGATCGATTCGTCGAAGACAAGACCTTGTACGCCATCGCGGTCGTGGACGAAAATTCGGCCCCCGTGGGCATCGTGGACCGCGCCAACCTGATCGAGTTGTTCATCAAGCCGTACGCGCGGGATTTGAACCACAAAAAGGCCATCTCGGCGTTCATGGATCCGAATCCCATCGTTGTCGACAAGCAAACGAATATCGACGACCTCTCCCAGATCATCATCGACGAGGGTTTGCGCTACGCGGTCAACGTTTTCATCGCTACCGGCGATAGCCGTTATTTGGGTACCGGAACCGCGCTCGACCTGCTCAAGGCAATGACGCGGCGCAAGCAGCAACAGCTTTTTTCCCTCGCCCATTACGATCCGTTGACTCAGCTTCCCAACCGGCTGCTGTTCCATGACCGCCTCCGGCAAGCCTGTAGCCTCAGCCTGAGAACCAACCAGCCATTCGCCCTGATGTTCATCGACCTTGATCGCTTCAAGGAGGTAAACGATACCTTCGGGCATTCGGCGGGGGATTATTTGCTAAAAATCACGAGCCTCCGCTTGCTGGGATGCATTCGCGAAAGCGATACCCTAGCCCGCCTAGGCGGGGATGAGTTCGTGGCCATCCTGCAATGCGTCGAATTGGAGTCCAGCTTCGACAGGATAGTCCACGCCATGATGGACGCCATGAGGCAGCCCATTACCGTGGACGGCAATCAAGCCTGCGTAAGCCTGAGCATTGGGATTGCGATATTTCCGCGGGATGCCAACAACTTGGACGAATTGGTCGAGAACGCCGATGCGGCCATGTACCAAGCCAAGCAATCCGGGCGCGACCGGTATGTCGCCTATTCAAGCCTCGAAAAGTAAATGCCTAGGCCGTTTCCGCGAGATGGATTCATCGGCGATGGCCGGTTGAATTTCGGCGCGTCCTTGACCGAGGGCCATCTTGTCGGCATTCGCGCTTCCTTCGATCTTTCCGGCCAATGTCCGGCTACCACGGTCAAATTACAATTTAGTGAAAAATTTTCATTTTTAGCCCGCGCGCGATAGCGCGACGGGAACCTTTTGTTCTATAAATGGAAGTATCCCGGCTGGTCCGGTAACTCAACCTAGTCTTACTTCCCTTAGTACAGAAGGAGCGCTTCGATGGCAAGAAAATACGCGGCAAACAATGAGGAAAGGGCCGAAGAGGCTTTGGAAACCGCTGTCGAAACCAGCGAAACCTCGGAGACAAGCCAAGTCCTGGATGAATCCGTAGATTCGGTCTCGATTCAGGAAAGCACCGAGGCTTCCCAAGCCACCCTGGAAAGCACCGCTGAAAACGCCGGAAGCCTGGTCGAGGCCATAAGCGCCGGTGCCGAGGCGGCAAGCTCGGCGGCGGCGGGGCTCATACCCGCCGTGGGCGGCCTCATCCACAAGGGGGTGTACAACGGATTCTATTGCCTGAGCTACGGCGTCGTGTTTGGCGCCTTGGTCGTGGGCAAGCTGATCCCGTCCAACAATGCCATGGGCGATGGCGTGCGTAACGGTTTCAAAGCGGCCCACAAGGATTTCGAGGCGAAGCACGCAGCCATTCAAGCCGAAGCACCCGCCGACGAGGGACTCGTTCCCGCCTAAGCGAGACCTAGGGCACCGCGCGATTGTATGCGCGGTGCCCTAAACAAGTTTAACGATCAGAGGTTTGGATTTCGGAGTAGAGATCATTTAGGTCGCCACCCCGTGAGTTCCCGGCATGGCGACTTCCTAGCTAGCTTTGGCGCCCTTACCGGCGGCTGTGCCTACCAACATGATCCCAACAATGAATTAGAGAGGATGGCTCGATGTTGCGAACGCTTATTAAAAACCGGGGAATGGCGAAGGAAAAAGATATAGGAGAGTCCACGATAGCAAGAGCCATCGTGCCCAGGACGAAAACCCAGGGATTGGCAAGCGACCAGTTCTTTTATTTTTTCCTCCGCCTGCGCAAAGGCGAAATCCGCCGGGTCGTGCAGCGGGCGCAAAGCCTGTATCCGGGAGAATCCCGCGAGCAGCTTGCCCGCCGCCTGATCCTCGCCCAGTCCTCGCTGTCCTTGCTGGGCGGCGCGATCCTCTACCTGCCGCAACTATTCCCCGCCGCCGGGAACGTGTTGAAGCTGGCCGGCTTCGTGGGCGGCGCTTCGATGCTGGCGCGCATGAACCTCTATCTCATCCTGGAGATCGCGCTGCTGTACGGCCACGATATCGACGATCAGGCCAGGGTTCCCGAGATGATGTCGGTGGTGGCGGCGTCGGGGCTTTCGGCAGCCTCGCCGTTCTTGGTCAATGCGCTGGGGTGGGTGCCGGTGGCGGCGATCCCCGCTTCGGCGATCACCGCGAGCGCGGTGTCAAAGCTGGTCGGCGAGGCGGCGATCGCCCTTTATAAATCCCGCCAAGACGAACTCGCCACCGTAGCAGCGGCCGCCTGATCCGGTCGGCCGCGCCTGGATCCGCCGCGTGTACTCAGCGATGGGCGGATCCGCATCGGCGGCGGGACAGCCCTTCTATTTACCCACCTGTCCCGCCGCTCCGCGCATCCCGCCTAGCCGGGATTTATCGGAACAATCCCAAGAACAACCAAGCGCGGTTCCTAGCGTGGAGTCAACTCGCTGTTTCTTCGGATTCCAGCGCGGCCTCGACAACCCTGCCGCTATCCACAAGCTCCCCCGCCAGACCCGCGCGGACCTCGGCCACCATATCCTCCAGGGATTCGGCGGTTTCCGCCATCCATTCGCGGCTTTTCTCGAATGCCAGGATGCCGCCCTTGATCGCGCCCCGAGTCACGGGCCGCAAGGCTGGCATCAGCAGCACTCCCACGACCGTCAGCCCCAAACCGATGGCGACGCCTTTCGCGATGTTGCTTTTCAATAAGCTTTCGACAATGACCATGACAATCTCCTCTGATTCAATATGCCCCGCAAGCGCTTTTGGCGCATAGCTAGGCGGGGTTCGCCGGTTCGGAAATCCCCAACCGCTTTCCTTCGCGCAGGCTGAAAGGCTGGCGAAGCATCAAGTCGAGAGAACCGGACTTCACGATATCCTCGCCCTTGGCCCGGAAAATCGCATGTTCCACAATGTTGCGGGCATGATGGCCTATGCGTTCCAAGGATTTGGCGACCTGGGTCAGGCTAATGGCAACGCCAAAATTGCGGGAATCCTCAAAGAGATAGGTCATCAGGTGGCGCAAGAACGACTGGAATTCCGCATCCGTATCCCGGTAGCCGACGAGCACATGGCGGGCCTTGTCCTCGTCCCAGGCATCGATAACCTCCATGGCCTCGCGCAGGCCGGTTGTCGCCAGTTCCCCGATCCTATGCGGGGTTCCGGCCAACCGCTGGCTGGGACCGTTGCCGCCCTTAGCGAAAGTCTGGATGGCCAGGCCGGCGACCCGCGCCGCCTCGTTGCCGATGCGCTCCAGGTCGGCGATGCTTTTCGACACCGCCATCACTTCGCGTAGGTCTCCGCCCACGGGGCCGCGCCGGGCGATGAGTTTGGCGATTTCAGCAGCGGCCCCGACCTCCATCCGGTCAACCTCGCGATCCCAGGCGATCACTTGCCGAGCTAGCGGGATATCCCGGTTCTTGAATGCCTCCAGGGATTGCTTGACCTGTTGGAGAACCAGCCCTCCCATTTCCACGACCAGGAAATTGAGATAGCTCGATTCGCCGTCGTAGCGATTGATGGCGTGCCCTTCGATGTCATCGTTCATGGCAAGATCCTTACCCTTGGGTGTTGGGGTATGCGAGCCCGGCGGTCCTTGGCGCATCGTCAAGGCTGTAGCCATGCGACGGCCGGGGTGTCGGGCAAATAGAAGCAAAACAAGGCGATCAGCAGGTAAACGCTCAGCAGCTGTACGCCCTTGAACCAGTTGGATTTCCCGTCGCTGACGATCATGGAGAAGATGAGCACCGACAGGAGCAGCAGCATGACCCCCGCGTTGCCCACCACCAGATTCAATGGGCGCGGGGCGATGAAATAGCTGCTCAGCATCAGCACCGGCGTCACGAACAGGGCGATCTGGATACTGCTACCCACGGCGATGCCCATGGTCAGGTCCAGCTTGTTCTTCCTGGCCATGGCCACGGCCGCGAAGCTCTCGGGAGCTCCGCCGATCAAAGCGATGACGATGACGCCAATGAAGGCCCTGGACATGTGCAGTCCGCGGGCGGTTTCCTCGATGGAGCCGACCAGGATTTCGCTCATGAAGGCGAGCGCGACCGAGGATCCCAGGAGGGCCAGGGCAGCGGCGGTTAGGCTCCAGCGTGCCGCCTCGTCCTCGCTGGGCAGCGTTTCCTCCTTGGGGGCGAAGTATTCGGGATGGGTCTTGAGCATGAACACGAGGCTCAGCGCATAGGTCGCCAGCAGCACGATGGCCACGCTGAAATTCAGTCCGTCCTCGAGCTTGGCGAGTTCCGGGGAGACGAAGCTATCGAACAAGCTGGGCACCACGATGCTGATGGCGGCCAGCATCAGGATGGAGCGCTGGATGCGGGCGCCCCGCCGGTTGTATTTCTGCACGCGGAACTTCAGCCCCCCGACCAGGAAGGATAGCCCCACCACGAACAGCAGGTTGCCGAGCACTACTCCGACGATCGAGGCTTTGACCACGTCCAGCAAGCCCGCCTGGAGGGCGATCAGCGAAATGATCAGTTCCGGCGCGTTGCCGAAGGTGGCGTTAAGTAGGCCGCCGAGGGTTTGGCTGGTGCGGTAGGCCAGTTGCTCGGTGGCCTTCGCCATCAGGGCGGCCAAGGGGATTAGGCCCAGCGCGGCGGCCATGAAGGTGAAAGGGACCGGAACACTCCCGATGTGTCCGAGGGTGGCCGCCAAAGGTATGAAGACAAGAAGGTAGTTCATCGGATCGCGCGCGGACCCGGGGCCGTCCGGGAACCTAGCGGCGGCACCGCCGCCCGGCTGCATTTCCATGTCCTGGAACTCATCTTTCGCCGCCATCCGGCCACCGCCAATCTGGATTTTTCGGGAATTTTTCATCGTCATCGGCTTATCAACGGATTGCCTAAAACCCGCCGGGGAAACCTAGGGCCGCTGACGGCCCGCCCATACCCGGCTCGTTTCCCCTCGCGAGCCTATTTCAGCTTTCCCGCGACATCGACCCGTTCCCAGGGCAACTCCTCGAACGAAGCGCCGATATGCCCGTAGACCGGCAATTTGCGATAGAAGCTGCCTTTGTGGAGGGACGGCAGGTGCCGCAAGTCGAAATCCCGGATCAGGGCGCCCAGGCGGAAATCGATACATTCGGCCAAGCGGGCTTCGATAACATCTTCGGCGATGATTCCGGTGCCGAAGGTCCGCACCTCAATGCTCACCGGCCGAGCCTGGCCAATGGTGTAGCTCAGCTGGACCTCGCATTCCTCGGCCAGACCCGCCGCCACCACATTCTTGGCCGCGTAGCGGGCCGCGTAAGCGCCCACTCGGTCCATGCGGCAGGGATCCTTGCCGGATAGGGCCGAGCCGGCGTGGCGGGCGTAGCCGCCGTAAGTGTCGCTGGCGGTCTTGCGGCCGGTCATGCCGGAATGGGCGACGGGCCCGCTCTTGGCGAAGCCGCCGCGCGGATTGACGAACAGGTCGGTGGCCTCGTCCGGCTGAACCGCCGCGCCCAGGAAGGCTGGCTGGACCACATGCTTGGTCAAGTCGTTCCGGAGGTCCGCCAGATCCACCGGATCGCGGCCTTGCTGGCCCACGATCAGGGTGACGCTGTGAACCCGCCGGGGCGCCCCTTCCACGAACTCCACGCCGACCTGGGTGGTGCAGTCGGGCGACAGGTAGGGGATGGCCTTGGATTCCCGGGCGGCGCGCAACTGCCGAGCCAGCCGGTTGGCCATGGCGATGGGGAACGGCATCAAGTCGGCGGTTTGCGTGCAGGCGAAGCCGAACTGGGTGATCTGGTTGCGAACCACGATGCGGTCGAGCTCCTTGTCGGTCAACTGCCGCTCGTCCCATTCGTAGCGCTGCTCCACGGGCTGGGCCGTGAGGCTGGTAACGACGGTACATTCGGAGGCGTTGAAGCCCTCCTTGCGGTAGCCGACCTCGCCCACCACCTTTCGCGCCAACTCCGGGATGTCCACCGTCGCCTTGGACGCGAAGCGCGCGGCGACGAACACGAGGCCCTTGGACAGCGCGCATTCGGTGACGACATGCGAATAGGGATCTTGTTGGAGGAATTTGTCGACGATGGCGTCGGCGATGGTGTCGCAGACCCGGTCGGGATGGCCTTCAGCGACCGATTCGGAAGTGAACAAAAAGCTCTTTCTCATGATCGTGCCTATTTTGAGTGTGCCGCGCCGCGCGCGGCGGTGTGCGGAGCCAGCCATGCGTTTGCGTCCATGCCGCCTTTCCCGTCGTCCTGGCCGTTCGGCTTCCGAATCCGCTTGATTCCTTCATTGACCAGGAACGGCGTGGTCGCGCCCGCCGCGATGGCCAGCCAATCCGCGGGTCCAACGGGGGCGAGCCGCAGCAGGGCGCGGAGCGGAGGGATATAGGCCGCGGCGACTTGCAATAGGATCGACCCCGCCACGCTGTAGGTCAGATAGCGGTTGGGCGGGCGGGACTCGGGGTCGAACACGCTGCTCCGTTCCGAACGGCAACTGACGGCGTGCAGCAACTGCGCCAGGGTGACGGTCATGAAGGCGTTGGTGCCGGCATTGGCCGAGAGTCCTCCGTAACGCATCAGGCTATAACCGTAGACCCCCATGGACCCGGCGGTCAGGATCAGGGACTCGCGCACCAGGCGCTTGGCGTCGCTGTTCCGAACTATGGGTTCCTTCGGATCGCGCGGCGGCTGCTTGAGCACGTCCTGCTCAGGCGGCTCCATCGCCAGGGCCAGGCCGGGGAGGATGTCGGTGATGAGGTTGATCCACAGCAACTGGATGGGGTTCAGTATCTCCCCCGCGCCGATGGCGGTGCCGATCAGCATGATCTCGATCTCGCCCAGGTTGCTGGACAGCAGGAACCTGAGGCTCTTGCGGATGTTGGCGTAGATGGTCCGGCCTTGCTCCACGGCGGTGATCATGGTGTGCAGGTTGTCGTCCTCCAGGACGACATCGGCCACCGAGCGTGCCACTTCGGTGCCGCGTTCGCCCAGCGCTACTCCGACATCGGCGGCCTGCAGGGCCGGCCCGTCGTTGATGCCGTCGCCGGTCATCGCCACCACCCGCCCGGCTTTCTGTAGCGACTGGACGATGCGCAGCTTGTGGGCCGGGCTGACCCGCGCGAACACAGCGGTGTCGTTGACGATTCCCGACAGCACTTCCGGGTCGAGCTTTTCCAGGCTGGAGGAGTCGATGATCTCTAGCGGCTTGTCGCCGCTGAGCCCTAGCCGCTGGCCGACCGAGAACGCCGTGGTGCTCTGGTCGCCGGTGATCATCACCGTGTCGATGCCGGCGGCGTGAAACTTTGCCATCAACTGGTCCATGCCGGGGCGGATGGTATCCTCCATGCTGGCGAGGCCGAGCCACACCAGGTTGCCGGTCACGGCGGCGGTCGAGGTCTCGGCCGAATGGCCGTAGGCCACGCCCAGCACTCTGAGCGCCCGCCCGGCCAGATGCTCGTTGCGTTCGTGAATGGCCACCCGTTGCGCGTCGTCGAGTTCGATCGCCGTGCCGTCGGGCTGGCAGCGGCGGGTGCATAATGCCAGCACGTCGCTAGGGCTTCCCTTGACCGCGATCAGATGCTCCGCGCCGGAGTTCTCGTGTACCGTAACCATGTAGGGCCGGTCTTCCGCCCGGTGGACGGTTTTGATCGAGGGGTGGCGGGCGCGGATGGCTTGGATGTCGGCCCCCGCCGCCAGGGCGATTTCGATCAGGGCGGACTCGGTGGGGGAACCGTCCAGCTTGAGGCCGTCGCCCTGGTCCACGAACTTGACCTCGCTGCACAGGACGACCGCCTCGAACAGCCGTTCGAGGTCGGCCCGCCCCGCGAGGGCGAAAGCCTCGCCGGCCTCAGATTGGAAGCCATCCGGAGTGAGCGCGATGGAGTCGCCGGGCAGTTCGAGCCCGACCGCGCGCATCCGGTTCTCGGTGAGGGTGCCGGTCTTGTCGAGGCAGAGGGTCTGGATCGAGCCCAGCGCTTCCACGGCGGGCAGTTGCCGAACCAGCACCTTGCGCTTGCGCATCTCCCGGATGCCTAGCGCCAGGGTGGTGGTCGCCACGGCGGGTAAGCCTTCCGGCACCGCCGCTACCGCCAGGGAGATCGAGGATTTGAGCATTTGCAGTAGCCCGAAACCGCGCACGATGCCTAGCCCGAACATGCCCACGCAGACCGCGCCCGAGAGCAGGGCAAGCTGGGTGCCCATCTCGTCCAGTTGGCGCTGCATCGGGGTGTCCGGGGTCTTGACCTCGCCCACAAGGGATTGGATGACGCCGATCTCGGTATGCCTGCCGGTCGAGACCGCCACCGCCAGCCCGCTGCCGCCGGTGGCCACGGTGCCGCGATGGACCATGTTCTTGCGGTCGGCCAGCGGCGTGTCCTCCGGCGCGACCAAGCCGTGGCGCTTGCCCACCGGCAGGCTTTCGCCGGTCAGGGCCGATTCGTCCACGGTCAGCCGGTTGCTGGAAATCAGCCGCCCGTCGGCGGGGACGTAGGTGCCCGGCTCCAGGATGAGGATATCGCCAGGCACTACGTCCTCGACCGGGACCGAGACACGCTGGCCGTCGCGGATCACTTTGGCGTGGGTGGGGGTCATCTGGCCCAGGCTGCCGATGATCTTCTCGGCCGCGCTCTCGGTGGAATAGCCGATGGCGGCGTTGATCGCCACCACGCTGAGAATTACCAGGGCGTCGGCCACGCCCCCGGTCGCCACCGACACGACCGCCGAGAGTCCCAGCAGGGCCACCGGCGGATTGATCAGCTGGCCGGCCACCATGGACCAGGCCGAGCGGGGTTTTTGCACGCTGAGGACATTCGGCCCGTAGCGGTCCAGCCGTTGCAGAGCGTGCGGAGCGCTCAGGCCGTCGCGCCGGGTTTCGAAGGCGTCCAGCACGGCCTCGCTCGCGGCGGCATGCCAGGTCTGGCCGGGCGGCGCTTCGGCGGCGAGGGTAGTCCGAGCCATCCTTCGCGGCGCCGGCCGGGATTCGGTTGGCTCCCGGCGCAACCAGGTCAGGCCCAGCTTGGCGCCGTTCCGCTTCGTCTTCCCCTGGGTTTCCCGGATCTCGGCATCCGGCATCGGCCGCGCGGACAGGAATCGCGCCATCGTCCCGGCATGGGAGCGCGCGCAGGCTTCCAGTTCGATGATGATGTCGGAAAGAGCGAGTTCGGGGTCGAAGCGGATCATCGCGTTGCCGGTGACCGGATTGGCCTCGACGGAAATGAATAGGGGACTGGTGGTGGGAAGGAGCTCCAGCGCGCGCCGCAAGGTTTCCGAGCGGTACAGCCCTTGGACTTGGACCCTTGCGCGCCCGCGTACGCGGGCGTGGAGCGGGATGACGAGAGTAACTATGTAGGGTTCGTTTGCTTTGGGGACGCAGGTGCTATCAGCATTCGGAGTAGCGTTCATCGCAAGCATTGTAGGGAGGTTGATTGACAGTCCTTGCCGCCATGGTCTCCGCTGGAAATGAGTCCGCCTTAGCGGGCGGGCGGCAAGCGGCTTTACCGAACTGGACGGTACGGTATAGAATCAGATTCCCATGGGGAAATCAAGCCTATTTAGTTCGTGCAATAACATGACCAAAACGGCCAATCCCAAGCGCCAATCCATTCTCGCCGCCGCCAAGCGCGCCTTCCTGGCCCAGGGTTACAGCGGCACCAGCATGGATATGATCGCCGAGGCCACGCCCGTGTCGAAATCGACGCTCTATAGCCATTTCAGCAGCAAGCAGTCCCTGTTCTCCGCCGTGATCGCCGCTCAGGGCGAGGATTTGCAGCAGACGCTTTCCCGCATCCGGACGGAGCGTATGGCGCCCAAAGCCTGCCTGGCCACCATCGCCCGCGCCTTCGTTGATCTCATCTACGCGAAGGAGTCCTTGGACATCTACCGGCTGGTTGTCTATGAGCAACGGAACTTCCCGGACCTAGGGCAGCTTATCTACCGATCGGCGCGGGAACCCTTGCTCAGGCAACTCTCCGCCCACCTCGCCGACTGGAACGCGCGCGATTTGCTCCGGGTTGCCGACGTGGAGATATCCTGCCAATTGTTTCTGGGCATGCTGCAAGGCAATATCCACTTCCGCTGCCTGATGGGATTGCAGGAGGGTTTGAGCGACGCGGAAAAAGCGCGCCTCGTCGATAGCGCCGTGGCCCTGTTCATAAAAGGGTATGCCCCTCGGGACGGAGTTTCAGGGTGAAAAGGAAATAAACTCCATGCCCGGCCTCGGTCCTCGATTTCCTGGTCCGGGCATTGAGGCTGGCGAAGATGCCGCCCACAGCCGTGGCCAGCCTCTCCTCCCGGCCGACAGCCGATCCACCATTAGGGCGCACCGCGGAAATCGGGAACAGCGCGGGCGATATAGCGTATTCATGGCAAAACTCCTTTTGCGGCCAATAAAGGCTTGAGAAAGACCCACAACAGTCCCGCCGCGCCGCAGGCGCCGATCACCGGGATGACGCCCACGCGGAAACGGAACAGGGCCAGCAGCGCGCCCATCCCGATCAGGGCGGACACGCCGTCGAAGCGTCCCGCGTAGCCCTCCGGCCAGAACACATGGAAG
>SXGT01438962.1_pt1 | contig 11008 bp, 10 predicted proteins | sample 3176221 | NCBI WGS metagenome assembly SXGT01 (sample SAMN11356862, study PRJNA531348) | freshwater metagenome | isolation source: freshwater sample F1-120 | place: China: Fuxian Lake, Yuxi | collected 2017-12-25
GCGGGCAAGAGCACGCTCATGAAGGTCCTCTACGGCATCAACACGCCACAAGAGGGTTCGCTCGAAGTTCACGGGAAACCGCTGCCGCTCGGTGATCCACGCGCCGCGCGGGCAGCGGGAATCGGGATGGTGTTTCAGGATCTTCGACTGGTGCCGGCGTTCACCGTGCTCGAGAACCTCGAAGTCGCGGTGCGCGGCCACCGACTGCGGATGGGGGCCGCCCGCGCGCGCCTCGCCGAAGCGTCGGAGCAGTTCCGAATCCGAGTCGATCCCGATCGACTCGTCCGTGACCTCTCGTTGGCTGAGCGACAGCGCGTCGAAATTCTGCGTGTCCTCCTGCTCGACGCACAGGTCGTCATTCTCGACGAACCCACGAGCGCGCTCGCGCCCCAAGAGGTCGACGAGTTGTTCGAGGTGTTGCGCGAGCTGCGAAGCCGCGGGCTCGGCGTGGTCTTGATCACCCACAAGTTGCGTGAGACGCGATCGCTCGCCGACCGGCTCACGGTGCTCCGCCGCGGGCAGGTCGTGCTGGCGGGCGCCGACCCGGCGATGCACGACGACGATGACCTCGTCCGGGCGATGGTCGGCGAGATCCCACCGCCACTCCCCGCCGAGCGCCCGCCGGCGGGGCGCGACTCGGTGTTGATGCTCGATGGCCTATCGGTCGATGGTGACGACGGCAGGTCGGCGATTCGCAACGTCACCTTCGAGGTTCGCTCGACCGAGATCGTCGGGATCGCCGGTGTGTCCGGTAACGGACAACGCGAACTCCTCGAGGCCGTCCTCGGTGTGCGGGCTGCGACCGCGGGAAGGGTGCATGTCGGTCGCCGGGCAGTGCGGCGCCCGCGGCCGTCCGTGCCGATCGCCGAGCGCGTCTTCGGGATTCCTGAAGATCCGATCGGATCGTCGGTCGTCGCCGGGCTCGATGTCCTGCAGCACCTCGTGCTGTCCGGCGAGAGTCTGCCGAAACGCGGCATCGGGATCGACTGGCGCGTACCACGATCTCTCGTCGAGGAGCGCGACGAAGCGAAACGTCTCAACCTCGCGCCGCTTCATCGGGAGGTCGCGAAGCTCTCGGGTGGCAACGTTCAACGCGTCGTGTTGACCCGCATGCTGCTGGTCGAGGATCCGAAGCTGCTCGTCGTCGCGTATCCGACTCGGGGCCTCGACATCGCCTCGGTGCGCGCGACCCACGGCCTGTTGCTCGACCGTCGAGCGGGCGGAACCGCGATTCTCATCGTCTCCGAGGATCTCGACGAGTTGATGACCTTGTGCGATCGCATCGTGGTGCTCCACGCCGGAGAGGTAGCCGACGTTGTCGATCCGGCCACCACGTCGCGGCAGGAGATCGGACGACTGATGCTGCAGGGCCCGGCGTCGTGAGCACCGTGACGGCGCCGGCAGTCGAGGCTCCGCCGTCGGCTCAGACCCCCGATTCCGAGGTCGTCGGCTCGACCGACGACGCGCCCCGACAACTGCGCGACACGCTGCGATCGATCGCCACCCTCGTGGTCGCGATCGTCTCGGCGATCGTCGTGTATGGCGCGTTCCTCGTCGCCAAAGGTGCCTCCCCGGTCGACGTGTTTCGCGCAATGTGGGAGTCGGCATTCGGCGACGCCGACAGCCTCGGAGAGACGTTCCTTCGAACCGCGCCATTGCTCCTCGGAGCGCTTGCTGTGGTGCTGCCAGCGAAGGCTGGGCTCTTCAACATCGGTGGCCAGGGTCAGATGGTCATGGGCGGTGTCGCGGCGTGCGGCGCGGCGTACGCGCTGGGAGACGGCACGTCGCGGCTGACGACCCTTCTCGTGATGGGTGGCGCCGCGGCCGTCGGCGGAATGATGTGGGCTGCGATACCGGCGGTGCTGCGCGTCGTCACTCGCGCCAACGAAGCCATCACGTCGTTGCTGCTGAACTACGTCGCCGCATTCGCACTCAACTGGCTCGTCTTCGAGCCATGGAAGGATCCGACGAGCCTCGGTCAGGCGTACTCGGAGGCGCTCACCGAGTCACAGCGGCTCCCGATCATGTGGGGCAGCCGCGTCAACGTCGGCATCGTGCTCGCACCGATTGCCGCGATGGTCGTGTTCGTGTTGTTGCGGTCGACGCGCTGGGGGTTCCGCCTTCGTGTTCTCGGCGGCAACCCCGACGCCGCGTTTCGTGCGGGCTTTCACGTTCGTTGGTTGGCGTTCTCGGCCATGATTGCCGGCGGGATGCTCGCCGGACTCGCGGGCTTCGTCGAGATTGCCGGCGTCGAAGGTCGCCTTCGACCCGATGTGATGCCCGGCTACGGATACGTCGCGTTTCTCGCCGCGTGGCTCGCTCGACACCACCCCCTCCGAGCGATCGCCGCCGCTTTCGTCCTCGCCGCGATCGCCGTTGGAGGAACCGGTCTCAAGATCAGCGCCGGGCTGTCGGGCGCGGCAGTGAACATCCTCATGGCACTCGTGCTGTTGGCGGTGCTCGGGTGGGGGCGGAGGAGTGAGGCCTGATGTTGCTCGAAGCGGTGTTGACGGGTGCGGTGGCGGGAGGCACGTCGATTCTGTTCCCGACGCTGGGCGAGACGATCTGTGAGCGCTCTGGCGTCGTGAATCTCGGCACCGAGGGATCGATGCTCGCAGGTGCGCTCACGGCGTACATCGTGGGCATCGAGACCGGCAGCCCCTGGGTCGGCGTCGCGGCGGGCGCGCTCGCCGGCGCGGCGCTGGCCTCGGTACTGGCGTTCATCGTGCTCGTCCGTGGCGCCAATCAGATCGCGACCGGGCTGGTGGTGACGTTCCTCGGCATCGGACTCACGTCGCTGTTCGGCCAGGACTACGTCGGGCAGGGCGTGCAGGCGCTCGACAGCGTCGCGATCCCCGGATTGTCGGAGATCCCGTTCGTCGGGCCGGTGTTGTTCGATCACGATCTGCTCACGTATCTCTCGCTGTTGAGCGCCGTGGCGATCTGGATCGCCATGTTCCGCAGCCGAACCGGACTCTGGTTGCGAGCTGCAGGTGAACGGCCCGAAGTTCTCCGAACCTTCGGGACTTCACCTCGGGCGGTGCGCTCGGTCGCGGTCCTCGCCGGTGGTGCGCTCGCCGGAATCGGTGGTGCACAACTGGCAACGGCCTACACGCGGAACTGGTCGGAGAACATGACGGTCGGCCGAGGTTTCGTTGCCGTTGCGCTCGTGATCTTCGCGGCGTGGAACCCCCTGCGGGCCATCGCCGGTGCGTATCTCTTCAGCGGTGCGATCGCCCTTCAGCTCGAACTCCAGGCGCGCGGTACGGACCTCTCGCCGTATCTGCTGCAGGCCTTGCCGTATCTGATCGTCGTCGTCGTGCTGGCCGCGTTGAGCCGCCGTCGCAAGCACGCAATGCCCGAAGCGCTGACGCGCGTGTTCGAGGGCGCGACCTGAGTCCGACATTCCTTCGCAGTTCCCACCGGGTCGCGGGCCGACTCGCTCGTGATCCGTATGCACCCGATCTGCTCCATCCGACATCAGACCAAACACCAACGAAACGAGGAGTCGACGATGCATCGCAAGTTCCGAACGACCATGGCTTTGCTGGCCCTACCAGCACTGCTGCTCGCCGCCTGCGGGAGCGACGAGGAGTCGAGTGACTCGACGGATGCCCCAGCCGATGGCGGCGGAGACGAGCTCACGATTGGCTTCTTGTACGTCGGACCGAAGGACGACTTCGGGTACAACCAGGCCGCCTACGAAGGGAGCCTCGCGGTCGAGGAGGCCTTCCCCGACGCGACCATCCTGCAGGCCGAGAACGTGCCCGAGACGGCCGAGGCCGAAGCGGTGATGGAGGACATGGTCGAACAAGGTGCCGACCTCATCTTCCCGACGAGTTACGGCCACCTCGAGTTCGCGGCGAAAGTTGCTGCGGCGCACCCTGAGGTGATGTTCGTACATCAGGGTGGACTCGAGTCGGAGCCGAAGCTCGACAACCTCGGCACGTACTTCGGAACGGTGTACGAACCGGTGTACACCGCGGGCATCGCCGCAGGGAAGGCGTCGACGACCGGGAAGCTCGGGTACATCTACGCGTTTCCGATTCCCCAGACGTTGGCGAACATCAACGCCTTCACGCTGGGCGCGCAGAGCGTGCACCCCGATGCCGAGACGATCGCGATCTCGACCGGGAGCTGGTGTGATCCGGGTCAGCAAGCCCAAGCTGTCACGAGTCTCTTGAACCAAGACGTCGACGTCATCAGCCAGCATCAGGACTGTACGAAGACGATCATCGAGACAACCGAAGAAGCCGGAGCGCTCACCGTCGGCTATCACTACGACGCGTCCGAGATCGCGCCCGAAGGCTGGATCACCGGCTCTGAGTGGAACTGGGGTCCGCTCTACATCGACATCGTCCAGACGGTGATCGACGGCGGCTTCGCCGAGTCCGAGTACAACGGCGACTACCGCGTCGGTTTGCAGACCGGCGAGAACCCGTTCGTGCAGTCGGAATTCGGAGCGATGGTCGACGACGAGACGAAGGCGCTCATCGATTCCAGTCGCCAGGCGTTCATCGACGGTGGCTCGCCCTTCGCGGGCCCGGTCTTCGACCAAGATGGCAACGAGGTCTACGCCGAAGGCGAGCAGCCCACCTACGCCGAAGTCGAGACGATGGACTTCTTCGTGCAGGGCGTGATCGGCAACATCGGCTGACGCCCGTCGAGGGGTGGGTCCGCGACGCGCGGATCCACCCCCTCGGCGCTCGCGCCTTGCTGCGGAACCCACGAACATCGACGAACTGTGAACGAGATGACCACGCTTCCCTATCGCGACACCGGACGCGGGACGACCGTGCTCCTGGTCCATGGTGTCGGTCTCGGCGCTCGCCACCTGTCTGCGGTCGCTGATCGCGTCGGCGAACACGCCCGCGTGATCGTCCCCGATCGTCCCGGATACCGAAGGGCCAACGATCTCGTCGCGACGTCGCTCGACGATCACATCGACATGCTGATTGCCACCCTCGAATCGATCTCGACCGCGCCTGCGATCTATGTCGGCGTTTCGGGTGGCGCGACGTTGGGCATCGGTGTCGCCGCGCGTGCGCCCGAACTGCTCCGCGGCGTGATATTGCACGAGCCGCTACTCGGTTCGTTGGTGCCCGAGCTCCAGGCGCAGATCCGGATCGGTTCGGAGCGACTCGCGAACGATGCCGGCGAGCTCGCGAGCGTCGAGTTCGTGCGACAACTCGTCGGTCGAGAGGTGTGGACGATGCTCGATCACCAAGATGTGGACGAGATCGCGCGGCTCGATCGGATCATTCGTGAGGAGGTCGACGCGTTCGCTCGGGTGGAGTTCAGCGAGGCGGAACTCGCTCGACTCCGCGATCTTCCGATCACGACAACCGTCGGGAGAGCAAGTCCACCGATTCGCCACCTGGCGGCCACCGTCCTCGCCGAACACAGCGGCGCTCGGGTGAGCGAACTTCCCGGATCCCATTTTGTTCCGCTCGCGGCGCCGGACGCATTCGCCCGCGCGATCTGCGAACTGTTGGTCGAGACCGAGCCGGCGTCGGCGTGATGGGAGGTTCGCTCAGCGTCGAATCGGCCCTGCCGTATCCCTGGCCATTCGACGTCTCGGTCGCAGGTTCGGCCCTGGCTGTGGTCGTCGCGGGTCACGATCGACGGTGGCCCGGTCGTTGCGAGTTCGACCCCGCGTTGGACTCGCGACTCGTCGCACTCGTCGATGCCTGTGTGAGTATCGGTGCGCTGGCCGTTGCGCTGGAACACATCGGGCCGGAAGTCGGCGCGTCGACCGAGGCGCGGGCACCGATCGCGCTTCGCAACGTTGTCGTCGCCACCACCTTCGGTGTCGATGGGTTCTTCGGTGGCGGTCTCGACGCCACGCTGCGCGCCGCGGGCCGAACGCATCTAGTCGTGTGCGGCTACGGGCTGGAAGGCCCCGTTCATTCGACACTGCGCAGCGCCAACGATCGCGGCTACGAGTGTCTGCTCGTCGCCGACGCATCCGCGTCGCTTGCACTCAACTTGCGCGACGCCGCGGTTTCGACCGTCACCATGTCGGGTGGGATCTTCGGCGCGGTCGGCGACACCGCGTCGGTGCTGGCCGGACTCGCGCTCGAAGTTTCGTCGCCAACGAATCTCGGAGGAAGCACTTCATGACCAACCAATCTTCAGTGCCCGCGTTCACGTCGGTCGCCGCCGAACCCTACGCATGGCCTTATGACGGTGCGATCGACCCGGCCCGCACGGCGCTGCTCTGCATCGACTGGCAGACCGACTTCTGTGGACCCGGTGGATATGTCGATGCCATGGGTTACGACCTCGCGCTGACTCGAGCCGGTCTCGAGCCGACCGCGCGGGTGCTCGCGGCGGCGCGCCGGGTCGGAATGCGCGTGGTCCACACTCGCGAGGGCCACCGCCCGGACCTTTCGGATTGTCCGCCGAACAAACTGTGGCGGTCACAGCGCATCGGTGCGGGCATCGGTGACACCGGGCCGTGCGGGCGGATCCTCGTGCGCGGCGAACCAGGGTGGGAGATCGTGCCCGAGGTCGCGCCGATCGACGGCGAGGTGATCATCGACAAGCCTGGGAAGGGAGCCTTCTACGCGACCGACCTCGATCTCGTGTTGCGGCGGGCGGGGACGACGCACATCGTCTTCACCGGGATCACGACCGACGTTTGTGTCCACACGACCATGCGAGAAGCCAACGATCGCGGGTACGAATGCCTGCTCCTGGAGGACTGCACCGGCGCGACCGATACCGGGACCTATTCCGCCGCGCTCCACCTGGTCCCCATGCAAGGCGGCGTGTGCGGCGCGGTGGCGAAGTCGTCGGCCCTGCTCGCCGCGCTCGGCGACGCCGGCTCGCACTGAGGCTCGATGGACCTCAGCCTCGACGCCATCCGTGACCGTGTCCGCGACGGAGGTTCCGGCGCGGTCGATCTCGTGCGCGACCTCATCCCCGTCTGGGCCACCGCGCCAAGCGGCGTGTGGATCAGTGCCCCCGACGTCGATCGGCTGTTGTCCGACGCGTCCCAACTCGACCGACTCGACGTCTCGGCGCGCGCCGATCTGCCGTTGTTCGCCGTTCCGGTTGCGATCAAGGACAACATCGATGTTGCCGGCATCCCGACGACGGCCGGGTGTCCGGCCTTTGCCCGAACTCCAACTGCCGATGCCGAAGTGGTCGCACGACTGCGGGCGGCGGGCGCGCTGATCGTGGGCAAGACGAACCTCGATCAATTCGCAACGGGGCTCACCGGGACCCGTACTCCCTACGGCGTCGCGCCGAACGTGTTCGCTTCCGATCTGGTGTCGGGCGGTTCGAGTTCGGGCTCGGCGGTTGCCGTGGCGTTGAGTCTGGTGAGCGCCGCGCTCGGCACCGACACCGCGGGGTCGGGGAGGGTGCCCGCGGCGTGCAATGGCATCGTCGGCTGGAAGCCTGCCCCGGGGGTCTGGTCGAACGACGGTGTCGTTCCTGCGTGCCGCTCGCTCGACTGCGTTTCGGTCTTCGCGACGACAGTCGGGGATGCCGCGGCGTTGGCATCGGTGATCGGCGATCGGCCGGTCAGCGCGCGTCGCGGTCCGGTGCGCGTCGCGGTCGCCGACGACGAGTCGATCGCCTCCTTTCACGCCGAGACCGCGACCGCGTACCGACGGCGATGTGAGCAACTGGTCGTCGACGGGCATGAACTCGTTGCTGTCGATCTCGCGCCATGGTTCGAGATCGGGGCTTTGCTCTACGAAGGTCCGTGGCTCGCCGAACGGACCGTGGCGCTCGGCGAGTTCATCTCGGCCCATCGTGGTGATGTCGTTCCCGTCGTGCGCGATCTGGTGCTTCGCGGCGGGTCGTTCGACGCCGTCGACACGTTCCGTGGTTTTGCCGAGCGCGACCGAATCGCGAAGCTGATCGATCAATGGTGGAACATCGCGGACGTACTGCTCCTCCCGACGGTCGACGAGATCCCGACGATCGCGGAGGCCCTCGATGACCCACTCGGAACGAGTCGTCGGCTCGGTCGACTGACGAACGCCGCGAATCTGCTCGGACTCGCCGCGGTGTCGATGCCCTGCGGGTTCCGAACCGACGGCCGGCCGTTCGGTGTGACCGCGTTCTCGCCGCGTGCGCGGGAGTCGTTGCTCGCCGGTTTCGTCGGTGTCGAGCTTGCCGGGCCATGGCCTAGCGTTCCGCCGTACGACGTGGCCGTCGTGGGCGCGCACCTCTCGGGGCTACCGCTCAACGATCGATTGACCACGCGGGGGGCGCGCCTCGTTTCGACAACTACCACCAGTGATCGTTATCGCCTGTACCGGTTACATGGTGGCCCACTGCCGAGGCCCGCGCTCGAACGGGTCGAACACGGCGGCCGACCGATTGCAGTCGAGGTCTGGAGGCTCGACGCCGCGGGTTTTGCGGCGGTGGTCGCCGAGATCCCCCCACCGTTGGCGATCGGCGCGGTCGAACTGCTCGACGGCACATGGGTACGAGGGTTCGTCTGCGAACCGATCGGTCTGGCCGACGCCGACGACATCACCGCGTCGGGTGGGTGGCGCGCTCACCTCGCGGAGGTCGCCACCCTCACCTGATGACGTTGTCATCGCGCCGCGGCCACGAACGTTCTGTCATCCGCGATCGCGCCTCGCCGACGGGCGCCGAGCCGATGGCTCGGCGTCAGCGCACGTCGCTGGTGCGTCTGACCACGCTCTTGCGCATGACCGTGGGCAACAACGCCGCCGCGACGACTCCGGCCATGACGAAGGCGGCCACTGCGGCGAAGTCGCGCTCGATGGCGAGCGACCCTTCGCCGACGGTTGGCTGGAACACGGCGACGACTGCCATGACACCGCCCACGATCCCGAAGAACAAGATGGAGCTGTTCGCGCGAGAGAGCGCTGCGATCAGCAAGCAAAGGCCGAACGCAAGCTCGATCAGTCCCAGCAGAGCGGTGGCCGAGTAGCCCGCGACCTCGACAACTGGCTGGTCGAGGTCGCTGTCGATACCGGCCCTGGCGACGGTGACGCCGCCGAGGATCAAGAGCACGACTGCGACAACCCCGGCGACGAGCACCCCGGGCGTGAACCCGCTCGTTCGCGAGGTGAGCACCGTTTCGGTCCCAGCGTCGACGCCGGCCGACCGTGGAGCGACTGCTCCCTCGCCGACGACCTCTGTACGTTCCGATTGGATCTTCACGTCATGGGCCTCCTTCTGTCGCGTTCGGTCCGGGCGAAGGACGTCGCTCGGACGTCGAATGTCGACATCTCACGGACACGAATGTTGTTGTCGCGGCGACCGGATCTGCCGAGCAGCGCCGCCGCCAGCCCGACGAGAACCAGGAGGATGCCAATGGTTCCGAGATTCGCGATCGCGAGCAGGGCGCCGAGGAGCACAAGGACGAGTCCGAGGACGACCACGTCGGGTTGTTCCCGCTGACCGTGGGAGTCAAACGCGGCTGGGTCCGAGCGCTGCGATGGCGCCGACTCAGCGTGGTCGGTGGTGGCGATCGCGATCGCGGGGCCTGCTTGCGGTATCGAACGACGGGCACGGCTCGCCGAGGGCGCGTTCGACGAGCGCGACGAGGCGGTGGGCCTCGGGTACCGACAGCGCGAACAACTGGGCTTCGCCGTGATCGTGTCCGAACCCGACCACGACGTTCAGGCGACCGTGCGGCGGAACGGTCTTGATCGCCAGTAGCGGAGGAAGTTCGACGGCGCGCAGGGCGACTTGCCCGTTCGGAAGCTGTCGGATCGGCCGCCGTTCGTCTTCGGCGGCGAGTTGCCTTCGGCAGGTGAGGATCCACTGGTCGCGCTGGCTCGTAATCTCGGCACGACGGAGCGAGTGCAACAACTTCGAGTCGGCGACAATGAGCGCGCGACGCCGAGTGGTTTCGAACTGATCGTCGGCGAGGCCGGGACACCCGGCGGCGGCGACCAGACGCAATGCGAGTTTCGTCGAGTCGCTGACGTCGAACCAATGCCACAGTGCGCTGCTCCCGAGGCCGCGGGTCGCGCCGCGCCGTTCGAACATGCGGCTCGCGCGCAATGCAATCCAGACGAGCGCGGCCGCGATCCGGGCCGGATCCTTCGCCGCGGTCACCGCGGTCGGATCGCGTTCGAGCACTCGGCGGAGCAGCCGATGCGCAATGGTCACGATCTCGTCGTCATACGGGCGTCGCAGCAACGACCTCGACGCATCGAACGAGTCGCGGAACTTGTTGGACAACGCGGGAGCGTCGATGGCATCGATGATCGCTCGCAGCGTGTCGGCGTGCACGTCGATCGTGGTCGGGTCGACGCGTGCTTCGGGGTGTGGGCTTGCGTCGAGGGCGAGGAGTGCGTCGAGCCCGCCGACGAGCGCGGCGAGCTCGCGAACACGCCCACCCAACCAATGTTCGCCCGCAGCCAGGTGGCGGAGGAGGCTCTCGTCGTCGCAGTCGAGCGGGTGGCAGTGGGCGGGCGTCGTCTCGTGCATGCGTCCACTCTCGCGAGCGGCTCGGACGACCACGGAGCGTGGCGATCCGTCGCTGCATCCGCACCGGGCGGACGTGTCGATCGGATTGAAGCGGTATCGATCCGCTCGGTCAGGTCAACGGCATATGTCCCGTGATCTGGTACCGGACGACGGAGGCGTCGACGATGACCGCTTGCTGGTCATCGTCGGGACCCGATCCGCGAAAGGCCTCGACTGCGGCGCGACTCGCAAGTAGCCCGCAACGATGATCATCGGCCCGGCAACGATGATCATCGGGTGGAGGCTCGACCTTGCCGAACGTCGGAAGCTGTGGCGAAATCAGGCGCGCGGAGTTCGCCACATCGGGCGCATGTGGCGGCCGGTGTCGGGGATCGCGATGGCGGCGATCTCCTCGAAGCCGAGCGACCGATAGAGCGCGAGGTTCGCGTCGTTCGTCGACGTCAGCGATGCCGGGATGCCGTCCCGGTCGCACACCGCGAGCGTGTGGGTCAACAGCGCTCGGCCGTGCCCCTGGCCTTGCCGAGTCGGATCGACCGCGACGTAGACGCAATGGAACCTTGCCTCGTCGGGGAAC
>SXGT01710077.1_pt1 | contig 11008 bp, 12 predicted proteins | sample 3176221 | NCBI WGS metagenome assembly SXGT01 (sample SAMN11356862, study PRJNA531348) | freshwater metagenome | isolation source: freshwater sample F1-120 | place: China: Fuxian Lake, Yuxi | collected 2017-12-25
CTCTACATTTGTAGGGAGTTTCCGGCAAATTGCAAGCTGGATTCCAACCATTATTGGTTTTCATCCTTTATGTTCTTTGTCTTTCATCTGATTTTATCCATATGACAAGGTCCTTTCACACTTTTGCCTGATAGGATAAATAGGCGAGTCAACTTTTACTACTTTTCCTTCCGAACTATAGCCTAACGGCAATCCCGTGCCTGGCCAGGTATTCCTTCACTTCCCGGATTTCCAATTCCCGATAGTGAAAAATACTAGCCGCAAGAACCGCACTTGCTTTGGCTTCCTGAATGGCCAAAAGCATATGGTGGGCATTGCCCGCCCCACCACTTGCCACCACGGGAATCCCCACCGCCTCGGCAACCGCCTTGGTGATTGGGATATCATATCCGTTTTTCGTTCCATCAGCGTCCATCGAAGTGAGGATAATCTCCCCTGCCCCAAGCCTTTCAACCTCTTTGGCCCAGGCTACCGCTGTCCATGGGGTTGGAATCCGGCCCCCATTGATATGCACCACCCATGATTCCAAGCCATCCACCCTTACCCGCTTGGGATCGATATTGACAACCGTGGCACAGTTCCCAAACCGTTTGGCAATCTCCCCAATCAATCCTGGATTAAGCACGGCCGCAGAGTTGATGCTCACCTTTTCCGCACCCGCCTGGATCAACCTTGCCGCATCCTCCACCGTCCGGATTCCCCCCCCTACCGTAAAGGGCATGAAACATTGCTCTGCAACCCGGTGCACCATATCCACCAAAATGTCCCGGCCCTCATGGGAAGCGTGAATATCGAGAAACACCAGTTCATCCGCCCCCTCATTTTCATACCGGCGGGCCACTTCCACAGGATCCCCGGCATCACGCAAGCCGACGAAATTGACACCCTTTACCACGCGGCCGCCCGCAACATCCAAACAGGGTATGATTCTTGAAGCAAGCATCTTGTCTCCGGTTAACCCATTCTGGGAATCCGGGCCATCACCCGATTTTCCCTTGCCAACACCCATCAAGGGGATGTAAACCAATTATCCTTTTGTACTGGGCACAACGATCAAGGAGGCTTCCACCCAAAGGATTATTTCTTCCCAATTGGGCCCAGGCCAACTTCTTTCAATTCCAAGGGTTCGGGCCATGGTGAGATGACCCAAAGCTCCCCGAAGGTGATGTTGATATCCGGCCAAATGATCGATTTTCCCCTTAACCCCTGCAGCCGCCAAACGAATCAACCCCTGCAAAGCCCTACGCAGGGCGGTATCCGGGCCTTGGCCTCGCCAAAGTTCCTCCCAACATTCATGGGCTTCGAAATACTGGCAGCTTTGCCAATAAGAGACGGCCTCTGCATGTACAGAATCAAAAACCAGATCACCCGAGGCGGCACTTCCAAGCCAGTTGGAAAACGCCTCAGGAAACAGGGGGCAAGGTAATGAAGTCACTTGCCGATTTTTTCCCCAAGGAGTGCTCTTAGCTGGAAGCAAAGGTTCATGGCCCAAAGGTAAAGCCCCGTGTTTCCAATTCCAATTACAATCAAACCGATTAATGCGACAACGGCCTTCGGGTTATCATCCCCATTGATCATTCTCTGAATGTCCAAAGGCCGTACCCCCATAATCAAAAAGAGGACGACAATGAAAATGGCACCAATCAGGTTAAGCGATATGGTGGAAATGACATGGGTCAGAAAAAAGCTGGCAAGGGATCGGTTATTAAGCCCGCCAGACATTTGCCAATAGCCAAAAAGGGCGGTCCAATACCCCACCCCCAAAAAAAGTGCAGCCCCGATTCCCGCCAAAGGGATGGCAGCCGATACGCCCGCCATGAGGTAGGAAAGGCAAAAACCCACTAGCGACAAAATCATAAGCATAGGGCCATTTGAAACCTTTTCCTGTGGGACCTTGGTAAGTAGGGAGCGTCCCCAAATATCCAGTACCAAAAAAACCAACCCAGCCAGGATGCTGATTCCAAGAGCCACATAAAAAAGGGGGTCCTGTTGGGTAAAAAAGTAGGAGGTCCAACCAAGGCCACCCAAAACCGCCCCTACCAAATAAACCACCATCCCCACCGATGCCAAACTTAGCCCTCTGTATCCGGCTTCCCACCCCAACCAAATACGCTTTTTACGGCTTATTTTGCCAGTGCCTTCTTCCTGTCCTTCTTCTTTTTCCTCTTCCAGATCAGAAGGTTCCTCTTCCTCCTCCTCAGGTTTAGGATTTCTTTTTACCAATGGTTTTTTGATTTGGGTCGACGATTTGGTTAAACCACTTTCCTTGGGAATCGCCGGCTGAATCTTGGTCGTTTGTTTTATCTGGGGAATTGCTTTGGATACCGGCGAAGTGGGGGTGGAAACGGCTGCCTGGGTTTGTAAATTTTGTTTGCATCCCGGGCATTGGACCAGTTTTCCAAGGTCTTCGTTCCGAATGATCATACGCGATTTGCAGCTTGGACAGGCAATCTGGGGCACCGGAGGGATTCCTTTGGGTGGTAAATTCAAGCCAAAATCATCGTATCTAACTTTTGTTGGTAATTCGGGCAAGCTTGGCAATAGGCCAGTCCAAGATACTTTATCTATTTCTTCCCTTAGGTGATGGTGTTTTCCATGATGAAACCCCGTTCCAAGCCAGGCCAGCGCGTCCAATTGCATCGCGCTTTTTCCAAATTGGGTTGGGCATCTCGTGGAATCGCATGGAAACTGATTGTTGACGGAAAGGTCCGGGTCAACAACCGGATCACCCGTGACCCCCTTGTTTGGATCGATACTGCCATAGATCAAATCACTTGCGAAAACACCCTCCTGGAGAAGCCTCTTATCCGGGTTTGGATGGTTCATAAACCCAGGGGACTGGTTTGTACCCGAAGTGATGAACGGGGTAAACCAACCGTTTATTCCCTCTTTCCCGAAAGCGATTTCTGGAAATTTCCGGTAGGCAGGCTTGATGCCGATTCGGAGGGGCTTTTGCTATTTACAAACAATGGGCCCTGGGCCGATCGCCTGACAGATCCCACCAAAGGGGTGGAGAAACGCTATCTTGTTTCCGTGGCAGGTCATCCCACCGAATCTGACTTGGCCCGGTTGAGCCAAGGCGTGGACCTATTGGGCCAAAGAACCAGACCGGCGCAATGGACACTCGTTTCCAGGGAGGGGGAAATGTCAGTTTTGGAAGTGATCCTGCACGAAGGCAAAAATCGACAAATCCGGCGAATGATCGAAAGTATTGGTCACAAGGTGCTTAGGTTGATCCGGAAAGCCGTTGGCAACCTGGACCTTGGGGACTTACCTGTTGGTGCCGTCAGGGAACTCGCCAAGGAAGAATGGTCGATCCTATAGCCAGGGACTTGGATCACACCGGACTCCTCGTTTTGGAAGGACCTCTCGTTTTTGGCAGGTTTTCATTCCTCCCCCAGGCACGAATAAAAAGTTGTCAGGAATTCGTTTTTCTGGCCGACAAAAACAATTGAAAAACCAGCTATTCGCTGGTTGAATTGCCACAAAAACAAATGAATGCGCTGGGAATCGAACCCAGGACCTACGGATTAAAAGTCCGTTGCTCTACCAGCTGAGCTACGCATTCCCCGAAACCAAATTCTACGGTTTGGATCGGCAATCGCCCATCCCACCCTTAAAATAACCTTCCACAAGGAGAACCGTACTATGTCCGCCGGGATCACAGGGTTGGATCATGTTTCGGTAATTGCAACAAATCCAGAGCGGTCCAGGAATTTTTACGGCGCCATTTTGGGCCTTAGGGAAATGGCCTCCCCCAAGACTTTTTCCTTTCCCGTAATTTGGTACGACCTTGGAGCCCAACAACTTCACCTTTTGTTGAAAAACGAACCGGACACCAACAGCCCGCGCCATTTTGCCTTAAAAATCGAAAACGCCTTGGCTTCCCGATCCTATTTTCTTCGCTTGGGGATTCCCATCGCCGAAACCACCCCAGTCCCCGGGGCCGATCGCTTTTTCATTCACGACCCCGACGGGAACCGCATTGAACTCATTCAATGGGTAAGGCCCTATGACCCAACCACGGATGGAAAGCCAGCTTAATCATTTATGAGTAAAGAACTTAGAGCCAAGGCAAAGGAAGTCACCCTTGACCGGTTATTGCAAATGCGAAACCCGGAAGGGCATTGGGAAGGAAAACTTTCCTCTTCGGCCTTATCCACAGCGGTGGCCATTAGTGCCCTTGCCTTGGTCGCTCCTCGGCAACAAAAATTGATTCAGGAGGGTGTTCGTTGGCTGGCGGCAACCCAAAACAGGGATGGGGGTTTTGGAGACACGGATCGTAGCAAAAGCAACATTTCCACAACGCTTTTGGTGCTAGCGTCGCTTCACATCACTCAAAGTCACGAAACCCATGCCGAAACGGAAAAACGCATTCGTAACTGGTTGGGAACGCATTATGGATCAACCCCAACTGAGTGGGCCGAAGCGGTAAGAAAGCGTTATGGCAAGGACAAAACCTTTTCCGTTCCCATTCTGAACACTTTGGCTATTGCGGGTTTGGTTTCCTTTGATGAAGTCCCCTTTTTGCCTTTTGAGTTGGCCGCCTTTCCCCAGTCATGGTATCGTTTTGCCCAAATGCCAGTGGTGAGTTATGCCCTTCCAGCCCTGATTGCCATTGGCCTTTGCATTCAGAAAAACCGACCTTCCTGGAACCCCATAACCACATGTATTCGAGCACTTTGCAAAAACAGGGTTTTGTCCGTTTTGGAATCCATCCAACCCATTCATGGCGGTTTTCTGGAAGCAACTCCATTGACTGCTTTTGTAACCATGAGTTTGGGTAAAGCGGGTGAGGGTCACTCGGAGGTTGTGAAGAGGGGTGTTTCGTTTTTGGTGAATTCGGTGTTGGTTGATGGAAGCTGGCCCATTGACACCAACCTCTCCACTTGGGTGACTAGCCTGGCGGTTCAAGCCTTGGCCAAATCGGGAGAATTATCCAACCTCCCCGGGAAGGAAAGTCTCCGGGATTGGTATCTGGGACAACAATATCAGAAACGACATCCCTACACAGGAGCATCTCCGGGGGGATGGGCGTGGACCCCCCTGTCCGGTGGAGTTCCCGATGCGGATGATACTCCTGGAGCCATGATTGCCTTGAAAGCCCTGGGGCAAAAGGACGGGCCATGGCGGCGCTTGGCCACCGATTGGTTGTTGGGGTTACAAAATCGTGATGGCGGCATCCCTACTTTTTGCAGGGGGTGGGGAAAACTCCCTTTTGATCGGAGTGGAACAGACCTTACCGCCCATACTCTTCGCGCCCTTCATCCCTTTGAGAAAATGGATCCACGGATTGGCTCCCTGAAAAAACGGGCCCTGGCCTATCTTTCCAGGCAACAACAAAAGGATGGGTCCTGGTTGCCCCTTTGGTTTGGGCACCAGGACGAACCAAATGAAAATAACCCGGTTTTAGGCACGGCAAGGGTTTTGGCAGCCTACCGGGATTTGGGCCTAATGCATGGGGAACAAGCCAGGAGTGGAATGGCGTTTTTGGAGAAGGCCCAGAATCCGGATGGTGGTTGGGGGGGGCACCAGGAAATCGCATCCCAAATCGAAGAAACGGGGTTGGTTTTGGAGGCATGCGAGGGATTAAAGTTCTCCAATGATTTGCGGATAAAGGGGCAAAATTGGCTTGCAAGGGCAATTCTTTCAGGGGGATTGCAAGAATCAGCACCAATTGGGTTTTATTTCGCCAAACTTTGGTATTATGAATCCATGTACCCCGTTGTTTTTGCCTTGGGGGCCATGGAACCGGAAACGATGCCATGTGCTACCCCATTCTAACCTCAGGCATGCCAATGGGGCGCCGGCACAGTGCTGGTTGTTCGGTCGATTTGGGGAGGATAGCACACTGTGTCCAGCGCGATTGAACCACTCATCGGCCTAAATGGTGGAGCTCCAGGCTCCGTATCGGCAGCCTTGGCTCCCAGTCCTGGCCCCGCCGCTCCCCGCGAGAAAAAAGACCTCACCGCCAAGATCAAAGTTGTCCCGGAAACGCGGGTTTTGCGTGATAAGGTTCGTGCCGAGGCGGCCCTGGTTGCTGCCAAACTTGATCGATCCAAAATGTTCAATAAGGACGAACTCAGGGCCATTGCCCGTGGGGTTTTGGATAGTATGGGCCTAGGCCATCAATACACCGGGTTCACTGCGGTTTGTGTGGCCAATGAGTTTTGGCGAGCCGAATTGCAAGCCATCCCCTACCACCGCCGCCTCCTGTTGTTGCCCCACTGCCTCAAACATGCCGAAGGTTGCCCGGCAGATTATGATGATTTCGGCCTGGATTGCGAAAAGTGCGGGGCCTGCTCGGTAGCCGATTTTAAAACCAAGGCGGAAAAACTCGGCTATAAGGTCCTGGTGTCGGAAGGGACGCCGATTGTCCTCAAAATCATTGTAAGTGGCCATGTGGATGCGATTGTTGGCGTGGCATGTCTCAATGTTCTGGAAAAGGCATTGGACAAAATCCTCCTGGCAGGAGTACCCTGTGTGGCGGCACCCCTTTTGTCGAGCAATTGCAAAAGCACCTCGGTGGACATTGATTGGGTCATGGAGATGATTGACCTGAAAACGCCCGAACCGGAGGTAAAATCCAAATCCTACATTCACCTTCTCAGGGCGGCAAACAGCATCTGTGAGGAACCTGAGCTTACCCGCCTTGTTCCAAGGGCCCGGGCCGGAAAAGAAGTCCGGGAAGGCGACCCCTTGAAGCAAACCGAGTCGATTTCCTATGATTGGATTTCCTCAGGCGGAAAACGCTCGCGGCCGTTTATCACCTTGGCGGCTTTTGATGCCATGCGGGGCGCACCAGGTACGCTTGGAACGGCCGGTTTGGATCTGCCTGACCAGGTCAAACGGGCAGCCATTGCCATGGAGGTCTTCCACAAGGCATCCCTAGTCCACGATGATATTCAGGACGATGATCCCTTTCGGTATGGCATGGAAACCCTTCATAAAAGGCATGGGGTGGGGCCGGCGATAAACTTTGGCGACTACCTGATCGGTTGGGGTTACCGTCTCATTGCCAAGGATCGTGCGCTTTTGGGGGCCGAGGTTGCGGCAGACCTTTTAGCAAAGCTTGCCGATGCCCATGTCAAGCTCGCCGAAGGGCAAGGTGCCGAGCTTTTGTGGAAACAATCCGAGGTGCGGGAACTCACCACAATAGATACCCTGCGGCTTTATGCCTTAAAAACTTCGCCCGCTTTTGAGGCCGCCCTCTACACGGGGATTCGTCTGGCAGGTCCTGCCGGGGACTACGAAAAAAGGGTTGGGGAGTTTTCCAAAAACCTTGGGATTGCTTTTCAAATCCTGAACGATCTTGACGATTTTGAGGCTAGCAAAGGAAACAAAGTCGTTGTCGCCCGGGATGTTATTTCCGGACGGCCGACCCTGTTGTTGGCCCTTGCCCTTGAAGGCCTTAAAGGTGGGGACCGCCAAAGGCTTCTTGACCTCCTTCAGGGACGCATCCCCTCGGGGGACACCTTGACCATGGTAAAGGACCTTTATGAAAAGGCGGATGTTTTCAACAAAGCTTTGAAACTCATTGAAAAACTGAAAGACAAGGCCTTTGCCATTGCGGATGAAACCCAACCCGAGGCACTTCGTGACCTTCTTTACCACCTGATTGAAAGCGTCCTCCAGCGACAAGTGGAGGAGCCAGAGGCCGAGGACCACACAACTCCACCCGTGGCCTTACTTCAACTTAATCTGGTCTAATTCCATGGGCACTGGCTCCATGGGTCCCCCAGATTTCCAAGCGGAAGCATTCCTTAACGACCTTGTTTTACCGCTTCAAGGTTTTGCACTTCCAAAAGTGGAATTGGTAGCTCCAAGCGACCTTCCCTTGGTAGCCCAAAATCTATTAGTCCACCAATTCCATATGACGGTCACCCTGGAAGCCCACCATCATTCCCCCTTGGCTGTAAAGGTTTTGGAAAGATTTCAAAGTGGGGATGCCTACACCCGCCGGATTTGCCTTTCTACCGACCTGGCCAAACCCGTCCTGTATGGGGTTGTCCGAATCCACCTGAATTTTTGCAAACCGGAGGTTAAAAAGGCCATCTTGGCCGAAGCAGAACCTCTGGGCCGTATCCTGATCCGCCATTGCGTGTTGACCAGGATCGAACTTTTGGGGCTTTTGAGGATCCGGTCCGAAAGGGTCCCTAAGGCTTGGTTTGGACCCCGTGAAAAGGATGTTTACGGGCGACTTGCAGTAATCCATTGCGATGGAAAAGCAGCCGTGGAACTTTTGGAACTGATCTAAATCCCCCGCGCGGAAATCCTGAATGTCAAGGGCCGCCGCCCACCAAAAGTGAGGGCCTCAAAGCAAAAATAACGGTCAATCTGGGCGGTCTTTCGGGGAATTTTGCTACCGTTCCCCCTTGGGACTAACCCAAAATGACCAGCCCCAGTGAGGTGAAATACCGTTTTAATCCTTTTTGCCCTTTTCCAAATGGATCCTAAGGCTAAGTAAAGAATAGAGGATCCTTCCATTATTTTTGGTGGAATGGATTATTCATTTCTTTGTTGGATAGGCCCCTGGAATACTGGAAAGGGTGAAACATGTTAAAATTGCGTTGGCTTACAGGATTGGTGGTTGGATTGTTGATTGGGGGGGTGGGAATCACCCAGGAAACAACCAAAGCCGACTCTTTCGATGGGAACTGGAAATTGGTCAAAGGTGAGGCCGATGGCAAAGCCATGACCGAAGCAGAAATCAAGGGAGGAAAAATTTCCTTCAAAGGCGATAAATACAAACTCAATTTAGGTGAAATGGAGGCCGTTGAGGGAACACAAAAACTGGACCCTACCAAGACCCCCAAGACCATCGATATTGTTAATTCCAATGGACCCGACAAAGGCAAGACTTTTTTGGGAATCTACAATGTCAAGGGCGATCAGATGCGGGTCACTTTTGCCCAACCAGGCAAACCTCGCCCCACGAAATTCAAAACCGCCCCAGATAGCGGCCAATGGCAACATGTTTGGAAACGGGCCAAAGATTAATTAAACGCTTGGTCGAGCATTTTCCCTGGCGATTGCCAACCCAACTTTTCACCCTGGTAAACCATTCATTAGGTTTTCCAGGGTGATTTTATGTTTAGGGGGCCTTTTTTGGCTTGGGTTGGTTTGGGATATGCCTATGCCCGCCCCTCCCCTTTCTCCATGGGTTTTTTGAATGTTTTGTGTCCCATGAATCAGAACTTTTCCCCCGACATGATTTCCTCCGTGGCTATGAAAAGAAGACTGGAATCTTCGAAAGAATTCCATGCGGTTTGGGGGAATCTAGGCTGGGATAATTCCGAGGAGTTTGGCTAAGTACCTTTCCCATCCATAATCGAAAGGTTTGGTTTTTTATTGACCACGATTAGGATAGAATAAACCATGGGTGAACAGGGGAACCGTAAATGGGTCAGGTGGACCTGCTGGATCCGAATACTTTTTTGAGCCACCTGCGGGAGTGTGGGTTGCTTAACGAGGTCCAATTGGCTCGGGTGGCAGGGCTGGAATTAAAGGGAAAAGACTCTCGTGCCTTGGGTAGGGCCTGTATTGACCTTGGTTTGCTCACGAGGTTTCAGGCCGAGCGGATTCTGAATGGAAAAACGAACGGGTTGATTTTGGGCCAATACCGGATCCTCGAAGAGTTGGGCCGGGGCGGGATGGGGAGGGTCTATCGGGCCGTTCATGAACGGATGGGGCGAAAGGTCGCTTTAAAAGTGTTGTCTCCGCACCTGATGCGATCTCCGAAGGCCCAAGCCCTTTTTGAACGAGAGGTGCGCGCCATTAGCCGCCTTTCGCATCCCAACATTGTCACCGCCTTTGACGCCAATGTGTTTGAGGGTAGGCATTTTCTTGTGCTTGAACTTGTGGACGGCCCAACCCTATCCCAGTTTTTGGGCAAACAGGGTGCCCTCAATGTGGACCAATCCCTGGAATACGCCAAACAGGCGGCTTTGGGCCTGGCGCATGCCCACAAACGGGGCCTGGTGCATCGCGATATCAAACCGGGGAACCTTTTGATCTCGCTTGAAGATCACGAGGGGAAAAAAGTCCCAGGACCTGTGAAAATAAGTGATTTTGGCTTGGCCCGATTGCGGGATAGCACGGCTGGAAGTGCCGAGGAAAGCAGTTTGGGTGTGGAGCAACAATCGGTAACCGGAACGCCTGATTACATTTCACCTGAACAGGCAAGGGATGTCCACCTTGCGGACATTCGCTCGGATATTTACAGCCTGGGTTGCACCCTTTATCAGTGCCTAACGGCCAAGCCACCCTTTGCAGGCAATATCATCGAAAAACTGATCAAACATGCCTCGGAATCTCCCCCAAACCCCAAACTGGTGATGCCCGATATCCCTGATTCGGTGGTGTTACTTTTGGGGCGAATGATGGCAAAATTGCCCGATCAGCGCTTTCAAACTCCAGAGGAAGTGGTTGCTGAAATCGAACGGATTCAAGACTCCTTGGGTCCGGAAGGGTCTGGACAATGGGTAAGTGCCGAGGCGGTCTTTCCGGGGGGCGAATACGGACCCCATGATACGACTTTGTTTGAAGATCCTTTGTCCCTGCCCACGGAGACTTTTTCCGGGTTGGCCGATCCCACCCAGGCCCCTGGGCTCATCCCCCTCATTTTGCCAAAACCCCAACCCGATTCCAAAAAGGGGTCCTACAGGGTTGGCCTAGCTTTGGGAATTGCTGTCGGATTGTTTATCTTTTTGGCTGCTGTTTTTTGGCTGTTTGGACCAAGGCTATCCCCTTTGGACAAAAAAGGTAAGGTTGAAACCAAGCCAACCAAAACAGAAGGCCGCACGCCAACCAAAAAATTGCCTCAATGATTCCCCTGCCGGGGTCTTCCACTCGGGTTACTTGCAGCCCAGTAATTCCCGGCTTCAAAAAAAAGATGCGCCCTGATTTACCCATTGTGAAAGGTCTCCTGTTGAGACACTGTTTTTGGTTGAGCGACAGGCGGTAATATGCGATCAAAGAGTGGTTCAGAGGTGGTCCTGAACCGACC
>SXGT01866821.1_pt1 | contig 11008 bp, 7 predicted proteins | sample 3176221 | NCBI WGS metagenome assembly SXGT01 (sample SAMN11356862, study PRJNA531348) | freshwater metagenome | isolation source: freshwater sample F1-120 | place: China: Fuxian Lake, Yuxi | collected 2017-12-25
GGCGCCGGGCAGGAACGACAGCCAGATGCCCTTCAAGATCTCCCGCTTGGGCGGGACGATCTTGCGCAGATCCTTCATCACGTAGACGTACTGTTGCGACATGCGCGCGCAGCTTACTCCTGCCGCCGTCAGGAGACCACCCGCCCGAGACACGCTGCTATAGTCCGCGCGTGTCTCAGAACCATCAGCGCGGCGTGAGCCGGCGGAGTCTGCTCATCGGCGGTGGCGCGGCGGTGGCGGCGGCTAGCGCCGCCTCGTTCGTCATGCGCAAGAAGATCAAGAACTTCATCGACAAGCGGACGATCGTGGCGTCGTTCTCGGCGACGCCTCCGCTGGTGCCGCACGATCCGGCCAAGGAGAAGACCTCCCTGTACGTCGGGCGCGATGGCGGTCCAGCGGCCAACGTCGACAGCGCGGTGAGCAAGCTCGGCGGCATGAGCAAGATCGTCGGCGTCGACGACGTCGTGGTCATCAAGGTGTCGGCCCAGTGGTGGAACCAGGGCATGACCAACGTGGCCGCGGTCAAGCGCGCCATCGAGCACGTGCTCGAGATCCCCGGGTTCAAGGGCGAGGTGGTGGTGTTCGAGAACACCCACTTCCGCGTGCCCGACAAGAAGCCCGACGATCCCGCGCGCGGCCTCACCCGGGCGTGGAGCCGCCCCAGCGATCGCAACGTCGACGTACCGGGCTGGAACAAGCTCGGCGATCTCGTCCCCCACTTCGCCGGCCTGGGCGCGCCGGTCAGCTTCTACGGCCTCGTCGACGGCGGCGGCAGCGACCTCGCCGATGACCCCTGGTACGACCCCGAGCACGCCCACGGCGTGTACGGCGGTGACGATCGCGGCCCCATCGCCGGCGGCGACGCGCGTGACGGCTACCACTGGGACTTCGACAAGGTTTTCCGCCTGCGCCGCAGCCGCGTCGCCCACGCCCAGACGCCGCTGACCTGGCCGCGCTTCACCAGCCCGAAGACCGGCGCGGTGATCGACTTCCGCGACGGCGTCATGCGCCGCGAAAAGGGCGCGCTGGCCAAGGACGGCCGCACCCTGCGCTTCATCAACATGACCACGAGCAACGAGCACGGCTCGACCGGCTTCACCGGCGCCTGCAAGTCGCCGATGGGCATCGTCGACATGAGCGCGGGCGCGCTCGGCAACCATCCCCGCGTCGCCGGCTACCAGTCGGTGCACTACTTCGGCCGCACCGGGCGGCCGGCCGCCGAGAAGGATCCGACCTGGCGCATGGCCGGCCCGCTCGCCTACTGGAACAACCAGGTCCGCCGGGCCGACCTCTACCTCACCGTCGCCGAGTGGGTCGCGGTCACGCCGACGACCGGCTACAACGGCGAGGACGACATGCGCCACCACGCGGCGTGTGCGGTCAAGACCGGCCACGTCGTCGCCGGCACTGATCCGGTCGCGATCGACGCCTGGTGCGTGAAGCACCTGGTCGCGCCGGTGGCCGGCAAGTACAAGGACATGCTCGCGCTCGACAACCCCGACGCCAAGGTCTCGCGCTTCCTGCGCTACTTCCGGCAGGTCGCCGGCTGGGGCACGCTCGACGAGTCGCTGGTCACGGTGGTCTGACGGGGGCGGTGTCCCCTCAGTGCGCGCGCAACCAGGTCTCGGCGGCCTTGTGCGCAGCCTTGTTGCCGGGCCCGAGCTTGGCGAGCGCGCCAGCGGCGTCCTCGACCATCGCGCGCGCGGCGGCACGATCCTCGCCTGACTCCCAGAGCGCGCGGCCCAGGGCCAGTCGCGCGAGCGGCAAGCTGGTCGCGTCCGACGGCGCCTTCTCGGAGATCGCCACCGCCTGGCGCAGCGTGGTCACCGCTTCGGCGGTCCGGCCCAGCGCGAGCTGACTCTGGCCCATGCTGGTGAGGGTCACTCCCAGGTCGGGATGGGCGGGCCCGAGCTCGCGCTCGAAGATGGCTCGCGCCAGTGCCAGGCGCTCGAGCGCGGCGGGGTGGCGGCCTTCCTGCCGCTCCAGATCGCCGAGCGCGTGCAGCACGATGGCGGTGGTCGTCGAGGCTGGGCCATGGCCACGCTCGGCCAGGGCGAGCGCGCGTTCGAGGTGGCGGCGGGCGTCGCGGGGATGCCCGCGCAGCGCTTCGAGGCTGCCGAGGTTGAGGAGGGTGTCGCCGAGCTCGGGGTTCTCCTTGCCGTACGCCTGCTCCTCGATGGCCAGCACGCGATCGTAGCGGGCGCGGGCGGCGTCGAGCTGGCCGATGTCCTGCTCGAGCAGCGCGATCGACTCGAGCACCACCGCGGTCTCGACGTGATCGGGACCGAGCGCACGTTCGATCATGGCCAGTCCGCGATCGAACAAGACGCGGGCCTCATCGAAGCGGCCCATCACCTGGAGGGTGACGCCCTGGCTCGCCACGGCGCTGGCGACATCGGGGTGATCGGGCCCGAGCGCGGCCCGGTAGACCTCCTCGGCCTTCTGGAAGTGGCCGAGCGCGGTGCCAGGGTCGCCGAGATCGCGGGTGAGGACGCCCAGGTTGTAGACGACCGTGGCCACATGGGGATGGGCGGCGCCCAGCGAGCGCTCGAACACCACGGCCGCCTGCTCGTAGTAGGGGCGGGCGGCGGCGTGGCGATCCTGGTGTGAGAGCAAGGCGCCCATGTCGTTGAGCACACCGCCGACAGCCGGGTGATCCTCGCCGAGCGCAGCGCGGAAGATGGCCAGCGCCCGCTCGTAGTGAGCCTGCGCCGCCGAGAAGTCGCCGAGGCGCGCGCTGACGATGGCCAGCCCCTGCAGCGACGCCGCCACCGACGCCGAGTCCTTGCCGAGCGCGTGCTCGAAGCCCGCCACCGCGGCCTCGGCGTGACGCCGCGAACTGGCGAAGTCGCCCTTCTTGAGCAAGACGCGGCCGAGCGTGCGGTCGAGCTCGGCGGCCAGGGTGGCGTCGCCCGTGACCTTGACCGCCAGCTCGGCGCTCTGCTGCATGGCCAGCGCGTCGTCAGAGCGAACCTGCGAGAAGCCGACCACCTCGACCAGCTCGACCCACGCCCGCGCGATGGTCGTGTGATCGCGGGCGCCTGCGGCGGCGTCGAGGGTCTCGCGTAGGACCGGCTCGGCCTCCTGCGGCTTGCCGGACTTGTCGAGGGCGCGGCCCTGGGCGAGGAGCGCGCGGGCCAGCGTGGGCGGGTGAGCGATGGCGCGCGCTTCGGTCACCACCGCGGCGATCGACTCGACCGCCTTGCCCCACTGGCCGGTGCGGCTGAGTGCCTCCACCTCGTCGAGTCGGCGGCCGACCGCCAGCACGCGCTCGCGCTGGGACGGATCGTCGGGGAGCGGCACCAGCGCGTCGAGCGCGGCCACGTCGGCGCACGCTGCCATCGGCGTCAGCGCGCTGGCCGCGCCCACGGCGCGATTGAGCACCTCGGGGTCGCTGCCTTTCGCCAGCACCGCGGTGAGCGCTGCCAGCTCGTCCTTGCGGCGGGCCAGGCACTGGGTGCGCAGGTCGAGCAAGTGCTCCGACTGGGTGCCGCGCACCCGCGTGGCCACGCAGGCCTCACGCCGCATCTCCAGCCACTCGCCGGCCTGGGCGTCGAGCAGCGCCGCCACGCGCGACCACGTCGCCGGCGCGTGGGCGCGACGGGTCTCGACAAGGGCGCGCTCGACGGCTCGGCGGACGTCGGCATCCCAGGCGCCGGCGAGCTCGTCGGGCGAGACCTGACACGGCGACGGTGGCGCCGTGCCGGTCGACCGCGACATCCCGAAGGCGGCCAGCGCCGCCAGCGCGACGAAGCCGCCGCCGATGGCGGCGATGGTGCCCAGCCGGCGCCGACGCACCGCCGGATCGTTCGAGAGTGCGGCGAGCAGCTCGTCCATCGACGAGTAGCGATCCTGGGGCGCGGTGGCGAGGCCACGCAGGACCACCTTGCGCAACCATGCAGGCACGGGGCTGTCGTCGGGCGGCGCGACGATGCGACCTTCGGTGACCGCGGTGCGCAGCGTGTTGTAGCTGTCGCCGCGAAACGGGCGCTTGCCGAACAACGCCTCGAACAGCGACACGCAGAAGCCGAACTGATCGGCGCGCGCGTCGACCGACCGGTGCAGGTGCTGCTCCGGCGCCATGTACGCCGGCGTGCCAAGCATCGTGCCGGTGTGCGTGAGCGAGAACGCGAGCGGGCCGGCCCCCGGCAGCGGCGTGCGAGCAGGCAGCGGCGTCGGCATCGGCGTCGGCGAGCGCACCGCTGGCGTCGAGCCCGACGCCCCGGCACCTGGCTCACCAGCGGCGCTGACCAGTCCGAAGTCGGTCACCACCACCCGTCCGTCGCGCCGGACCAGGATGTTGTCAGGCTTCACGTCGCGGTGGACGAAGCCTGCGGCGTGGGCTGCGGCCAGACCGGCTGCGGCCTGCTTGAACACCGCGACCACCTCGCGCCACGAGCGCGTCGCCTCGCGCAGCCACGCCGTCGCGGTCGAGCCCTCGACCTTCTCCATGGCCAGGTACACTCGCTCGCCCTCGATGCCGACCTCGTGGACCGTGACCACGTTGGGGTGAGAGAGGCGAGCCAGCGCCTGGGCCTCACGCAGGAGCCGCGCCTGCGCCGACGGGCCCTGGCTGTCGCCGGCGGCGTCGGCGCGCATGACCTTGAGCGCGATCGTGCGATCGAGATCGACGTCGTGCGCCGCCAGCACCACGCTCATCCCGCCGCGGCCGAGGACGTCGAGGACCTCGAAGTGTGCGAAGCGCTCGCCGCGCGCCGGCAACCGGCCCGAGCTGGCGGGCTCGGGATCACCCGAGTCGAGCGTCGGATCCTGGCCCGACGCATGCGTGTCCTCGAGACCGGCGCGCACATTGAACGTGTCGGCCCCGACGGCGAGGGTGTCCTCCTCGCCGCGCCGCTTTCCCCGGTCTCGATCCGACGAGCTCACGCGGTTCGCTCAGTCTACGCTGAGCCTCACCGTGGACGGGTGAGTTACTTCTTCTTGGGAGCAGGCTTCTTGGCGGCTGGCTTGGCGGCGGGCTTGGCCGCGGCCTTGGCCACCGCCGCCGGCCTGGCGACCACCGGCTTCGCCGTCGGCTTGGCGGCCACCGCCCCCGCCGCCGGCTTGGCCACCGCCGCCGGCTTCACGGCCGGCACGGGCTTGGCCGCCGCCGGCTTGGCCGCGGGCTTGGCCACCGCCGGCTTGGCCGCGGGCTTGGCCACCACCGCCGGCTTCTCGACCGGCATGGCTGCCTTCGGAGCAACGGCTCTGGTCGGTGCCGGCTTCAGCGCAGGCACCGCTCTGGCGGCCACAGCAGGCTTGGCCGCACGCGCTGGCTTGTCGTCATCGTCGTCATCGTCGTCATCGTCGTCATCGTCGTCATCGTCGTCGTCGTCATCGTCGTCATCGTCATCGTCGTCATCGTCATCGTCGTCATCGTCGTCATCGTCGGCGTCGACGACGTCGTCGTCGTCATCGTCGTCCTCGTCGACGTCGTCGACGTCGTCGACGTCCTCGTCCTCGTCCTCGTCCTCATCCTCGTCGTCATCGTCGTCCGCGCGCGCCCAGAGCGGCGGCTCGTCGCTCAGCACCGGGTCATCGTCGTCGCCGTCGTCGGGATTCTTCGCCGGCGGCTCCTCTTCCTCGTCCTCATCGTCCGCAGCCGGCTTCGCACGCCAGCCGTCGGCCGCCTCGTCCTCTTCCTCTTCCTCCTCCGCATCATCATCGTCGCCCTTGCCGAACAACGCGCCGTCATCACCCTCGTCGCCGCCATCGGCCCACATGGGGACCAGCGGGACGCCGGCGATATCGATTCGCACCAGCTCGGTGGTGGGCTCTGCGGTCGGCAGGATGCTCATGGTCATCTCCACCCGGAATTCTAAGCACGCAAAAAGAGCCGCCTTCAAGGGCCGATGTCAGCGTTCGATGATCGTGCGAATCACAGGGGGTTGGGCCACATCCAGTGGTGCCCGCAACAACTGTTGCCAGACCAGGTGCGTCGAAAGGACTCCCACCACTGCCATGTTGTCGGTGTTGGAGAACTGCGGCGAGGCCGCCTTGGCCTGGCACTTGGCCCAGAGCTGCGTCACCGCCCCAGGCTCGAACACCCCGGCGACCTGGGCGGTCTCGGCGCTCATGGCCTCGTCGATCCATTCCGGGACGCCCTCGCCGACGAAAGCGAGCGCGTCGGGCGCCCGATACGGCTGCTTGGGCCGGGCCAGGATCTCCGGCGGCAGCAGGTCCCGCCCCAGACGCTTGAGCACGTGCTTCTCGTCGAGGCCGCGCAGCTTGTACGAGTCGGGTAGTCGCCCGGCCAGAGCCATGACCTCGCGATCGAGGAACGGGAAGCGGCCCTCGATCGAGTTCCCCATCAGCATCCGGTCGCCCTGCGCCGAGAGCAGGTAGCCGCCCAGCAGCGTACGCACCTCGATGTACTGGTCCTGGGCCAGGTGGCTCCAGCGCGCAAAATCAGCAGGCAGGTCGGCCAGGAGCCCGGCGGCGCTGCCCTCGCCGGCGGCGCGGACGTCGGCGCGCAGGAGTCGCTTGACCGCCGCCGTGGTCCGCCAGCGGGTGTCGTGGCCGAACCCAGGCTCGCGCCAGCGGTCGAGCCCTTGCCCGAAGAAGGCCTGGGCCATGGCGCGCTGCGCCACCGGCGAGCGGGCCAGGTACGGGTAGAGCTTGTCGAGCAGCCTGGGGCGCGCCTTCGACTGCGGCGCCCGCGCCCAGAAGCGACGAACCGCGGCCTCGCGGAAGATGTCGTAGCCGGCGAACATCTCGTCGGCGCCCTCACCGGTCAGGACCACCTTGATGCCGTGCTCGCGTACCAGCCTGGACAGCAAGTACATGGGCGCCGGCGCGGTGCGCAGGATCGGCCGCTCGGCGTGCCAGATCACCGTCGGAAACACCCGCGCGATGTCGGCGCGCGACACCACCACCTCATGGTGAGTCGTGCCGAGATGGCGCGACATAACTCGCTGGAACTCGCCCTCGTCGTACTCGGCGTCCTCGAATCGCAGCGAGAAGGTGTGGAACCCGGCGCCCTTGGCGGCCAGGCCCATGGTGGCGATGAGCGAGCTGTCGAGTCCGCCCGACAGGTAGCTGCCGACATCGACGTCGGCGCGTAGCATGCGCAGGCGCGTGGCCTGCTCGAGCGCGGCGCGCACCGCCTCGCCGGCCTCGGCCAGCGAGCCACCAAAATCGCCGTCGTACCGCGGCGTCCACCACGCCCGATCGCGCGCCGCGGTGCCGACGCGAGCGCTGTCGCCGTCGAGCTCGTAGACCCGCACGTGGCCGGGTTCGAGCTCGCGCACACCCTCGAACACGGTCCTCGGCGCGATCACGGTCCAGAACGAGAACGACTGATCGAGCCCGACCGGGTCGAAGGCCCGGGGCAGCGACGGCTCGCCGGCGAAGATGACCTTGACCTCGCTGCCGAAGACCACGCGGCCACCGTGCTCGGCGTAGTAGAGCGGCCGTACGCCGACCCGGTCGCGGGCCAGGACCAGGCGGCGGGCCCTGGCGTCCCACAGCGCAAACGCCCACTGGCCGTTGAAGCGGTCGAGCGCGTCCTCGCCCCACTCCTCCCAGGCGTGGAGGATGACCTCGGTGTCGCTCTTGGTCCGGAAGCGGTGTCCAGCGGCGACCAGCTCCTCGCGCAGCTCGACAGAGTTGACGATCTCGCCGTTGAAGACGCTCCACAGGGTCTCGTCCTCGCTGGTCATGGGCTGTTGCCCCGAGGCCAGATCGATGATCGACAGGCGGGCGTGAGCCAGGCCGGCGTGACGGTCGTGGTAGCGCCCGAACTCGTCGGGGCCCCGGTGCGTCATCGCCCCCATCATGCGGCCGAGGGCGTCGATCGCGGGCGGATTGCCGCCGCGGAGGTCGACGATGCCGGCGATGCCGCACATGAGACCGGGCACTATAGCGTCTGAAGCGGCCTCGGCGCGCCAGCGCGCAGCTTGATCTGGGGACGCCGGTCGAGTAACCCTCCGCCCCATGCCTGCTCCCGACGTCGCCGATGCCCAGCTCGAGGTGACCAAGTTCATCGTCGACAACTTCCTGTTCGGAAACGCAGCCGAGGCGCCCGCCCCGGCGACGTCATTCATGGAGACCGGGCTCATCGATTCGACGGGTGTGCTCGAGCTGGTCTCCTTCGTCGAGGAGAAGTACGGCTTCAAGGTCGCAGACGACGAACTGGTTCCGGAGAACCTCGACTCGGTCGCCAACCTGGCTGCCTTCGTGGTGAAGAAAGCAGGTAAGTGATGGCCGCGTTCTCGAAGGATGTCCTCGTCATCGATCTCGAGGCAGAAGCGCAGCGCATCGCCGGCGAGATTCGCCGCATCGTCGCCCACGAGTGCAAGCGGCGGGGCCTGGTGGTCGCGCTCTCGGGCGGCATCGACAGCTCGTGTGTCGCCGGCCTCGCCGTCAAGGCGCTCGGCCCCAGCAAGGTCTTCGGCGTGCACATGCCCGAGCGCGACTCGTCGGGTGAGACCCTGCGGCTGTCGCAGTCGGTGTCGACCACGCTCGGCTTCGAGTCGACCGTCGAGATCCTGACCCCGATCCTCGAGGGCTTCGGCTGCTACCAGCGGCGCGACGAGGCCATCCGGATGGTGTTCCCGGCTTTCGGCCCGGGCTGGAAGTCGAAGATCGTGCTGCCCGGCCTCGAGGGCGGCGCGGTCAACGTGTACTCGCTGGTGGTGCAGACCCCCGAGGGCACCATCCACAAGGAGCGGCTGCCGCTCAAGGCCTACCTGCAGATCGTCGCCGCCACTAACTTCAAGCAGCGGACCCGCAAGACCCTCGAGTACTTTCACGCCGATCGCCTGAACTACGCCGTGACCGGCACACCGAACCGGCTCGAGTCCGACCAGGGCTTCTTCGTGAAGGGCGGCGACGGGCTCGCCGACGTGAAGCCGATCGCACACCTGTACAAGACCCAGGTCTACGCGATGGCCAAGCACCTCGGCATCCCCGCCGACATCTGCGGCCGCGCACCGACGACCGACACCTACTCGCTGGCCCAGGGCCAGGACGAATTCTACTTCTCGCTGCCGTACGCGCAGATGGATCTGGCGCTGTGGGCGCGGAACCACGGCGTCTCGCCGGTCGAGGCCGCGCCCGTCATCGGCATCACCGCCGATCAGGTCGAGCGCGTGTACAAGGACATCGATCAGAAACGCGTGACCACCCGCTACCTGGGCCTCAAGGCCCAGCTCTGCGGCGCGGTGCCCGAGATCACCGGCTGACGGGCGATCGCGGTCGCCATCTGACATCATGACGGCCATGCGGTCTGCCGCGCTGGTCGCCTGTCTCCTCCTCGCCTGCGGCGGCACGACGGTGCCATCGCCCTCACAACCGGCGGCCGCGACACCAGCCGCAGCGCCCGAGCCCGAACCGGCGCGGGATCCGCTTCGAGACGCCCTGCGCGATCGCGAACCTGATCCCGAGCCGCCGGCGCCGGCGCCGTCGCAGCTCGACCAGGTCGCCGCCTCGCTGCAGCTCGCCCAGGTCGCCGGGCTCGAGGCCGCGCTGCTCCCCCGCCCCAACGACAGTCACCAGGTGCTGGTGACGCTGCGCTTCCGCCACGGCGACGCCGCGTCGTTGACGGGCAAGCAAGCGGTCGGCGATCTGGTCGGCGAGGTCGCGCAGCGCGGCACCACGAAACGCGACCACGTCGAGATCGCCGGCGACTTCGGACGCCTCGCCGCCGACGTCGACATCTCCAGCAACGCCGGCACCATCACGGTCCGCATCGAGACCATCCGCGATTCCTTGCCGGAGGTGCTCGAGGTCGTGGCCGAGCTGCTCGCGCACCCCGGGTTCCGCGCCGCCGATCTCGACGCCGTTCGCCGCGAGCGGCTGGCCGCCCTCGATGAGGCTGACCAGGACCCGCCAGCCCGAGCGTTCAAGCTCCTGACCTCGATCACGGCGCCGTGGCCCAAGGGGGATGTGCGCGGCACGGCGTCGAACGCCGAGCTGAAGAAGGCCATGCGCGCGGCGAAGGTCGGCGATCTCAAGGCCTACCACCGCGCGTTCTGGGGCACCGGCCACGGCGAGCTGGTCGCGGTCGGCGACTTCGACCCGGCCGAGCTGACCGCGTCGCTCGAGCGCCACTTCGGCGCGTGGCGGACCAAGGCCGCCTACGTCCGCGCGCCCGATCAGAGCTTCGGCCTTGGCGCCAGCGAGCATGTTGTCGACATGCCCGGCAAGGACCTCGCCGTCGTCCTCGCCGCCCACGATCTCGCTCTCGACGCGAATCACGCCGATGCCCCGGCGCTCCTGGTCGCCACACGCTTGGTCGGCGGCAACGCTGGCCGGCTGGCTCACATCGTCAGGCAGGAGCATGCGATCGCCGTGTTCGGCTCGCTCACCGCCGGTGACCAGGACGCAGCCGGAGCCGCCGTCTTCGGGGCGATCGCCGCACCTGAACACCTGGGCCAGATCCGGACCGCCCTCTTCGAGGAGCTCCAGCGACTCGTCGACCGCGGCGTGACCGGCGGCGAGGTCGCGGCCGCGCAGTCGTCGTGGCTGGCCGAGGAGGAGCGCGCGCTGACCACCTTCCGTGGACTGGTGTCCGCGCTCCTCGTCGATCGCCGCCTCGGCCGCGATCCGGCGTGGCACCGCGCCGAGCGGGCGCGCATCGCGGCGGTCACTGCCGAGGACGTCAACCGGGCCCTGCGAGCCTGGCTCGACGCGCGGCGATTGACCGTGATCTTGGCCGGCGATCTGACCAAGGCCGGCCTCCGCTCGCGGTAGCCTTGCCGGGCGCGATGGGCACCAAGAAGCTGTCGGTGATGGACGCGATGTTCCTCGCGGCGGAGAACCGCGAGTCGATGATGCACGTCGGCGGCATGTTGACGTTCACGCTGCCGGCCGACGCGCCGCCCAACTTCCTGCGTCAAGTCGCGGACGAGCTGCGCGGCGACGTGCCGGTGTACTCGCCGTGGAACCTGCGTCTGCGCACGCCCGATTTCCTTTCCAACCCGCTCCAGGCCTGGGTCGAGGACGAGGTCGATCTCGAGTACCACGTGCGGCGTTCGGCCCTGCCCTCGCCCGGCGACGAGCGCGA
>SXGT01861810.1_pt1 | contig 11007 bp, 11 predicted proteins | sample 3176221 | NCBI WGS metagenome assembly SXGT01 (sample SAMN11356862, study PRJNA531348) | freshwater metagenome | isolation source: freshwater sample F1-120 | place: China: Fuxian Lake, Yuxi | collected 2017-12-25
CAACCGCGCGCCTGCCAAGGTGCAGAGCGCCTTGCTCGAAGTGATGCAGGAGCGCCAGGTCACCATCGGCGGGCAGACCTACAAGGTGCCGCAGCCGTTCCTGGTGATGGCCACGCAGAACCCCATTGAGACCGAGGGGACGTACCCGCTGCCGGAGGCGCAGGTCGACCGCTTCATGATGAAGGTGCTTGTCGGCTATCCCACGGAAGCCGAGGAGTTCGTCATCGTCGAGCGCGTCACCGGCACGGCAGCGGCGGTGGCGTCGGTGGCGACGCCCGAGGAACTGCTCGCGCTGCAGGCCGAATGCCGCAAGGTATACGTCGATCCCGGCCTGATCCAGTACGCGGTGCGGCTGGTCGCGGCGACGCGAGCGCCGGAACGCCACGGGCTTGAGGAACTCAAGCGCTATCTCACGTTCGGCGCGAGCCCGCGCGCGACCATCCACATGATCGAGGGCGCGCGCGCGCTTGCGCTGCTGCGCGGGCGTGGGTACGTGCTGCCCGAGGACGTGATCGACCTGGTGCCGGACGTGCTGCGCCACAGGCTGGTGCTGTCGTACGAGGCGCTTTCGGACGGCAAGACGCCGGACGCGATCGTCGCCCGCGTGCTGCAGGCCGTGGCCGCCCCCGAGAAGCCGCTCGCAACGCATGTTCGCCTGGCTTCGGCGGGCTAGCCGGCGAGCGCCCGATCCGCCCCCCCAGCGCGCCGCGCCGGGGGAGGCCGAGCGCATGCTGCGTCGTCTTGAGTGGACGGTGATCCGGCGGCTGGACGGCCTCCTGCAGGGCGACTACCGCACGCTGTTCCGCGGCATGGGCCTTGATCTCGCCGACCTGCGCGAATACCAGCCCCATGACGACGTGCGCCACATCGACTGGAATGTCACCGCGCGCATGCAGTCGCCGTACGTGCGGGAGTTCCAGGAGGATCGCGAAGTCGCCGCGTGGTTCCTCGTCGACCTGTCGGGTTCGGTGGAGTTCGGCTCCGGGCCGGTGAAGAAGCGCGTGCTCGCCACCGAGTTCACCGCGGTGCTCGCGCGTCTGCTGTCGCGGCACGGCAACCGCGTTGGCGCGATCCTCTACCGCGACGGCGTCGACGGCGTGGTCCCGGCGCGCGCCGGACGGCGGCAGGTGCTGGAGATCGTCGAGCGGATGCGCCCCAGGCCCGCCGCTCGCGCGGCCGGCTCAGAGACGGACCTCGGCGCGCTGCTCGGCGCCGCGCACGGCATGCTCAAGCGCCGCTCGGCGGTGTTCGTGGTGTCGGATTTCGTCGGCGCGCCGGGCTGGGAGCGCGCGCTGGGCCTGCTCGCGCGGCGCCACGAAGTCGTCGCGGTGCGCCTCTACGACCCGATGGAGAACGCGCTGCCGGACCTCGGCCTTGTCGTCATGGAGGACGCGGAGACCGGCGAGCAGGTCTTCGTCGACGCGCACGACCGCGGGTTCCGCGAGCGCTTCGCGCGCGCGGCGACCGAACGCGAGTCGGCGCTGCGCGAGGCGTTCGCGTCGGCGGGCGTCGATTGCCTCGAACTCTCCACCGCGGAGCCGCTCGATGCGTCGCTGGCGCGCTTCATGCGCCTGCGCAAGCGTCGCAGCCAGCTGGCCGCGGGCGGCGTGCCCGTCGCGCGATGATGCCGCTTGCCGCCGACGTCACGTTCCAGTGGCCGAAGATGCTGTGGCTGCTGGGCCTGCTGCCGCTGGCGGTCGCGTACTACGCCATGCTCCTGCACCGACGGCGCCGGGTGTCGGCGCAGTTCGCGAGCCTGGAATTCTCCGGCGCGGCGAAGCCGGGAGGCATCGTCGCGGCGTTCGCCCGCGTGGCGCCGCCCGTGCTGATGCTGCTCGCGCTGGCGGCGTTCCTGCTGGCCATCGCGCGGCCGCAGGCGAGCGTGTCGCTGCCGGCGAAGGCGCGCACGGTGATCCTGGCGATGGACGTGTCCGGCAGCATGCGCGCCAGCGACCTCAAGCCGGACCGCATCACCGCGGCGCGCGGCGCGGCGAAGGCCTTCATCGAGGCCCAGCCGCCGGACACCCGGGTCGGCATAGTGTCGATCGCGGCCACCGCATCGGTGACGCAGGCGCCGACGACCAAGCGCGAGGAACTCTTCGAGGCGCTCGAGCGCTTCCAGCTGCAGCGGGGCACGGCGCTGGGCAGCGGCATCGTCATTGCGCTCGCCACGCTGCTGCCGGAGGCGGGCATCGACGTCGACCACCACGTCACCGAAGGCCGCACGCGTGCCGCGCCCCGGGCGGCGAAGCCGCCGGCCCCGGTCGCGCCCGGTTCGAACGGGTCGGTGGCGATCGTCGTGCTGTCGGATGGCCAGAGCAACGTCGGGCCGGACCCGATGAAGATGGCGCGGCTCGCCGCGGACCACGGCGTGCGCGTGTACGCGGTCGGCATCGGCACCACCGAGGGCACGACGCTCGCGACCAAGGGCTGGTCGATGCGCGTGCGGCTGGACGAGGCGACGATGAAGGGCATCGCGGAGGCGACGCGCGGCGAGTACTTCCAGGCCGCGAGCGCCGCCGAGATGACGAAGATCTACCGCGCGCTCGCCTCGCAGCTGTCGATGGAGAAGAAGCGCCCGGTGGAGGTCAGCGCGGTGCTCGCGGGGATCGGGGCGCTGCTGGCCGGCATCGCCGCGTTCGTGACGCTACTTCGCGACGGAAGAATCCTGTAGCCGGGTTCCGGGGGCGGGCTGCCGCGCGCGCCGCAGGTGGACGCCCTGCGCCTCCAGCGCGCGCTGCAGTTCGGCGGTGTCGATCGCGCGCGGCGCGCAGCCCCGGTTGACCGCGATCGCCGCCGCGGCGCCGGCGGCCTGCCCGGTGATCCAGCACTGCGGGATCTCGCGCAGGAACGAATGCGAGTTCGGGTCGCACGCGACATGCCGGCCGCAGGCAATGAGCCCGTCGAGCGATTCCGGCACCAGGCAGCCATAGGGAATCGAGATGTTGGGGAACTTCGGCGACGGGCTCGGCGTCACGCCGATCTCGTCGTCGTGCACCATCGCCGTCGGCCATTGCGCGCGGACCACCTTCTTCACGCCGCCGAGGCGCCGGCTGTGCCGCACGCCGAGCTGCGGCGCGCTCTGCAGCAGGTAGGCTCCTGCGAAGCCCGGCGCATGCGCGCGATAGAAATCCAGGTGCGCGGCCATCAGCCGGTGCGAGCGGACCTCGACCAGCGTCTGGTCGGCCGGGTCGAGCGCCGAGTAGCCGGCCTGCCGCGGCCCCATGAACAGCGCGATATCGTCGCGCCAGGAGACGAAGGGCTTGTCGAAGTAGCGCAGCGCGTCGCGTCCCCGCTGCATGAACGCGGCGTACGCCTCCGGCTCGCCGGTGCGGAACGCGATCCAGCGCTGCATGTCGACGCCGCCGAACAGCCACGACGTGTTCATGCAGTGGTGAATGTCGGACTCCTCGATGTCGGACTCGCAGCGCGCGCCGGCGTGGGCGAAGAGGTCGCCGTCGCCGGTCGCGTCGACCACCACGCCGGCGAAGATCGCCTGCCGGCCCGCCTTGCTCTCGAAGGCGATGCCGCCCACCGCGCCGGACTCCGCGAGGATCGGCCGCGCTGCCCACGCGTGGTAGAGCAGCTTCACGCCGTGCTCCAGCACCATGTCCTGCGATGCAAGCTTCAGGCGCTCCGGATCCACGGTCGGCGACCAGGTGACGATGCCGTGGTACGCGGCGGTGCGCGGCGCCCAGTGCGCGGCGCGCACCGGGTCGCGGGAGCCCCAGTCCTCCCGTGGCGGGCCGGCGACCGCGTCCTTCGGCAGGCGCGCGAAGAGATCGTCGGCGATGCCGCGGATCACCGGCCTGCCTTCCCAGTCGGTCATGCGGTCGATCCAGATCACGAGTCCGCCGGTGGACAGGCCGCCGAGGTGGTTGTAGCGCTCGACAAGCATGACGTCCGCGCCGAGCCGCGCGGCGGCGACCGCGGCCGCGGTGCCCGAGGGGCCGCCGCCGACGACGAGCACGTCGCACCTGCCCCACACCGGCAGCTCGCGCGCGGGTTCGCGCCACGTCCCCAGCGCGGGCCTGCCGCCGGATTCCTTGCGGTCGGTGAAGATTTCGGAGTCGAAGAACTTCTCGTCGGGCGCGAGCCTACCCATACGCGATATTATCGCCGGATCCCCTTCCTGCAGCGCTCACGGAAATGCTGAACACGAGCTACGCGCGACGCGGCATCGCCGTCGCGTCCCATTCGCTTGCTGCGCAGTCGGCGCTCGCGGTGCTGCGCGAGGGTGGCAACGCCATCGAGGCGATGGTCGCCGCGGCGTCCCCCATCGCGGTGGTCTACCCGCACATGACCGGGATCGGCGGCGACGCCTTCTGGGTGCTTGCCGCGCCGGGAGAGGCGCCGGTCGCGATCGACGCCAGCGGGCCGGCCGCGCAGGCGGCGACGATCGAGTACTACCGGGCGCGCGGCGTGCAGGCGATCGCGCCCCGCGGACCGCTCGCCGCGAACACGGTGGCCGGCACCATCGGCGGATGGGACCTCGCGCTGTCCCTTTCGGCCGGGCAGTGGGGCGGTCGGCTGCCGCTCGCGCGCCTGCTCGAGGATTCCATCCACTATGCGCGGGCGGGTGTTCCCGTGACCGCGAGCCAGGAAGCGAATACCGCGGGCAAGCGCGTCGAACTGGAAGGCGTGCCCGGATTCGCCGCGCGCTTCCTGCCGGGCGGCGCGACGCCGAAGCGCGGCGCGCTGTTCGTGCAGCCGGTCCTCGGGGCGACGCTGCAGCAGCTCGCGAAAGCCGGGCTCGACGACTACTACCGCGGCGACCTCGCGCGCTCGCTGGCGAAGGACCTGGCCGCGGTCGGCAGCCCCCTAGCGCTGCGGGACCTCGAGGCGTACAGGGCGAGGCAGGTCGTGCCGCTCACGCTGGCGCACGCCGCGGGGCAGCTCTACAACATGACGCCGCCGACCCAGGGCGTCATCTCGCTCGCGATCCTCGGCATCTGCGAGCGCCTCGGCCTCGCGAACCTCGAGGCCGACAGCGCCGACCACGTGCACGCCATCGTCGAGGCGACCAAGGCTGCGTTCCTCGGGATCCGAGATCCGCATGTCACGGACCCTGCCTGGATGAAGGTCGAGGCGCAGTCGCTGCTCGATGACGCGAACCTGCGGCGGCTTGCCGGGGAGATCGACCTCGGGCGTGCACGGCCGTGGGGCGGCAAGTCGAAGCCCGGCGGCACCATCTGGATGGGCGTGATCGACGGCGCTGGCCGCGCGGCCAGCTTCATCCAGAGCATCTATCACGAGTTCGGGTCCGGCGTGGTGCTTCCGGGCACGCACGTCAACTGGCAGAACCGCGGTTGCAGTTTCGCCCTCGACGCGGCGAAGGTGAATGCGCTGGCGCCCGGACAAAAGCCGTTTCACACCCGCAACCCCGCGCTTGCCCGGCTCTCCGGCGGACGTACCATGGTCTACGGCACGAGGGGTGGCGCCGGGCAGCCGCAGACGCAGGCGGCGGTATTCTCGCGCTATGCCGTGTTCGGACAGCCGTTGCAGCGCGCGGTGTCGGCGCCGCGCTGGCTGCTCGGGCGCACGTGGGGTTCGATGTCGGAGACGCTCAAGCTCGAATCGCGTTTTCCAGCCGCGGTCGCGGAAGAGTTGCGCCGGCGGGGTCACGAGGTCGAGATCCTGACGGAATTTGACGAGACCATGGGGCATGCGGGCGCGCTGGTCCGCGGCCCGGACGGGGCACTTGAGGGGGCATTCGACCCCCGCGGGGACGGAGCGGTGGCGGGATACTAGAATTCGCCGCCATCATGGGTTAAAGTTTTCAGGGCCGCACCCGTGGCGGCACGAATCGAGGGGGTTGCATGTACGCGATTGTCTACAAGTCAGACGGATTTCCGATTTGCCGGCAGCTCGAAGGTGTGAATCCGGACCCCATCGTGACCTGGAACACCGAGGATCAGGCCAAGGCGTTCATCTCTGCCAAGGGTGGCGACGCCGACTTCCAGCCGGTCGCGCTGACCGACGAGGCCATGGACAAGCTCGCCGCCGCGATCGGCTGCCCGGTCGAATCCATCACCTTCGATCCCTATCCCTCCTGATCCCTGCCACGGGTTCTTCAGGCCAGGTTGAAGTATTCCCGCCGGCTCTTCATGCCCTGCATCTTCTGCAGGAGCAGGTTGAAGTCGGCCTCGCGGTCGACGAAATTCAGGTTCTCCGAGTTCACGATCAGCACCGGCGCCGCGGTGTAGTGGTAGAAGAACCGCGCGTAGCTTTCCCCGAGCACCGCCAGGTACTCGTCGCTGATGCCGCGCTCGTACCCCGCTGAGCGCTTCTTCACGCGCTCGACCAGCACCTCGGGCCTGGCCTGCAGGTAGATCACCAGGTCGGGCACCGGGGCGCGCGGACGCAGCGCCTCGAACATCCGCTCGTACAGCGCCAGTTCGTCGCCCGACAGCGTGATGCGCGCGAAGAGAGGATCCTTGTCCAGCAGGAAGTCCGACACCGTGGGGCGGGAAAAGAGGTCCAGCTGCGCCAGCGGTTCGACCTGGCGCGAGCGCTGGAACAGGAAGAACAGCTGCGTCGGCAGCGCGTAGCGCGCCATGTCCTGGTAGAAGCGCGGCAGGAAGGGGTTCTCGGCCGGCTGCTCCAGCAGCAGGTCCGCGCCGAGGCTGCCGGCGAGACGGCGCGACAGCGTGGTCTTGCCGGCCCCGATCGGACCCTCGACGACGACGTAGCGCAGGCGTTCCATCAAGCGACCATTTCCACCTTCTGCGATGCGCAGCCCGCGAGGTGTCGCGCCGCGGGTCCCAGCCCCGGAATCGAGGCGGCCGGATCCAGCTCCAGCAGCGGATCGAGCACGAAACGTCGCTGGTGCATGCGCGGATGCGGCACCGTCAGCGCGGGCGTCGCCACGCGCTCGCCGCCGTAGAGGAGCAGGTCGAGGTCAAGCGTGCGTGGCGCGCCGGCGCGGGGCCGCTCGCGTCCCTGTTCGCGCTCGATCGCCAGCAGCGCCTCGAGCAGCGCGTGCGGCTCTAGCGAGGTGTCGACCCGGGCGACGGCGTTGATGAAGTCGGCCTGCTCGCCGACGCCGACCGGCGCCGAGCGGTACAGCGACGAACGCCCGGTGACGCGGGTGCCCTCGAGGGCGTCCAGCGCGCCGAACGCGGCGAGCACCTGGCGGCGAGGGTCGCCGAGGTTCGCGCCGATCCCCACGAACGCGACGGTCACTCTGCGTCGGACGCGGACGCCGAGCCGGGCTTCTTGCTGCTGCGCCGCCGGCGCCGGCGTTTGCGCGGCCCGGTGTCTGGCTGCAGCATGGCGCGGCGCGTTTCCTCGTCCGTGGCCTGGAACGTGCGCCACCAGGCCTCGAGCTCGGCGGGCACTTCGCCGCTGGCGGCCCGGATGGCGAGGAAGTCGTAGGCCATGCGGAAGCGCGGCGCCTCGAGAAGGCGCCACGGGCGCTGGCCGGAGCGCAGCTCGAACTTCGGCTGCATCTGCCAGACCTCGCGCATGGTTGCCGTGAGCTTTCGCGTGATGGCGAGCTTCTCGCACTGCGCTTCCAGCACGTCGTCCATCGCGGCCTCGAGGGCGATGACGGAATGCTCGCCCTTGGCCACGCGGGACTTCCAGGCGGCGAGGACCTCGTGCCAGAGCAGCGCGGCGAAGAGGAACGCCGGCGACACCGGTCGGTCGGCGAGCACGCGCTCGTCGGTCTGCGCGAGGGCCAGCGTGACGAAGCGCTCGCCAAGGGGCTGGTCGAGGATGACGTCGAGCAGCGGCAGCACGCCCTTGTGCAGGCCGTCGTGGCGCAGCTGGCGCAGGCAGGCGCTGGCATGTCCCGACAGCAGCAGCTTCAGCATCTCGTCGAACAGGCGGGCCGCCGGGACGTGCTCGATCAGCGGCGCGAGCTTGCGGATCGGCGCGCGGGTGGTGTTGTCCAGCGTCAGGCCGAGCTTCGCGCACAGGCGCACCGCGCGCTGCATGCGGACCGGGTCCTCGCGGAAGCGCGTCTCCGCGTTGCCGATGACGCGCAGCACGCGCTTCTTCAGGTCGCCGAGGCCGCCATGGAAGTCGATCACCTCCTCGGTCGCCGGGTCGTAGTACAGCGCGTTCACGGTGAAATCGCGCCGCCGGGCATCTTCCTCCTGGTTGCCGAAGACGTTGTCGCGCAGCACGCGGCCGTGCTCGGTCTTCTCGGCGGGCTGCGTGTCCGCGGCGCGGAACGTGGAGACTTCCACTGTTTCCTGCCCGATGATCACGTGCACCAGGCGGAAGCGCCGGCCGATGATGATGGCGCGGCGAAAGAGCGGTTTCACCTGCTCGGGCCGCGCGTCGGTGGCGACGTCGAAGTCCTTCGGCGTGGCACCGAGCAGCACGTCGCGCACCGCGCCGCCGACCACGTAGGCCTGGAAGCCACCGGCGCGCAGCCCCTCGCAGACCTTCAGGGCGGCGGGACTGATGCGGTTGCGCGGCAGCGCATGCTTCGTCGGGGGGACGCGGACGGGCTCGCCGGAGGGCAGGCCGAGAACGCGGCGGATGAAGCGTTTGATCATCTACTTTGGCATCCCGTGTCGGAGTGCGTGGTCTGCGCAGGCGCCTGCGTACCCTGCCGCAGGCCTCTGCGGGCCTTACCTTAGCGTAATTATGGGCCAACCGCGCCGGCGCGCCTCGCCGGCCAGCGTTTCGTCGGGGTCCACCGCGATCGGCCGCGTCACCCGCTCGAGCAGCGGCAGGTCGTTGTGCGAGTCGCGGTAGAAGGTGCTCTCGGCGAAGTCGCCGAGCGCGTGGCCGAGCCCGGCCAGCCAGGCCTCGACGCGCAGGATCTTGCCTTCGCGGAAGCACGGCGTGCCGGCGACCCGGCCCGTGTACCGGCCGTCGATGCATTCCGGCTCGGTGGCGACCAGGTGCGGGATGCCGAAGGCCGCGGCGATCGGCCGCGTGACGAAGCTGTTGGTCGCGGTGACGATGGCGCAGAGGTCGCCGGCCTCGAGGTGCCAGCGGGCGAGCGCCAGCGCGGGCTCCCCGACCATCGGCATGATGCGATGCCGCATGAAGCGGGCGTGCCAGCGGCCGAGATCCTCCGCCGTGTGCATCGACAGCGGCCGCAGCGCGAAGCCGAGGAACTCGTGGATGTCCAGGGTCCCCGCCTTGTACTGCTCGTAGAAGGCGGCGTTCTGCGCCTCGTACTCATCGCGGTCGACGACGCCCTCGTCGATGAGGAACTGGCCCCACTCGTAGTCCGAGTCGCCGGCCAGCAGCGTGTTGTCGAGGTCGAACAGGGCAAGCTTCACGAGTCGAGGCTTCTCAGCGCTTCCCGGACCAGCGGAACGGTGATGCGCCGCTGCTGCTCGAGCGCGTGCCGGTCGAGGTGCTCGACGAGTGCCTCGAGGAACGGCATGTCGCGGCGCACCCGGGCGAGCAGGTAGGCGACCACGTCGTCGCCGAGGCCGAGGCCGCGGCGCGCGCCTTCGGCCTGCAGCCAGAGCGCCTTGTCGGCGTCGGTGAGCGGCTTGAGCTGGTAGACGAGTCCCCAGCCGAGGCGGCTGCGCAGGTCCTCGCGCAGCACGAGCTGCGCGGGCGGCGCGTTGCCCGCAGCGAGGACCGTGCCGCCCGACTCGCGCGCCTCGTTGATGCGGTTGAAGAGCGCCACCTGCGCCGCGTCGTCGAACGTCTCGACGTCGTCGGCGATCGTGACGCCCCGGCGGCGCGCGGCGCGCAGCAGGTGGCTGCGGCCGCTGCCGGGCGCGCCCCAGAGGTAGACCACCGACTCGGCGAGGCTGCCCATGGCCAGCGAGCGCACGTTGGAGAGCGCCTCCGCGTTGGCGCCCGCGACGAAGTTGTCGAGGGTGGGCGCGCGCGGCGCCAGGATGTCGAGGCCGAGCTGCCGCATTCAGCGATACAGCGGGCCGTCGAGGTAGGCCCGCTTGACCTGCCGCAGCCCCACCAGCAGCGCCGCGCTGGCGGGCAGCGCGAGCAGCACGCCGAAGAAGCCGACCATCTGGCCGAACGCGAGCAGCGCGAAGATCACCGCCACCGGGTGCAGGCCGACGCGCTCGCCGACGAGCTTGGGCGTGACCACCATGCCTTCGATGGCCTGGCCGACGCCGAAGGCGGCCCAGACCCAGACCAGGTTCATCGAGCCGCCGAATTGCAGCAGCGCGGCGATGGTGCCGAGCAGGAACCCGGTCATCGCGCCGACGTAGGGGATGAATACCAGCACGCCCGTGATGATGCCGATCGGCAGGGCGAACTCGAGGCCCGTCAGCCACAGCGTGGTGACGTAGAACACCGTCATCACGGCGATGACGACGAGCTGGCCGCGCAGGAACTCGGCGAGCACCGTGTCGATCTCGCGCACGATGCCGGTCACCCGCTCGTAGTAGCGCCGCGGGATCAGGCGGTCGACCCGCCCGACCAGCACGCTCCAGTCGCGCAGCAGGTAGAACAGCACCACCGGCACCAGCAGCAGGTTGGCGAAGAACGCCACCAGCGCGAGCCCGCCGATGCGCAGCGAGTCGAGCAGCTGCGGCACGATGTCCTGGTTGTTCGCCAGCACCTTGCCGGCGATCTGCTTCACCGTGTCGATGTCGAACTGGAAGGCGATCTGGAAGCGGTCGTTCAGCCACGGCGACACGGTCTCGTTCATCCACACGAGGAACCCGGGGACGCGGTCGGCGAGCATCCGCAGCTCCTTGTAGAACAGGGGCAGCACCACCAGCGCGAGGGCGACGATCAGCAGCAGCGCGAGGAACATCACCAGGACCACCGCCAGCGTGCGCGGCACGCGCCGCCCGCTCATCTTCTCGACCAGCGGGTCGAGGATGTAGGCGAGGATCGCCGCGAAGAGGAACGGCGCGAGGATCGGCGACAGCAGCCACACCAGCCACAGCGCGGCGCCGGCGATGGCGACCCAGCTCCAGAGCAGGGGATTGGCGAGGGTCGGCGTCGGCATGTCGAGTAGAATCGGCTTTCCTCTGGAACTCTAGCATGTCGAACCCACTTTTCTACCGCGATGCCGGCGTCGACATCGACGCGGGCGACGCCCTGGTC
>SXGT01274314.1_pt1 | contig 11006 bp, 9 predicted proteins | sample 3176221 | NCBI WGS metagenome assembly SXGT01 (sample SAMN11356862, study PRJNA531348) | freshwater metagenome | isolation source: freshwater sample F1-120 | place: China: Fuxian Lake, Yuxi | collected 2017-12-25
ATCGAATCAAAATCGGCGTTCAGACGAAAATTGTGTCCCCGCTTCTCGCTATAGGTCTGCTCCCCCTCAAAATCATGGATGGCCGTGGCCACTGTCTGTCCCGCCGCCTTCTCAGGACACACCGCATGCACCTCGTGCCCCACCATTTGCAACATCTGGAACGGCACCATCACCTCGTAGTCCTCCACGAAGTCTCCGACGATCATCAGGACTCGTTTATTCGACAAGCGATGGAGGCTATTCATAGCTGACGATTCCGCAGGAAAGGGGGCAGGGCACCAGGGCCTAAATCGATGACTGGCAGTCTCAGATTGTAACCGGTTCACGCAACCATCGTCACCGGGGCCAGGACCACTCGTTGGTTCCTACGTAGAGCCTAGAAATCATCGAATTGGTTCAAATTCCTCCCGTCGGTTCCTCTGTCCCTTTTGTCCTGTTTGTCTTTTCGGTCCTTTGGTCCTTTTGTCCTTTCCGGTTCCACCGGCCAATATTCCACGGCGGGTTGCCGTAGCGAAAAGGGCTGCCTATGATACATTGCCGATTCGAGCCCGTGATGATCGAGTCGGTCCAACTACCAGTCATCGCCGCCAAGTTTACCTGGATTCTGCTTCCTAAACGCTGCCATGAATAACGCCTGCACCCCTGACGACACTCCGGACCACAAGCCAAGTCGTCCCCCGGTTCTGCCCGGGGTGGACCATGCGAGGATTGAGCGGGCGGTGCGCGAGATTCTGGCGGCCGTGGGGGAGGACCCCGATCGCGAAGGCCTGTTGGAGACACCCGCCCGCGTGGCACGTATGTACGCGGAAATGTTCAGCGGCCTCCATCACGACCCGAGTCAGCATCTGCAGAAATTTTTCACCGAGAAATACGACGAAGTAGTGCTCGTGCGTGACATCAGTTTTTGCAGCATGTGCGAGCACCATCTCTTGCCGTTCATCGGCAAGGCCCATATTGGCTATATGCCGGACGGCAAGGTGATTGGATTGAGCAAATTGGCGCGGGTGGTCGAGGCGGTGGCGCGGCGGCCGCAGGTTCAAGAGCGGATGACGGAGACCATCGCTGATCTCTTGGTGTCCGAGTTAGGAGCCAAGGGGGTCGCAGTCGTGATCGAGGCTTCGCATTCGTGTATGACCATTCGTGGTGTACGTAAACCAGGGAGCATCTGCGTGACATCATCCATGAGGGGAATCTTTCGCTCTCATCTGTCCTCGCGCAGCGAGATCATGCAATTGATCTATGGTGATCGGCGTTGATGCAGCGCGGGGCGAAATTGAGGAGTGTCGATCGGGCGACCTCACTTCGGCACCGCTTAGCCCGGCAAGAGGGAATGCAGCGACCGTGCTAGGAAATCTGCTTGCCCAATTTCTTTTCCGTCTGGCGTGGGGATTGGCGTTAGCCATGACCGTCACGTCATCGGACCAAGTCACCAGTGGTTTCTTTCGTGTTCATCTGTGGGTCCTGCTGGGCTTGGACACGCTGGCCGCACTCAGTCTCCTGGCCATCCATGGCTCGACGCCACAATCGATTTGTTTTGGCGCTTGTATTCTAGGTGCCGTGATCAGCTACATCGGCTCGGTGTGCTGGCTCTACGAGCAGCCACGAGCGGGCAAGTGGTGCTTGGCATTGGTGGCCGTGGCCAATGTTGTGGCCGCCATCAGCTGGACCGTCGGCGACCAGGCCCAGACCTTTTCTGTCAGCCAATTCGCGTTGGTCACAACGGACATTCTTTCCGGGGGAGCCCTATTGGGGGTCGCTATCGCCTCAATGTTGCTGGGACATTGGTATCTGAATACGCCGACGATGCAGTTGGCCCCATTGCGCCGCCTGATTTGCGGCATCGGCTGGGCCGTCGTGCTTCGTGCGGCCTTTGCGGCGACCAGCTTGGGCTTGGCGCTGGCCAGCGGTGTCACGCCCAGTCAGGGTACGCTCCTGTTGATCCTATTACGCTGGCTGGCCGGTCTGATTGCCGCTGGGTTCGTCGTCTGGATGGCGTGGCAGACGCTGAAGATTCCGAACACGCAGAGTGCGACGGGGCTGCTGTACGTTGTGGTGATACTGGTATTCTTGGGCGAAATGACCTCGCAGCTACTGTCCGCCGTTTCCCTTTTTCCATTATGATGGAAGCGTGAAACCCGCTGCCGAACCAACCACCGTCACGGTCCTCTTTCAGTGCCCCCAGTGCGAGCAATCGGCGCGGGTCTGCCCATCGGTCGGGGATCCGCGACCGGCCTGTCCCCATGGTGGTTGGACCAGTGCTTGGTCCTTGCCTGCGGCGTCCAACGGGCTAGCGAAGTGCCTGGTCTGCGGTGGAGCGGATTTATTTCTTCGCAAGGACTTCCCGCAACGCTTGGGGGTGGGCCTGGTCGTGGTCGGGTTCCTGCTAAGCGGTTGGGCCTGGTACGAGCATCGGATCGTGTTGACGTTTGCGATCCTCTTATCAACGGCCCTGGTGGACCTGGTGCTGTTTCTGACCATGGGTAGTTTGTTGGAGTGCTATCGATGCCATGCACAATACCGAGGCCTGCCGGTTGGGGACGATCCGCCTTTATTCGACTTGCAGATTTACGAGCGATACCGGCAAGCCGCCGCTCGTCAACAGATGTTGGCTGAATCCGATCCGCGTCGCAAGTCCGCGGCAGCTGGTGATCCGCAGGAGGAGCGTGCATCGAGTACCACCGGATCGTGAGCGATTTCCCCGATGGACCAGGAAAAACGACGTATCGAGGAAGACCTGCGCGGTCTGATTCAAGGCGAAGTCCGCTGTGATGACGCCTTCGTGCAGATGTACGCCAGCGACGCGAGTATTTATGAGATCCGTCCCCTAGGTGTGGTACGTCCGCGTTCGACGGCCGACGTCGTGACCTGTGTGCAGTATGCATCGGCGCATCAGATTCCGGTTCATGCCCGCGGCAGTGGAAGTGGGTTGGCGGGCCAATGTCTCGGTCCTGGGCTGGTCATGGACTTCTCCCACGCCATGCGACGCATCCTGTACACGGACGAACACGAGGTCCGCGTACAGCCAGGAGTGGTTCTGGGGCACTTGAACCGCCACTTGGCGTCTCAAGGCCGATACTTTGGCCCTGATCCGTCCACGTCCCAGGTGACGACGATCGGTGGCATGTTGGCGACGAACGCCGGTGGGAGCCATTGGATCAAGGTCGGATCAACCTCCGGTCGTGTGGTGCGATTGCAGGTCGTGCTGGCGGACGGTGCGGTGGTGGAGGCGGGACAACATCCGGTTTCCTTGAGTGGACCGCACCCCAGCGATCGGCGCGAGCAGCTCTTGCGACGCGTGGCGGATTTATTGACTCGCGAAGCGGATACGATCACACGCTGCCAACCGAAAAGCCTGGTCAATCGCTGTGGGTACGCGTTGGCGGGTTCCTGGGCAGATGGCCAAGTTAACTTGGCCCAAATCCTCAGTGGCTCCGAGGGGACCTTGGGGCTGGTCACGGAGGCGGTGCTGCACACGGATCCCTTGCCAGCGCATGTAGGCGTGGCGCTCCTCTTCTTCGATCGACTGCAAACGGCCGCGCGCGCCGCCCTGGAGATCCGGCGTGGCAAGGCTACGGCCTGCGACTTGATGGATCGCCGGATCGTCAACATCGCGCGTGAAACCGATGTACGCTATGATGTCCTCTTGCCAGCCGACGCCGAGGCCGTGTTGCTGGTCGAGTATCAAGGTGAAACGCGGCGCGAAGTCGAAGATGGCATCAATCAGATGTTGCAATCGCTGTCGCGCCGACGACGGCTGACGTTCGGTTCGCATGTGGCATTGGAACCCGAAGACGTACAGCTCTGCTGGGGTCTGGCGACCAACGTCGTGCCACGTCTCTATCGCTTGAAAGGTTCCGCACGGCCGATCCCCTTTGTGGAAGACATCGCCGTCCCCCCCGAGCGTCTCCCCGAGTTTCTGGTCGCGTTACAGAATACGCTCAAGAAACATCAGGTGACCGCTTCACTATTTGGACATGCGGCCCACGGGCAATTACACATCCGCCCCTTTCTCAATCTGGCCGACCCCGCCGACATCCGACGCATGCAGGACCTGGCACGCGATTTGTACGAACATGTCCTCAAGATGCAGGGCACGATTAGTGGCGAACACGGCGATGGGCTCAGCCGCAGTTGGTACGTGCGTGAGCAATACGGACCTCTGTACGACGTTTTTCGTCAGTTGAAACGAATTTTTGATCCGCAAAACATTTTCAATCCCGGCAAGATTGTCGACGACGTTGCCCAGCCGCTCACACAGCATTTGCGTCAGACTGACCTGCCTCAACCCTCGCAGCACCTGGCCACGGATGTAGGGTCTGAGACTCCCGCAGGCTCGCCGCCATCGACTGGATTGCCGATATTGCAATTGCACTGGACGCCAGCGGACGTGATGGCCACGTCGCAATCGTGCAATGGTTGCGGAGGCTGCCGCACTCTCGATACTCAGTTGCGCATGTGCCCGATCTACCGATTCGCGCCAACTGAGGAAGCATCGCCCCGCGCCAAGGCCAACCTGATGCGTGCCGTACTCTCGGGACAGATGGAGGCCAGCGCCCTGACCAGCGAGACGGTCAAGGATATCGCCGACCTCTGTGTCAACTGTCACCAATGCCGCTTGGAATGCCCCGCCCGGGTGGATATCCCGCGTCTGATGATCGAATGTAAGGCCCAATATGTGGCAACTAACGGACTTTCGGTCTGGCAATGGTGCATGACGAGATTGGACGTGCTCTCGACTTGGGGGGGATACTTTCCACGCCTGACGAATTGGGCGTTCACCAATCGCGCCGCGCGCTGGCTATTGGAAAGGTCAACGGGCATTGCCCAGGGGCGCAAATTGCCCCGCTTGGCCCAGCGCAGCTTTCTCCGCCGCGGTGGACGACGCCATACCTCGAAGTCAATCACCACCGGCAAGCGGAAAGTGGTGTTGTTCTTAGATATCTACGCCAATTGGTACGATGTGCAATTGGCGGATGCGCTGATCGCTATTTTGGAGCACCATCAGGTGGACGTCTTGGTCCACCCCAATCAACTCCCTTCCGGCATGACCATGATCAGCATGGGGGCCGTCGAACCGGCGAAGAAATTGGCGAGACGCAATATCCCGCTCTTGGCGGAGGCCGTCCGCCAAGGCTATCACGTGATTACCACGGAACCATCCGCCGCCTTGTGCCTCACGCATGAATATCCCCAATTGATCGATGACGCCGACGCTCAACTGGTTGCAGACCATACCACCGACGCCTGCGCTTATCTCTGGCAAATGCACCAACAAGGTGAGTTGCGTCTGGAATTTCAACCCGTCAACGCTACCATTGGGTACCATCAACCATGCCACCTGCGTGCCCTCGGTGTCGGCACTCCCGGTAGTCACTTGATGCAGTTGATCCCCGGAGTTACCGTAAGACAGCTGGAAAAAGGCTGCTCTGGCATGGCTGGGACATTCGGGTTACAATGTGACAACTATCGAACGAGCCTCCGGGTCGGTTGGCCACTGATCTCAGCTATGCGCGATCCAGACCTGCAGATCGGAGCCACCGAATGCACTGCTTGTAAAATGCAGATGGAGCAGGGGACTCAGAAACCCACCATCCATCCCATCAAGGTCCTAGCCCTGGCCTACCGGTTACTCCCGGAAATGAACTCGCTCCTGCTGCAGCACAACGGACCACTATGGGTGACATGAAACTTTATACCTCGACGAACCCAGACCCGAACACCGCCAGACCGAGTGCGGCGAGCCTCACAATCACCGTGAGGTTATTCGCCGGAGCGAAGGCCCTGGTCGGACTGACGGAAGTCCAGATCGAGCTTGCGCAGCCGGCGACGGTTGGCGAACTGCGTCGAGCACTCTCTCACGCGTATCCGCAGCTGGGACCGCTTGTGTCGCGAGCCAGCATCGCCATCGATAATCAATACGTTCACGATGACCAGTCCGTCCGCGCGGATGCGCAGGTGGCCTGCATTCCCCCTGTGAGTGGCGGTTGACTGTCCAGGAGCCCCCCATGGCATACTCATGTGCATCGTTCCAGCGCGTCGTGGTGATCAGTACTCTGATCTGCACCGTGACGGCACTTCTACACACAACACGGGCGTCCGCCGACGAGATCGCCGACCTACGGTTCAAAAACGCACCAGACGTGCCCGTCGATCCCCAATGGATTCGCCTGGACGAGACGTCCCAGGTGTGGGTCGACAAGGCCAACCGCACCGTCATCGTCGCCGGCGAGGTGGGACTGCGACGCGGGCCCTTGGAAATGTTCGCCTGTCCGGCGGGGACAAAGGAGCATGAGGCAATCGTCGCCGTTAAGGCCAGGCCGTTCGTCGTCCATGCGGGATTGCTGTCCATCGGCGCCAAGCCCGGCCATCCAGCGCGATTTCAACCGGAGTACGCGCCGGCCACTGGAGATACCATCGAAGTTCGCGTGCGTTGGCAAACCGAACAGAACGAACTACAGACAAAGGAAGCCCAGTCATGGGTGCGCGATGCCAAGACGGATAAACCCATGGATCAGCAGTGGGTTTTCGCCGGAAGCTCGCTCCACAAAGATCCGGCAACGGGGAAAGAGTATTACGCCGCCGACGCGGGTGATATGATCTGCGTGTCCAATTTTCCCACCGCCATGCTGGATGTGCCGGTCAGCAGTTCGCATAGCGACGAAGCGCTGCTATTCGAGGCGCATACCGACCAGATTCCCCCCCGCGGCACCAAGGTTCAACTGCTACTGCGCGTGCGGCAACACCTGCCAGAGGAACCAGCCCCGCCCAAGTAATCGGCCGATAAGGGCGTCATAACGTGACCCTCGCTCCCAGGCGAAACCATCTTCGCCGGGATCGTAAATTACCCGATCTGGCTCCCTCCCCCTTGCGGGGTGGGAGCCAGAGATGCGCACTTTCTTGAGGAACGCGCCTCGTGAGTTAAACACGTCTTTGGCGACGCTGGGTAGACTGCCCTTCAAGTGGAACCGGATTTCCGGTTCGAGCTACTAGCGACCTCGAGCTAATGAGTCCGCTGCCCGATAGTGACTATTTTGCCGCTAGGCCACGCGACAGTGCTCGAGCACTTCATCCGCCGTGGATCGGTATCCCGTGTAAAACGGTCCGAACTCAGCGTACCGCGCGCTCGCTTCGTCAAACCGCATGCGATACACGATTTCCTTAAGAAATTCGGGATTGCGGGCCCAAAGCGTGACCCCCCACTCCCAGTCTTCCAGCCCAAGCCCCACCGTGATGAGCTGTGTCACCTTGCCGGCAAAGTGCATCCCCGAACGCGCGTGCTCGGACATCAATCGTTGACGTTCCTCCATGCCCAACAAGAACCAATTCTCGCCAACTTTCCGCTTCTTGTTCATGGGGTAAAAACAATTCGCTGGCCAATCGGGGAAATCAGGAGTCAATCGCTGATAACGCATCATCGGTTCCCGCGCGCGATAAGCCTTCATCTTCGCCTCGAAATTCTCACTCCCCGGCGCCAGACCATCGTGTTCCAACATGCGTGCGTACTGATCGAAAGTTGGCACGTATTCTGAGATTTCGGAAAGCGATACAAACGAATACGTCGGTTCGATCGCGGCACCGAGTGGCCCGGCCAGCAAGGCTTGATGAATCGCATCGATTTTTAATGGATCGGGGTCCATCAACATCAAACCGAAATCGGCCTTGTGGCCGCTGATCAGCGAGATCTGCAAGCGTTGCGGCGACGCAGGCGTATCGGGTGCCAAGGCATCACAGAACGCCTGACAACCTCGCTGCCGCTCAGACGGATCCAGCGCAGTCAGCGTCTGTCGGCAGAATCGATAGAAATAATGCGTGCAGTGCCAGCCGTCCGTAGGAACTCGACTTGCCGGAAAGGAATCATCCACAACGCGCGTGTGTGCGGAACTCATAATCGGTGGCCTCCTGCCGGCCATAATACTCGTCGGATGGCCCGTCGAACAGTGACCATCTATCGCGTTGCCGATTCGGCTGAGACCACCTTGGTCCGTTGTAAGACCGGCTCGTAAAACGAATCGGCTGCCGCAAGTGGCAGGTGATACGACCGACCCGCTGAGTCCGAAGCATTGGTCTTGTCTTGCCCCTGGATGGGATCGCTGGGAACGGCGGACCTCGGGTCGTTTGTGCCCGTAGGATCCGAGGGAGCGGCAGGAAGACGAGCTGCCGGAAGCTCTGCACCTTCGTCGTCGACCGGAACCGGAACCGTGTCGGGCGTGGTGGGCAAAGTTTCTGCGGGTACCACGAGTTCCGTTTCGAAACTCGGCACCGGCAGACTTGATAATGTGGTATCCCAACCACCGCCGGCGGCCGCATAGGTGCGAATGGCGCCCAACAGTACGTTGCCACGGCTGATCGCCAACAGACTCTCGGTGAGCAGCAACTGGCGCTGCGAATCGACGACCGTTTGAAAGGGGATGAGACCCTGCTGATAGACATCCTGGCTATAGCGTACTGCATCTCGATTGGACTGAACGGCCTCTTCAAGGCTGGCAACTCGCTCTTTCTCGCGGTGGTACAGTACCAAAGAGTCCTCAACCTCTTGAACAGCGCTCAAAACGGCTGCTCGATAGCGAACCACTGTCTGTTGATGCTTCGCTTCCTGCGCGCGGATCGAATTCACCACGCGCCCAAAACTGAAGATATTCCAGCGCACGGATGGTCCCACGCTATACGCCAGACTTTGACTAGTAAACCAATTAGAAAAATCACGAGAATCCACGGTGACCGAACCCGGCAGAGAGAACTGTGGATACAAATCGGCGACGGCTACTCCGATGCGCGCGTTCTCCGCCGCCACTGCAAACTCAGCCTGGCGCAGGTCCGGACGACGGCGCAACAGATCGGCGGGCACACCGACAAACAGCGCGTCCGGCGCTTGCGGCAGTGGGCCATGATCCACATAGTCGACTAACTGCTGATTGGGTGTTTCACCCAGCAGCACGGCCAACTGATGCAGCGAGACTTGTAGTTGTTGATCGATGAGCGGTATTTCTGCCTCGGTGGTGTGCGCGATCGACTCAGCCTGGGCCACATCCAGACCGCTCACCAAGCCGGCACGCTGGCGCTCCTGAACTGCCTGCAACGTCTCCTGCTGCATTGCCAGATTGATGTGTGCGATATCCAGGCGAGCTTGCAGAGTTCGAATGTTGGTGTAGGTGGACGCGACATCGGCCAAGAGCGTGATCAACACATCTCGATATCCTTGGATCTCCATCGAGATTTCAGCGTCCGTTGCCTCAATCGCGCGACGAATTTTGCCAAACATGTCAATCTGCCAAGCCGCATCAAGACCAGCAGAATAGATGTCAAACCCATCTAGCAAGTCGGGACGGCCGATGAACTGATTCGCATTGGGGCTCGTTTTTTTCGTGCTGAACGAGGGGGTCGCAGAAATCTGTGGAAACAATTGGCTCTTCACAACGCCACGCCGTGCTCGCACTTCGACGATCCGCAGAGCCGCTTCGCGTAGGCTCAGATTATTCTCCAGAGATCGGTAGACCAGATAGTTAAGCGCCGGGTCCTCGAACTGCGTCCACCAAAGGGCCAAGTCTTGGCGTTCCTCCGCGTCTACGATCTCGCCGCTGCGGTACCATCGTTCCAGTTGGGGAGAGCAGGGGCGCAGAAAGTCCGGGCCGACGGTACAACCCGTCAGGCACAGCATGCCCAGCAGCGCGAAGGCAACAATATTCCGGCCCATCCCTGGCCTGTCCCTCCTGGACATGTGCGCCGACCAACTCCCAGTCTGTCCGACGCCACACGGGCGACGAGATCAGCGCACTCCGATTTCCTACCATTTGGGTCGTCAATCGCCTGCGGGTAATTGACCAGGACTGAAGTGCTATTCGTGCTTGCTTCAATGCAGAAAACTGCCACAACGATCGGAACAGGCACAGACGCCACAATCGATGTCACGCGTGTCGTGAGCAATCTTCACCAAGCTGACGAAACGGTCCAACCTCAATCCGCCCCATGCAGCCCGAGAAAAAAGCTATGTTTCATTATCCGTCAGTTCGTCTCAGGCAAAATTCCGCGAAAAAGCAGCTTCCCATGTTTGGAAAAGCCCTACTAGCGATCGCCATCTTTGGCATTTGGAATGGCACGGCCACGGGGGCCGACGATCGTCGAGCCGCCGCCACGCGTCACGGTCAGGTCGTTACAACTGCGACAGTCGATACCATCGACACTCAGTCACTTCTGCCAGGACTGGTCGAACCCGTTCAACAGGTCACACTATCCGTGCCGGTAGCCGGGGTTTTGCGGCAAGTATTGGTTGCGGAAGGTCAGATAGTTCAAGAAGGCCAGTTGCTCGCCCAAATGGATCAACGGATCGCGGCAGCCGAACTGGAGTTGGCGCAGCGAATGACTCATCGAGAAGGCGCGGTCGCCACGGCCACAGCCCATCTGGCCATGGCCGAAAATCTATTGGATCGACTCATGTCGGTGAAGGATCGCCGGGCGGTCTCCGAATTGGAGGTCGCCAAAGCAGCCTCGGACCGGGATGCCGCCCTAGCGGCTTTGCAAGCGGCGCGTGAACAAGCGTCGGAGTCCCAGGCCAATCGGCAATTGGCCGAGGCCCGGCTGGAGAATCACAACATTCGTGCGCCATTCAGCGGACAGGTTCTGCGCATTGATGCACAGGCCGGTGCCACGATGACTAACGTCACACCCGTTATTACCTTGGCTAACCTGGACCAATTGCGAGTCGAACTGTATCTCCCCTTGGCATGGTTTGGCCACTTGAACCTGAATCAAGAGTACCCATTGGCCGCCGCCGCCCCGGTAAATCGACCAATCTCCGCACGGCTGGTGGCTTTTGAACCGGTCATTGCCTCGGCAACTCAAACTTTTCGTTGCTCATTCGAAATCGACAACTCAGACGGCGTGCTCCCCTCGGGATTCGCCGTGCATTGGACGTTACAGCCGGACGCCAAGGCGCCCGCTACGCAGTAATGATTCGCCGCTCGAACTATTCGTAATTCCTGAACTCTTCCGTGTAGCACTACATTCGACTA
>SXGT01505116.1_pt1 | contig 11006 bp, 11 predicted proteins | sample 3176221 | NCBI WGS metagenome assembly SXGT01 (sample SAMN11356862, study PRJNA531348) | freshwater metagenome | isolation source: freshwater sample F1-120 | place: China: Fuxian Lake, Yuxi | collected 2017-12-25
GTCATGCCCGGCGGGTTCGGCACGCTCGACGAGCTGTTCGAGGCGCTCACGCTCTCCCAGACCGGCAAGGTCACCACGTTCCCGATCGTGCTGTTCGGCACGGACTACTGGCGAGGTCTCGTCGACTGGCTGAGGACGACCATGTTGCCGGACGGCAAGATCGGTCAGGGCGACCTCGACCTCCTGCTGCTCACCGACGACGTCGACGAGGCCGTCGGCTACTTCGACGCTGTCGCCTCGGCCTGAGATCGCCCGCGCGCCGCATCGATCTTTCCCCGCCGTTCATGGTGTGGCTCCGGCGATGTCACCGCCGGCCGACCTAGGATCGGAGCATGGCTTCCCCCCGTCGCACCTCCTCCGCCCGTCGGTCGGCGGCGCCCTCCGGTCGTCGTCGACTCGCCTTCGGACTGCTGGCCGCCGCCCTGCCCGTCGCGGTCGCGGCCGTGTGGTTCGGCTCGCTGGTCGGGCTGCTCGGGATCGCGCTCGCCGTGGTCCTCGTCGCCTCCGGCTCCGCCCTGCTCGTCGAGGAGACGGTCACGCTGCGTCGTGAGGCCGCCCGCGAGCGTGCGGCCCTGGCCCGCGAGCAGACCCGCGCGGCCACCGCCAAGGCGCGTGAGCACATCGCCTTCGCCGACCACATGGCGTCGCGGGTCAAGGCCGGCCGGGTCGAGATCGAGCGGCTCCTGGCCGACCTGACCACCTCCGCCACGGCGCTCGCCGAGGCCGAGCGTGCGTGCGCCGACGCGGTCCGCCGCGAGCGCACGGTCGCCGCGGAGCTGGCCGAGACCAAGCGGGCCCTGGAACGGACACGGCGCGAGCTGCGGCACACCCACGACGCCCTCACCGCGAGCCAGGCCGCCGAGCTGCAGGCCCGCTCCGAGCTCCTCGCGGCCCAGGAGACGGACGCGTCCCGGCGCCTGGCCTGACCGGTCCCCGGGGGTACCCGTGAAACGCGTCACGGGATGGGAGATAATGATCTGCGCGCGTCCCGAGCGGGACGCGAAGGACGGAAGGGGAACCCCATGGCGGCGATGAAGCCTCGCACCGGTGACGGACCGATGGAGGTCACCAAGGAGGGTCGGTGCATCGTCATGCGGGTACCGCTCGAGGGCGGCGGCCGGCTGGTCGTGGAGCTCAACAACGAGGAAGCCGCCACGCTCGGCGACGCCCTGAAGGCCGTCTGAGCCACTCGATGCACGGGCTCACCATCCGGTGGTCCCTCGCCGAGGCTCCCGAGGGCGCCTTGGAGGCACTGGCGACCTACGTCGAGGACGTCTCGTTCTCGCGCTTCGCCGGTCTGGAGGGCCTGCGGTACAAGGCTTGGCACGCGCGTCCCGGCGAGTGGTTCGAAGGCAGCTACGTCTTCGTGAGCGACGAGGCGCGCGACCGCTTCCAGTCGGCGTTCGAGACCACGGCCGACCAGGCCCCCGGATCGCTGATCGTGGGGTCGCCACCGGTGCTCGTCGAGGCGCACGAGGTCATCGCCGTGGTGCGGGGACCGTCGGGCTTTCGATCCTCACCACGCTTCGAGAGCTGAGCGACGGCTCGGCGGCTGCCGTTCAGTCGCGGCGTGTGGCCACGAGCAGTCCGTCGCCGACCGGCAGCAGCGCGGGGACGAGCCGCTCGTCGGCCGCGACCTGCTCGAGCAGGTCGCGGATGGCCTGGGTCTCCGGGTCCGTGTTCGACGGGTCGGCGACACGGTCGTGCCACAGGCTGTTGTCGACGACGATCGCCCCACCGGGACGCACGAGACGCAGTGCCTGCTCGAGGTACTCGGTGTACTCCACCTTGTCGGCGTCGATCAGCACGAGGTCGTAGCCCCGGTCCGTGAGGCGGGGGAGCACGTCGAGGGCCGCTCCCGCGATCAGGCGGAACCGACGTGCCGCGATGCCGGCGGCCGCGAAGACCTCGCGGGCGTGGCGCTGGTGCTCGGCCTCGAGGTCGACGGAGGTCAGCACGCCGTCCTCGGCCATGCCCCGCTGCAGCCACAGGCCGGAGACGCCGGTCCCGGTGCCGATCTCGACCACCGCTCGGGCGTCGAGGAGCGAGGCGAGGAGCTGCAGAACGGCGCCGGTGTCGGTGCCGACCGGGCTGATCCCCACCTGCTCGGCGCGCCGACGCGCGTCCTGGAGGTGCTCGTCCTCGGTGAGGAAGCGCTCCGCGAACTGGAGGCTGGCTGCGGTGGTGATGGGAGTTCCCTTCTCGCGTGGTGGCCCCAGCATAGTGAGCCGTCGCGTCCCGCGGCCGCATCGACGCGACACGCGCCCCGGTCCGAGCGGACGGGGCCGGCGTCGGGTCTCGCGGGGAACCCCCAGGCTCCTTTGGGCGTTCTCTCAGGCAGGGCGAGCACGATACCGAGCATGACGAACGAGGACGTGGCGATGCGGACGCAGGCGTGGGAGGACATCGTGGCCGAGCACTCCGGCCGGGTGTACCGACTCGCGTACCGCCTGACGGGCAACCGGCACGACGCGGAGGACCTCACGCAGGACGTGTTCATCCGGGTCTTCCGCTCTCTCGACTCCTACGAGGCGGGCAACTTCAGCGGCTGGATCCACCGCATCACCACCAACCTCTTCCTCGACCGGGTCCGGCGCGGCGCGCGGATCAGGATGGACGGCTTCGCCGAGGGCGCCGAGGACCGGCTGCCGAGCGGCGAGGTCGGGCCGGCCGCTGCGCTGCACGACACGGAGTTCGACTCCGACATCGAGTCCGCCCTGGCCTCCCTCAGCGAGGAGTTCCGGGTCGCCGTGGTGCTGTGTGACGTCGAGGGGCTCTCGTACGAGGAGATCTCCGACGTCCTCGGGATCAAGATCGGGACGGTCCGCTCCCGCATCCACCGCGGACGCACCCAGCTGCGTGCCGCCTTGGCCCACCGCACGCCCTCGATGGGTCGCACCCGCGTCCTCGGACCTCTGGCGACCTGATGGCCCACCTCGAGCGGGACGTCGCTGCGTACGTGGACGGGCAGCTCTCGCCCGAGGCCACGGCGCTCGCCGACGCCCACGTCGAGGTCTGCTCGCGCTGCTCGGCCGCCTGTGCGCAGCAGCGCCTGGTGAAGTCCAGGGTGAGCGTCGGCGGCGTGCCGGCACCTCCGGCGGCCCTGCTGGCGAGCTTGAGCTCGTTGCCGGCCACCGTGGGGCAGGAGTCACGGATCGATCGGCTCCGTCGGTCCCCGGCGCTCGGCGTGGGCGCGGCGCTCGTGGGTGCCTCGTTGCTCGTCGCCGTGCTGGCCTTCGTGGCCGGGTCCACGGAGGACCGGCTGGCCGATCCCGTCGACCCGTCGTTCGCGTCCTACGTGGACGACTTCCGTCACGGGCACGGCTCGACCGAGGGAACCATGACGGTGGCCTCGTTGACGCAGCTGCGGGACCAGGGATGGTCGTGTCTCGAGAGACTGGGTGCCGACCTCCGGCTGGTCGACGGACGCTGGCTCGACCGGGCGGCCGGCGTCGTGTCGTTGACGTACACCGACGGCCGCGAGCGGTTGCGGCTCTACGAGAAGGTCGGGACGCTCGCCGAGAGAGATCTCGAGGGCTTCGAGCTGCGTCGACTGGGTGACCACCGCCTCTGGGTGCGGCTCGGCGAACCGACCGTCGCCGCGTGGGACGCGAAGGGCAAGGTCTTCGTCGCCGTCACTGACGTCGACCCCGAGCGGCTCGCGGCGGCGCTGGACCAGTTGCCGGAGCCGCGCGAGCCACGCGGCGCGGCAGGACGGATGAGCGACGGCCTGGAGCGGATGACCTCCTGGGTCAGCCCCTGAGGAACGGTCCGACCGGACGGTACACCACCCTCGCTGACCACGGCCATGGCCCGGACGGGCCATAAACATGGCCCGTAACGGGGCGATCCGGATCACGTTGTGACGGGTACCACTGCGAGCATCCCCCGCCGTCAGGAGACCCCGTGCCGACATCCCCGCAGCCCCGTCACCACCACGCGTCGTCGGGCAGGAGGTGGAGCCGTGCGCTGCCCGCGGTGCTGGGCCTCGTCCTGCTCGTCGCCGGGGTCCTGGTGGCGAGCCCGGCTTCCGCGGCCATCACCGCTCCGGCACAGGGCGCGACCGTGTCGGGGTCGGTCACCATCTCCGAGAACCGCGGGTCGACCAACACCTGCATCGCCCGGGACAACAGCAGCTCGCGCATCGAGGTGCTGTCCTCGACAGGCGCTCGCGTCCACGAGGCGACGCGGGGCTCCTCGGGAGGCTGGTCCACGACGTGGTCGAGCCTGGGCCGGGCGAACGGTGAGTACCGCATCCGGACCTTCGCCCGCGACAGCGTCCGCTCGGGATTCCTCAACACCGGCTGCACGACCCGCGCCGAGACCTTGATCGACGAGCGGGTCGTCACGCTCGACAACCGTGCCGCGGTCACCGTCACCGCGCCGGCGACGGTCGTCACCGGCGAGGACCTGCAGCTGCAGGTCAGCACTCGTGTCGAGGCGTCGGGCACCAGTGGTGTCGTCGCTGCCGATCGTGACGTCGTCGTCACCGTCCCCGGCGTGGGCGAACGGACCGTCCGCACGGGCTCCGACGGCAACGGCTCCGTCGTCGTCGACCTTCCCGACCTCCCGGCGGGCCCGCTCACCATCGAGGCCGAGGTCGCGAGTGATGCCTTCCTCCGTGGACTGTCCTCCTCGGCGACGACCCGCCTGCTGCACCGCTCGACGACGACCGTCTACGAGGGTGACACGCGGGCCCAGCCGGGAGCGCAGGCCGAGCTGTCGGCCCGCCTGGTCGACTCCACGCCGGGCAGCGACCGCGCCGGCGACCCCGTAGCCGCCCAGGACGTGAGCCTGCGGTTCGAGGACAGTGCCGACACCTCCGCCACCGGGCCGGACGGTGTCGCCCGCCGCGACGTCATCGTCCGTGGTGGCAGCCGCACCGCCCCGGTCGTGGCCGAGTTCGCCGGCAACGACGTCCACGCCCCCAGCTCCGACGAGATCGTCTTCTTCGTCGGCGACGCGGCCGCGGAGCCCGCCGAGAACGAGCACGACCTGGTGGGCGGCGTCGTCCGTGGCCTGAACGGACTCCTCGGCTCGCTGCTGAGTCCCGTGACCGGTCTGCTGGACTCCGCCGCAGCGCAGGAACCGGTGCACTCGCTGCTCCTCGACCCGCTCGACCGCCTGGGCGAGCTGCTCGGCATCCCGCCGCGCACCGGATCGGTGTGGGACCTGGCCGAGGTGAACGCCCTGCTCGACCTCACCCTCGCGACCGTCACCGACGGGCTCGTCGCGCTGGCCGACGACACCGACGACCAGGTCGAGCAGCTCCTGCAGGACGCGACCCTCGGCCCGGACCTCGACGCGCTCGTCGACGTCACGCGGTTCCGCTGGCGCGCGGTGGTGGACCAGGAAGGCCTGCCGAGGTCGCGTGAGTTCCGCGCCACCATCGGCGTTCCGCAGCCCCTCGACGTGACCGGCGACGGCCACCCGGACGTGCTGGCCAACCTCACCCTCGCGAGCGACTTCCTGTCGTTGCAGACCGCGGGCGTCGACGGCGACCTCCGCCTCGACCTCGACACCGGCGCCGACCCGCGGTCCATCGTCCCCCGCCTGGAGGTCGCACGGCTCCCCGGTGCACCCGAGGACCTGCCGCTGAGCCTGCAGGCCTTGGTGCAGCTGCCCGGCTCCGCGGACGAGTTCCGCTTCGGCTACGACGCTCGAGAAGGCTCGGCCCCCGAGGGGTTCCTCGCCGACCTGGTGCTGGGGGAGGACGAGGTGGGCGTCGAGCTCGCCACGCGCAGCGACGCGGCCCTCACTGTCTCAGGTGCCGTCGTGCCGGAGGGCGCCGACGACGAGTCGGCCACGGCGGCGCCGCGGGAGCAGCGCTTCGCCATCGGCTTCGACACGGCCCCGCCGGCGGCGCGCCTGGGACTGCGCCTCGACGGCAGCAGCGACGTGGCCGCCGACCTGCAGACGTCGGTCCCGACCGCCGTCGACGTCTCCTTCGTCGACGACTCCGGTGCCGAGCGGGTCACGACCGCCGACGTCGCCCTCGACCGCGTGGACGGTCGTGCCTCGATCGCCGTCAGCGGCGACCAGACGGACGGTGCGGGCGTCGGTGCGACCATCGAGAGCGCCTCGGGCATGGACCGTGTCGTCATCGACGGGCAGCAGCTGGAGTCCGGACGCATCGACACCGAGGTCCGGCTCGCGCTCACCGAGGTCCCCGCCAGCGTGCGCTTCGGTCTCGGGGCCGACGGAGCCGGCTCGCTCGAGGCGAGCGCACCCATCGGCGCCTTCGAGGCGGGCTTCGCCACGGCGGGCCGCGTCCTCGGTCTGGACGACGAGGCCTACCTGCGGCTGCTGCAGGACGGTGACCGCAGCTCGGTCGCGCTGCGACTGCCCGAGTTCGAGCGGATGGACCTCGGTCTCGGGGACGACCTCGGCATCGAGCTGACGAAGAAGGCAGGTCCGCTGACGGTCCGCGCCGACCTCGAGGACCTCGCGGTCCAGGGACGCGTCCAGGACGCGCCGCGCACCGTCGCGCTGGCGATCGAGGCTGCCGGGGGCGTCACGATCGAGGGCTCCGACGCGATCGAGTCCGTCGACCTGACGGCCTCGACGTCCGACCCCGAGGGCATCTTCCAGGGGGCGAGCCAGGTCGACGTCCGCCTGCGTGACCTCCCCCGTCGCCTGGAGGTCGCCGTCGGCGACGACGGTGTCACGTTCGGCACCGGGGACCAGCCGATCGGCCTGCTGGAGCTCGCGGCGCACTCGGGAACGCCCTTGACGATCCGCGGCGGCGGCGACGGCCTGGTGCTCGACCTCACGGGCGAGTCCAGCTCCATCGCCGCGCGCATCAGCGGGCTGCGAGCCATCGAGGCGGACCTGGGCGACGCCCCGGAGCTGCTGCTCGACACGGTGGCACGTCAGGTGTTCTCGGTCGTGCTGCGCGGTGAGACCCGCGCCGACGACATCACGGCCACGCTCGACAAGCTGGTGCCGGAGATGCGCCTCGCGCTCGTGGACGGCGCAGCGGGATCGACCGCGCTGACCTATCGCGCCTCGGAGCCGACCGAACGTCTGACGTTCTCCCTCTCGGGACTGTCCGGCTCGATCGGCGGACCGCTCCCGGATGCGCTCGACATCTGCATCGCCGGCGACGAGGCCTGCCTTCCGGATGCCGGGATCGCGGACCCGTCGCTCGGGTCGATCAGGTTCGAGGCCAGCGAGTACACGACGCTGAACCTCACCGACGCCACCGGCGAGCTGTCGGCCGAGGGCCTGCGCCTGCGACGTCTGGACCTCACCGGCAGCGTGAGTGACGACGGAGGGCCGCTGTACCTCAACACGACGTCGTTCGACGGTGACTGCGGGTTCGCCGGCTGCGAGCACCCGTTGCGTGGCGGACGGATCGTCTCCGACCTCGGCAACGCCGAGCTGACCTTCACGCCCGGGGACGGCTTCTCCGCCGTCGACGCCGTGACGGTGCTCGAGACGACGTCGGTGCTCGGCGTGCCGACCGGCCTGCGGGGCAGGAGCGGCACGGGCATCGTCCGGTGCGTCCCGGCCACGGCGCTGCGGGTGCGCATCGAGATCCTCGGCATCCCGTTGACGGTCAACCTGCGCGACGCCATCTGCAACGTGGCGCGACCCCCGCGGACCCCCTGAGCAGGGACGAGCGGCACGACGAGGCCCCGGGACGGAACGCCCCGGGGCCTCGAGGTGCGGCGGTGGTGTCGCCGTTCAGGTCGCCTCGACGTCGAAGGGGGGACGTTCACCAGGACGCAGCAGACGGTCCGTGGGCGTCGTCCCCGCTGGGGTCTGCGCCGGTGCGGGGGAGTCGAGGAGGTTGCGGCGGACGATCTCGCGCGGGTCGAGGCTGCGCAGGTCGACGTCGGAGAAGTCCTGGCCCATCTCCCGCCCGAGGTCGTTCTTGGCGTTCTCGGCCATCTGCTTGACGGTCCGCACGAACTGTCCGGCCTGGCGCGCCATGCCCGGGAGCTTGTCGGGCCCGAACACGAGCATGCCGACGACCCCGATCACGAGGATCTCGGCCCACCCCATGCCGAACACGGGTCGTCCTCAGAGACGTCCGGCCGGGGAGAGCCCCAGCTGCATGCCCGCGAGGCCGCGCGAACGACCGGAGAGCTCGTCGGCCACCTGCTGCAGGACCTTGGCGGACTCCGCGTCGGGATTCGCGGCGACGATCGGGCGGCCGGAGTCGCCGCTCTCGCGGAGCCCCTCCTCGAGGGGTACCTGCGCGAGGAGTCGGACGTCGTGACCGAGGCGCTTGCTCAGGGTCTCGGCCACCGCGGCACCGCCGCCGGAACCGAAGACCTCCATGCGGTCACCGGACGGCGTCTGCAGCCACGACATGTTCTCGATGACGCCGACGACGCGCTGGTGCATCATCGAGGCCATCGTTCCGGCGCGCTCGGCCACCTGTGCCGCAGCCTGCTGCGGCGTGGTCACGACGACCACCTCGGCGTTGGCCAGGTGCTGCCCGAGGCTGATCGCCATGTCGCCGGTGCCGGGCGGCAGGTCCAGCAGGAGGGCGTCGAGGTCGCCCCAGAAGACGTCGCTGAGCATCTGCACCAGGGCGCGGTCGAGCATGGGGCCGCGCCAGGCGACGACCTGGTCCTTCTTCGGCTTGAGCATGCCGATGCTCATGACCTTGACGTCGGGGTAGCGGCGCTCCTGCTCGGGCACCGACGGGTCCTCCACCGGGGCCGGCACGGGCATGATCATGTCCTCGACCTGCGTGGGTCGGCGGTCGCCGACGCCCATCATGTCGGGGATGGAGTGTCCGTAGATGTCGGCGTCGACGATGCCGACCTTGAGACCCCGACGCGCCATGGCGACGGCGAGGTTGACGGTGACCGACGACTTGCCGACGCCGCCCTTGCCGGAGGCGATCGCGTACACCTTGGTGAGCGAGCCGGGCTGGGCGAACGGGATCTCGCGCTGCGCCTGGCCGCCGCGGAGCATGTCGCGCATCGCGCCGCGCTGCTCGTCGGTCATGACGCCGAGGTCGACGTGGACCGTGTGGTCCGGCGCGACCTTCGCGACGGCCGCGGTGGTGTCACGCGTCAGGGTGTCCTTGAGCGGGCAGCCCGAGACGGTGAGCAGCAGGCGGACGGTGATGGACGCGTCGTCGATCGTGATCGTGTCGACCATGCCCAGCTCGGTGACCGGGCGCTTGATCTCGGGGTCCATGACGTCCGCGAGCGCCTCGCGGACGCGCTCCTCGGTGATGGCAGCCATGTCGCCATCGTACGGGGCGCCCGGGCGCGGTACCGGGGCAGGCGAGCCTCACCGCGGCCCCGGCTCGGGCGGTGGGGTGCCGCGTCGGGCGCTACCGTGACGACGTGCGGCTCCCCGTCCCCGATCCTCGTCCCCTGCTCGAGCTCGTCCCGAACGCCTTCGCCCTCGTCGGGCAGGCGGGGGAGCTGCTGACGTCGGCCCAGGCCCTGCTCGGCCGCGTCGACGCGCTGCTCGACCGGATCGAGGAGACCCGTCAGGCCGCTGACCGCGTCATCGTCCGCACCGCCGGCACCGTCGGCAGCGTCGAGCCGACCCTGGAGCGCGCGGCCGACCTCGTCGCGCGTGCGGAGCGACTGCTCGACACCCTCGGCCCGTCGCTGGAGAAGCTCGAGCCGACCCTGCGCACCCTCGCCGGCACGACGGACGAGGACGAGGTCGCGGCGCTCGTCAGCCTGCTCGACCACCTGCCGCACCTCGTGACGGCGCTCGACGAGGACATCCTGCCGATCCTGGCCAGCCTCGACACGGTCGGTCCCGACATCCACCGCCTGCTGGAGACCACCCAGGACCTCGTCACGATGATGGCCAAGGTGCCGGGCCTGCGTCGGCTGCGCCGCGAGGACTGACTAGGCCTTCGCGGGCCGGTCGGGCCGTGGCCCGCGGGGGTCCTCGTCGTCCGGCTCCTCCTGGTTGAGCTGCTCGACGAGGTCGCGCAGCTCCGCGCGCAGGAAGTCGCGCGTGGCGACCTCGCCGAGGCCGAGGCGCAGGCTCGCGACCTCGCGGGCCAGGAACTCCATGTCGGCGTGCGACTGCGCGTCGGCACGACGGTCCTGCTCCTGCTGCACGCGGTCGCGCGCCTCCTGCCGGTTCTGCGCCAGCAGGATGAGCGGCGCGGCGTAGGAGGCCTGCAGCGACAGCATGAGCGTGAGGAAGATGAAGGGGTACTCGTCGAAGCGCGGGCGCTCCGGTCCGTAGGGCACGTTCCAGACGACCCACAGGATGATGAGCATCGTCATCCAGATGAGGAACCGCGCGGTGCCCATGAAGCGGGCGAACGACTCGGCGAAGCGCCCGAAGCGGTCGGTGTCGCCGCGCGAGGGACGCAGCGACCGGCGGCGGTCGCGCGGCTGGTCGAGCCGCTCCGCCCGGCGCTCGTTCCTGCGCTCGTCGCGTCGCTCGTTCCGACGGTCGGCCTTGCGGTCGTCGCGGCGGCCGCGGCGACGGTCGTCACGCTCAGCCACGGGTCGCCACCCCCTCGCGACGCGTCCGGTCGCGCTCGCGCCAGCCCTCGGGCAGCAGGTGGTCCAGGACGTCGTCGATCGTCACGGCGCCGAGCAGGTGGTTCGTCTCGTCGACGACCGGCAGGGCGAGCATGTCGTAGGAGGCCAGCAGGCTCGCGACGACCTCGAGCGAGGCGTCGGGCCGGGGCCAGTCGATGTAGTTGTCGGCGAGCGCGCCCACGAGCGTCGAGGGCGGCTCGCGCAGCAGCGCCTGCACGTGCACGACGCCGAGGAAGCGGCCCGTCGGGGTCTCGATCGGCGGCCGGCAGACGTAGACCATGGAGGCCAGCGCGGGGCCCAGCTCGGGCTCGCGGACGCGGGCGAGCGCCTCGGCGATCGTCGCGTCGGGCGGGAGCATGACGGGCTCGGTCGTCATCATGCCGCCGGCGGTCCGGTCCTCGTAGGTGAGCAGCCGACGCACGTCCTCGGCGTCCTCGGGCTCCATGAGGGCGAGCAGCTCCTCGGACGTGGCCGGGGGCAGCTCGCCGAGCTGGTCGGCGGCGTCGTCGGGGTCCA
>SXGT01678311.1_pt1 | contig 11006 bp, 11 predicted proteins | sample 3176221 | NCBI WGS metagenome assembly SXGT01 (sample SAMN11356862, study PRJNA531348) | freshwater metagenome | isolation source: freshwater sample F1-120 | place: China: Fuxian Lake, Yuxi | collected 2017-12-25
AGGGACCGGACTTCGCCATCTCGGCGAACATCGTCACGTCCTTGACCCGCGTCTGCTTGACCATGAAGGCGTGGAGCGGCTTGCCCGCGGCCTCGATCATCTGCGTGCCCGCCAGCTGGCCGGCCGCATAAGGCTGGATGGCGGTCGTGTTGATCTGGCTGATGGTGGGCGCCATCACGAACAAGGACAGGAACAGCGCCAGCCCGATCAGCACTTGGTTGGGCGGGGTCTGCTGAAGCCCCAGCGCCTGACGCAGCACCGCGAGCACGACGATGATCCGCGTGAAGCTGGTCATCATCAGCAGGATACCCGGCAGGATCGTCAGCAGGCCCATGATGATCAGGACCTGGAGGCTCAGCGACAGCGAGCCCGACTGGCCCGTCTGCTGCTGGCCGCCCAACTGCCCCAGCGCGCGGTCGACCGCGTCGCCGACGCCCGGTGCCGGAGCGGCCTGCGCGAACGCGGGAACCGCGACGAAGAGCGCGAGCAGGATCGCGAGGACGATCCAGATCAGGCGGCCGCCCGTGCGGGGGGCGGGCCCGGCGGCCTCGCGGAATAGCGCGGGGCCGACGCCGAGACGGCGGACGCTCATTGGTCCACCTTGTCGACGAGGGTGACGCCGCCGCGGCCGACCGAGACGAGCAGGCGCTTGCCCTCGAAATCGAGCACCGCGAGGCGCAGACCCGGAGAGATCATCATCGTCTCCTTGACGGTGACGAGGCGCGTCGCGGTCTTGCCGGGCATGCGCGATTCGAGGCGACGCCAGAGATAGAGGCAGCCGATCATCAGCCCGCAGACGAGCGGCAGGAGAATGACGAGCTTGAGGACGTAGGACCAGAGCATGCCGTCAGCCCCGCTTGTCCGGGCTGACCAGTTCGGTCATGCGGACGCCGAAGCGGTCGCCGACGGTCACCACCTCGCCGCGGCCGATCAGCGTGCCGTTGACGAAGACGTCGAGCAGCTCGTTGGCCTGGCGGTCGAGCTCGATGACGCTCGATTCGCCCAGCGCCAGCAGCTCGCGCAGCGTCAGGCTGGTCGAGCCGATCTCGACGGTCAGCTTGACGTCGACGTCCTGGAGCAGCCGGAAATTGGCGGCGAGGCTCGCGTCGGCGACGAGTTCGCCGGTCATCGCGTTCATTGAACAAATCCTTCGTCGAGAGCGGTGATCGAGGTGAGGCGGACCGCGGCGCGGCCGTTGGAGACGCCGACCGTGCCCGAGCCGAGTTGGTCGCGGCCGACCATCACCGGGACTTCGGGGCCGAAGCTGATCGGGATGACGTCGCCGGGCTGGAGGTTCATCAGCAGCGACAAGGGCACGACCGGCTCGGCGAGGACCGAGCGGACGGGAAAGCGGACCGCCATCGCGGCGCGGGTCAGCCGTGCGCGCCATGCGGCGTCGGGCTCGGCGGACTTGCCGACGACCTTGCCGGTCAGCGCGGTGCCGTGCGGCTTCAGCGCGGCCACGGGATAGAGAAGGTCGACGAACACCGGCTTGGCGGACCCGGCGGCGATGCCGAAGCGGGTGACGATGGTCGCGTCGTCGCCGTCCATGCCGTGAAGCATAGCGGCGTTCGCCTCGACTCGGCCGACCGCGAAGTCGATCCGCGCGAGCGGCTCCCATGCGGTGCGCAAGGGCGCCGCAATCGACTGGCCGATCCGCGCGACCATCGCTTCCGCGGCGGGCGAAAATTCGGAGGGCAGCGACGCGGGGGCCGCGCCGGTGCCGCCGAAGAACAGGTCGAGCAGCTCGAGCACGAAGCGGCCGTCGATGACGCACAGCGACTGGCCCTCCTGCCCCATCGCGAGCGGAAGCCAGGCGGTCAGCCCATCGGGGCGCTCCGCGCGGTAATCGGCGAAGCGCTGGACGACGAGCGGCTCGGCGAAGGTGCGGACTTCCTGGCGGAGCAGCGGCTCGAACACCCCGCGCAGCGTCCGCGCGAACCGCGCCGACAGGTGCTGCAGCGCGTGGAGATCGCCGAACGGGTTGAGCTTGGTCGCGCCGAACATGCCGTCATGCGCCGCGTCTCCGCTGCCCGCACGAATGCGGGAGCGTCGATCGGCCTGGGTCGTTGCGGCGGCGTTAACCATGCCTCACTGAACGACGAAACTGGTAAAGTAAGTGTTACTGATCCCGCCAAATCCCTCTTTTTGCTTAAGGGTCGTGTTGATCGCGTCGGTCAGCCGCTTCTGCAGCTGCTTCTTGCCCTCGCTGGAGAACACCTGGTCCTCTGTGGTGTCGCCGAGCGTCATCAGAATCGCGGAGCGGACCGCGATGTCGTTGGACTTGAGGTTTTCGATGACCTCGTCGTCATAGGGCGTCGACACCGCGAGCCCCATCTGCACGAAATGCACCGACTCGCGCAGGTTGGAGGTGAAGTCCTTCTCCAGCGCGTAATAATTGGAGGCGTATTTGTCGCCGCCCTCGCCCGACGCGCCGCGGACCTCGCTGGCGCCGCCTTCGCCCTCTTCGCCGGTAACGCCACGCTTCTGCTGGTCCTTGGAGACGAGCTTGGGGCCCTTCTCCTCGGCGGCGTGGCCGCCCGCCATCGCGCCGCCGGCGTACATGCCGCCCGCGATGCCGCCGCCGATCAGCACGACCGCGCCGACCGCGATCACGATGATCTTGCCCATCTTGCCCTTCTTCTTGGGCGCGTCTTCGGTCTTGTCAGCCATCGGGAACTCCTTGGATCAGGCGATCCGGTCAGTTGTGGTCAGGGTGTCGTCGTCGCGCGTCGCGGAGGGCGGTGCGCCGGGGATCGGGCGCGGCGGCTCAGCGGGCGCGCGCCGCTCCTGGCCGCCGCTTGCCGCTGCATCCTGCGTGAGCTTCAGTCCGCGCGCTTCGGCGAGCTCGGCCAGGCGCGGCTGCGCTTCGGCGAGGAGCGCGCGGGTAGCGGCCTGTTCGGCGGCGAAGCGGACGTGAACGGTGTCGCCCTCCTGCCGAACCGACACGTCGATCGTGCCGAGCGCGTCGGGAAGGAGGCGGATGCTGGTGTCGGCGGCGTCGGCGGCCGCGCCGGCGGCGTCGCGGAGCATTTCGATCCGGTCGACCATCGCCTGCGGCCAGCGTCGATCGGAAAGGTCGAGCTGCGCGCTTTCCGGTCCCGCGGCCGCGACCGGCGCGAGAGGCGCTTCGACCGTCGCGATCGGAGCGAGCGGGGACGGCTTGTCCTCGTCACGCCGCGCGGCGTGGATCGCCTGCGCGAACAGCCGAAAAGCGGGCGCGGTCGTTCCTGCGGCGATCACCGGCGGCAGGGTGACGGCGGGTGCGGGCGGCTGCGCCGGGCTTGCGGCGACAGGCTCCGCGGTGTCGCCACGCGTGACGTGGGCGGGGCCGGCGGCGGGCTCCGGTTGGCGCGGCTGCGGTCCCCGGGGGGCGGAAGCGACCGGGCGAGTGATCGCCTCGGCTGGCGCGACCGGCGCAATCGCTGGCGCTGGCGCAGGCTGAGCGGCGCGCGGCGAGGCGATCGCCTCGGCCACGATCGGCATCGCGTGAGTCGCCGCAGCGGGTCCGGCCGTGACGATCGGCGGCGTGACGGACGGCGGCGACGCGCGTCGGGGAACGTCCGCCGGGGTTGTCGGACGTGACGGTTGAGCGTCGACGATTGTCGCGAGTCCAAGCTGCGGGTGCGTGGGTCGGGACAGGGGTAAAGCGGTAATGGCCTGATCCGCATGCGGCGCAATCGGGACAGAAGCGTCGGTAGGCGGCGAAGCGACCGCCTTCGGGTCGTGGCGCGCGGGCAGCGCCTCGGTGCGCAAGGGCGGGGCGGGGCTGGTGGGAAAGGCTGAAGGGATCGCTTGGCCGACGATCGCCGTGACGGCCGCCTCGACGCGCACGGGTGCGACGGCCGCGATCACCGGGCGCGGATCGGGCGGCGGAGCGTCGTTTGCGAGCGGTGCGCCTTCTGCAGGCAAGGCAAGCGCGACGGGGGTTTGCGCCGGAGGAGGTGCGGGAATGAGGTCCTGCTCCTCGACCGCCTCGCGCGGCGTGTCACCGGCTCTTGCGTGGCCCGGTTCCGGCTCGGGCGCTGGACGGAAGCGGGCGACGGTTTCGCCAGACTCCTGGAGAGGGCGCGTGTCGCGCTCAGCGCGGGCGTGCGGCACGACCACTGGCGCTTCCGGGGCTGCCGGGAGTGCTGCCGTGACGACGGCCGCAGGCGCTGCGGGAGCAAGCGCTGCCTCTTGCGGTTTCGCCCGTTCGTCGTCGGCGTTGGCGTGTTCGTCGCGCGCCGGTCGCTGATCGAGCAGGGGCGCTTCGGCGAGCGGAGGCGGATAGGCGTTTGTCGGGGCTGCGGCGGTGCGCGGGTCGGGCGAAGCGGGCGGCGCGCTGCGAGGGAGGTCCTCCGGTGCGGCGCTCGCCTCGCATGGGACCACCGCTGCGGGAGCGGGCTGGATCGTGCCCGGGGATGAACTGGCCGGGCTCGTCGTGGCGAGCGCGGTCGCCACGGTGCCGGACGAGGCCGAAGTGCGCAGAGCCACGGGCAGCGGCACGGAAGCTGTCTGCGCGATGTCCGGAGTGACATGCACCGCTCGCGCCCGATGCTTGGGCGTGTTCGTCGCGGTGTTCGGCAGCGTCGGCTCTCGAGCGGCAAGCGGGATAGTAGGCGGCGGGGGCGCGACTGAGGACGTGGCGGCGGGCAGCGCTGTCGGCTCAGCGGGCTCGCGCACCGCTGGGCGCAGGGGTTTCGCGGGCTTCGTTGCCGTTTGCGTCGTTCGGACCGCGGGGAGCAGCTCGATCGTATCCGGTTGCGCTGCGAGCGCCTCCGGCAACACCGGCGGGGTGACGCTCTGAGGGGCGAGGGCGACCGCCTTCACCGGCTGATGGGTCGGCGGCAACGGCTTGCCGGGGGCGGCAGGCGTTTGCCCGCCGGTGTCGACGGCGCGGTCGAACACCGCCGCCAACGCCATGCCGAACGCTGCCGCGTCCGCCGCCGGAGCGGCCGCGGTCGGGAAGAGCGCAGGTACGGACGTGGGGAGCGTGGGTTGGATCATCGGAAAGGCGGAGACCTCGGACAGCATGTCGCCGGGTGCTCAGCAAGGATCGTGCCGAACTTTCCGTGTTGGCGGCGCATTCTGAAGTTCGCGCAATTCGCGCATCGCCCTATCCTTGTCGGCGCGCCCGATCAGCTTTTCGACCGCGACCTGATCGCGGTGGGCGGCGCGGGTCTTTTCCGCGGCCTGGACCGATTGGAACTTGGCGGTGCGGACACGGCCTTCCGCGGCCTCGGCCGACTGGTGGAGGCGGGTACGATAATGTGCGGCGGCGGCGAGGGAAAAGCCCGCGCCGTCGCTGGGCCCGACCGAGGCGGCGAGCGCGGCGATGCGTTCGGCGAGCTGGACTTCGCTCGCGGTCTTGTCGTGGGCGCGCATCTCGTCAGCCTGCGCGAGACCGAACTGAAGCGTGCGGACGCGGTGGATGCGCGTCAGCATGCGGCGCTTGTCAGCCATCGCCGAAGACGCCGGTGAGCTCGGCGACCGCATCGGGGAGCGACACGCTCGCGTCGGCGTCCTGGCGGACATATTCCATCACCGCAGGGTGATAGGCGATGGCGGCGTCGATCGCGGGGTCTGCGCCCGAGCGGTATGCGCCCATCAGCACGAGGTCGCGGTTCTCCTCATAGGTCGCGAGGTGGCGGCGGAGCGTGCGGGCGGCGAGCGCATGCTCTCGCGGGACGATGTCGTTCATCACCCGGCTGACCGAGGGGCCGACGTCGATCGCGGGATAGATGCCGCGCTCGGCAAGCGCGCGGGAGAGGACGATATGGCCGTCGAGGATCGAGCGGGCGGAGTCGACGACCGGATCGTTGCCGTCGTCGCCGTCGGCCAGCACGGTGTAGATCGCGGTGATCGAGCCCGGGCCGTTGGCGTCCGCCCCCGCGCGCTCGATGAGGTTGGGGAGCATCGCGATGGCGCTGGGCGGATAGCCGCGCGCGGATGCGGGTTCGCCGAGCGCGAGGCCGATCTCGCGGCCCGCGTGCGCGACACGGGTGAGCGAGTCCATGATGAGGAGGACGCGTCTGCCCTGATCGCGGAAAGCTTCGGCGATGGCGGTGGCACGGAGCGCGCCGCGTGTGCGGAGCACCGGCGAGTGGTTGGCGGGAACGGCGACTACCACCGCACGCTTGCGCGCCTCGCCCGCGACCTTGGTCTCGAGGAAGTCGGCGACTTCGCGCGAGCGCTCGCCGATCAGGCCGATGACGACGACGTCGGCGGCGGCGGCCTTGACCATCATGCCGAGCAGCACGGACTTGCCGACGCCCGAGCCCGCCATGATGCCGACGCGCTGGCCCTGGCCGATGGTGAGCAGCCCGTTGATCGCGCGGACGCCGACGTCCATCGGCTGCAGCACGCGACCGCGATCGAGCGGGGACTGGAGCTTGCCGGCCAGCGGCCATGTGCCTGCGCCGCGAATGGGGCCGAGACCGTCGATCGGTTTCCCCGCGCCGTCGACGACGCGGCCGAGCATCGCCTCGCCGACCTCCGCTTCGCCGGGCGCGCCGACCGGGCGGACGAGCGCGCCGGGAAGCAGCGCCGCCGCGCCGCCGAGGTTCATCATCAGCGTGCGGCCCTGGCGGAAGCCGATCACTTCGGCCTCCACCGTGTCGCCGACGCGGCAGACGGTGCCGACCGGGAGCGTCAGCCCGGTCGCCTCCATCAGCAGGCCGTCGAACGACGACAGGCGACCGGACACCTGCGGCTTGGGGGAGAAACCGGGGCAGGCGAGGTCGTCGAGGAACCCGCAAGCGAACTGGTTCAGCATCGGGGCGTCGGAACCTTGTCGATCGCCTGGGCGAGCTGGTTCAGCCAAGACTCGGGCCCATCCTCGACGACGGTGGAGGCGGATTCGAGAACAAAGCTGCCGCGGGCGAGGGCGGCGTCGCCGACCGCGAAGACGGTCTGGGGCAAGCGGCCTTCGAGCAGCGCGACATCGTCGGGGTGGACGCGGAGCATCGCCGATTCGGACGCGTCGGCGAGGCAATCGGTCGCCGCGCCGATCCGTGCGGCGAGGATGTCGGGCGCGATGCCGACTTCGCCGACAAGGCGCTGCACCAAGTGAAGGACGGTGGCGCGCAGCCGTTCCGCCAGCGGGCCGCGGTCGATGTGGGCGCCTGCGACCAGCCCTTGCGCGAGATCGGCGAGCAGCGCCTGATCACGTGCGCTGTGCGCCTGCGCTTCGGCCGCGGCGGCGGCGAGCCCTTCGGCATAACCCGCGGCGTGCGCCGCGACGAGCGGGTCGAGATAGGCGTTGTCGCCCGCCTCGCAGGCGAGCGGGTCCCACCCCTGCGTGGGATTGGCGGCGCGGTCGGCGGGGCTGAAATGCTTGGGCGCTGCGGCGGGAGCGGGCGCGTGCGGCGAGAAGGACCTGGGCGTCGCGACGAGATCGGTCGCGACGAAGCCCGACGCGGGCGCGAACGCCAGCGCCAGCGCCGGCGGGGGCAAGTCGTGGCGTGCGGCGAAGCCGGCGACGAAACCGTCAGACATAATCGTCCTCGCCCCCGCCCATCTGGATGGTGCCGTCCTTGGCGAGCGCGCGGGCGATCTGGATCATCGCCTTTTGCGCTTCGAGCACTTCCGACATCTTCATCGGCCCACGCGATTCCATTTCGTCGCGGATGCCGTCGGCGGCGCGCGCGGACATGCAGCCGAGGATGCGACCCCGCGCGGCCTCGTCGACGCCCTTCAGCGCCCTGGTCAGGATGTCGCCGTCGATGTTCCGGATCAGCGTGCCGAGGTTCTTGTCGTCCATGTCGAGGAGGTTGTCGAAGACGAACATCTGCTCCTCGATGGCGCGGGCGACCTCCTTGTCGATCTTGAACAGCTTGGGCATCACGCGCTGCTCGGTCGCCTTGCGCGCGCCCTGCAGGATCTTGGCCGCCTCGCGGGTGCCGCCCAGCGTCACGCCCTGCGCCTTCGCGCCGCCGTGCGCGCGGTTGGCGAGCATCTGCTTCAGCGTCTCGACCGCCTCGGGCGTGATCGGCCCCAGTCGCGCGATGCGGTGGAGGATTTCGGGCTGGATCGCGTCGGGGAGGAGTTCGAGCACCTGGCCGGCGACCGCGGGGTCGAGGTTGGCGATCAGCACCGCGGCGATCTGCGGATGCTCCTTCTCGATCATCGCGGCGATCTCGGTCGCGTCAAGCCAGTCGAGCAGCTCGATCTCGCATGCGGCTTCGGGCGGGATGATCCGCGCGAGGACGCTGTCGGCCTTTTCCGGCCCGAGCGCGCGGTTCATCACCGATTCGATCCGCGGCCGCGGATCGAAGCCGATGTCGGTGCGCGCGCGGGCGCGGCCGACGAAGTCGTCGAGGACGTCCTCGACCTCCTGCTCGGAGACGTCGGCGACCTTGAACATCGCCGCGCCCAATTGGCGCACCTCTTCGGGTTCCAGCTTCTGCAGGATCGCGGCGGCCTCGTCTTCGCCGACGAGCATCATCAGCACCGCGGCGCGCTCGACCCCGGTGTAGCTGCGCATGCCGGCAAGCGTCGCGCCCTCGCTCATTGCGCGTCCGCCTTGATCATGTCGCGCACCGCCAGCGCGGCGCGCGCGGGATTGTCGCGGGTGAAGCCGCGAACCGCGGTCATGCGGTTGTCGTAGCCGCGGCTCGATTCGAGCTGATCGAGCGTCACCGGCTCGCCCGCGACGATCGCCGGACCGTCGCCGGGCGCGCCGTCGATTGCCGGAACGGGGGCGGGGGCGTTCGCCTCGTCACGCTTCGCCATCAGCGCCTTGGCGAGCGGGCGAACGCCGAGCAGCAGGACGAGCAGCGCGATCAGGATCGCGGTGGCGTTGCGCGCGACGACCGGGAGCCAGGCGTTGTCGTACCAGGCGGCGGCGGCGGGCGCGGCGTCGGCCCCGGCGAACTTGCGGCTGATCACCGTCACGTTGTCCCGGCGGGACTGGTCGAAGCCGACCGCGCTCTTCACCAGATCGCTGATCTGGTTGATCTCGTTGGCGGAGCGGCGGCCCTTCTCCGGCTCGCGGAGCAGCACCGCGACCGAGATGCGCTTGACCTGCCCCGGCGCGCCGCGGGTCACGGACACTTCGCGACCGAGGTCATAGGCGCGCTGGAAACTATCCGACTGTTTGGCGGGGTCTGGCGCGGGGCCGCCTGCGACCGGCGTCCCGGGGGCGCCCGTCGCGGGCTGCGGCTGTTCGAGGGTGCTGGCGGGCGGCGGGGTGTTGGACAGCGCGCCGGGGATGCCGCCGGGAGTCGCGGCGGTCTTCAGGTCGCCGGTCCAATTCCCGGTCTCGGCGCGGAGCGCGCCCTGCTTGTCGTAGCTTTCGCGGGTCGCCTGCACTTCGGACAGGTCGACATCGGCCTGCACCTCGGCGGTGAAATTGCCTGCGCCGACCAGGGGCGTGAGAAGCTGGATGAGCTGGGTGCGGTATTTGTCCTCCAGCCGCCGCTGGAACTCGATCCGCTCGTCCGAGCCGTCGCCGCCACGCCCGCCGGGCTTGGTGAGGAGACCGCCCGACTGATCGACGATGGTCACGCCGTCGGGCTTCATGCCGGGAACGGACGAAGCGGTGAGGTTGACGATCGACTGGACCTGCGCGTCGGACAGCGAGCGCCCGGCGTTCAGCTTGACGATGACCGATGCGGACGGCGCGGCGCTGTCGCGGACGAAGACGCTCGCTTCCGGGGTGGCGAGATGGACGCGCGCCTCGGCGACCGCGTCGATCTCCTCGATCGAGCGGGCGAGCTCGGTCTCGCGCGCCTGGCGCAGCCGCTCGCCCTCGACCGCGCGGGACACGCCCATCGGAAGCTGGTCGAGGATCGCATAGCCGCCGGGAGCCTGCTTGGGCAGGCCTTGTCCCGCGAGCAGCATGCGCGCCTTGGAATATTCCTCCTCGCCGACGGTGAGCGCGCCGGTGCCCTCGTCGATATGGCTCTTGATGCCCGATTGGTCGAGCGCGGAGGTGACCGCCTGCTTGTCGGCGTCGGTAAGGCCGGTGAACAGCGTCTTCTGCGCAGGCGTCGACAGCGACATCCAGGCGAGCGCGGCGGCCGCGATCAGGCCGATCATCAGCGCCATCGGGGCCGAGCGGCGGACCGCGGGCTGCGCCATGAAGCCCTTGAGCTGCAAGAGCGGGTTGGCGAATTTCTCCGGCAGCGCCGGGGTGGTTGTGGCGAGCGCGTTCATGTCAGACCGGCATGCTCATGATGTCCTTGTACGCGGCAAGGAGCTTGTTGCGGACCTGGAGGGTGGCTTCGAAGCCGACCGACGCCTGCTGGCGGGCGAGCATCACCTTGGCGATGTCGACCGTCTCGCCGCGCTCATAGCTTTCCGAGAGTTTGGACGCCTGCTGCTGGCCCTCGTTGACGCTCTTCAGCGCGGTGTCGAGCGTGTCGGTGAAGCTCTTGGGCCCCGTCGACACCGGCGCGGGCGAGGACGCCGCCTCGCTGGCGCTCTTCAGCGCCTGGTTGCGTTCCAGGATCTGCGCGCGGAGCTGCATCACCCGGTCGACGCTCATCGCGCCGCCGACACCCGAGACGCTCATGCCGACGCCGCCCAGCTACGCGGCGCGTCGATCTCTTCGCCCTGCTCGCGCGCCTTGGCGAGACGGTAGCGGAGCGTGCGTTCGGAGATGCCCAAGCGCTTGGCGGTTTCGATCCGGCTGCCGCCGCATTGGCGCAGCGTCTCGCGGATCGCGGCGAATTCGCTCATCTGGACGACCTTGCCCAAGGTGGCGGGTCCCGCGGCCTCATCGTTGGCATGGGGGCGAGCCGAGGCGGCTGGCCGGTCGAAGACGATGTGCGCCGCGTCGATCGTGTCGCCGCCTGCGAACAGCAAAGCGCGCTGGATCACGTTCTCGAGCTCGCGGACGGTGCCCGGCCAATCGTGGCGGACGAGCAGGTCGACCGCGTCGCGCGACGGCCAGGGGATCGTCCCGCGAGTCCCCGCGTGACGCAGGATCATCGTCGCGGCGAGCGCGGGAATGTCGTCGCGGCGCTCGGCGAGCGCCTTGGTGGTCAAGGGGAACACCGACAGGCGGTAGTAGAGGTCGG
>SXGT01702635.1_pt1 | contig 11004 bp, 10 predicted proteins | sample 3176221 | NCBI WGS metagenome assembly SXGT01 (sample SAMN11356862, study PRJNA531348) | freshwater metagenome | isolation source: freshwater sample F1-120 | place: China: Fuxian Lake, Yuxi | collected 2017-12-25
GACGTTGAAGGCGGGCGTGCCTTCGGCGCAGCCGCCCTGGATGGCCGCGACGCGCGAGAGGTACATGTCTTTCGGCTCGGTGTTGACCACGTGGCCGAACACCACGTGGCCCACGTCCTTGCCCTCGACGCCCGAGCGCGCGAGCGACTCGCGCACGACGAGCGCGCCGAGTTCGGTGGGGGGCTGGTCTTTCAGGCTGCCGCCAAAGGTGCCGATGGCGGTGCGCACGGCGCTGACGACAAAAACTTCTCGCTGGTTGCTCATGGGGGTCTCCGGGGGTTGAAGGTCGGCCTCCATCGTAGTCCGATCGGCCGGGTCTTCTCTCGGTGCCCATGGGCAGGGCATCGCCTCCGCGTTCGGGCCGCTTCAGCCCACCACCACGGAGCGCGTCACCAGGTAGGCCTCCAGCGACTGCGGGCCGTTCTCGCGGCCGAAGCCGCTGTCCAGCACACCTCCGAACGGGGTTTCGGGCTGCATCAGCGTGACGGTGTTGATCGCGATGGCGCCAGCCTGCACTTCCTCGCAAAGGCGGCGCGCCGATTCGAGGTGCTGCGTGAAACCGAAGGCGGCCAGACCCAGCGGCAGAGCGTTGGCCATGGCAATCGCTTCGTCGAGCGTGTCGAAGGGCATCACCGGCACCAGCGGGCCGAACGGTTCCTCGTGCCAGATGCGCGCATCGGGCGGCACGTCGGCCAGCACAGTGGGCTCGTAGAAGAAGCCGGGCCCCCCTGCGGCCCTGCCGCCGCAGACCACGCGGGCACCGCGCTGGCGCGCGTCCTCAACGAGGCCGGCGACGGCTGCCGCGCGGCGCCCATGGGTCAGTGGCCCCATGGTCGTGCCTTCGGCCGCACCATCCCCCATGACGGTGTTTTCCGCCACGGCCCTGAAGGCGTCCACGAACCGCGCGCAAAGGCTGCGGTGCACGAGAAAGCGCGAAGGATTGGCGCAGATCTGGCCCGCGTTGCGCAGCTTGATCTGGGCCAGCGCGGCCACAGTGCGCGCCAGGTCGGCGTCGGCGCAGACGATCGCAGGCGCGTGGCCGCCCAGCTCCAGCGTGATGGGCTTGAGCTGCTCTCCGGCCTGTTGCGCGAGCAGGCGGCCGACCTGCGTCGAGCCGGTGAACGAGATCTAGCGGATGGCCGGTGATGCGATCAGCGCCGAGGAGATCTGCGCGGCTTCGCCGACCAGCATCTGCAGAACGCGGCCGTCGATGCCCGCGTCGTGAAAGCAGCGCACCAGGGCGGCCGCGGCACGCGGTGTTTCCTCGGCGGGCTTGAGGATGACGCTGCAGCCTGCCGCGAGCGCGGCCGACACCTTGATCGCGGACAGCATGACGGGAAAGTTCCAGGGCGTGAGTGCGGCCACCGGTCCGACCGGCAATTTCATCGTCTGAAAGCTCACACCGGGATGGCGCGAGGGAATGGTCTGCCCCATGGTGCGCCGGCCTTCCTCGGCATTCCATTCGATCATCTGCGCGGCCTGCTCGATCTCGCGCTCGGCCTCTAGGCGGGTCTTGCCCTGTTCCTCGGTCAGTGTGGGTGCGATCTCGGCCGTGCGCTCACGCAACAGCGTGGCCGCGCGGCGCAGCCGATGGCCGCGTTCCAGCGCTGTCATGGCACGCCAGTGGCCGAAGCCGGCCTCGGTGGCACCCAGCGCCTCCTCGATGTCCTGCGCTGACGCGGCCTGGAATCGCGCCACGACCTGCGCGTTCGCGGGGTTGAGCACGTCCAGGGTTCTGCGGCCCTGGCCGTGTCGCCATTGGCCGGCGATGCATTGCAAGGCGGAGGGTTCGATCGTCATGGCCGTGTCTTTCATGACCGGAGGTCGGCGCGCACCATGTCCGCGGCCTTCTCGGCCATCATGACGATGGGCGCATTGGTGTTGCCCGAGACCACGAGGGGCATGGCGGCGCCATCGACCACGCGCAGGCCCAGCACGCCGCGCACGCGCAGGCGGGGGTCGAGCACGGCGCTGGCGTCGCTGTCGGGCCCCATCCTGCAGGTGCCGACCGGGTGAAAGATGCTGCCCGAACGCTGCCGCACCCAGGCCAGGATGTCCTCGTCGCTCTGCAGCGCGGCGCCGGGTTCGTTGGCCTGGACCACGTAGCGCGCCAGCGGCTGGGCCGCGGCGATGTCGCGCATCCTGCGCACGGCCGCCACCGCCAGGCGCTGGTCGGATTCGTGCTGCAGGTAGTTGGCATGGATGCGCGGCGCGGACAGGGGGTTGGCGTCGCGCAGCGCGATGTGCCCACGGCTTTCGGGGCGCAGCAGGCAGGCCGACAGCGTGATGCCCGGGAAGGGGTGCGGCGGCTGGTGCGGGCGGTCGAAGCTGACCAGACCGAAGTGGATCTGGATGTTGGGCCAGTCGGCGTTCGCGGGGTCGTCCAGCGAGAAAAAGGCGCCGGCGCGGTAGACGCCCGTGGCCAGCGAACCCGTGCGCGTGGTCACGTAGCGCAGGAAGTCCCGGGCGCTGCGCCAGCGGCTGTGGGCGATGTCGTTGAGCGTTTCGACGCCCTGGCAGCGGAAGGAGGGCCGCACCTGCAGATGGTCCTGCAGGTTCTGGCCCACGCCGGGCAGATCCAGCGCCACCCGGATGCCGTGCGATTGCAGCGCCTGGGCCGGGCCCAGGCCCGAGAGCATGAGCAGCTGTGGCGACTGGATCGCGCCCGCGCAGAGGATCACTTCGTGGCGCGCGCGCACAAGCTGCCGCAGTCCTTGCACCATCACATGAACGCCCGTGGCGCGCAGGCCCTGGAGTTCCAGGCCCAGGGCCTGCGCACCCGACAGCACCTTCAGGTTGGGCCGGGCCATCGCGGGCCGCAGGTAGGCGTGGCCCGTGCTCATGCGGCGCCCGCGGCGCACCGTCATGCGGAAGTAGCCGGCGCCGGTGTTGTCGCCGCCATTGAAGTCGTCCGTGGCAGGAACGCCGGTGCGCGCGCAGGCATCGATGAAGGCGTCGGACAGCACATCGCGCGGCAGGTCGCTCACCCACAGCGGGCCGCCTGTGCCGTCGCTGCCGGGCCGGTGGTGTTCGCCGTGCATGGACCGTTGGAAGTAGGGCAGCACGTCGATCCACGACCAGCCTTCGTTGCCCATGGCCTGCCACTGGTCGTAGTCGCGGCGGTGGCCGCGCAGGTACAGCATGCCGTTGATCAGGCTGGAGCCGCCCAGGCCCTTGCCCCGCGGCCAGGGCAGCTTGCGCCCACCCATCGTGGGCTCTTCTTCCGTCTCGAAGCACCAGTCGAACCGCGGACGCCCCACGGTCTTGAAATAGCCGATCGGAATGCCGAGCCAGGGGTCGTTGCTGGGCTGTCCTGCTTCGATCAGCAGCACGCTCAAGCCTGGGTCCTCGCTCAGGCGCGCGGCCAGCGCGCAGCCGGCCGAGCCCGCGCCGACGACGACGACGTCGGCTTCATGCAATGGTCTGCGCATGCCCTCAGTCCACCTTGATCTGCGCGCTGCGACCGATCTGCATCCATCTGTCGGACTCGGTGGCCAGCACCTTGGCCGATTGCGCCGGCGTCATGGGCTCGATGTCGAGCGCCAGAGCGTCGAACTTGTCCTTCACGCCAGGGCTCGCGAGCGCGCGGTTGAGTTCGCTGTTGAGGCGCTCCACGATGGGCCTGGGCGTGCCCGCTTTCACCGTCACCATGTCGAACGAGCGCAGAACGAAGTTGCTGTAGCCTTGTTCGGTCATGGTCGCCACGCCCTTGAGAAGGGGCAGGCGCTGGCTGCCCGTGGTGCCCAGCGCCCGCAGCTTGCCGCCCGCGATCTGCGGGATGGCCGCCGTCGCGGTCAGGAACATGAAGTCGACCCGGCCGGCCAGCAGATCGCTCACGGCCATGGTGAACTGGTTGTAGGGCACATGCGTCATCTGGGTGCCGGTCTGCTGCTTGAACAGCTCTCCGGCCAGATGCGCTGGCGTGCCGTTGCCGCCCGAGCCGAAGTTCAGTTCGCCCGGCCTGGCCTTGGCGGCCTGCACCAGGTCCAGGGTGGATTTGTGGGGGCTGGCCTCGGCCACCGCGAGCACGTTGTAGTTCCAGGACAGGTGGCCGACCACGTCCAGGCTTTTCTGGAAATCGATCTTCTGCGCGGGGTAGAGCAGGGGTGCGACCAGGGAGGCCGAAGACAGCAGGTACAGCGTGTAGCCGTCGGCGGGCTGGCGCAGCGCATCGAGCATCCCGATCGTGCCCACAGCGCCGGGTTTGTTCTCCACCACGACGGGCTGGCCCAGGCCGGCGGCCATGTGCTCGGCGACGATGCGCCCGGCCACGTCGGCCGGCGTGCCCGGCGGCCAGGGCACCACGATGCGCACCGGGCGTGTCGGGTTGTTTTGCGCCGCCGCCGCCAGGCAGCAGCCGGACAGAAGCGCGCCCACGGCAATGTTCATCGCGCGGCGAGTCAGGGCGAAATCAGGCATGGGACAGTCTCCGTCAGGTGTTGTTGGAATTCATGCGCCGGCATTCACGGCGAGCGAATTATTGAAAGAGGGGCCTTGCGCCCACAAATGAATTCTTCGGGATGATTCATACCGGTATCGGTATGATTGGCGCGTGTCGCTCCCTTCCCAACTCCAGCTCACCACCAAGCAGCTGCGGCTGATCAACGTGCTCGCGCGCGAGTTGAATCTGAGCCGATCGGCCGAGGCGTTGCACACCACGCAGCCCGCGGTGTCGAGGGCGCTGGCGGAGCTGGAGGCCCAGTTGAACGTGCGGCTTTTCCATCGCACGACCAAGCGCGTGGTGCCGACCGCGGTGGGGCTTCGGCTGGCTCAGCGAGCCAGCCGCATTCTGGGTGAGCTGGAGCTGGTCAAGGAGGATCTGGCCGGCGTCGATGTGAGCGTCACCAGCGAACTGCGCGTGGGTGCGCTGTCCCTGTTCTCGCCGCAGGCCCTGGCCGGCGCGATCGAGCGCATGCGCCGCACGCTGCCCCACGTGTTCATCCATGTGCAGATGCATCCGATCGACGTGCTGCACGAGGCGTTGAGAGCGGGGCGGCTCGACGTGATGCTGACCCATGCCGAGCTGCGCGTGGACCTCAACACCGTGGAGGTGGTGCCGCTTTACGAGGAGCACAGCACCATCCTGGCCCGCGTGGGCCACCCGCTGCTGCGCAGGCGGCGGCTGGGCTGGGCCGACCTGGCGAAACCTGCCTGGGTGTTGCCGCCGCCGCAGACGCCGCTGCGCCCCATGATCGACCGCATGCTGGCCTTGCACCGCGGCGGGGATCGGAGCCGTGTGGGCCCTGACGTGCAGATCGACTCCCTGCTGACCGCCTTCGCCTTGACGGCCCGCACCGACATGCTGTGGGCCATCGCCAGCCAGATGGCGGCCAACTTCATCTCGCAGGGCGGGGTCGCCGAGATCGCGGCCCCCGCACCGCTGGTGCGCGGGCCGTTCTGTGCCTTCTATCTGCGCGAAGACCAGGCCAATGCGGTGCGCCGCAGCTTCCTGGACGGCCTGCGCAGCGAGTTGAGCCTGAGCGCATTCTGAAATACGCCTCGGCGGGACTGGCCTGGCCGGTGCGGGTTCAGAACGACTGCCGCGCCACCACGCGCAACTGCGTGCCGCTGCCATCCTTGCCCGGGCGGGTGAGCAGGATCTCGCCCATGGCCGGGGTCTGGCCGGTGAGGGCGGCGACGTTGATGTGGTGCGTGACCAGCGCCAGGTTGCGCGGTGCGGACCAGCCTTGCACGGCATCGAGCACCTCGCGCGCCTGCTCGTCGCGTTCGTCGGGAGTGAAGAAGGCGTTGAGCGGCGCCCACACGGTGTTCTTCTTGAAGGCGAGCATGGCGGTGTCCACACAGCGGCACCAGGCGCTGGAGCGCACCTCGTTGATCTTCACGCGCTCGCGCAGGAAAGCTTCGTGCATCTTGTTGGCTTGCTTGCGGCCGGTGTCGCTGAGCATGCGCTGGGTGCTGCAGTCGCCAAGCGTGAAGTTCGGCGGGTCGCCCGCGCCGGGCTCGGTCTGCGCGTGGCGCATCAGCAGCACGCAGCCGCCTTCGCGCAGCAGGGTCCAGAAGCCCGCGTTCTGCGTGAAGGCGAGGGTGGGCAGGGTGGTGAGGGCGAGGGCGGTGGCCTGGGTGAAGTGGCGTCGTTGCATGGGGTCTCCCGTCGCTGTCAGTCAATCGCGCACGTCGGCCACGGGGTTGCTGCCGAAGTCGGGCCGGTCCAGCCAGGCCAGCACGCTCGCGGCGGCGTCTTGCGGGGTGCTGAGCTGGCCCTGGCTCTTGAGGTCCTTGAAGCGTCCGACGTCGGGGAACGCGGCCGGGTCGCCCGAGCGCAGTTGCGACTGCATGTCGGTGTCGATCACGCCCGGGGCCAGCGACACCAGCCGCGCGCCATGTGGGCGCTGCGCTTCGTCGAGCGCGCTGCAGCGGGTGAAGTGGTCCATGCCGGCCTTGGCGGCGCAGTAGGGCGCCTGGGCCGCCATGGCGCGCCGGCCCAGGCCCGAGGAAATGTTGAGCACCTTGCGCGGGCCGCGCCAGCCGGCGTCCACCCAGGCGCCGGTGGCGCGCAGGAAGGCGGCGGTGAGCTGCATGGGCGCCTCCAGGCCGACGCGCAGCGCGTTGGCGAGGTCGTCGGGCGGGCAGTCGTCGATGGGGCCGATGCGCGGGATCACGCCGGCGTTGTTGATCAGGGTGGCGCTGGCGAAGCCCTGGGCGGCTTGCTCATTCAACCAGTTCTCCAGCCGCTGCGCGGCGCCGGTGGTGTCGGCGAGGTCTTGCGCCCATTGCGTGAGGGTGGCGTCGAGCCGCTGGGCTTCGTCGGCGAGTTGGGTGTTGATGTGGCGTGAGATGCAGAGCAGGTGGCCGTTGGGCCGCAGCGACTGCAGGGCCATGGCCAGGCCCATGCCGCGCGAGCCGCCGGTGAGGATGGTGAGTTGGAGTGGGGTGGTGGTCATGTCAGAAGGGGCAGGGGCTGTGGAAGTGCACGGTGTCGCCGTGCTGCGGATGGGGCAACGAGAGTTGGTGGGCGTGCAGCAGCAGGCGCGGGGCGCGGGTCTGTTGCTCGGGGGTGGCGTACAGCATGTCGCCGAGTATGGGGTGGCCGATGGCTTGCAGGTGCACGCGCAGTTGGTGGGTGCGGCCGGTGACGGGTTCGAGTTCGAGCCGGGTGGTGTCGTCGTCTGTGGGTGCGCTGGCGAGGCGCCAGCGGGTGACGCTGGGTTTGCCGAGTTCGGCGCTGACGATGCTGCGGGGCCGGTTGGGCCAGTCGATGGTGAGGGGCAGGTCGATGGTGTTCCAGCCGTTGTCGGGTTGGGGGTTGTGCAGGGTGCCGGCGACGATGGCGGTGTAGCGTTTGTGAACTTCCCTTTGTTCGAAGGCGCGGCTGAGCTGGCGTTGGGCTTCGATGCCTCTGGCCATGACGACGAGGCCGGAGGTGGCCATGTCGAGCCGGTGGACCACGAGGGCGTCGGGCCATCTCGCCTCGGCCCTTGCGCTGAGGCAGTCCTGCTTGTCGGGACCTCTTCCGGGGACCGCCAGCAGGCCTGCGGGTTTGTCGAGGACGATCATTTGCTCGTCTTCGTGGATTGTCTTTAGGGTGCTCACTCGCTGCACCTCGCGGGCGCGTGGGCGCACGGCGCTCTGCTCCGCGGGTGTCCCCCGAACCGGCTTCGCCGGTTCTCCTCCTTTACCCCGCTGCGCAGAGCGCCGTACACCCACACGCTAGAAGGAATGTGGGCGTGCCATGTTTCGTCCACCAACGAGGTCGTCGGCGACCGGGGGGGACGGCGCAGCGAAGTAAAGGAGGAGAACCGGCGCAGCCGGTTCGGGGGACATGAGCGGAGCCGTCCCCCCCGGTCGCCGATGACCGGACCAGCCGGAGAAAAAGCGCAAGACATCCAGACATTCTCCAGGCAAAGGACAATACGCAGCATGCTGCTGCTGGCCCCCATGGAAGGATTGCTCGACGCCACCCTGCGCGATGTGCTCACGCGCACGGGCGGGATCGACCGCTGCGTGAGCGAATTCATCCGCGTGACGAACACCGTGCTGCCCGAGCGTGCCTTCATCCGCGTGGTGCCCGAGCTGCTCAACGGCGGTTACACCCGCGCCGGCGTGCCGGTGCGCGCCCAGCTGCTGGGCTCCGACCCGACCCTGCTCGCGGAAAACGCCGAGCGCCTGGCCGGCCTGGGCCCGCACGGCATCGACCTGAACTTCGGCTGCCCCGCCAAGACCGTCAACCAGAGCCGGGGCGGTGCCGTCCTGCTCGACGAACCCGAGCTGGTCGGGCGCATCGTGGCGGCCGTGCGCCGTGCCGTGCCGGCCCACATGCCCGTCTCCGCCAAGATGCGGCTGGGTTACAACGACGACGAACGTGCCGAAGACTGCGCCCACGCCATCGCCGAGGCCGGGGCGGACGAACTCGTGATCCACGCCCGCACCAAGGCCCACGGCTACCGGCCCCCCGCCTACTGGGACCGGCTGGCCGAGGTGCGCGCCTCGCTGCCTCCGGCCCATCGGCGCCTGCCGGTGATCGCCAACGGCGAAATCTGGACCGTGGCCGACGCCGCGCGCTGCCGCGAGGTGACCGGCTGCGAACACCTCATGATCGGCCGCGGCATGGTGACCGACCCCGGCCTCGCCCTGGCGATCAAAGGCCTGGGCGGTGTGCCCTGGTCGGTCCTGCCCCCTCTGTTCGAGATCTTCTGGCGACAGGTGAGCGCCCGCGTGGAGCGCCGCCACCGCTCCGGGCGGCTCAAACAATGGCTCAACTACCTGCGCAAACGCTACCCCGAGGCCCAGGCCGCGTTCGACGAACTGCGCCTGGTGAACGAGCCCGACGACATCGAAGCCTGGCTGCGGCGGGCCCAGGGACCGGACATCCTTACCACAGAGTCGATCCGGGCGCTGCCAGCAGAAATGGCGCCGGCGTGTTAACTTCCGGCCCCGGACCCGAACCACGACGCCTGTATGACCTCTCTCGAACAACGGCTGGCCGCCCTCCCTGGAGACCGTCTGCGCGGCATGCGTCGCGGCATTGAAAAGGAAAGCCTGCGCGCCCAGCCCGACGGCAAACTGGCGCTCACGCCGCACCCGGCCGCGCTGGGCAGTGCGCTCACGCACCCCCACATCACCACCGACTACAGCGAGTCCCAGCTCGAGCTCATCACCGGCGTGCACGACAGCGTCGAGGCCTGCCTGGCCGAGCTGACCGAGGTCCACCAGTACACCGTGCGCAGCCTGCGCGCCCAGGGCGACGAGATGATGTGGGCGTCGAGCATGCCCTGCGGCCTGCCGCCCGACGAAACCATTCCCATCGGCCGCTACGGCTCGTCCAACGTGGGCCGCGCCAAGAGTGTCTACCGCATGGGCCTGGCGCACCGCTATGGCCGGCGCATGCAGACCATCTCGGGCATCCACTACAACTGGTCGCTGCCGGGCGTGGACAACGACGGCTACTTCGCGCTGATCCGCAACTTCCGCCGCCACGCCTTCCTGCTGCTCACGCTGTTCGGCGCCTCGCCCGCGCTGTGCTCCACCTTCGTCGAAGGCCGCCAGCACGAGCTGCAGAAACTGGGCGACACCGGCACGCTCTACATGCCGCACGGCACCTCGCTGCGCATGGGCCGCCTGGGTTACCAGAGCGAGGCCCAGGCCACGCTGGCGGTGAGCTACAACGGCCTCGAAGGCTACGCGGCCTCGCTGCACGACGCGCTCACGCGCCCCTGGCCCGCGTACGAGGCGGTGGGCATCCGCAACCCGGGCGGCGACTACAACCAGCTCGCCACCACGCTGCTGCAGATCGAGAACGAGTTCTACGGCACCATCCGCCCCAAGCGCGTGATCCGGCCTGGCGAGCGCCCGCTGCACGCCCTGCGCGAGCGCGGCGTGGAGTACATCGAGGTCCGGCTGATGGACCTCAATCCCTTCGAACCCATCGGCATCGGCGCGCCCACGCTGCGTTTCCTCGACGTGTTCCTGCTGCACTGCCTGCTGTCGGACAGCCCGCCCGACACGCCGGCCGAAATCCGCGAGCTCGCGCACAACCAGCACCTGACCGCCGCGCGCGGCCGCGAGCCCGGCCTGACCCTGATGCGCAACGGGCAGAGCGTGCCGCTGATGCAGTGGGGCGCCGAGCTGCTGGAGCAGCTCGTCCCGATCGCCGCGCTGCTGGACGAAGCCCATGGCGGCAACGAGCACACCCTGGCCGTCGCCCTGGCGCAAGGCCATCTGCAGGACCCCGACAAGCTGCCCTCGGCCCGCGTGCTGCAGGCCATGCACAAGCACCATGGCGATTCCTTCGTCGCCTTCGCACGTGCCCAGTCGCGCGTGACGCACCAGCATCTGGCGGGCCTGCCCTGGGCCGGCAAGCTGCAGGCGAAGTACGAAGCGATGGCCGCGAAGTCGGTGGAAGACCAGCGCGCCATCGAAGCGGCCGACTCCATGCCGTTCGAGATCTACCGGCAGGAATACATCTCGCCGGCGCGGCTGGGCCGTCCGCAGGTGCAGACCGCGTCGCTGGCGGCCTGAGGCAGGGCGGCAAAGCCCGCCTGACCGGATGGGCAATGGCCCGCCCCGCCCCGGGGGGACCTATCCTGCGAATCTTTTTGCCGGAGATCGCCCATGACCCGTCTGACCGCCGCCGACTTCGATCAGGAACTGCTGATCCTGTTTGACGCCTACGTGCATGGCGACATCGACCGCCGCGCCTTCCTGGACCGTGCGTCCAAGTTCGCGGTGGGCGGCATGACGGCGGCGGGCCTGCTGGCCGCGCTCAGCCCGAACTTCGCCGCGGCCCAGGTGGTGCCGGCGAACGACCCCCGCATCAAGACCGAGACGGTGAGCGTGCCTTCGCCGATGGGTTACGGCACCATCAAGGCCTATGTGGCCAAGCCGGTGGCGCCCCCCGCTGGCGGGCGCCTGCCGGCTGTGCTGGTGGTGCACGAGAACCGGGGTCTGAACCCCCACATCGAAGACATCGCCCGCCGCCTGGCGCTCGACGGTTATCTGGCGTTCGCGCCCGATGCGCTCACGCCGCTGGGCGGCTATCCGGGCGAC
>SXGT01843327.1_pt1 | contig 11003 bp, 8 predicted proteins | sample 3176221 | NCBI WGS metagenome assembly SXGT01 (sample SAMN11356862, study PRJNA531348) | freshwater metagenome | isolation source: freshwater sample F1-120 | place: China: Fuxian Lake, Yuxi | collected 2017-12-25
GCATGCCACGGTGCACGCACATGTTCTATCTGCGGCAGATGTACCAGCTCAACAATCTGGTCAAACCGGGTGCGATCGAGCTGGCGGGTGTGCCGATCGATCTCACCAAAGTGACGATGCCGATCTACCTGCTCGCCTCGCGCGAGGACCACATCGCGCCGTACCCGTCCGTGTTCAAGGCCTCGCACCACTACTCGGGGCCGGTGAAGTTCGTGCTGTCGGGCTCGGGTCATATCGCCGGCGTCATCAACCCGCCGGACCAGATGAAGTACCAGTACTGGGTCAACCCCAGGCAGGACGGCCACGTCGGTGAACTCGCCGACTGGCTGAACGGTGCGGAAGAGCATCCTGGCTCCTGGTGGCCCGATTGGGACGCCTGGCTCGCGCCCAAATCCGGTGCCAGCGTGCCCGCCCGTGAACCCGGCAGCGGCGCGCTCCCCGTGATCGAAGACGCCCCAGGCGCCTACGTGAAAGCCCGCAGCTGAGGCGGGAAATTGGGGACAGTTCACTCATTTCTGAGCGAATGGGATCCCGGCGAGGAGTTTGCTTCCCGACGAGCGGGGATCCCATTCGCTCAGAAATGAGTGAACTGTCCCCAATTTCCTCCTGATTCCGACGTCGCACCCATGGATCACATTGATTGCCTCGTCGTTGGTGCGGGTGTGGTTGGACTCGCTACCGCTCGGGCGCTCTCGCTGGCTGGCCGCGAGGTGCTGGTGGTCGACGCGGGACCAGTGATCGGCTCGGAGACCAGCAGTCGCAACTCCGAAGTCATCCACGCCGGCATCTATTACCCGACAGGCAGCCTGAAGGCGCGCTGGTGCGTCGCCGGGCGTGAACGACTTTATGCTTTCTGCGCTGAACGCGGCGTCCGCCATCAGCGCATCGGCAAACTGATCGTCGCGACCGAGCAGTCGGAAATCCCCATACTCGAGAAATACATGGCGACCGCCAACGCGAACGATGTTCGCGATCTGCAATGGCTCACCGCGGGCCAGGTGCTGGGACTCGAGCCGGAAGTGCGTTGCGTCCGCGCGCTGCACTCCCCGTCGACTGGCATCATCGACAGTCACGAGTTCATGCTTGCGCTCGAGGCCGACATCGAAGCGGCGCGCGGGTCGGTGGTGCTCAATTCTCGCGTCACTGGCATTGCGCGCAGGGGCGATGCATTCGTGATCGACGTCGATGGGGCGCCTGCGCTCACGGCCTCTGCCTGCGTGAACTCGGCGGGACTCGGCGCTCCGGGTCTGGCGGCGCGCGTCGACGGGCTCGATCCGCGCTTCGTGCCGACGCCGCGGTACGCGATCGGTCACTACTTCACCTTGCAGGGCCGATCTCCCTTCCATCGCCTCGTATATCCGGTTGCCGAGAAGGCCGGGCTGGGTATCCACGTCACCCTCGACCTCGCGGGCCAGACCCGCTTTGGCCCCGACGTGAAGTGGATCGACCAAGTCGACTATTCGTTCGACGAGACGCGCCGCGAGAACTTCGCCACGGCGATCCGCCGTTATTACCCTGCGCTGGACGCAACAAAGCTGCAGCCTGCCTATACCGGCATTCGCCCCAAGATCACGGCCGCTGGCGAACCCGCTGCCGACTTCGTCGTGCAGGGACCAGCGGTGCACGGGGTTGCGGGGCTGGTAAACCTGTTCGGTATCGAGTCGCCGGGGCTTACGGCCTCGCTCCCAATCGCGGATGCGGCCGTCGCCGCCCTGGCTGGCTTCACATAACCCAAAAGTTTGGCTATTGCGCCCAAATTAGCCAATTGGCTAACATGGACCTATCCGGAGATTGCGGGAGAACGGACATGGCCGAGTACACGCTGCGCAAGAGTTCGGGCGAGCTGGTCGAGGTGCCGGCCGTCACCGCGACCGCCGCAAAGAACGGTTTCGGTGCGGTGCTCGAGCAAGCCGAAAGCTACGGCGCCGTCGCGATCATGAAGCATGACAAGGCGAAGGCAGTGATTCTCTCGATCAACGAGTACGAGGCGCTGCTCGCGCGCGTGCCCGACCCGCTGGCGGCATTGGCAGGCGAATTCGACGAGCTGGTGGCGCGCATGCGGACGCCCGCTGCTCGTGCCGCAGCCGATGCGCTCTTCGCCGCGAGCCCCGCTGAGCTCGGTCGCGCAGCACGCAAGGCCGCCCGGGCGCCTGTGCGCAAGAAGCGTGCCTGAGGCGCGACCCTGCATTGACGTCCTTGCCGGCACGAACGGTGCAGGAAAGAGCAGCATCGGCGGCAGCTTCCTGCGAACCGCGGTTGGCGAGTATTTCAACCCGGACGAGTTCGCCCGGCGCCTGCGCGCCATTCATCCCCACCTGAGCCTGGCAGAGGCGAACGCGCTCGCCTGGGAGCAAGGACGCCGCGGACTCGCAAGCGCCATCGTCGAACGTCGCAGCTACTTCCTCGAGACCACGCTCGGCGGCGCCACGATCACCAAGCTGCTCGGCAAGGCCTGCGATGTCGGCCTCGCGGTGCGAATCTGGTACGTCGGCCTCGAGACTGAAACCCTGCACGTCAAACGGGTTGCGACCCGGGTCCGCCGCGGCGGGCACGACATACCCCTCGCCGACATCCAGCGCCGTTATCGCCAGAGTCGGCTGAACCTGCTGACACTCCTGCCGCGGCTCGCCGAACTCGTGGTCTACGACAACAGTCGCGAGGCCGATCCTGCCGCTGGATTGCAGCCCATGCCCAGAGTCGTCCTCCACCTGCGCGAGGGGACGATCGTCGGACCACCCGATCTGGCGCCCACGCCCGCTTGGGCGAAACCGATCGTCGCCGCTGCCCTCAAATTTGCGCGACGCTGACCGGCGGGGTGCGCGTCTATACTGCCGCCATGCTCGACTTGCCCGGCCAGCCGATCCTGGACAAACAGCGCCTGATCGGCAGATGCACGCGCCTGCCGCTGCGGGTCGATGCGACCCGACTCGCTACCGAGATCGCCGCGCTAACGCCGTCTGCCTGGGGCAGCGGCGGCCGTGTCGGCGTGCACCGGCCTGCGGACGCACTCTTCCTGCGCGGTCACGCGCCGGCTGAGGGGGAGCTGCCGATCAACGATCGCCCCGTGCTGGACGAGCTGCCGTACGCGCGCGAGGTCATGGGGCTCCTCGGCGCCCCGCCGCAGCGCTGCCTGCTGGCGCGGCTGCCCGCGCAGCGCACGGTGGCGCTGCACATCGACCGCGCGCCGTATTTCGCCAAGACCGTGCGCGTGCATGTGCCGGTCGAAACCCATGACAACGCCTGGATGCTCGCGGGTGAGCTGGCCTATCGCATGCAGGCGGGTGAGGTCTGGGCGCTCAACAACAGTGCCGAGCACGGTGTGTGGAACGGCGACGCCACGCGCTCGCGCACGCACATGATCTGCGACTTCACCATGACGCCGACGCTGCTCGACCTGCTCGTGCGCGCCGATCGTGCGCTTGGCGAGCGGCGCCCCGAGATCGCCAAGCGCGTCGCCGCGCAGCCAGCCTGAACCCGATTGAATGATCGCGACCGAGCGCTTCGTCTTCCTCCACCTGCACAAGTCCGGCGGCAGCTTCGTCAATGACTGCATCCGCCGCTTCCTGCCGGGCGTGCGCGAGATCGGCTATCACCTGCCGGGTCACCTGATCCCGCCCGCATATGCGCGACTGCCGGTGATCGGCCTGGTGCGCAACCCATGGAGCTACTACGTCTCGTGGTACAGCTACCAGCGCCAGCGGCCGCAGCCGAACGTGCTCTACCAGGTGCTGAGCGAGGACGGCGTGCGCGATTTCGCCGGCACCATCGGCAACATGCTCGACCTCGGTCGCGACGATGCATTGCTCGAACGGCTGGTCGCGCGCCTGCCGGTGCAGTACGGGGGTCGTGGGCTCAATCTGCCGGGATTCGCGCTGGCGCCAATCCGCGGCACACGGCGCGGCTTCTACTCGTTTCTGCACGATTACCTGTACGGCGGCGTGCAGGCGCCCGTGCACGTGCGACGCATGGAAGCGCTGCCCGATGCGCTGCTCGAGCTATTTGCCGAGGTGGATCAGCCGGTGAGCGATGAGCTGCGCCGCTTTGTACTCGCGGCGCCGCCGAAGAACCCCTCGCAGCACGATGCCTGGCCAGGCTACTACGACGATGCACTGCGCGAGCGCGTCGCCGCGGCCGATGCGCCGCTCATCGCGCGCTACGGCTACCGCTTCGATAGCTGATCAGCGGAGTGCTTCGAGCCTGAGTCGCGTGCTCTCGATGGCCGGCAGCATCCGCATGAGCGCTGCTTCGTGCGCACGCCACTTGTCGCCGGCGGGTGGTGCCAGGGTGTAGCGCGAGTGCGGCAGCGGCTCGGCCAGGCGACGGGTCAGTGCCGCGTCGATGTCTACCCCCAAGAAGGCGCAGAGTCTTGTCACGGTTGCTGATGGCGCGGTGACGAGCTCGTCATAGCAAACCGCGGTCCAGTCGCCGCGGGGCAGGGCGGAGAGGTCGTCCAGAACGATCCGGTTGGCCGAGTCCCACTGCCAGGCAGCGATCTCTTCGAGTGGCCGGCCACGCATGAGCTGCCATTGCGGCGGCAGCAGCAGCGACCACGGGCCGTCCCAGCCCGCGAGCTCGGGATAGGTCACCCAGCGTCCCGAGCGCCAGGCCTCGATGATACTGGCGACGTTGCCGCGCGGCTCGCGCCAGAGGAACACGAAGCGCGCGTCGGGAAACACCCGCTTCAGGAACCGGATTCGCAGGGAATTCTTCGGCGTCTTCTCGAGGAAGATCGCGGCCGCACTGCTGGCGGGATGGCCCTGGGCATCCTGCAACCGCTCGCGCACGGTCGCACGGATGCTCTCGGTGATCGCATCGGTCGCTGCATCTGCCGTCAGCCGGTTCGAGTCCCCGCCAGCTGCGTCCGGGCGCAGCTCCGGGACTCCTTCAATCAGCCAGTGCGCCTCGCCGCCGAGTGTGGCGACTGCGCGGTGCGCCGCCAGCGTCTCGAAGAGCAGCGTGCTGCCGGAGCGTGGCGCCGCCACGATGAAGATAGGCGCGGGGATTGCGGCAGAAGCCGAAGTACCCGAGCGGAGGCCTGCTGGCGCCGCTGGGTACAGCAGATGCCGCAGTACGCGGGCCTCGAGCACCTGATGGGCGGCGACCCGATTCGTGCGCATGACCAGCGAGCCACCGAGTTCCTTCGACCTGATGCGCAGCGCCTCCACAGCGGCTGCGAGCGCAGCGCGCCCTCGCACGCTGCTGCCGTGGAGCGCCACGAGTTGTCGCCAGTCCTGGCCGAACTCCTCCAGTACCCGCTTGTAGCGCAGTACCGACTGCCCGGTGTCGGTGCCGTCGTCGAGGGCGACGAGCTCGTTCGCCAGGTCGTTCAGCAGGAGCTGAGCCTCCGCGGGCGGCATGACCTGCGCAGGCACATCGTGCTCCGTGAGTGGCATGGCCTCGCGCGCCGGGTCATGGCAATGCTCGCGCAACGCCGTGCCGGTCTGTGCCGACTGTGCGAGGAACCGCCAGAATGCAGAGGAACCCGAGGTGTCCGCAACGAGATGAATGCGCTCTTGATTGCTCCGGTTCTCGACGCGGTGCGGCCGCCAGTTGTCGAACACCCATGCTTCTCCAGCCGCCATGTGCACCTGCTCGTCGCCGCAGATAAATGCCACATCGGGGTGGGTAAAAACCGGGATGTGCACTCGTACGCGCCAGAACCAGTGGTAGTTGATGTCGGCGTGAATGGGAACGTCGGCACCGGGCGCCAGCCGCATGAGGCGCGAGCGGCTCCAGACCACGCCAAAGCTCTCTAGTATCTGGCGAATGTAGGGAGAAGAAACGAGATGTGCGGTCGGCAACATGCGGCCGGTGACGTCGTCGTTCGGGCCACCTTCGGCGCTGATCAGGCGCAGCGAGCTGTTGCCGGCAATGTTGTTCGGGTGCGGTGCCCACGCGCTGGCCGGTAGTGCCTGCACTTCGGCTTGCAGGCGTCGCACATCGAAACGCACGGGCAGGCGGATAAAGGGCAGGGGCAGGCGCATTGGTTCAGAACGCTTCCATCTCGGCGCGGAACTCACCGATGGCGACCACGATCTTCGCCACAGCGAGCCGCTCTACCTCGGTCAGGTAGGGGTTCCAGAGGTCGAAGATCAACACCACCCGCACCTGGTCGCTGCGATTCCAGGCCTCATGCTCGTAAGTGTCGTCGAATACAACCACCCGGCCCTCTTGCCATACGTGATTCTCCCCGCCCACGCGCAGAGCGCAGTCGGGCGGCACGACGAGAGGCAGGTGACCGACAACGCGGGTATTGGTGACGCCTCGATGCGGCAGCAGGTGCGTGCCGGACGTGAACACCGAAAACAGTACCTCCGGGCCATGCGCCGGGACTCGGCACAAGGGCAGGTCATCGAGTGCCGCGGCCGTAACCGGACTTGTCCGGCAGTTCAGCTCGCGCCGCTCACCGTGGCGATAAAGATAATGTCCTGTCCAGGTCGGCGCGCCGCGATAGCCGCGCAGGTTCTGCGCCTCGACGGCGTCCGATCCGAAGACTCGCTCACCGGAGTCAGCAATTCCGAGCAGCGCCTCGAGTTCACCCTGGATCGCCGATGTCTGCGATTCGAGCGCCTCAACCCAGGGTGACAGACTGCTTGAGAAGTACGGCACGGTGGGGAGGTCGGGAAAATACAGGAACGTGGGCTGCTGGCGGGCGTCGGACGGTGTGACCTTCCGCTCACCCAGGTAGTTGGCGATCATGCTCTCGACCCGAACGAGTTCGCTCCTGCCGTACTCCTTTGCCAATGGCTCCACCAGGTCATGCAGCAGTGCGTGGCGGCCCTCGCGCACGACCCGGGCAGCGTGCTCGACCTGCGTTACCAGCGACGGCGGCGTCGTGGCAGCATTGAGCCACTTGCCCTTCGACTGGGTATCGCGCATGACGCGCGCAAATTCAACGAGCGACTCCCGAGCTGCCCCGGTCTTCTCCAGGAGCAGCGCGAGGTGCAGGCGGGCGGCGGGCAGCCCATCACCGGCAAGCCCGATGGCGCGACGGTACTCCGCGATCGCCACCACATGATCGCCCAGCTGCTCCGCAACGCCACCGAGATGGTGGTGACTTGTTGCATGATCGGGATGCGCATGCACGGCCCGCTCGAGTAGTTCGCGGGCATGATGCAACTGACCCATGCGGATCGATGCAAGCGCCACGATGTTCAGCGCCTGCGGGTCGAAAGGATTCTCCGTGAGTGCCCGCCGATAGGCCTGCTCAGCCTCCTCGATGCGACCCGCACGAAGCAGCCACTGCGCTTCCCGAATGGACTCCGACACTCGCTGGATCTGCCTTGCGGACAATGGCGCCAATGATAGCGCGGAACCCTGCGAGGTCTGTCAGGCGACGTAGTCCCAGCGGTCGAGGTAGCCCCGAATCTCGGGAATGACGGCTTCGAAATACTTCTCATAGGCCCGCCAACGGTCGATGGCTCGGCGATTGACCGGTTCGATGACCTGCGTGTAGCTCGGCGTGCTGATGAAGCCACGCGCGCGCGCGTGGCTGCCAGGTTCCAGAAGGCTGTCGGTCCAGGGCAGTCCCAGCCACCGTATGATGCGCCGCGCCTCGCTGTCGAAATCGGAGACGAAGCTCTCATAGCGGATCTCCAGCGGTTCGGCGCCGACTGCCGCGGCCTGGGCGTACCAGAAGTCGAATGAGCGGCGGTAACCGCGTGCGAGCGTCGGCAGGTCACGGCAGAGCAATGCGAACTCGGGCGCGCGGAAGTGCTGAAAGTAGCAACTCAGCAGCACGTCGCAGGGATGCCGTATGGCGAGCAGGACCTGCGCTCGCGGAAACAGGCGGCGAATTGCTGGGAGCCGCAGCAGATTCAGCGGATTTTTGTCGATCAAACGCTGACCGGGCTGGAGCGTCACGTTGCGTCGGGTCAGTTTCCAGTAATGCTCGCGGGCGTCGCTTAGCTGTGCAAGCGACAGCGCAGCGAGCCCGGCAGGGTAATCGACACCTCCGTCGGTGATGCGGTCGATCGCATGCTGCAGGTAAGGTTGCTCGTCCATCGTCACGAGTCCGGAATGTGCGTCGAGCATCTGCTCCAGCAAAGTGGTGCCCGAGCGCGGAAACGCGACGATGAATACGGGGCTCATCGCCTCGTCCGGCCCGTCATCATTGTCCCATCGCGCGAAATCAGCGGGGTCGACGCCGCGTCGCGTGATGACCAGCGGTGGCTCGCGATGGGCGGCGATCGCCGGACTCGTGCGCTCCAGGTGAAGGAGCTGGGCTGAATGCGCATCGGCCAGGCAGGTCATGGCGTCATCACGCCGCCCTGCGCCATCAAGCGCTTTCGCCAGCGGAAACAAGTAGAGCTGCCGGCGGTGCGGTTCCTCGCAGCGATCAGCCAGCGCGCGAAACTGGGCCGACGCCACGTCGAACTTCCGGGCACGCAGAGCCAGCTGCGCCTCGAGCAGATTGACGTCGGGGTCGACCGCGCGAGTGCCTGCCAGACCGCGGAGTCGCGTGAGCAGTTGCTCCGCCTCATCGACCCGATTGCAGCGCTCGGCGACCTGCGCGAGACGCAGCAGGGCGCCTTCGGAGTGAGTCGGTGCGGCAAGCGCCGCTGCACGGGCTTCGGCTGAAGCGGCTGACTCGCCGAGGTTGAGCAGCAGCAGGCCCAGCTGCGCCAGCCGCTCGGCATCGAGGCCTTCGAGCGTTCGCCACCCGGCGAGTGCCTGGACGGCTTCCTCCAGCCGCAGCGATTCATAGCAGCACTGCGCATACTGGACCACGATTTCCGCATCGCGCGGGGCAGCGGCCATGGCGTCGGCAAGAACGCGGCGGGCCGTCTCGAAGTCGCCGCGATCCTGGTGCAACAGCCCGACGTTGAAGAAAAAGTCAGCAGAGCGCTCGCCCAGACTCGCTGCCTGCGCGAAGGCCGCCAAGGCTTCGTCGTACCGACGCAGGTGTTGCAGGATGGTTGCCAGATCCGTCCAATGCTTCGCCTTCGCTGGCTCGAGAACGGTCTGCCGCTGGAACACACTCAGGGCCTCGCCGGACCGGCCCTGTTGAGCGAGGACGAGACCGAGCAATCCGAGCGTCGCAACGTTGTCACCGTCGGCCGCAAGCGCCCGGCGGCAGCTGCTCTCGGCAGCAACGAGATCGCCGCGCTGGAAGAATGCGAAGGCCTGTCGCGCCACCTCGATGGCCTGCACAGGGTCGTCCATGTCGAAATCGTCTACCGCAAAAGAAAGGGCCGCGCGACTCGCATCGCGCGGCCCTCACTGTACACCGTCAACCGGCGATCAGAACTTCTGGGTAATGGACCCGAAGAAGTACCGACCGATGGTGTCGTAAGTAGCCACGTCCGGGTTCGAGTTGAGCACGGTGTTCTGGTAGAGGATCGGCGGCTGGTTGTCACCCAGGTTGTTCACGCCGATCTGGATCTTCGTACCGGTCGCCTCGATGTTGTAGCTGCCGGAGAAGTCGATGTAGGTCTGCGATGCGATTACCAGGTCGGCAGACGGGCCCAGCTCTTCCGGCAGCGGATCCCGGTCTGCCGGACAGCCACCGATAATGCAGGGAGATCCATCAGGATCCGTCAGCTTCACCGAGTCGTGGTAACGGAAGGCCAGCTGTGCCGCAAAATCGGCGAGATCCCAGTCAATGGTGAACGTCCCGCGCCACTCGGCGATATTGCCGTACTGGCGATCATAGTACCCGGCGACTTCAATCACGTCGTCACCCGGCAAGACCACGCTGTCATACGAATCTGTGTAGGTCGCCTCGGCTCCGAATGACCAGCTACCAATCGGGGTATCGCTCAGCCGATACAGTATCGAGAAGTCCAATCCGTCCGTATCCAGTTGGCCCAGATTGACAGTCGACTCACGTATCTGCTGCACGCTGCCATCCGGGAAGCGATCGATCAGTCCGCAGAACGCTTCGCTGCCGGTACGAACGCAGGCATTGGCTATGGTGTTGGAGTCAAGCTGCGTGATGATGTCGTCGATTGAGTAGTCCCAATAGTCGACCGTCAATGACAGCCCGCTCAACCACTCTGGCTCATAGACGAAGCCGACGGTGAAGGCTTCGCCCTCCTCCGGTTTCAAATCGACGCCCGCCACGGTTGCGCCGAGTAGCAGTGCACTGATCTGTCCATTGGGCTGCTCGAAAGTGCCGTCCGCGACCACGTTTTCGCAGGCCAGCTCATAGAACGTATTCGGATCATCGACCTGTACTTGGGTCAGTGCGACGCAGGGATCCGTGAACGTCGGAGCGTTGGCCGTTGGCGCCTGGTAAATCTCGATGATGCTCGGTGCCCGGAAGATCTCCGAGTAGGTGGCACGAACCATCAGATCCTCGATCGGTTTCCAGTCGAGCTTGAAGGTGAAGTTGGTTGTGTCGCCAAATGTGGAGTAGTCCGAATAACGAACTCCGGCCGTCAGGTTGAGTGCGGTGGCAAACGGCGCGTCCTTGAGCAACGGAAACAATGCCTCGCCGTAGACTTCCTTGACGTCGTAGCTGCCGAACTGGTCACCGCTGCAGGTCTCCTGCGCAAGCTGGCACTCGTTGAAGAGGGGCGGCTGCGCTGTGGAGTTGAAGTCGGTGTCAAACTCGCCCTTCTGGTCGCGATACTCGGCGCCAATGGCAACCTCCACCGGCCCCGCAGGAAGGTCGAATGCCTTGCCGGTCATGCTGCCCGCGACGGATGACATGGCATACGAGTAAGTATCGTTGTAGTCCGCCGAGACTCGCTTGAGAGCCTCGATCTGCCCCGGATCCTGCACGTTGAAGATGTTTATCGGGACACAGCCGAGAATGATGGTGCCACCTTCGACTCCGCACACCGGATTGCCGTTTTCGTCGATGAACGAAGGTCCGACAGCGTTCTGGATTGCCGAGCGCAACAGGTAGCCACTCGTCTTGGTGTCTTGGTCGAGCCGGCTGTATCCGGCGCTGACGTCCCAGTTCCAGCCGGTCTCAAGCAGGTCGCCGCGCAAGCCCCCGACGATCTGGCCCTGGAAGGTCTCGACCTCGTTGCGACGGTTGCCCAGAGCTTCCA
>SXGT01881940.1_pt1 | contig 11002 bp, 10 predicted proteins | sample 3176221 | NCBI WGS metagenome assembly SXGT01 (sample SAMN11356862, study PRJNA531348) | freshwater metagenome | isolation source: freshwater sample F1-120 | place: China: Fuxian Lake, Yuxi | collected 2017-12-25
ACGTCCGCATACTCAAGTTTGGTTACCGTGTTGGCGACAATGCACCAATGGCTTATATAGAACTATTGGACAGATCAAATGATGAGCAAAAGGCTGACTCGGTTTAATAGTCTTGCTGATTTTATTATTTTCGATTTTATCCATGTGTTTTGTGATGGAATTGAGTAACTTGAGATCGCGATCGTCAGCAATGGCATTAAATCTGCGTTATAGTCCAGTATAATTATTGACATAAAAACTGTATTCTTTCATGGGCGGTGACGACAAGCATATATTTTCAGTTCCGCCTCTTCAATAAGCGTTTAACGAATAACTCGGTTTTATCGTGCCCCTGTTTATTAGGCGTCTGGATGGGCGTATGCATTTTAAGCGCGTTGTGGGGTGTGCTGGCTGTAGATGATCAAGTAGCGATCGAAGGTAGTTTCTAGTTGCCGTGAAAGCCACTAGCAAAATGGCGACACATCTCCCGCACGCTCCGAGGCGAGCACTGCAATGAAACGACTTCGCGGATCAAGCAGCAGCGGCGGCGGAATGTTTCACGACGTAGCCGTGGCGTTCCAGCGCCTTGATCCAGCGGGGAGCATTCTTTTTCACATTCGCCGCAGCGTAATCAAACCCCGAGTCGTGATACGTCTGGCGGCGGGTGAACATGACGTAAATCGTGCGAATCAATTTATGGGCAATGGCGACAATGGCTTTCTTGTGGCCACGCCGAATCAGGAGCCCCCGGTATTTCTCGCGAAATACCGACAACGTCCGAATTGCCCCATTTGCGGCCTCGCACAGCAAATATCGGAGAATCGAATTGCCCTTGCGGGTCTTGCCGCTTTTTCGCTTGCCCGCGCTCTCGTGATTGCCAGGGCACAGCGCCGCCCAGGACGCGAAGCAGCCGGCGCTGCCGAAATGCAAGAGGTCATCGCCGATCTCGATCAGGATCAGTGCCGCCGCAATCTCGTCGATGCCGGGGATGGTTTGCAACAGGGTCCAGGCCCAGGCGTAGGGCGTCATCGCTTCGCGCAAGTAGGCGTCGAGTTTTTCCAGGTGGCGTTCCAATTCACGCAGGTGTTCCCGGATTTCCTCCAACACCAGGCGATGCCGTGCCGTCAGGTCGCCTTCGAGCGAAGCCAGCAAGGATTCCTTCGGTGCTTTGAGGCGGCCGCTGAGCTTGATCAATTCGCAAGGCGCCAGGCCGTCAATCAGGCCATCGACCATCGCGCGGGCAGCTTTGCCGTTGATGTCCGAAACCAGTCCGCCGAGTTTGATGCCGGCATCGTCCAGAATCTTGTGCAAGCGGTTGGTTTCGGCGGACCGCATGGCTTCCAGCTTGCGCCGGTAGCGGCTGACCAGACGCAGTTCGCGCAGGTCTTTGGGCGGGATGAAGCTGGGGCGAACCAGACCGTAACGGCCCAGTTGGGCGAGCCACTCGCTGTCGGCGACATCGGTCTTGCGGCCGGGGACATTTTTGACATGGTGGGCGTTGACCACCCAGATTCGCAGGCCGACGTCTTCCAGCCGTGCGTAGACGCTTTTCCAGTAGATGCCGGTGCTTTCCACAATGACGAGTTCGACGCCCAACTCGCGCAACCAGTCGGCCAGGGCCTTGAGGTCACGCTTGAAGCCGCCGTATTCGCGGGTGTGGCGAGTGATGGTGCCGGTTGCGTCCTCGATGAGGACGGTGACGACGTGTTTCATGCGATGCACATCGATGCCGGCAACGCACTTGTGCAGCGTTTCGAGTTGCGATTTCATGTGCCTTCTCCCGTAAAGTCCTTGGGGGAAGGGAGCGGGCGGACAGCCCGATCAGGGTTGCCTCACGTCGGAAATCGGCGTAGGCCTCTTTACCGTGCGTCCTGCGCACTGCGTGCGCGAAACATTCGGGGGTGCGGACTGTTCGGGCCGGGTCCGGTTAGGCGACGGGGTGCAACCGCCATACGTTTGACGACCTCGCGTCCGCCCGCTCCCTCTTTTTATTTATGGTTGATCCCAACGCCGCTTTCATGTTCGGGGGCGAGCCGAAGGATCATGATTGGTTAGGCGCTTGATGTCACCAAGACAAGGTCACCAGGAAACGCCGTTGCAGACTTATAAAATTTGTTACTTCGCAGGCACGCATGGGAATTGGGGTGGAGCCAGCCGGGTCTTGTTTACAAACTTGCGGCTGCTCGACAGAAACCGTTTTTTTCCTATCGTCTTGCTATCCGCACATGGCCCAGCTGAAACCTTGTTAGACGAGATGAGCATCCAGCACGAAGTCTGGGGGTCGCTTACCGAGCCAGTTAAACCATTGCAATACATCCGAACGCTGTTGCGAACCTGCGTTTGGCTAAAGCGGCAACAAGTGAAAATCGTGCATCTGAACAGGGCCAATGATTGGCGTCCAGCAGAGCTTCTTGCCATGCACATTTGCAGAATCCCGGTGGTGACACATTTCCACACCGTAAACCTCGATCGTGCCCCTGCCACGCGTTGGTCCAATGCTATTGCAGCCGTTTCCAGCTTCGTAGCCCAGCATTCAGATACCCAAGGAGTACCGACAAGGGTGATCTACAACACTGTCGACTTGAACAGATTTTCAATTGGCAGCAATCTGAGGTGCCAACTAGATATTCGCGCGGATTACATTGTGGTCAGTTTTATTGGGCAAATCCGAAAAATCAAGGGGGTTGTCGACTTCGTTGACATGGCTAAAGAGGTGCTAGGTGACCATGTTCGCTTCCTGATTGCAGGTCAATGCCGCGACAAGTCAGTTATCGGTGACGCCTACAGTGAAGAAGAAATCCAGCATCTGATCTCTAGTGACCTGCGCATTCGCTACTGCGGCTTCGTGGAACGGGTGGAGGATGTCTATAGGACATCCGATATTGTCGTGGTTCCTTCCCGCTGGGAAGAACCTTTCGGCCTTGTATGTATTGAAGCAGGGGCGGCAGGCCTTCCCGTGGTGGCAACGAGGGCAGGAGGATTGCCTGAGGTCATAGTCGACGGCATCACAGGGTTGCTGGTAGACATCGGTAACGTTCGGGATATGGCTCATCAGGTGCAGAAACTGGTTGATGACGTTGATCTCAGAACCAGCCTAGGAAAGGCTGCACGTTTAAAAGTGGCGCAGGAATTCACCGATAAGCCGGTTCGTGCGTTAGAAGACCTGTATCAGTCATTGCTAGTTGGCACTCACTGAACAAGTCAACCGATTGAATGCCCGTAAAATCAATAAATTGCGCTGATACTGAAAATATTCGTAAGGTTTCAAGCCAAACTGCCGTAATACAGTTCTCAGCCAACCAAGCCAAGATGCCCCCGAAAAATCTATCCCCGAGCCCCTATGCTACGAGTTGCCAAAAACATCTACGACTACCGCGAACTGATGGCCACGCTGGCTTGGAAAAACATTGCGTTGCGCTACAAGCAAGCCTATCTCGGCATTGCTTGGGCCATCGTCAAGCCGGTCACGCTCATGCTCATTTTCACCTTGGTGAAAAGCTTTGTTGGCATAGAAAGCGGCGACATTCCTTATCCCATTCTGGTTTTTGCGGCTCTCATGCCCTGGACTTTCTTCCAGGAATCCGCCTCGGACGGTGTCAATAGCGTCGTTGGCAACACTACACTGATCAAAAAAATCTACTTCCCGCGTGAAATTTTCCCAATCACCTCGGTTCTCACCAAGCTGGTCGAACTCGGCATCAACTTCGTCATCCTGGCCGGACTCATGATGTGGTATGGCATGTTGCCTAGCCTCTACATCTTCTGGGTACCGGTCATCATCCTGTACACCATCCTTGCCGCACTCACCATCGCTTTTGTAGGCGCAGCAATCAACGTCTATTTCCGCGACATGGGCCAGGCACTGCCGGTTTTGCTCTCATTATTGATGTACGCCTCACCAGTTATCTACCCCCTGCAGCTGGTCAAAGACAAACTTCTGACCGAGCAAGCCGCCGACGAATGGTCGAATGTGTTGTACACCCTCTACACACTCAATCCGCTGGCTGGCATTATCGACGCATTCCAGAGCGTAGTTCTGCGAAGCGAAGCGCCCGACCTCAACGCCATGATCCCCGGCGCAATCATGATCGCCATTCTGCTGCCGCTGAGTTACCTCTACTTCAAGCGAGCAGAAAGTTACTTCGCGGACGTCATCTGAGCCATGCGCATATGAAGAAACGATCATGTCAATAAGCTATAAAACAATCTATGACCATGGGCAGATAAGATGGCTGGCCGACGCTCCCACTGTCGAGGAGGCCCGGGTTATCGTCACCATGTTTCCCTCGCAAGCGGTTGCAGCAACCCAACCTAGCCGAAAGCCAACGGCCCGTATTGCAGGAAAGGGAAAAGTTCTTGACGATATCGTGGCCCCAGTGGCCCCTCAAGTTGATTGGCACGCGCTCAAGTGATTATTCTTGATACGCACAGCTGGGTAAATTGGATTCTTCAAGGCGAATCTGGGCTAACCAAGGCCGTTCTGGCTGCGAACAATTCGCAGCTTTTAATAGCTGCTCCTGCCATTTTATATTTTAAAGTGTCGCTGCTTGTCAAACAGCGAATACTGGAATTGCCATTACCTATTGTTAAATGGCTGGTTGAGGCGCACTCAGACTCTAGTGTCAGTTCTGTATTTTCTGTATATAACGGAACTTGTAGAGCGTCTGATTTCGATTTGATTCATTCAAAATCGAAATCCTTGCCATTCGTACGCCAGAAATTCATCACCGCGAAGTTGGTAGCCGGATTCATTCTGTGTGCCTTCCGCAAGCAGCTACATACTGATTGATACGCGCACTTTCAGCATCGAACCAACTCTATTCACATTCCAACCATGCCCATCATCCAAGTAGACCACCTCACAAAAGAATATCGCCTAGGTGCAATGCAGGGCCTCAAGCAGACTCTGCTTAACAGTGCTGCCCGTCTAGCCGGCAAGAATGTCGAAACTCCGCCATTATTTAAAGCGTTGGATGACATCAGTTTTTCAATAGAACCGGGCGAAGTGGTTGGCATCATTGGCCACAACGGCGCGGGTAAAAGTACGTTGCTCAAAATGCTGGCGAAGATAAGTACTCCCACACGAGGCAGCGTCAAAATCGAAGGCCGCATCTCCCCCTTGATCGAGGTGGGAGCAGGCTTCGTGCCCGACTTTACCGGGCGCGAGAATGTTTACCTCAATGGCGCTATCCTCGGCATGTCTAAGCAGGAGATCGACAAGAAGTTCGACGAGATCGTTGAATTTGCCGAGATGGCCCAATTCATTGACACCCCTGTCAAACGTTACAGTTCAGGCATGCAGATCAAGCTCGCCTTTTCCGTTGCAACCAGTGTCGAATCCGAAATCTTGATCGTGGATGAGGTGCTCGCGGTGGGTGATATGGCGTTTCAGCGCAAGTGCTTTGACCGAATGGAAGACCTGATAAAAAAGCAGGGCAAGACTGTGTTGCTTGTAAGCCACAACATTCGCCAAGTCGAACGACTCTGTTCCAGGGTGATCATGATGGATCATGGGACTACACTGTGCGACGGCGACCCTCAAACCGCATGCAACTTGTTTTATGAGCAGAGTGATAAAAAGATAAAAGAAAATGTCTCTCAAAGAGTAGGGAGTGGAAAAGGCAATGGCCCGGTATTTTCAACAGGAGAATTAGAACTTCTTAGCGTAACCATTCATGACGGTGGAGGAACCGCAACTGATGCTATTGTCTATGGGGAGCCGGCTACTATCACTGCATCATTTATCGCAAAGAATCCTATTAAAAATCTGACTTTTGGTATTGGTCTTCATACGCCAGATCTTCTTTACATTGCAAATGATGACAGCATTCTGAGTGTGATGGGCCCTCGTTCACTGGACTCTGGGCCATTTCAAGTTGACTACAAAATTGATTATTTTTCGCTGTTTCCAGGAATCTATGCTGTGCGAATAGGTGCTGCCATTGCAGAAACAGATCAAACCATTTTTTACGATGAGAACTTGTGCCACTTTCAAGTTGGGGCCGGTCAGCAAAATCGCAGCAGGACTGTTGGACAAGGATTTGTTTCCCTTGGGGGGAACTGGGCTATCCGAGAAGCAAATGAACATCAACTCGCTACGTAACAACTAGGCTGGCTTGATATTGTTGGTAAAAAAGTCAACCTAACAGGAACCCCATTTAATGATCAGTTATGCTCAAAACTTTGAAGACGTTATGCTGGAACGAGTATTCAAGCAGCAAACAATGGGTTTTTATATTGATATCGGCGTCTGGGATGCAACACTCGATTCTGTAACCAAGCATTTCTATGACAAAGGCTGGTCAGGAATCAATGTCGAACCACTCTCGGATAATTTTCAGCGGATCGCCACCGCTAGGCCGCGTGATATCAATCTCAATCTTGCCGCCAGCAACCATCCCGGGCCTCTTGTTTTCCATCATGTCCGAGATACGGGATTGTCCACCTCGCGTGCCGAATATGCGGGCCGGCATGCCGAAATTGGATTAGATGTTGCTGAGATTACAGTTCAGACAAAAACGCTGAAAGATATCTGCTCAGAGCATGCCGCAAACACGGTTATCGATTTCCTCAAGATAGATGTCGAAGGCGCTGAAGCTGATGTCATAAATAGTGGGGATTGGGATGCCTTTAGACCTCGCATCGTACTCGTAGAGGCGACATTACCGATGTCACCCATCGAGTCATTTTCTGATTGGGAACCTGTGCTCTTGGAGCATGGCTATATATTTGCCTATTTCGATGGCCTCAATCGCTTCTATTACCGGGAAGAAGAACCAAAATTACAGGAAATATTTTATACTCCTCCAAATATATTTGACGACTTTCTGCTTTACCGTACTGTCGCTGCAGAGCAGAACGTCAATAGATTGGAGAAAGAATTTCGCCATGCGATGCACGAATTGAATGAATTTAATAAATTTCGAAAAACAATACTTGGAAAAATTATGCTGCGATTAATACGAATTACAAGGCAAAGTTAACAGGAGTATGGGAATGCAAGGACAAATTACAAAGCGTGAAAGTGTCGCGCAATTCGGCATTAACCTCATATGCCACATTTCCACCAATGCTGGTGTCGGCCATACCGCAAGGGAATTCGCACGCCTAATTCTCGACTCTGACATTCCATTAGCTATTTTGGATGTGGATGCCGGGCATGGTAGAAGCAAATTCGACCTTTATTTCGCACCTTATACGGTTGAGACTGCCGAAGAACTCCCATATAGCGTGAATTTGGCCATTGCTGGAAGCTATGCTTTAGATGGGTGGATGGTTGACGCTGCTTTCTATGGCTCCGCGGCCGAATCTCGCTTAAAAGTTGCGTTCCTGTGGTGGGAATTACCAGATTTGCCTCTTAACCGTATCGCTGCGGCTTGCGCTTTTGATGTGCTGATAGCTGGCTCGGAGTTTTCACAAGTATCGCTGGCCAATATAGTTCCCGGAGTTCCCGTCCTACTCGCCCGGCAGCCAATACGCATGCCCCACCACATTACACCAGACCGGGCAAGGTTTGGCCTCCCTGCTGAGACATTGTTGTTCTACACGGGCTTTGAGCCTTTAAGTGACCCTGCAAGAAAAAACCCTTTCGGCGCAATTGAGGCGTTCCAGCGTGCCTTCCCCAAACAGTCAGATTATCGGCTGGTTATAAAAGTCAACAACTCGGCTAATGCTAATGACTGGAGAGGCGAACTGTTAGAGCAATTGTATGAAAAAGTACAACATGACTCGCGAATTCTCCTGCTAGAGAAAAGCTTGCCCTATGAGGATTTGCTGTCGCTTTATGCAAGTTGTGATGTATTCATCAGCCTGCACCGATCAGAAGGCCTTGGACTGGTACCCTTGGAAGCGATGCGCCTTGGCAAGGCAGTCGTCGCGACAGGATGGTCCGGTAACATGACTTATATGAATCATCGCAACGCGTGTCTGGTGACGTACGAATTAAAACCGACCGATGACAGTTCGCCACTTTATGGACCGAGTAACCTCGGCGTCCAGAGTCATTGGGCAGAGCCGGACCTTGATCACGCGGCCGTATGGCTTCGTAAACTGGCGACTGACTCCACTTTTCGCGCCACGATTGGCGCAAAAGCGGCAGAAGATAGCGCACGCTACGAAGCGCTCGCCCGACAAGGCGATTTTTTGGATGAACTCAAGGCAATCTGGGCGAACAGGGAGCTTTACCCACAACGTGACCGCAATCTGGTCGTAAGTCGTATCAGAAAGGCTCGTCACCAAATGCACCTCGACCGACTTGGTCCCGTTCGACGGATTGCAACAGAGCTTTCTGAAAGCTTTCAACAGCAAATGCACCGACATATTTTGTGGCGGTTTCAACGCAGTAAAAATAAAACGTCTACATAATCATGCTGCATTTAAAGGAGCCTACAACTAGGTATGTGCTGCTCGTTAAAGTCTCACGTGCACAAATAAACCTGCCCACATGCCATTGAGGATGACCAGGGTTTTCCAACTGTGAAACCCAAGATAAAATTTGTCATTAAATATCAGTTGAAATGTGAATTATCAGTTAATGGTGTCTGAGAACCACGCCAATGAAAGCATGGTTCAATTATTTGTGGATGGAGTGATCAATGAGGCGGGCTCTTATTTGTGGCGTATCTGGACAGGATGGGGCATATCTTGCTCAGCTACTGCTTGCCAAAGGCTATGAGGTTTATGGAACATCCCGTGACGCTCAGGTAGGGAACTTCAAAAACCTTGTTCGCCTTGGCATTTCCGAGCAAGTCAAGGTCATGTCAATGGCCACTCACGATTTCCGAAGCGTCCTCCAGGTTCTTAGTCGCGTCCAGCCAGACGAGATCTACAATTTGTCAGGGCAAAGCTCCGTTGGCCTTTCTTTCGACCAACCGGTCGAGACGCTGGAAAGCATCGCAATCGCGACACTTAACCTGCTTGAGGGTATGCGATTCATGAATCTTGGAGGCCGGCTATACAACGCCGGTTCAAGTGAGTGCTTTGGTGATACTGGCAGCCATGCTGCGAATGAGGACACTCCATTTCGGCCACGAAGCCCCTATGCCGTGGCCAAGTCCACGGCACATTGGGAGGTGGCGAATTACCGCGAGGCTTATGGTCTGTTTGCCTGCACAGGGATTCTTTTCAATCACGAATCCCCTCTACGCCCAGAACGTTTTGTTACGCAAAAGATTGTGCAGGCAGCCTGCAGGATCACAGCCGGCAGCCAAGAGCGACTGCGATTGGGCAATCTAGACGTGCAAAGGGACTGGGGGTGGGCGCCGGAATACGTGATGGCCATGTGGCAAATGCTGCAACAGGATCAACCCGAAGATTTTGTGATTGCAACAGGCGAAACCAATAGCCTTGAAGACTTTGTGGCAACTGCATTTTCCTGCGTTGGCCTGGATTGGCACGAACATGTCGATATCGACCAGAATCTCCTTAGGCCAAGTGATCTAAAAATCAGCCGCGCCGATTCCAGCCGTGCTAGGGAAATACTAGGATGGATAGCTTCATTGAGAATGCGCGATCTGGTAATTAAAATGGTTAAAAGCACACAAGGCCAAATTGCTCTCAAAGATGGCCAGAATCAACGCATAGACTCGCCTATTAAAAACTTGGATAATTAATTTTCCCCATCCAAGTACGCCAAATACATTTACAGCTGGGCGGCAATAAAACATATGAGCATCTCTTAGTCATGAGCGAACGGTTAAATATTGGAGTCCTTGGCACCGGGCTCATTGAATGGGGTGGTGGGGTCGATCTGCTGAGGATTATTCTGGGCGCATTGAATGAAAAATCCCGCGATAGAGATATACGATTGACACTTTTTTTGCCAAGCGTGAGCGGTGAGTTCACTTGGCTGACGTACCTCCGTCATGGGCTGTCTGCGCTCCTCAGCACTAATCCTATGCAGCGACTTAGGGAGGTTTACTGGCAGACAAGAAAGGTTAACCCGCACAAGATTACCCGAGACAAGATACTTAATGTTTTGGCTCAGTCTGGCGCCAAATTCACCATTAGGTGTTACCAGAGACAGGATGAATTAACACGGCTGATTGAGCGCCACCACATCCAGGCAATCATCCCAAGTCTTCAAAATCTAGGTAAGGATTTCCCTGTGCCGTGGGTGGGCTACCTCCCTGATTTACAGCACAAACACCTTTCCGAACAGTTCTCGCCAGAGGATTGCACCGCCAGGGATGAATTATTCTCAAGCGTTCTTGGATCCGCCCCGGCCATCGTCGTGACCTCGCAAGCGGTTAAACGGGACGTTGAAACCTTCTACCCAGGCCAAGCCAGCCAGATATTCATATGGCCGTTTGCGCCGTTTCCGTTTAACGAATGGTTTGACAGATACGAAACAAACGTCGCGGAAAGATACGGTCTGCCATCACGCTACTTCCTGATCTCCAGCCAATTCTGGCGTCACAAATCTCACGTGACAGCGATCGAAGCACTCGCACTGGTTAGACAGAATCTCAACTACAGTGATGTAAAACTGATATGTACTGGTGCGACTGATGATTATCGGCACCCCGGATACTTCGACGAACTCCAACGCCGAATTGCCGATCTTGGCCTAACCGAAGCGGTCATGATCCTCGGCCATATCCCGAAGCGTGACCAGATCGAAATCATGAAGAAAGCAATTGCCCTTATACAGCCAACATTGTTTGAAGGCACTCAGGGCGGGTTGGCAGTCTATGACGCAGTGGGGTTAGGCGTTCGCGCAATCGTTTCCGATATCCCAGTCAACCTGGAAATACAGGATTCCCTTGTGAAATTCTTTCTGACTGGTTCAGACAAGGACTTGGCTCAGAAATTGCTGGGTACTCTCGAAGAATCTCCTCCCATAATCGACAGGCAGAACCAGATGCAGCTGGCACGACAACGCAGTTCATTGCTGGGTGATCAGCTCATTGATGCAGTTAACGCAGCCATCCGAGTTTATGGCAATGCGAAATTATGATTCCCCCCTTAGATCCTCAAACAGCCCTTAGAACATGAAAATGACACAGCCCAAAAAGGCCCTTAT
>SXGT01297379.1_pt1 | contig 11001 bp, 6 predicted proteins | sample 3176221 | NCBI WGS metagenome assembly SXGT01 (sample SAMN11356862, study PRJNA531348) | freshwater metagenome | isolation source: freshwater sample F1-120 | place: China: Fuxian Lake, Yuxi | collected 2017-12-25
CCGCCATCGACCACCGCCCGCGCATGGCGATTGACCAGGACCGCAAGACCGCGTGGCTGAGCGAGCCGGACGGTGTCACGCCGAAGGTGCTCAGCATCGACATGAAAGACCTGAAGCGCACCGACAGTGTCTCGGTCTGGACACCGGACCCGATGCGCAACGCGCCGATCCGCATGACGCTCGAAGGGAGCGACGACGGGCGGCTGTGGTTCCGGCTCGCGGGCACGCACCCCGATCCGAAGGTGGTGCTGGTCGCGGGCGAAGTCGGCCCGATGGCCGCGCGCATCTTCGAGGGTACACCCGCCGCCGGGTACACGACATGGGATCAGGTGGTCGCGCTCACGAAGAACGTGAAGGCCACGGCCGAGGGCCGCGCGGGCGACATGTACTGGATCCGCCAGCCCGACGATAAGGCCAAGCGGCCGACCGCCATCGTGTGGCACGGCAAGCTCGTTCAGCCAAAGACCGGGGCCGCGCGGATCGAGGTGATCGGCGACAAGACCGCGGTGATGGTGGACGGACGGCTCGAACTGCCGGTCGGCCCCGGCGCGCGATTCGTGGACGTGTACCTCGACGCCGGCACGCACGTCGTCACCGTGTTCGCCGCGGCCGGCGCGAACACCAACACGCTCGAGGCGCGCTGGGCCACCGGCGACGCGACGACCGAACAGGTAACAACGACCCCGTTCCGCGCGACCGACTTCGACCTGGAGCGCCCAGAAGCGAAGGTCGCCGCTTCGCCCCGCGCACTGGGCGAAGCGGTCGCGGACAAAGAAGGCACGTCGTGGGACGTCAAGTTCCCCGCGCTGAGCGTGCGGCACCTGCGCACCGTCATCCACGAGGACCGCGGCGAGGCGGTCGCGGTCAACCACATCGAGATCCGCGACAGCGAGAAGAAGGTGCTCCACATCCCCACGGAGACGGACCTGCTGTCGCTGGCGACCAACGACGTGCTCGAGATCGCCGGCGGCGACGTGGTTACGGCGACCTACATCGACGAGGTGAACACGACCGGCGGCGCGCGGCTCCTCACGGGCAAGCTGACCGCGACCTATCACAATGCCAGCATCACCGCCATCGCCTACGACTTCATGAAGACGACCGCGGGCGACGTCTACACCGTGCGCAAGGAGCTGCTCCGCATCGACCCCGGCGAGCGGATCGTGATCGAGGTCACAGACTTCGACCAGGACGCGACCGTCGCCGCGGACAAGATCAAGGTGGTGGTGTCCGTGAACAACGGCCCGCCGGTCGAACTGGAGGCCATCGAGACGGGCGAGAACACCGGCACGTTCACGAAGGAAGTAGACACGTCCGCGGTTCCGGCGGAGGGCAAGATCGTGGTGAAGGCCGGTGACCGCGTCTACATCCGGTACATCGACCAGCAGAACACGGTGCCTGGCCACCCGGCGCTCCGCGAGTCGGTGGTGTACGTGAACGAACCGACCGCGGGACGCGTGCGCGTCATCGAGACGCGGGCCACGCGCCCGGAACCGGTGCCCGGCAGCCCGGCAATCGACCAGGTGCCGATCCTCCGCTACCTGCCCGCCTCGCCCGCGTCGGTCGATCCGAAGTACGTCGCGGGGGTCGCGTTCGAGGCCCCGTTCACCGTGGAGGTGATCGACCGCGACGCCGCGAAGGACAGCCGCAGCAAGGTGATCGTGAAGCTGAAGACCACCAGTGGCGCGGAGGTCGATGTCGAGTGCGTGCTGGAAGACCGACAACTCAGCAGCACGGGCGCGGTGGACCGCCCCGGCATCGCGTTGCTCGAAGGCCGGTTCACCGGTCAGGTTATCCTGCAACTGGGCGGCAAGGCGAGTTCGTCACTCGTGCCGCTCACGGCCACGATGCCGCGCGACCTGATCGGCGGCCCCGTGCTAACAAAGGAAGAGATGGGCGACGACGGGAAGGGCGGGCGCGACAAGACGCTCGTGACCCGCGTGTTGAACCTGAACGGGTCCGACCTGATCGAGGTCATCTACAAGGACGACAAGCGACCCGGCGCGGCGGCTCCCACGCCGCTGACCGCGAGCGCCCGGCTCATCACCGACGGCAAACTGGTGTGCGCCGACTCTGAGTACCAGAAGGACATCACCGCGGTGCATGTCGGCGAGCGGCTGTACCTCAAGGTGGTGGACTTCGACGCCGACCGCGGCCCGGATCGCGACAAGATCAAGGTGCGCATCAAGACCAAGCGCGGCGAAGACGAGACCGTGGAGCTGGTCGAGACGCTGGCCCACAGCGGCACTTTCACCGGCTCGGTGCTGTTGAAGCCCGTCGAGAAGCCGACCGCGGGCAACATCAAGCCGGAAACACCCGAACTGGAGTGCTACTTCGGCGACACCATCGAAGTGACCTACGCCGACGAGCGCGCCGCCAGCACGTCGGACGGCAAACTCGTCTCGTCGGCCACGGTCGCGGTGGTGATCGGCACCGACGGCAAGCTCCAGGCGTTCAGCAAGGTGTTCTCCGAGGAACAACTCGCGGTCGAGACGCAGTTCCACATCGCGGAGAGCCACTTCGAGCTGTTCAAGAGCCACAAGGCGCTCGGTCGCGAGGCCGACGCGAAGGCCGCGCTGGAGTCCGGCCGGCGGGTGCTGCGCGAGGTGATGGAGGACTACCCGAACCCGAAATACACGCCGCGCGTGTCGTACCTGCTCGGCCAGTTCGCCCAAGAGCTGAAGCAGTACGGCGAAGCGGTGGCCGCGTACCAGGTGATCGTGAAGCAGTACCCCGACCACGTCCTCGCTCCGGACGCGCAGTTCAAACTCGCCCAGAGCTACGAGGACGCCGGCGAGTTCAATCAGGCGCTTGAGGCGTACGTGACGCTGGCCGCGACATACCCGAAGAACCCGCTGATCGCGAACGTGATGGTGCGCATCAGCGAGCACTTCTACAGCAAGACCGAGAATTACAAGGTCGCGGCGCAGGTGGGCGAGAAGTTCCTGGAGAAGTTCGACGGGCACAAGTGGGGGCCGAAGATGGCGTTCCGCGTAGGCCAGTGCTACTACAAGGACAAGCAGTACGCGAAGGCCGCGGAGACGTTCGACAAGTTCGTGAAGACGTTCCGCGAAGACGCGCTGGCCGCCGACGCGATGTTCTGGGCGGGCGAGAGCTACCGCACCGCGAACAACATGAAGAAGGCGTTCGAGAGCTACAACAAGTGCCGCTGGGACTACCCGGCGACCGAGGCCGCGAAGTACGCCCGCGGCCGTCTGGCCCTGCCGGAAATGCTCCGCCAGTTCGAGGAAGCGTCCAGCGGGCTGGACAAGAACTGAGTTCGTGTTTGGTGTTTCGTGGTTCGTGTTTTGATCGCTGGCTCGCGTCGTTTCGCGGCCCGGTCGAACGTGGGACACTGAACACCAAACACTACACACCAAACACTAATTACAGATGCTGTTTGCCGATAACGAGTGGTGGCGCGCCGGCGCGATGGGCTACATGATCGACGGCGGGCCGTTCATGTGGCCGATCCTGCTGTTGGCGGTGATCGGGGCGGGTGTCATCATCGAGCGGTTCCGCGCGCTGCGGCTCATCGCCATTGATGCCGAGGCGCTGCGCCGTCAGGTGCTCGACCTGCTCCACCAGGACAAGGTCGAAGAAGCCGTCGAGCTGTGCTCGCGGTCGCACGGCCCCGTGCCCGCGATCCTCGCGGTCGGCATCCACCGGTACAAACTGCTCCGCAAACTGAATTACGACCCCACCAAGATCGAGGAGCAGGTGGTCAAGGCGATGGAGGACTACAGCTCTCACATCACCGCGGCGCTGGAGAAGAACCTGCCGATCCTCTCGACGGTCGCGACCGTGGCCCCGATGCTCGGCTCGCTCGGCACGGTCGTCGGCATGGTGCTCATGTTCGAGGGGATCGCGTCGATGGGCAAGGAAATGGACATCATCAAGGTGGCCGCGGCCGGCATCAAGGTGAAACTGATCGTCACCGTGTGGGGGCTGATGGTCGGCATCCCGGCGTACATGTTCTTCAACTACTTCACCTCGGTCGTGAGCGCGCACATTCTGGAAGCGGAAGAGACCGCGACCGAACTGGTTGAAGCGCTGATCTTGCAGTTGGCCCCCGGAACCGGCGACAATGCGGCCCCGAACGCGCCGCCGGCCCTCGCGAAGGGGGGCACCTGATGGCCGCCGGACCCGCGACCGGGAAGGGGGCCGCGCACGCCGCCTGGGTGATGAACCTCCTCACCGACTTGGCCTTCAACCTGCTCATCTTCTTCGTGGTGTGCGCGTCGAGCGCGAAAGAGCAGAAGGGGAAGCCGCAGCAGGTACCCAGCACGCAGAGCGACGCCAAGCCGAGCGAGGCCAAACAGCAGAACGTCGAAGTGGCAATGACGCGCACGACTGTGTCGCTGAACGGGGCCATGATGCCGGTGCCGGAACTGAAAACCAAGCTCGCCGCGCTGCTGGTCAACAAGGCCAAGCCCGAAGACAAGATCGTCGAGGTCAAGAGCGCGAAGGACACGCCCTACAGCCACTGGATTCAGGTGACGGGCGCGATCGAGGAAGCCGGCGGCGTCGTAACGCTCCAGGTCGAAGTGGACAAAGAAGTGATCGTCAAGTAAAGCCGCAAGGCTTCGCACGGGGCGAGTTGGAATGAAGTTCAAGCGGCGAAAACTGGAGGCGGTGCCCCCATTCGTGGGGATGGCCGACATCGTCTTCAACCTCGTGCTGTTCTTCCTCATCCTGGCGAAGATGCAGGACGAGACCCAGATCAAATGGGAGCCGGCACAGGCGTCCGGCGCAAAAGTCGTCGTAAAAGCGAAGGTTTCGCTAACGGTGGACGAAGACAGTAAGGTATATTTGAACGGTAAACAGGTCGGCCTGTTGAATCTGACCGCGCTCGTGCAGGCCGAACTCGGAGACTCCCCACCAGGCGACCGCGCCGTACTGCTGAAAATCCACAAGGACACACTCGCCGCCACGTTCGAAGACCTGATCGCGAAGGTGAGCGAGGCCGGCGGCGAGATGGTGCACGTGGTCGAAGACGAACGCCCGCAGTAACCGACCGACAACCCGCTTTGCCCTTCCCAGGGCCGGGCGCTTCTTGGCGAGGTGACGAATGAAAGTTCGCCTGTACTCACTTTCCGTCGCGGTGCTCGCACTGTGCGCGGCACCCGCTCTGGCGGCACCGCCGCCCGCGCCACCGGCCGCGAATCCCGCGGCCACGGCCCGCGCGATCGACAAGCTGCTCGCCGAAGAGAACGGTGGGGTCAAGACGCAAGTCGCCCCACTGGTCGAAGACCTTGCGTTCCTCCGCCGGGTCTCCGTTGACCTGAACGGTCGCATCCCGACCGACGCCGAGATCACGAAGTACATGGCGTGGCCGGCCACCGAGCGCCGTGCGAAGGCCATCGAAGACTTCATGGCCCGCGACCAGTACGCCGACCGCTGGGCCATTTTCTACAGCGACCTGTTCCGCGTTCGTTACGGCTCCGACGGCGGGCCGGCGCTTCAAGCGTGGGTCCACCAGGCCGTGCGGAACAACGTTCCCTACGACGTGCTCACCCGCAAGTTGCTAGCGGCCTCCGGTCGTGCCGGCAGCCAGCCGGAAACCGGCTTCATCCTCGGCGACGACGCCGACCCCTACGCCCTCACGGGCGCGGCCTCCCAACTCTTCATGGGCGTGCGCATCTCGTGCGCCCAGTGCCACAACCACCCGTTCGACGTGTGGAGCCAGGAAGACTTCTACGACCTCGCCGCGTTCTTCGGCAAAACCCAGCGTGTCGAGCACCGCGTGAAGATGCAGATCCTCGGCATCTTCTTGAACGAGCGCACCGAGACCGCGATCATGTGGCCGCCCGAGACGAAGGCTCAGGGCAAGCCCCGCAAGGCGGTCCCGGCTAAGTTCCCGTTCGAGATGGACAAGGCCGACGGCCCGAACAAGCATCTCGCCCGTATGAAGGCGCTCCGCGAGTGGCAGGACGCCGACGCGAAAGCGAAGGCCGCGGCGAAGGGCACGAACATCGACGACCTGATTGACGGTGGCGGCACCGGCAAGAAGGCGGACCCGCTCGAGGGCGTGTCCGAAGAGATCAAGGCTGCGATGAAGAAGCTCGACCTTGAGGGCGACCTGTACAAAGCGAGCGAGTTGCGCCGCAAGCTGGCCGAGTCCGTGACCGACCCGCGGAACCGGTTCTACTCCCGCGCGTTCGTGAACCGCGTGTGGGCCGAACTGATCGGCCGCGGGTTCGTGAACCCGATCGACGACTTCCGCAACGACAACCCCGCGAGCCACCCGAAGACGCTCGACTTCCTCGCCGACGAGTTCGTCGCCAGCGGGTACGACTTCCGGTTCCTCGTGGCGACCATCGTGCGCACCGAGGCGTACCAGCGCGGTCACCTGTTGGGCACCGTGCCGGCCATCGACCGGCTGGCCGCGGAGAAGGCGTTCACCGCCACCCCCGCCCGCCGCATGGGGAGCGAGGCGCTGTTCGACAGCATCGTGCAGGCCGGGCACCTGTTCACCCCGAAGCACCGCCCGGGCGAGAATGTCACCACGGTCATCACCTACACGCAGGTCGCGGTCGCGGTGAAGGAAGACCCGAAGAACCCCGGCAGTGTGAAGCCGCCGCGCCTGGGCGACCCCAAACCGGCGATGCCGGCCATGCCCGCGATGAAGGCCGGGGCCTACGACTTGGAGAAGGGCATCGAGGTGGACTTCAAGGACGCCCTCAAGAAGAAAGACCTGCTCCAACTCGAGAAGATGACCGCGAAGTCGCCGGAGGAACTCGAAGCGGAGATGATGATGAAGAGCGGCACAATGCCCGCCGGCACCCGCATCCGGTACGTCACGAAGGAAGTGAAGACACTGGTGGACGACAACCCACGGTTCACCAGTTCGATGCGAATGGCCAGCCCAGCTCCCGTGGGGCACTTCCTCCGCGTGTTCGGCCAGACCGACCGCGCCGCCCTCGACGAGCGCCGCGACCACAGCCCGTCGATGCGGCAAGCGCTGATGATGCTCAACGGCAAACTGACCAACGAGGCCGCCCGCGTCGGCCCGCTGGAACCAGTCGCGCCGCTCATCACCGGAGCGAAGGCCGACGTGGACGCGGCCATCAAGTTGGTGTATCGCGAGGCCCTGACCCGCGAGCCGACGGCCGAAGAACTGGCCGACGCGAAGGCCATCATTAAGGAAGCGGCCACGCCCGCCGAAGGGCTGGCGGACCTCCGCTGGGCCTTGTTCAACAGCAACGAGTTCCGGTTCATCCCGTAATAACCCATGTGCCGCGCCGAACAGCCGGCGCGGCTTCACTGAACACCGAACACACAACACAAACAAGGAACTGCCCATGAAGACCGAATCGACCGCCTGCACCGGGTACCGCCTGAGCCGCCGCATGTTCGTCGGCGCGGCGGCCGGCACCTTCCTCGGCATGAACGTGCGGACCCTCGTGGCCCGCGCCGGCGAGGACCGCAAGGCCTCCGCCGACCACGTCATCCTGTTCTGGAACGGCGGCGGGTGCAGCCACATCGACACGTTCGACCCGAAGCCGGGCCGCGAGGTGCAGGGCGACTTCGACCCGATCAAGACCAGCGTCGCCGGCATCCAGATCAGCGAAATCTTCCCGCTGCTCGCCAAGCAGATGAAACACGTCGCGCTGGTCCGCAGCATCGCGGGGCAGAACGGCGACCACGGCCGCGCGACCTACCAGCTTCAAACCAGCTACGCCCAGAGCGCGAACCTCCAACACCCCGGCATCGGCTCGGTGGTGGTGAGCGAGAAGAAGACGCTCGGCGACCTGCCCGCTTACGTTACGGTCGGCGGGTTGGCCCCGAAGGCCGGCTACCTGGGCCAAAAGTGCGAAGCGTACTTCGTCGGTCGCCCCGGTGAGAAAGACCCGTACCTCGCGTTCCCGTCGGGCATCACGGACGTCCGCGGCCAGAAACGGCTCGACATCCTCCAGAAGATGAACGGCAAGCAGGCCGGCAGCCTTCCGAAGGAAGAGACCGAGGGCGCGCAGACTGCCCTCACCGACGCCGTGAAGCTGATGCGCAGCCCGGCGCTGGAAGCGTTCGAGGTCCGCAGGGAGAAACCGGAAGTGCTCGAGCGCTACGGCGACACCGAGTTCGGCCGCTCGGCCCTGCTCGCCCGCCGGTTGGTCGAGAAGGGCGTGCGGTTCGTCCAGGTGAACCGTGGCGGGTTCGACGTTCACGCCAACGCCTTCCCCGCGATGCGCGACCACGGCGACGCGATGGACCCGGCGCTGGCCGCACTCATCGAAGACCTGGCCCAGTCCGGCCTGCTCAAGAAGACGATGATCGTCATGCTGAGCGAGTTCGGCCGCACGCCGAAGATCAACGTGACGATGGGCCGCGACCACCACCCCGGCGTGTTCTCGTGCCTGTTCGCCGGCGGCGGCGTCAAGGGTGGTCAGGTGATCGGCTCGTCCGACGAGGACGCGATGCAGCCCAAGGACCGGCCGGTCAAGGTGAGCCACCTGCACGCCTCGATCTGCCAAGCACTGGGCATCGACCCCAACAAGGAAGTGATGACCCAGCTCCAGCGGCCGATGAAGCTGGTGGACAACGGCAAGCCGGTAGACGAGCTGTTCTCGTAATCCCGAGAACGCACGTTTGCAATTTCGGGCCGCGGGTGCACCCGCGGCCCAGTTCTTTTTGAGGGGACATCTGCCGGGGTTCACCCAGTGTGGCAACTGCTTGACGGTTGAACATGATGCGCCTCCCAACTGGTTGGCGCAGCACGGCGGGAAGAGGAGGCGTGTCCGACTGCAAGCACTACGCCCAATGCGCCGATTCGTCGGCGCTCATCCACATTCGCCAAGGGACTCGCCAGACCAGCACCGACGCACGAAGGCGCAAATGCTGCACAGCGTCCCTACCGGTCTGGTCCCGGCACGGCAAACAGTCACGCCGCCAGGAAACGGCTCCGGCGGTCAGCAGCGTTGGTTACCGAGGGCACGCCGATCCAGGGTTGCACGACCGATCAAGCTGGACCGGGGCTGCGACCGGTGTGATGTGTGTACGAATCACCCGTGGCGGCTGAGGACGGCCGTCGCCGACCGATTCGACCGTTTCGCTACCGTGCTCCGGAACTCCTCCACCACACCACAAAGTGACATACAAGACCGGGTGAACTCCAGTGCTTCGGACGTTGCGGCACGCGCCGAAGTACCTCATACGTATCCCAGGAATAAACAACCCCGCGAGCCGCGACCGCACGGGCGCGGCTCGCGTTACCCGCTCCCTCGCTGTAGCGACTCGCAAAGGTCGTAATTCCTGGGAACCGTATGCAGCACATCACTCGCCGGGCGGTCGGGAGTTCCGCGCAGATGAACAAAGCCGAGACGTGCCGTACGATGGTTCGGTCACAACTCGAAGCAGCAGGTTGGTTGGCTGTAAATGCGCGGTTGGCTCACAAGGCGGAGAAGATGGGAACCGTGGTAGAAACCAACGCAATTTGCCCCCTTCCCACCCTCTCCGCCTCACGAGCCAACAAGGAACTCCAGCCGATTTGTGTCAGCCTGAGTCCTGTTATGTCCATTCGTTCAGGTGGCCAAGGTGGGATTCGAACCCACAACCTGCCGCTTTTGAGGCGGCCGCCTCTGCCGTTGGGCCACTTGGCCTGATGTGTACAAGATAAGCGCCGACCGCGTGCGCAGCAAGGCGACTCGGCGGGTCTGAAAGTTGCGCCCGCCGCGCGGGTACGTCCGGCGTACACCAACGGAACCTGTTTTCCCCGTGGAGTGAGCACCGTGGCCGATGACGCACCGCACGAGCGCCTGGACGTGATCGCGCTCGCCCCGCACCCGGACGACCTGGAAATCCTGTGTGGCGGCACGCTCGCCAAGCTCGTCGCGCAGGGTTACAAGGTCGGCATCTTCGACCTGACCAGCGGGGAGCCGACCCCGCGCGGGTCGCTGGACACGCGCAAGGCCGAAGCGGAAGAGGCCCGGCGCATACTCGGCGTGCCGGTGCGCGTGAACGTCGAGCTGCCCAACCGCGTGCTCATGGACGGCCCCGACGCGCGGTTCGCGCTCGCCACGCAGTTCCGCAGGTACAGGCCGAACATCATCATCGTGGCCGCGGGGCGGACGCCGGGCGCGTCCCCGGACCACCTCCAGGGCGGGTTGATTGGCGAGGCCGCGCGGTTCTACTCTCAGCTCACCAAGTGGAACGAGCGGTTCGACGGCACCGAGCCGTATCGCGTGCCGCATCTGGTGTACGTGCCGTTCCCGTTCGAGGCCGAACAGCGGTCGTGGCACAGCCAGTTCGTGGTGGACATCAGCGACACCATCGACCAGAAGATCGCGGCGGTGAAGGCGTATGAGTCGCAGTTCGACCCGACCCGGTTCGCCCGCGTCGAACACCTGATCCGCTCGACCAACGGCTTCCACGGCGCGCGGTGCGGCTACATGTACGGCGAGCTGTTCGCGCTGCCGACGCCCGTGGGCGCGCCCGACCTGGTGCAGGTGGTGTGCGGGAGCAAGGGCGCGCTGGCCCCGGTCGTGCTGCCCGCCGCGTCGGGCGTGCTCAGCGGTAACGGGTGAGGCGCTCAGACGAGCGGAGCGAGTATCTCAAGCACCTCGACCGCGGGGCGGTCGCCGGTGAAGATCACCCCGATGCGGCCGTAGGTTAGCGCGCCGGTGGGCGCGCCGAACCACGCGGCCATTGCCGCGCTCAGCTCGACGCGCAAGTACGAGATTGGTTCGATGCGGCGCAGCATGTCGTGTTGAATGAGGACGCGGCCGAGCGGCGTCTTCCCTTCGACGATGGCGTTCCGCACCGGCTCCGGGCACACGCCGAGGTTGATGCGAACAAGGCCGAACTGGACGACGCGGGCCGGGTTCTCTTTGAGCGCGAGGAGAATCTTGCGCGCGTACTCGTCGCCGCGGCGCTCACAGGCCAGGACGCGCACATCGACCGCGGAGCCGAAGTGCCGCTCCACGGTCACGGTCATGTGGTGCGTGTGGACGAGGAGCGTGTGGTACGGTTCGGGCACGTCGCTCGCCGGCACCTCGACAGCCG